>Ga0206131_10002669_pt1 | contig 21283 bp, 15 predicted proteins | sample Helgoland_Spring_FD_148636 | JGI IMG/M metagenome (GOLD analysis project Ga0206131, IMG submission 148636) | Pelagic subsurface seawater microbial communities from Kabeltonne, Helgoland, North Sea - Helgoland_Spring_Bloom_20160517_1 | ecosystem: Environmental > Aquatic > Marine > Epipelagic ...
TTCTTTCCGCTTTTTCAGAATGGCGATGAAATGAAATGTGATTACAATACACTACCGAAATCGGTGTATGGTAAATATTTATTGAATACAACTGGATACAATCCTAGTGGATGGTTCCGAGATCTCGTAATTGATAAAAAAATGATACGAGTACGTTCATAACAAATAAAATTAAAAATTGAAATGAAATAATCAATCTAAATATATAATCATATATTAGAAAAGGATGGTAAAAACTTCTGGAACGTCTCATTCTGCAAATTATAATCACTCAAAAATTATTGGCATTCAGTTCAGTATTTTATCCCCAGATGAAATACGTAAGGGTTCTGTTGCAGAAATCACAAATCGTGATACTTATGTTAATAATAAGCCTGTAATAGGAGGATTATTTGATCCTCGTATGGGTGTTCTTGAACCAGGATTGATTTGTCCTACAGATGGTTTAGATTATATCAATACACCTGGATATTTCGGTCATATTGAACTTGCTCGCCCTGTCTTTTACATTCAATACTTAAATACAATCATGAAAATCATTCGCTGTATCTGTTTCAAATGTAGTAAACTCCTTATTGATAAAGAAAAATATAAACACCTTTTAGAATTATCGCCTGAACTTCGATGGAATCAAGTGTTCGCTGTTGCAAGTAAATGTAAATGCTGTGGAGATACGAATGAAAATGGTTGTGGATACATACAACCTGGAAAGGTAAGTAAAGAAGGTTTTGCTTCTCTCAATGCTGAATGGGATAATAAGAAAGATGAACCGAAAACTATCGTAAATTTAACACCTGAAATAGTGATACGATTATTTAGAAGAATTTCAAATGAGGATGTGTTCTTTCTTGGGTTTCATCCTCAATGGTCGCGTCCCGAATGGATGGTTTGTCAGGTATTAGCAGTTCCACCGCCATCTGTTCGTCCGTCTGTGAAACATGATGCACAACAAAGGAGTGAAGATGACATAACACATATAATTGTCAATATTATCAAGACAAATAAAGTTCTACAAGAACGCATTCAACAGAATGTTGCTCCTAATATCATCGAAGATTGGACACTACTTCTTCAGTATTATGTAGCAACACAAGTAGACAATAAGATACCGGGTGCAAGTCCAGTAGCACAGCGGAGTGGACGTCCTTTGAAGTCAATTAAAGAGCGTTTAAATGGTAAACAGGGTCGTGTAAGGGGGAATCTGATGGGTAAAAGGGTAGATTTCAGTGCACGTTCTGTCATCACAGCTGATCCCAATTTATCGATTCGTGAATTGGGCATTCCTATGAAGATTGCAAAAAATATCACGAAGCCTGTTGTGGTAAATCAATATAATAAAAAATTCCTATTGAAGTTAATTCAGAATGGTCCAGATAATTGGCCAGGTGCTAAGATATTGGAGAAAAGTAATGGTGAAAATATCTCTTTGCGTCATGTCGACATTAAAACAGTTCGTCTCGAGAAAGGTGATACTGTCCATCGTCATATGATGGATGGTGATGCGATTCTGTTCAATCGTCAACCAACTCTACACAGAATGAGTATGATGTGTCATATTGCAAAGATTATGAAAAGAGGTGATACATTTCGTATGAATGTTGCCGATACGAAACCTTACAATGCTGATTTTGATGGAGATGAAATGAATTTACATATGCCTCAAGATGTGGAATCCGAATCGGAATTGTTGAACTTGGCACATGTTCCATATCAAATAATTAGTCCTGCAAATAATAGCTCAATAATTGGAATTTTCCAAGATTCACTTTTGGGTTGTTATCAGTTTACTCGTGAAAACATTGAATTTGATCAACGAAGTGCTATGAATCTATTGATGAACTGTAAGAATGTGGATATTGACATCTTGAAAGGGAAGAAGGCTGTATCTAGTTTTGAAATCTTGAGTCAGATTCTCCCATCAATTACATTACAATACAAAACCAATTTATTCAAGGATAAAGATGATATCAAGACATCTAATAATGTGTTAGAAATAAAGAATGGACGTATGATTCGTGGTCAGGTAGAGAAGAAGGTGTTAGGAGCTGGAACAAAAGGAATTCTTCATCGTATTTGTAATGATTATGGAAATCGTGCGTGTTCTGATTTTGTGGATAACTTACAGAATGTTGTGACAGAATATATGAAACAGTCATCGTACAGTGTTGGGATTAGTGATTTGATTTCCAATGATGAAACAAGAGACAAAATATCTGAAATCATATTAGAAAAGAAAAAGGACGTCAAGAACCTGATCGATCAAATTCACTTGGGTGTTTTTGAAAATAATACGGGTAAATCAAATGTAGATGAATTTGAGATGCAAGTCAATAATATCCTTAATCAAGCTACATCAGAGGCAGGGAAAGCCGGGCGAAACAATTTGAATTCAAGTAATCGGTTTGTGCGTATGGTAAATGCTGGGTCAAAAGGAAGCGATTTAAATATTTCGTTCATGATTGCTTGTCTTGGACAACAGACAATTAACGGGAAACGCATTCCTTATGGTTTTGAGGATAGAACACTTCCTCATTTCAGCAAGTATGACGATTCCCCAGGTGCACGTGGTTTCGTAGAAAGTTCGTATATCCAAGGACTGACCCCTGAAGAGTTGTTCTTCCATGCGATGGGTGGTAGAACTGGTTTGATTGATACAGCTGTTAAGACATCGCAGACGGGATATATTCAACGTCGTCTTATCAAGGGTATGGAAGACTTGAAGGTTGAATATGATATGACCGTTCGTAATGGCAAAGGAAAGATCGTTCAATTCTCATATGGAGATGATGGAATTGATACGATCAAAGTAGAAAATCAGAAAATATCTTTGCCGACAATGTCATATGATGAAATTTATGAACATTTCCATATTTCCTTGGAAAATACGAATACGTCAGTGTTTCTTGAAAATGTGAAGCGTAAACTTAGAAAGGAAAGTAAAGAGATGGAACAATACACAGAAAAATATGTAGCAATGTTTCTTGCAGCAAGACAAGACCTTGTGAAACACGTGTTCAAGAACAAGTCTAAATATGATATTAATGTTCCCGTTGCATTGTTTCATATCATAAACAATATTCAACATCAATCAAGACTAACTGGCGATTCATTGGTAGACATCACACCAATGGAGATGATGGATATGGTTGAAAAGAATTATCAGATTCTGGAACAGTCTTTGTATACAAGACCAACTGAATTATTCAAAATATTATACTATTATTATTTAACACCAAAAGAAATACTTTACGTGAAACGGTTCAATAGATCAACCTTAGAATATTTGTTGCAGTATATCAATTTGATGTATAAGCGGTCCATTGTTGCACCAGGTGAAATGGTGGGTATGATTGCAGCACAGAGCATTGGTGAACCAACAACCCAGATGACGTTGAATTCTGTAACATATGATACACTCATCACAGTTCGTGATGACAAGAAAGAAATAAAGAAGGTAGAGATTGGCGAATTTGTCGAGATGGCAATAAAGCAAGCAAATAATGTCGAGTATGACGAGTCCAAGGATACAAGTTATGCTCCTCTGAGCTCTCATTTTGAAGTTCCTTGTGTATCTGAGGATGGTGAGGTTCTATGGAAGACAATTGAAGCTGCAACTCAACATCCAGTAGTCAACGAGGATGGATCTACTACATTGTTGAAGATAACTACTTTTGAACAACGCACAGTCATTGCAACAAAAGCAAAGTCATTCTTACAATTAGTAGATGGTAAAATTCAACCTGTAAGTGGTGATTCACTCAAAGTAGGTCAATATTTACCTGTCTCATTGATGGCTTTAGATTTCAATGAAAATAAGGTTCTAGACCTGAAACGTATTTTGCCTCCTTCTTCGTATTTGTACACATCTATGATAGATATTGCAAGAACGTTTATGCATGAGCATCATTGGTGGATGAATCATCATGGGAAGGATTTCATCTTACCTTATAAGCGAAGTGATACATTTTATGCTAAGGTCAATGAGACGAATCGCGAAACAAAGCAATATTTCCATCCTGGTTGCGTTTATCCAAAGCACACACAAAGTTGTTGTTCGACAATACCAGAGTCGTTAGTTATGGATGAAACATTTGGATATGTGATAGGTGCATATTGTGCTGAGGGATGTATGACAAAATTCCAAGTATCGATTTCAAATAATGATACTAAATACTTTGATAAAATTATCAACTTCTGTGAAAAGTATAACATGACGTATAAAATTTTCCGAAATGAAGATAAAAATCAAGAGGGATGGGTGTCACAGGATATTCGTATTTACAGTGTTATCCTAAGAGATCTTCTTCATCAATTATGTGGTAAACTATCGCATAAGAAAAAACTCCACTCTGATATTGTATTCTCAAATAAAGAGTGTATGCGTGGATTCTTGAATGCATACATAAGTGGCGATGGAACGATTAATTTAAAGGATAAGTCAATTCACATTTCATCCACTTCAAAAGAATTACTAATTGATGTGCAACAAATGCTTAATGTGTTAGATATATATTCCTATATAGCAAAATATAAGAAACCTGAAACAAATAATCGAGGAACCAAAAGTGAGAATATTCATCAATCGTATGACTTGATTATTCGTAATCGTCAAGTGCAACATTTCATCAAGACTATCACATTGAATGATTCGTCTAAGCAAGAAAAACTTGACCAGCTACGTAATCATGGATATCGGTATGAAATTTCTATGAAACATGAGATACTTCCCAATCTGGTTGATGGTAAAATAGTAGAATCCAAGCGAACAACAGACACAATGGATGATATTCTCTTTGATAGGATCATATCGATAGAAGAAGTAGAAAACCCAACTGATTATGTGTATGATTTAACAGTTGCAGATACACGAAATTTCAATATTTACAATGGACTAGCAATGCGTGATACATTTCACTTTGCTGGCGTGGCTTCGAAGTCAAACGTAACTCGTGGTGTTCCTAGAATAGAAGAAATATTATCCCTTTCTGAGAACCCAAAGAATCCTTCATTGACAGTGTATTTGAATGAGTATGAACAAGACAATCGTATCAAGGCTCAATCAATAATGTATATGATTGAACATACCAACTTGAAAGAACTTGTAGAAACCATCGAAATCTGTTTCGATCCAGATGCATTGAATACATTGATCAGTGAAGATGTAGACATGATTCAAAAATATAAAGAATTTGAGGACATGATAGACGAATGTGCCGAAGAATTGGAAGACCCCCCTGTGCAGTCCAAATGGATATTGCGAATGAAGATGGATAATGTTATGATGTTAGAAAAGAATATTACGATGGACGATGTTCATTTTGCATTAAAGAACATTTATCAAGATGAAATATCATGCGTGTATAGCGATTTTAATAACAAGGATTTGATATTCCGCATTAGAATGAACAATTATTTGAAGAAGGATAAGAAGAAAGACAACGTTAAGATGCCTTTGGATCAATCGGATGAAATATACGTTTTGAAACAATTTCAAGAAACACTTCTCAATAATGTGGTCCTCCGTGGCGTGAAGAATATAGATAAAGTGATAATGAGAAAGGTTCAAGACGAAATATATGAAAAAGATGGAGTATACGAAGCAAAAGAAATTTGGGTGTTAGATACAGTTGGGACGAATCTTATTGACGTGTTAGCACTAGATTATATTGACAATACCCGAACGTTCAGTAATAATATCATTGAAACATATGCTGTATTGGGAATTGAGGCAGCACGTCAGGCCATTTATAATGAGTTGGCAGATGTCATTGAATTCGACGGCACTTACATCAACTATCATCATTTGAGTTTGTTATGTGATAGAATGTCTTATAATACAAAGATGGTGTCAATATTTAGACATGGAATCAATAATGACAATATTGGACCTATAGCGAAAGCGTCTTTTGAAGAGACGCCTGAGATGTTCTTGAGGGCAGCTCGTCATGGCGAGATGGATATTATGAGAGGCGTCTCTGCAAATATCATGTGTGGTCAAGAAGGATACTTTGGAACGAGTAGTTTCCAAGTAGTAGTTGATCTTGAAATGCTAAAAGATTTACAGGAAGAAAAACTCGAGCAAGAGATAGAATTAGAAAATGCACTCATGATGGATTCCGGTGAACAAAAATGTAGTAGCTCAGAGCTACAGATGACAAATAATGTCCAAAATATCAAATATACTCAGAATATAGATGATGGCTATATCCCAGATTTCTAAGAATCGATATACCAATAGTGATAGGATAGTTATTTTATTTCTATAAAAATTGAAATATTCTATGTTTTTTAATACTAAATCATAGAATAGAATATGTGGAAACCAAAACAGCAAAATTGTGATGAGTACATAGGTAAGATGGCAAGAATTTATCATACTCGTGATGATTCATATGAACAAGGAATATTATTGCACATAGTAAAAACGTTCGACAAAAAAAAAAGGTATTGTGTTATTATATTACTTGACAACAAATATACCAAGGTCACCTATGTATCCGATGTGATCAAAGACGTCCATGTAAAAAACTATGAAAACGAGATACAACACTTGATGGAGAAGATCTGTAAAGTGCATATTGTTGAAGACATGAGACATGAATTGTATGAATACATTGAGCCTTTCATCGCCATATAGTATGTGGTAGTTGCATCATATATAACCTATAATCTACAACCGATGAACCTGTGATAATTAATATAATAAACGATTTATAGAGATAATTATATTAATTATCACAATGGCTACACTTGCCTTTGATACAATATCCAGTAAACTACAACGTGATTATAGAGAAATAACATCAATACATAAACCATTCTTACATCTTTTATTTTATGAAAAAGGAGCGGAAACCTCGCGAACTAAATTTGTACGTTATTTTTATCACAACAAGTTCTACGGTGAAGAAGTAAGAGAACAATTTCTTAGCTTATTTTGTAACTGCCAAAGAGTATACAATGCCTTTTCAAGACTTGCTTGTATTTATAAAGTAAGAAAAATGGATCGGTTTGAGAGTGATTGCGATTTATATATGAACCCTCTTGAGAATTACAGTTCAAATATTCGAATGAATCTGATTTGTAATAGTAGGATTTATGAATTTAGAATCTCTGATTTATTGACGATTATTCAGACATCGTTGGTGAATGATGAAGATTTTTTCTCTGTCCCATTATATCCGCGTAATCCATATACAAATATTCAATTCAGCAAAGCAAACCTGTACAATATTTATCTACGTGTTCGTGAAAGTTCCTTTGTAATACCTCATTTGTTTCACAAGTTTTTTCTGGAAGAGTTTGATTTACAATCTTTTTTATTGAACAATGAGTATCAGCTTCGCGAGGATTCAATTACAAATTATTTACACAATACATGTGTTGGAACAAAAGCAAAGCGTATTAGAACTATGCTATCAAAATATAATAGTCGTCATTACCCGTTTCGGATCGATTATGAATTCCCAAAGCAGACACTATGTCGTATTTTTGAACCACATCTTCATTTATATTTGTCAGTAGAATATAGCATGTCTCCAGCAAAAAAGCACTTCTCTGATATGCTATTGAGAAAGTACTTACAAACCCTTTATATGTACAATAACTTACTGGGTAAAAAATACATTAAAAATAAAGTAGTGTCATTTGATGATGCATACATTGAAAATTACTCAAATATTAGTAAAGACAAGTTTCATAATATTGCAATGGAAGTGACACAACAAGATTCAGATTCATCATTTCAAAATACTCATATAAGATACGAAAGCACAGATGAAGATTCAAGTGAAACATCTGAAGTCTTACATCATAATATGAATCCAGAAAATACACAAATGGATTATTTCAATTTCTTATTTGACACCACTCCTAGTCAGAACACTGTTCATCTTTCTGATGATGAAATGCATAGATATATCATGGAAAATGCGTTACAAAATGCGAACGCAAATCATGGAAGACACAATAGTTCGATAGGATTGAGTGAAAATCTCAGTACGAATGATATGTCCAACGTTAACGATATTTCAATCCAAGGACATTCTATCCCGTCGGCTATACCATCGAGTATACCTTCACCCATATCGATTGCTATGACACTCGATGAAATAGTAGATGATCCATCTTACAACTCTATGTGAATACTTCATTTCTGTACCATGTTCAATTGTATGCGTCGTGGCTTCTTTTTGTTTTTAGATACAACACGTTTCTTACGCGTGAGTGCCTTATTACCTCCTTGTGTCTGACTTCGCTTTTTAAACGTATTGTCGTATTTTTTCTTCGTTATAGGCTTTGCTGTATCATGGCTTTTCATTAGTGTTTTATCGCGAGTAGATGAATAATCAATATCTTGATAATAGTCACTTGTAAACAAAGATTGAGGAATTACCATCTCATTTTGTAGGAAGAACTTTCCTGGCGTGGAGAGAAGGTTTTGTTCGGGCGTAAATATGTATTTATCTATATTCGTATTGCGTAATATTTCATCTGTAACTCGTTCATAATAGAATGTTTCATTTGAACGTCCACTCACTAAATTCGTTTCAGGGAGTTTTAAGTATAGTCCATCAATATAATGTTCACTCTCGTATAAATTGAGAGGTAATTTTTTTATAAAGTCGTCACTATATGCTGTAGATGTTTTGACGAATTTGACCTCCTTTTTCATTAATTCTTTCAACAGATTCATCATTGACTTGAACTGTTTCACATATCCACCATGACTCGGGTTTTTTATAATCATCATTTGTTTCTTCATCTCTCTGTTTTTCACGCTATTGACCAATTTCTTAATCCTTGAACGGAATGCTATATAAAGCATATTTTCTAATCTCATTTTACGTATATGTATTGTATTTTTGTGGTCTTTTGTTTTTCGTAAAATAATATTTGATTCAATATTTCGTCCTGGTATTAAGATATGATGATCAAATGTTTTTGTTTCATATTTCTCACTTCTTATACGCTTCGTCGAAATATGTAAAGTTTCAACAAATAAGTTTCCCTTTGTTACAACTCCAACAATCTCACTGTCAAGTCCCACTTTATATTTAATCAAATACATATCTTCTTTCAACCATTTTTGGAATTTCGACAGCATATCTATCGTATCTTGTAATGACAAATAATTATCGGCGTCATCTATAAATCTGGATGACTGATTCAATTCCATGTAAGATGGATAAATTGGGACCATAAATTCTTTATCTGTATCGTGAGAACCCTTTATTATGAGACCATGACATTTTCCGTTATAGTTGACGACTTGATGTTTTACAGTGTATTTAGAATTTGTGTTTATTTTGCCCTCTATATATCTCCGTGAAATTTCATTATGAAAATGAGTAATAGTATCGTTCTCTTCCACACTTCGCAATGGTGAACATTTATCATTGTATACTTGTTTAATATCTTCAAAAAATACAGGGTTCATAATGTTGGTTGATTTTGAAAAGGTGTCCTCCATAGTATTCGTTTTTGCGCCCTTTGTGACCTTGAGAATAATTTCATAAGTTGATTCTCTTTTGAATAATAAGAGGGTGTTATGTTCGTGTTCAAAATTAGCATTACTGTATTGACTTGATGGACAAAATACGTCAATATGTTTTTCATGCACACCATCCTTCGCTGATACGATGACTAAATTTAATTTCTCCTTGAAAATTGTATCACAATTAACAAATATATCCCACATGTAAGTATGGTCTATAGTTGTGTCATCGCTCATTAAAAAAGACATAAATTTGTTGAATGCATTGACAGCGATTCTTACAAATGCATCTTTATTTTCTTTACTGCCTCTGACCTTTTCGAATAACTTCATCTCTTTATGAGGATCAATATGCTCACCGTCGTCGAATATAGAAACAAGACTCCCGTTATTCAATCTCATAAAATGTTCTAAGGTGATATGCTTCTTCATCGATGCTTTGAGTTGTTCTAAAGATTGTTTCGTATACATGGCCATACACTGTAAAAATGACTGTTTATCTAACGATTCGCCTACACCATAACGAACCAAAAAGTCTTCTGTTGTTTCCGTCGGAGGAAGTTTTGTGTGATGTAATGCACTATAGAGTGTAGACGGTAAGTATCCATATCTCCCTTTTGGCGTAAATGGTTGGTTGGTTAAGTTGTTTCCAAAGGTTTCATACGCAAGATTTAGATATACATTTTTTCTGTTCAATGTATTAGACTCTTCACGTTCTATTTCCTCGGACTCATTATTTGCATTATCTTCTCTATGCTCAGGGCATTTCTCTTTCTTTTTCTCTGGTTTATCCTTTTGCACACAACAAGGTAAACATTGATGACTGTTATGATAACTTGGATAACTGGAGTCAAATCCGTCTGATTTATTGGGGTGCTTTATTTTTCGCCATGTCACTTCTCCTGGACACAAGTTGGGATCTATTGTGTGCCATCTTCTATCCTTGTGTTCTTTATTTTTATCTTCTGGGTCAAAAGTTACTTGGCTTTCATTCAAACTAATTCGTTTAGAATCACACCAAAATTTTGGACAAATGTAATAATGTTCATCTGATTTTGGCGATTTTAAAAATTTAGTATTATTGTCGTCTCCGTCCAATGTATCACTGTGGTCCTTCACGAGAGCATCTTTCTCATTTTTCGTAATAATAACCGGTTGTTTGTTCACACCGCTTTGGCATGCTGTCCCGTATTTTTTTTTCTTGTCATACGTTTGAAACAACTCAGGGTCTGCAGCTTTCATGCGAATATACAAATTATGACGTTTGTTGCCTCCACTGTAACTATTCATGCTTTCTCTGTCGCTCATTGATTCATCTTCTGGGGTAATTTCCCCCATAGAAAGTCCAAGCTCATCATAGTCCAGATCATTGTCAATGGGTGGTTCTGTTTCCAGTTGAGTTCCGAACTCATCATCATCATCATCATCATCCAACTCATCATTGTTCAACCCAATATCATCGTACTCTTCATCTGCCATTAAGTCTGCAAGATCATCGTCATCATCGTCATCGCTGTTTTCATTGTCTTCACTGAGAAAAGCTTCTACTTCATCTGGTATACTGTTTGTATCATTACCTTTTATGGATTTACAGGACGTCTTCTTTTCAATGACATTGAAAACATTATGTATATAGTTGTAAAGAATTCGTAAGTATTTGAATGACGATATATTACTCACATATATCTCGTACCGTTTTGGAATCACGTGTTGATTATATTTTAATTCCACACTAATACCATTTCCTTTCGAATTGAGGATTTTATCGTTTACCCTCATAAATTTCAATGTGAGTGGGAAGTTGGTGACTTTCTTGGACTTATTATCTTCCAGTGTGAATACTGGAGATAAGCAGTCCAATTTGGGGATTTTATGAGACTTTTGAGATTCATAGAAAAACACGTAATCTATTCCTACTATTTCAACAAGAGGGTCGTCAAATGAAGTTAGTTCTTGTAATGATATACCTGATTGAATCAGAAATTTATTCACAATCCGGACCAGTGTGTTTGTTTTTCTTTTTATATTCTCTTGAAAGTCGTCCCGTTCTTTATTCTCTACGTGTAGTGCATTCGCGGTACGATCATAATGAAGTGTCATTTGAATATTTCCATTTGCAAACACTTCACCCACACATGTGTATTTACTGTTATCATCACCATCAATGTACACGCTTACACTATTCATATTCAACATCATCTTTTCGACTTTATTGAACTTCGTTCTTCGAATGTATGGTACTTCTCTATTATTTTGAATACCTTCTGTGAATACTCTATAAAAATTATCGTTTGATTTGGAAGTATTGTATTTAACGAGTGGTATCTCTTTACTTGTTCGGATAAACCGAAACAGGTCATCTAATTGAATAAACGTTCTTTGTATGTTTGTTAACATGACCGACATTTTCAATAAACTGTAATGTGGAGGTGTATTTTGTTCTTGATCATCTCTTTTATTTATTTCGTGTATGTTATCTAATTGCTTCCTACCTTTTGATAGTATATTCGAACTACTCTTTTGTAATTCTCGTATTTTATCACTATAATTTTCCTTCGTCGAAACACCTTTCGAAATCATAAGAGGAAAATACATTTTAATGATTTTAGAATTATTGAACTTTAGGCTCTTCTGTGTGTGAAATTGGAAGACACTTCCTGCATCAACACAAAAAATAGTATGTTCATGTAAATTCTTTTGTATAATTGTATCATTATGACGTCGTAAATCACGCACGTTGTCATCAATATCATACTGTAAATCGTATGGGTCAACTGTGTGTAATAATATTTGTCTATCCGTTACAAGATTCTTGTCAAAATGCCTTTTCGTCAGGTACTTCTTGTTTGTAATGACATCTAGTACATCTTCCGAATTGTCATTATCTTCACTATTTGTGGCTTGTTCAATATTTTTCTCTACATTATATGAAAACATATCCTTATTGTCAACCGGTATGATATGAGACGATATCGGCATATTAGATAGATAAAAAAGATGAATACTGTAATAAGTTATGTTTTGCAATAAAACGAGTTCTCTCAGTGTGATGAGTAATTTTAATTTCACTGCATTGACATCATCATCTTCGAATAAATAGTATGAACTAGTATATTCATTCTCATTTTTTTTTTGGTTTTTTGTTCCATTAAATATAATTGTATAGTATTTCATGTCATCTTCATAGTATTTGATTATAATTTTGTAGATGGGATTATCTTCTATAAATTCCATTATATATATGAAAGAGTTTATTTTCTTTTATTGTCCTATTTGAACAAGTAACGTATCCGTCACTAGTTTTAGAATTTTGCGTACACGTTCTTCTGACATTGCCATTAATTCTCCTACAGCACGATTTGACCTCATCGCACGAAAGTCGTATGTATTGTATTTCATAATAAACACACGTCGACTAACTGGGTCAATGATGTCTAGTAATTCATTTATTTCTTCGCGATAATCGTAAAGAGTTCTGCTAATGTTATATTCATCGCTATTTTGATGTCCACAATCATTATCATGATAAGATACTGGCGATTGCATATATTTTGCATAAACTTCTTGATTTTCTGCAATCCATTTCTTTCTTACACGATATGAATGGGGAAGTAACTTTATGGGTGACAACTCGGTTATACCTTTGTGGATTGAATTCATAACGTACATTTGCGTATAAGCATAGAACGAACCACCATTAAAATTTTGAATACCACTGAGAAGTCCTATTTTCGCATACTCTACCAATTCTTTCTTTTGTTTTGCGTTAAATGTAAGGGATAAAAACGGTTGATCGTATATATATTGATAAGTGCTATGGTGTAGCCAAGCTACATGTGTGGTGTATAATTTATATCGCACAATCATTTTCATTTCATCAGTTGCGATGGGATTTTTCAAAATACTATTCACCTGTCTCCACTGCATTGTGCTCAAAGAGCATACTACTGTAATGTAGGATACGAAAATGTAATACAAAAACATATTTTATTAAAATCATGCTTAATAAAATAAAACTTTCAATTTTATTGGCTAATGTTGAGGGAAATTTGAGAATATTCACATATCGTAATATGGATTATCAGTAATTGTCATTCCACAATAGTTAGCTGGATTCTCTTTGTAATCAATTGGATTGTATATATTTGCCTCTTTGGCGTTTTCAAGAAGAAATTTAAAATTATTCCAAAATTCAGGCTTATGTCCAATACTAATTGTCATTACATGTGCAAGTTCATGAATAGCAACGAAAGTCAGTGTGTTTAAATCAATCAGTTTTGAACCATTTTTCTGCTTATTCAAACAGAATGCTATTTTTTCACCTTTGTTCTCGCTATAGGCAGTTAACTTACTGGTTGGGAGAGTTTCTACAATTCGTTGCGGATTAAATCCAGCGACTAGACGTTGTACATCTACATTATCGGGGTATTTCCCTTCCATGAATCTAACAAGGTTTTTACACTTTTCTGTCACTTTGGCTAACAAATCTGCAGCATCGCTTAATTTCTCTCTTTCACGAACACAATACTTGTTTCCGTCAACTTCCGAAATAATGCATTTCAATTGGAATGCTTCAGATTCAAAGAAAATTTTTATACATAACAACAAGACGAGAGATGCTAAAGTATATCCTAAAATATCAACTCTTGACATATATTATTTTGATATTTTAATAGTTTTCAATAATTTGACGGGTCTAGGTCATCATTGCTATCTTCTTAAACAGAAGGCTTAGCACCAAGCTCGAGAGGGACACGCATAAGGTCCGGCTCAATGGTCGTGTTGTTCCACGGTCCAACGCTCATTTGAGGAACAGGTGGGTCCGAACGCAATTGTTGATTGGCGTTACGTAATGATTGTCCTACAGTGTTAATGCCAATATGATGCCCAGCCTTCAAAAGATTGACATCGCTGAGATCGCCATTTCCAGTAGGGTTCAACTTCGCCCACTCACTGTTAGAATCCTTAGGTAAAAGTTCCTTAGGGTCAATCGTCATTTCCTTATTACAGCTGGGAGGTAAGCCTTGAGTAGAAGTGTTGATGTCCTTCACCTTCGCATATTCTTCGCCAGGAAGTAATGGGCTGGGTGCCTTGTTTTCCTTAACTTTGGGTTCAACTGCTCCTGCAGCACGATTAGACATAGAGTCTTGGAATGAAACCTTCTTTTTGCTATACATAGTAAGAACGAAATAAGTAGCAACTAAAAGAACTAAAATTCCGAAAAGAGATAAACATACTTGTTTTTTGGTCAACCATTTGGGTAAAATTGTAGTGGCCATTATATAAAATGATATGAAAAAATATTTCTCACTTGGCATTTAAATTAAGATTCATTTTATCATCAGTTTGTGAGATTTCATTCAAACTCAATATACTGGATTCGTCGTCCAAATCATCGTTCGACTCGTCGTCGTCTGAATCTGTATCTACCATATCTAAAGGCATAGACCTCCTGATATTTTTCAACTCAAGGGTAGCCTCGATTGCCTTTTGTCTCGCTAATTTTGCATCTCTTTTGGCACTCTTATATTTTTCTAAATAAATGCTATTTACATCCCTCACTGTAACAGTTTCTAAACCATCAGGGTTAATATCAAACTCTTGTAATTGTATATCTAAGTCAATAGACGGTGGCTCTTCTAAATTTTCTTTGTTAGGGCAGAGATTATCATTATCATTATCATTATCGTTGATGTTACTGCTAAAAGTTTCAGTATTAACTTCTTCTAGTTTCACATTATCGATAGGCAAATCAGTTGTATTTGTTGTATCAAGATTATTGCCAGTATCAATTTCAATACTGGCGTTTTTCAACGTTTCATTTGGACTTTCTTCTAAACTATTCATGGTTTCATCTTCCTTTTCAGTGATATTTAACTCTATACCATCATGTTTATCAGTATTTCTTAGAATATCTTCTATATCTTCATCCTTTTCTAATACCTCACTTGTATTGATATGCTGATTTTCATCAATTTCAGTTTCAACCGAGACAGCAGATGCTGTAATTGTTTTTTCTTCCGGTTCTTCCGTCTCTTCTGTGCTCAAGGTATTCATTACAGGCAATGTATTTACACTCTTAATTCTACATTGACTAAACAAATTCGTTTTAACAACCATAACCTGTTTGATTTGAGTATATAATTGAAAACTACGTGGGGTAAATTTGATTCCATGAATTTGTAATATAGAGATGATGCTAGATTCTGGAGTTATTTCATCCATAGTCATAGTATTTTCATTTTGGTCGTAAATGGTGAGCGAGTTAGATGTATGCATCAAACGTGGCGAATCTGCATAAGCACGAATGAGATGATAGTTCCCAGAACGGTAACTTTTCACTGTATTACAGAATGCGTTTTCTATATCATCTAATTCTATTGTTTGATCTGATTCGAACCAATGTGCACGGCGTTCAAAAATCATTTTTTGTAGCATGGTTTCAAGAGTTTCAAACCATTCGATAAATTGCTCATCGTATTTATCAAAGATGAGGTCAATATGGGTTCTCCTTCCATTCTTCACAAATCCTTGCTTACTATGACATTTAGGCGTCTGAATGAATAATTCATTATTATTTCCATTCTGAAGAATCTTTGTAAAGTGTGTGCCACCCGACTTCAAATCGATGGGTGTAGATAATTTTATTTTACTAAAGTCATAACTTTCGCTGGGGATAACTATCTCGTGATCCATATAGTATTCTTAAATAAAGGAAAATCGTGAATTAATCTCATTTACATTAAAATTAGTACTTTTAAATAGAGATTTCTTTTATGAAAGGTAGATGCGATACAAAGACAATTATAATAAATGAATGTTTAGAATTGTTGAGACGTGATGATGTAAAGAGTCAAATCAAATCCCTCTTTGTTCCCATCATAGACATGATCCTACAAGAAATTTATCCATATATATATTTATCTATCTTGTTTGTGGTGTTAAGTTTCTTCTTAATTCTCGCTAATTTCATTTTGTATTTGCGTTCAAATCATTCTACATTAAAATAATATCTTTTATTATAGTATAAGATGGTACAAAAAACGAGAAAAAATGTACGTTCTAAGAAGGGTGGTATGATTCAAACATTGAATACTGCTTTAGTCCCTTTTGGACTTGTTGCATTACACAAAAGTGCACAAAATAAACGAGGCAAGTTCCTTACATTGCGTCTTAAGAACAAAGCCAGAAAAATTCGTAAAACAATCAAGAACACATTGAAGAGAAAAGGCAAGAAGTAATTAGTTGAATTGCTAAATTAAAATCCAATTCATATTGTATAACATCCAATATGAATTTAGAAAACGAAATAAAAGAATGGGTCGTTTTGGACAATAAGCTAAAGATTTTAAACGAACAAACAAAACTTTTACGAGATGAACGCTCGAAAATAACACGTGGTATAGAGCAGTATATTAATACGGAATCTCTATTAAATGCATCGGTTGACATTACAGGGGGGAAATTAAAATTTACGGAGACGAAATCAACGGGACCTCTCAGTCTAAAATTCATTGAACAATGTCTCGGAGAAATCATTTCAAATAAGTCACAGTTAGATATTATATTGAATCATATCAAGAAGAAGCGGGAGGAAAAATCAAAAACCGATTTTGATATTAAGCGATATTATCACAATTAAATATTGTCTTTCATATATAAAGATGACTGTTTTTGATGACGATGATTTTGTCATAACTATGGATAGTAAGGGTGTCGTCAAGAGTGGTGGACACAAAGTCAATTCATTTTTGATTCAAAATCATATTCCTTTAATTGGACATACTATGAAGGGTGGAAACCGTTTCAATGATTTAGCTATTCCATTTGGATTTGGTATACGTAATTATGAAAATGTGAAACAAGATGCATATTCTTATACAAAAGAGAATTGGATGGATGATGAGACATTGTATAAGAAACTTCTACATCTTGTGAAACCACAGGACAAAGAATTACGACGTGATTTGAAAGGGATTAACAACAAATTAACTAAAAAGAAGCGACGTTCGCCTGGAAAACATCATAATAAGAAAACAAGAAGCAATAGGAAATGATTTAATATGTATTCAATATATATATATGACTACTAGTAGCGAAGAAGTGAATACAGAATACGAATACATGTCAGGAGAATACCTAGAAAATCGTTTCAATGCATACTTTGGTAATGATAATGATACTCTTGACAAAAATACAAAGCCACTTCAAGATTCGAAGCGTGTTGACAAGAAAGAAAAAAAGAATGCTTGTCAACGTAAGATTTCCGAAGTTCAAATCAAGTTAAGAAACATACTTGTTTCTGGATTCATAATGGTGTGTGCACTTAGTGCATTTGTAGTAGGATCTATACGCATTGAAGAAGCTATTGTTCTTGCAGTGTTTTCATTGTGTTTATTATACATCCTTGAATACTCAGAGAGAAAGTTCCAAAGTAAAAAGGAATCATTTCAGAAAGCATGTGGGAGTTGTTTTAGAAAAAGACAAGCGACTACTATTAGGAAGACCAAGGCAATCTCAAATGACTTACTATAAACTTAAGTTAATAAATTAGGTATGACCAGATCTAACCTTATACACTTTAAACATACAACACAATAATAATTATCTATTATTATTGTATATGAGACAAATTTATCGCCAAATGTTGCAGAAACTCATGAAATATAAGTGTTATAATATTTCTACACTGTTTTCTATTTTTGTATTAGCATGTGTTCTCTATAATTTACCTATTCGGGAAGGTGCAACTGGTCATAGAAGTAGAAATGGAGATTCTCCAAGCATGAATGACACGAGTATGAATGATATGAACAATTCAGTTGAAGAAATAAGCGAAGTAACTGAAAAACATACGTATCAAAAATATTCGTTTATATTACGAAGTGTCATCATTTCATTGATGATTTTTCTGGTTGTGTCGCTTATGAGTATGATAGGAATTATTGGCTTCAATATTGGGTTTTTCATTATCATGATTACGATAATAGCATTTACAATCATGTATTTCATGAAAGAAAACGAATATAACCTGGAAATATCTGTGATGACGCCTGATGACTTATATAAAACTATTATACCTGAAACAGCAGAAACACAAGATCCTTCATCTAACGATGTAGAAATTGAAGAACAAGAGGAACCAACCGACAACAATACTAATACACAATCCGCAAAATATACATATGAAGAATCGACATACACACATGAGCATCCACATACACATGCAGAAACGATTAGAAAAGAAATTCTACCATCTTCTCAAAGAAAGACAAATGATACCAGTGGTTCTGCTGGTACTAGTGCTACAACTGGAACTGCTCAAAATGGTAATTCTGATGATGAACTTGCCCCAGGAGAAGTTAGACGAGGAGGTAAAATCTTGATTCCGTGTGGTGTAGATGAATACGGTGTCACTGTATTCGTAGAAAAAGGAACTCATAACTCAGATATGTGTAAGACTTACAACAGAAATGGCGATGAAGTAGTTGAAGAAGAAGAAAAGGATGGAGCTGTATCATCATCATCAAAGAAAAACAACGCAGGGTTAACGGGCTCCTCAAAAGGATCGCCTATTAAAGATGCTAATGTTGACAATTCTGGTGTTAATAAATCGTCTGGTGCACATGCACATACAACAACACATGACCATTCATATGTTCACGATGACCCTACAGTTTAACGATCAATCACTTCTTAAGAATAGTTCGTGAAATGCGTCTATAAAATAGCATATACGCCTTGGGTGTAATCAATCTTTCGGTAGACATTTCACTCACGTAAGAATCATTGTAATGGTACCATTTTCCATTTAGATGTTTCACAAATGACGTATAATGTCCGCCCATTGTTTTTCCACTATGGTTCACTATTCCGTAGCATTCATAATAGTTGGTTTGTGTATATCCAATGCTGTATGGGTTCAGGTCAAGCATATCGAGTGGAAAGTCAATAAGTATATTATTTTTTCGTCCATCGTAATGGAAACGTTTGAAGTCAACTACTAAAACATCTGGAAATGACCAGAAACACGTGTGTTTGAATGCACTTTGTTTTTGTTTCGTTTCTTCATTGTACCATGCGGAATCATTTTCTAATAGTTCTTTTTGTATATATGCGTCGAAACAGTCAGTAATGGTTGGAGTTTTATGATTTGGTATTGGAAGATGAATGATGAAATAAGGATCAGCAGTATTACTTAAATTTTCATCCGTGATTGATGTCATTTGAGTAACTTGAATACCGTAGAACATTCCGACAACTTTGGAATATTCCTTTTCGTTCATCTCTTTAAAACGCGTGTAACACAATCTTGCAATCTTGTCTTTTTGGTTATGAATTTTTCCATTAATTGATATTGATACTGGATACACCAACCCTTCATGTAATATTTCCATGAGGAATACAAAGAATTCGCTCGCATCGTTTTGGTCCCACCCAGTAAACATTGAGTTCTGTTTTTGCTTTGCAATGAATTGTATTAAACGGACAAATAACTCAGGTTTCACAATATGCCGATCTTTTGCCCATAATTCTTCACGTAGTTTTAACCATAAGCAGACAAGGGTACAAGACAAACGTTTTTTGTCAAGACGATGCACACTATCTATAATCTCCTTCTGAAATTCGTATGTATGAGATAATACTTGAATGATTGAATTCATGAAACATGTATTTCCAAGATTAAGCAATCCTGATGTGCCGGTTATTATTTCATTTGATGACATGAAGTATCTATATAATTAAATCTATATGTGTTTAATTATATTGTGTATTATTCAAAATATTTTATGAAATGAATGTATGGATAATTCATTTGATCGCCTGCTAACTTCATATCTCAATCTTATAAATGAAAATAACGGAAGGTTGAATCAAATCATTACTATAATGAATAATAGTGAAAGAGCGTTGAGTCAAATGATTTTGAGACAGGATACTATACATCAACCGCATCAGCATACGAGACCAAGAACTAGTCGATGGTTCACAAACCATGACCGTAGAGGTTCAATACCAACAGCATATCGTAGTTATGATACAGAGCGATACTTTCCACTCCACCCTTCACAACGATATAATATGTCTCAATATACGGATCATTCCAATGAAAGAGCATCAAGGTTTCTCCCACGTGAAGCTGAGAGACAAAATACAAGAAATACAGAGAATACAAGAAATACAGAGAATACAAGAAATACAGAGAATACAAGAAATACAGAGAATACAAGAAATACACCAGACACGTCTCTCAACTATCATGATTCATTTGAAAATATTACTGTAAATCAATTAGAAAATGCCTTCAATCAGTTCTATCATCGCACACAGATGAACAGTCCACATGGTAGAAGGGGGGTGGGAAATAGTCAAATCGGTGTGAATAACGAACATTGGATCTCTATGTCTGATGAGTTTTTACAACCTGTAGCGATACTTCCTTCTCAAGAACAGATAAATAATGCAATTCGTGTTGTTCGGTATTCTACAATAAATGAACCATTAAATAATACATGCCCTATTACTACCGAAACATTCGAAAATGATCAAGATGTGACACAAATCATCTACTGTGGACATGTATTTACAACACAGCCACTGTTGAACTGGTTTCAAAGCAGTGTTCGTTGTCCACTATGTAGATATGATATCCGCAATTACAGTGTCAATGAGCGGAATAGGTATGATAGTCGTGCCGGTGAACATGACGCAACAAATAGAGATGTAGGAAATCAAAGTAGTAGACAAGAACAAAGTGAATCAAATAATCCGTACCATAGAAATAAC
>Ga0206131_10002680_pt1 | contig 21241 bp, 23 predicted proteins | sample Helgoland_Spring_FD_148636 | JGI IMG/M metagenome (GOLD analysis project Ga0206131, IMG submission 148636) | Pelagic subsurface seawater microbial communities from Kabeltonne, Helgoland, North Sea - Helgoland_Spring_Bloom_20160517_1 | ecosystem: Environmental > Aquatic > Marine > Epipelagic ...
CAATGGCCAAACGAAAACGCTTGCACATTAAAGCTATGGCCGCATAATATTAACAGATGGAGCAGAATACTCTCTTATTATAAAGACTTAAAAACCCAACTTTCCCTGATGACGTACACAAGTAATAATGATACGGCAACAACATTAGGCACGATTTCAGTGGATATTTTAGATGATCCTGGACTTCCTGAAGAACCAGAAGAGCCGACATCTCCTCCTCCTGAATATGTTGTCCTTAATGGTTTTGGAAAAAATGACCAATTGGAAGGTGATGAAAATCAAAACTTTATCAACGGACGAGGCGGGAATGATAGAATTGATGGTAATGATGCCAATGACATACTGCTAGGGAGCTCTGGTAACGATAATATAAGTGGCGGCGAAGGAAATGACGAACTCTTCGGTGGTTCTGGTAATGATAATGTCGATGGTGATGAAGGCGATGATATTATCGTCGGCGGTACTGGACTTGATACTTTAAATGGTGGCGACGGAAAAGACACAATTTTCGGCGGTAGCGATAGAGATACCATTAATGGTGATGATGAAGATGATATTTTATTCGGCAATGATGGTAACGATGTTATTAGAGGCGGAACGGGTAACGATATTATTATTGGCGGCCGTGGCAATGACAATATGGTTGGTCAAGATGGAAGTGATACTTTCAGAATTGAAGCTACTTTTGCCCTTCAAAGTGAAGAAGACGATATTGATGGTGGCTCAGGTGCAAGTTGGATTGATAAAATTGATATGAGCGCTGTTGCTGGAGAGTATGGTACTGATTGGGTTGTTGTCCTTGATGGCAAGGCTGACCCGGAACCAGTACCTACAGGAACAGAACTTGAATTAGGTCAAGATGCATCTGGTGAAATTCAATTCACGCAAGGTGGTTCTATTACATTTGAAAATGTTGAGAAAATCGTCTGGTAGCATGATTTAGAATGAAATATTTAAGGCGCTCAAAAACTATTTGAGCGCCTTTTTTTATTATATTAACTTGTGATTTCTTTTACGGCTCTATGGGCTTCCTTAATCGCCGCTTTAGTCGTAGCAGAAGCAGCAGCATCAGAATTTGCAATATGAATATTTCCAAATGGCTGACGGCCAATCACCCATGGTTTATCTTCTTCTGCGAATTCCTCGCCCCAAAGAAGTTCATTTGAATATGCATACCCGTGTGGCCAGCGGTTGACGGTAATGGCTTCGATGTCGCGGTCCGCATCAAACCCAGCTTCACCAAGTGCTTGATTTAATTGTGTTTTAACATGACCTTCAAATTCTTCAAATGGTGTTGTTAGAATTTGATTGCGGCCCTCGCGCCATTGATCCGGACCTTTAATGCCTGGATAGAGTGGGACATGACACATATGAACAATTATTGGTTCATCGGGTGTTTGTGACCGTTTATATTCACCAACAGAAACGGGATAAGCAAGTTCGGCTTGTTTATAAAAACCACCGGTAAAATAAACGAAGCTTGTTTTTAATTTATCAAAGCTTTTCCAATTGTTGATCAGAACCTTTGTGTAAACAAGAGGAATTTTTACGCCAAGAGCAAGATTTTCTTTTTGCCTATCTGGCATTTCAGGGCAAAGGTATGGGATGGCCATATTATAGCAAGCCATAATACATTTTTTAGCAAGTACCTTATGGGATTTATCACCACGCACATAGGTAATATCAACATTCTGCCCGTCATCTGTATTAACTGTATGGACCACGGTACTATTAAGGCGAAGATTAATATTTTGCCCGTCTTGATCAAGTTTTGAATAATCGGACTTTGCAGTAACGATATCTTCCATGGTTGAGCCACTAAAGGAACCGGGGATCATCTTACGAACGAGCAATCTTGCGATTGAGGCATTGCCATCAGGAAAGTGGAAAATATAAGGATCATCACCACGGCCGGAACGCATTGGCAAAGTGTGATCAACACCTGGAATACCGCCATCATAATATTGTACTGATGTGGTTGGCACTTCTTCCATATCCACGCACCAGAAACTCATGCCCCAATTTTGATATAAATTGATTACCTGTTCGTCAACTTTTACATAATCACGTAAAAAAGAAGAGTATCCTGTTTTCTTTAGAATTTTGAATTTTTCTTCAACTGGTGTGCCTTCGAGGTAATCAACTTCGGCGGTGTGGGCACGGACAAAATCAGCACGTGCTTGATCTGTCATTGGTGCTTCTGCGGCAAACTCTTCCCATGATTTTTCACCATAGCCGGTCACATGTTTGGTTTCAGCAAAGTTTTTATCATCAAATACAATTGAAAAACCCATACCGCGGCGGGAATAAAGTTCTTGGTCAAAAGCATCATAAAAATAATCAAGCTCAATGCCGATATCTTTAAGTAAGTCTAATGCTTCTTGCGAATATGATGAAGGGGTGTCGATTGCTTCTGTGCCGCCGTAACCGATACGAGTCTCTTCACCGAATTTGAATTCATTACGTTTTGCATGGCCGCCAAAATCATCATGGTTATCAAGTATGAGAATTTTTGCATCTGGGTTTTTCTTATTATAAAAATAAGCAGAAGATAATCCGCTGATGCCGCCACCAACGATAACGAGATCATATTCTTCGTCGATTGTTTCCGCATTCCATTCTTCGCCCATGACGCGGGCATGCATATTTTCCCATGAACCATCATGACTGCCTCTTAGGCCGTTCTTAGCGGGTGGATAATAATCCTTATTTAAACTGAATTGGTTTGATCCAACTCTTGGTTCCGCTACACCACATGATGCAATCCATGGTGTTAATAATGATGCGCCAATTGCGACTTGTGTGCCATTTAAAAAATCACGGCGTGTGATATCTTTTTTCATGATGATCCTCTCTATACTTTATAGAGTACACGGTAATCACTTGTTTGATATAATTCAAGGTGATTTAGCGGGAATAAATAACGGGAAACAATTCTTCATCTAAAATATCACCTTCTCTTAAACTATGCCCAGTAAATGGCGGAGAGCAGGGACCGGGCCGCGTCACATATTTGGCATCATCACCAAAAAGTCTTAATGAAAATGCGCGTCTTCTGTTATTTGTGGTGTTGCCTCTTGATCCATGAAGGGTCTCATAATTAAAAGCAACCACATCACCGGGTTCCATTTCCCACTCTTTGACAGGATATTTTTTAAGATCGCTATCAGGGTCCGGTACAGGAATGTAATCATCTTTATTAGGAAAAAATCTTTCATTTGTTGACCATTTCATTGGCATAACAGGTTTTGCCCATTTATGCGAACCAGCGACGCACCTTAAGGTGGCATCATTAACGGGATCAAGTGGACACCAGAAGCTAACGGTCTGATTACCTTCAATAAAATAATAGGGACTATCTTGATGCCAAGGGGTTGGCATAGACGTTCCTGGCTCTTTGACAAGAATATGTTCATGAAAAACTTGGATAGTATTCGATGCGGTTAATTGTGCGGCCGCTGTTCCGGCATCTGACTCTTCTATGACCTTTACAAATTCAGGGATGCGTTGCCAATTACAATAATCACCAAAGAAACTTCCGTTTTCATTTTCACCAATATATTGATGGTGCTCAGGACCGGGTTCATTCATGTTTCGTTCAATACCTAAGCGTAATTCTTCCACCCAATCAGCAAAAAGACCTTTTATCATCACGACACCGTCACGTTCAAAGTCATCTATCTGTCTTTGTGATATTTTCATTTGTTATTTGATCCTTAATACTGCTAATGTCACCAACAATTAAACGATTATAAACGAAGAGGGACACATGAGCAAAGTTATTGATGTTCATACACATATGTATACGGCCGGATGGCTTGATTTATTAAAACGTAAGGGCGGGCCTGATTTAACCGTTGAGGCTGGGCTCGATAGCCCGGAAACTGTTTGTTATAAGGGTGCAAGTTTTTGCGTTCTTGAACCACCCCATTTTGATTTTGAACTACGTATTAAAAATATGGAAAAAGCGGGTGTGGATATGGCGGTCGTATCAATGCCACCCCCCGGAGTTATTTGGGGAAAAGGTGAGGTATGCCTAGAAGCAGCGCAAATGACCAACAATGAATTTGCCCAAGCTCAAAAAGATCATCCAGAACATATTCGATGGATGGCTGTGCTACCATGGGAAACGCCTGAACTTGCAGTTGAAGAAATTAAACGAGCCTGTGATATGGGGGCTGTCGCCGCCATCGTTCATGGGAGCATCAATGGACGTCATTTAACGGATCCTGATTTCGCGCCCGTATGGCAGGAACTTGATGATAGAGCGCTTCCGGTTTTAGTACATCCTACATATCCCATTGGTACTGAACTTATGGAATTAGACCGCTATGCGTTAATTGCATCAACCGGTTTTATGATTGATACGACTTTGGCCATTTCAAAAATGATCTTTGATGGTTTCTTTGATCGTTATCCAAATTTAAAAATAATTGCGTCACATGCGGGCGCAACACTTCCATATTTAGCGGGGCGGTTTGACCGCGTTTGGGATACGACGGAACGTGCGAAAGTCAAAATCAGTAAGCACCCAAGTGAATATTTAAAGCATATATATTATGACAGTGTTACCTATGCGCAAGAAGCGCTTGAGTTATGTGTAAAAGTGGCAACGCCTGATCATGTTTTATACGGATCTGATTATCCATTTAATTTGGGTGACATGGAAGGGTGCCTTGGTCGTGTCAATAATTTACCTGAGGGCGTCAAACATAAAGTCCGTGGTGATAACGCAGAACGAATTTTTAATTTATAAGAGAAGAGTAATAATATGACGGTCATCGATGTTCATACACATGCTTATACCCGTGATTGGTATGAGATATTAAGAAAGCAAGGCGGCGAATATAATATTCAGGTTCGTCCAGACGGTAAGGAAGAAATCTTTAAGAAAGATACGCCCGTTGCTTTTCCGCAACCAGGTCATTTTGACTATGATTTGCGCATTAAACAAATGGATGCAACGGGTATTGATGTTTCAATTGTTTCCCTCACTTGCCCTAATGTATATTGGGGCGGCGAAGAGATTAGCTGTTCTGCTGCGGTTGCCTCAAATGACAGTATGGTCGATGCGCAGAATAAATATCCTGACCGTATTCGATGGTACACGTCACTTCCTTGGGAATACCCGGAAAAAGCCGTAGAAGAATTAGAACGGACCGTAGCCCTTGGTGCGAGCGGGGTTATGGTGCTTGCAAATATTGCAGGACGCAGTTTAACCGATCCATTTTTTGCACCAATTTGGCAGGCAATAGATGACAAAGCACTTCCTGTTCTTGTTCATCCGACTGACCCGCCAGGTGCCCTTGATATGGATATGGGTTCATACGATTTAAGTTGGTCCGTTGGATTTATGTTTGATACGACGCTTTGCTTTACACGTATGATCTTTGATGGATTTTTCGATAAATATCCTAATATGAAGCTCATTGCATCGCATGGTGGCGGTACGCTTCCATATCTTGTAGGTCGTTTTGAAAAAGGTGATGAAGTCGAGCTTGCTGAACGACGGGTGATGAAACATAAGCCAACGGATTATCTGAAACATATTTATTATGACTGCATTAATTACGATCCACGTGCCATGCATTATTTAATGTCTATTGTTGGACCTGATCGTGTCATGTTTGGAACCGATTGGCCGCATCAGGTTTTTGATACGCCGGGTGCAATGAAACATACGGCTGAACTTCCTGCGGACCAATGCAAATTAATCAGATCAGAAACAGCGATTAAAGTCTTTAACCTTTAAAAATATGTTGAATGCTGATTTAGATGGGGCAGAAAATATTGGTGCCTGGTATGCCGGTAGATTTATATTTAAAAACGGGTGAGCATTCCCCAATGACGTATTTAATGAAACCATTTACAGATTATTTCTCAAAATCACTTCGTGAGTAGAAGGTTAAGAAAGTATTTCAAGTTATTGCTTTTAAATACTTTTTATAAATGATCGATCGATGTCAGTGATTTTTTGTGCGCCTAGTAGGATCATGTCGCGGTTAATGGCGTCTCTGATGATTTCAACGGATTTAATAGCGCCTTCGGTTCCGCCGGCGGCAAGACCATAAAGATAAGGTCTTGCAAAACTAACGGCGTTTGCCCCCATTGCGATGGCTTTAAGAACATCAGTGCCACGGCGAATTCCACCATCAACAATGAGTTCAGTTTTATCAGAGACGGCTTCTCTTATCGGTTCGAGGCAGCTTATTGGTGCGGGCGATGTGTCAAGTTGTCGACCGCCGTGATTTGAAATTGAGATTGCGTTAAATCCAACGCGTTCTGCGCGGATGGCATCGTCTGCGCGCACAACACCTTTTAATATAGTTGGTCCATTCCATTCGCCTAGCAACCATTCTGCATCATCCCAATTGAATCCGGCATCAAGCTGCGCGGCAACAAAATCATTAAGTGTTGCGGCCGTTGAGGCAGATGAAAGATTGGCATAGCGAATGGCAGGTGAAAAGAGATAATCCATGGTCCAGTGCGGCGCATTTAACGCATGCCAAATTTGCTTTGGTCCGATTTTAGGAGGTATCGTGAAACCGTTTTTGAGATCCCGTTCACGGTTTCCTGCGATGGGAAGGTCGACGGTTAAGAACATCGCCGTAAACCCGGCGGCTTTTGCGCGGTCAAGCATTTCTTTGACCAGCCCCCTGTCTTTCCATACATAAAGCTGAAACCATTTGGGACCATTTGTAGCGGTTCCTATATCTTCTATAGAAACGGATGATAGGGTCGCTAAAGAATAAACGGTTCCAATCTTTTCAGCGGCTTTAGCGGGACCATATTCTCCTTCTGTATGAAATAATCTATTGCCTGCTGAAGGGGATAAAATAAACGGGACGTCCATTTTCTGTCCTAACAATGTCGTCGAAAGATCGGGGCTATTGACCCCAGAAAGAACACGGTATAACAATTCATAATCATCAAAGGCTGATGAATTGCGTGCAAGAGTTTTTTCATCATCAGCGCCGCCGTCGATATAATCAAATACCATTTTGTGGGCACGTGTCTTAGCCGCTTCGCGTAGATCATTTATATTTATGCAGTTTTTTAATTTCATAAAATTAGATTACTGCCATCTTAGATCATCGACAAGGGCTTCTATCTTTTTTATCATTTGACGGGTTTCAGTTGGGTTAGCACTTTTTGAAACGATGGCTTCAAGCATTTTCGGATAAAATTCCTGTTTCCATTCTTTTCGCTCGTTATCAGTCAGAAAGTGAATGTTAGTGCCTTCTGATTGATTTAACGCTAAAGCCCAAAGGGTGGTATCAAGTTGATAGGCAATGGATGCGTTTTGCGCTTCTTTCACTGCTTTTTCTATTCCGTCACGTTGAAAATCAGTTAATGAATTCCACGTGTCTTTATTTATCATCATCGTATAATAAATATTATAAAAATTTTCGACAATTGTTGTGTGTTTAAAACGTTCATGCAGTCTTTGACGGTGATTGTTTTGCAGCATTCCAATATTTATGTCGAAATCTGATTGTGGTGTTACAAGAGCCCCGGTCCATGCTTCTTGTGTGCCAATAAAGCGGCGTTCTTTTGGCTTTACATCTGTCCATAACGGGTCCCAAGTTTTATCAAAACCATTGATAATTTTATCAGAGAAGTCACTAGGGTGTCGAATTGGGGATATGCCATTTACACTAATAAATGCGGCATTATAAAAATGACCAAGGACTTTTACATTATATGCAGTTTCTATTTTTTGCGATATCCAATTTGCAGGCTCAGATGTCATGAAGCGTCTTGAATGTTCAACACCATCAAATAAAAATGGTATTGATTGGATCATTACTTCAGGTACTTTTGGCAAGAAAAAGGCGGGGACATTGGTTGCTTGTATCTTATCACCTTCGGCGGTTAGGGTAGGTGAGCGGAAAATTGAAATACCGTCCTTTTGTTTTCCCAGCAGAATATTCCATTTAATCTGACCATCGGTATATTCAGCTACCTTTTTAGAAAATAATTCTTGAATGCGCGGTGTGTGTATAGGCATTCGGCCTTCTGGAGTTTCACCAAAAACATTTGCCATTGTTATGGTTTTTGTCTCTTGTGCATAAGATGGTAATATTAAGATGTTAATAGAAAGAATGAGTGTTAATATTTTCATTTACTGCCACTCCAAATCTTTAACAAGTTCTTTTGTTTTGCGGATCATATCGCGTGTTTTTTCTGGATCCTCTGATTTACTTATTACCGATGCTACCATTTTGGAATTAAATTCATTTTTCCAGTTTTCGCGCTCTTACGCTGATAAGAAATGAATTTTTACACCTTCGGATTGGTTTAATTGAATAGCCCACATCATTGTATCTGCATGCATTGCAATTGAGGCATCTTGTGCCTCTTTAATTGCGCGGTTAATGCCCGTTTTTTGAAAAGGCGATAATTTATTCCATACGTCATTGTTGATCAAAACAGTATAATAAATATTATACATATTGGGCACTAAGGTCAGATGTTTATATCTATCATGTAGCTTTTGACAATGGTTGTTTTGCAGCATACCGATTGTGACTTCTGTCTTTACGCCGTCCTCTGTTAACTTACCATTTACAGCGTCATTATAGCCGATATAGGTGATTTCTTTGGGTTTTATGTTTTGCCAGAGCGGTTGCCAGCTTTCGGAAAAGTCGTTAAGAATTTTGCCATTGAAATCTTCTACTTTTAAGATAGGAGTGATGGAATTTACGCTAACCGCATTTGAGTGATGAAAACTTCCAAGTACCTTTACATTATATGCTTTTTCCACTTTTTTAGATAACCAGTTATCAATTTCACTGTTCATAAAGCGTCTGGAATGTTCATCGCTTTCAAATAAAAACGGAATAGATTGTATGAGCATTTCTGGTACGTGTGTCAGGAAAAGAGATGGCACAATAGTTGCCTGTATAACGTCCCCTTTTGCAGTCATATCAGGCATAATGAAGACAGGAATGTCCGGTCTTTTTCCAGGCAATATTTCGAAGTTGATTTCGCCTTTAGTATTTTTATAGATTTTTTCCGAGATTTGTTTTTGCAGAAGGCCAGTATGAAGTGGCATACGCCCGTTCGGTGCATCACCAATCACATTGCCCACTTTAATAACGACCTCGGATTGAGCGAATGAGAGAGAAGAAATTATTAAATTTATGATAAAGACTAGATATATTTTCATCTTTAGAGCCTAAAAGTCATTTTTTGAAAATTATTATAAATCATCACATTTTGGACTCATTATGGAATCATTTCTCTGGATAAAGTCAATGAAGATTTTATTCACAAGATATAATGATATGATTATAACAATTTTAAATAAATTTTATTCAAATTTTTTGGAAAGTTTTCAAAAAATAAAGAAGCTCTATTTAAACTCTTTCAGAATCATTTTGATTAGTCCTTTTATTAAGAGTTTAGTTGATGCCTCATAAAATAATTTCAGAAGATCATGGATTATATTTTAGCTTAAACGGTAATGTTAATTTTCAGAATATTCGTTTCGCGTGTGCCGAAGCATGGGAACATAAAAACCGAATGAGTAATGTTTATCAAATATGGGATTTTTAAAAAGTTGATAAATTTGATATGGAACACCTTGAAGCCGTAATGGGAGCAAGAATGGATAATGTTGCCTTTGGCGAAATTGGCAATCTGACCAAAATTGCAATTGTTTCCAACAGAATTGATATCATTGGAAAATACCTCGTTTATAAAGGGTGTCTTGATAATGATATCGTGATGGCGGATGTTTTTAATTCTGTTTCTGACGCTAGAGAATGGATTTCAAAAGCGAGTTCAAAAAGCTCTAAAACAGCTTAAAGTACCGCTTCAGCGAATTTTTGATAACTTTTAATGCGGCTTTCTATATCATGAGTTACAGCAAGGACGGCAAACTCATCGGTTTTCCAATATTTTTTTAAATCGTGCATTTTTTCAGCAACAAATGTTTTGTCACCAATAACAAAACTTTCTTTTAATAAATTATAGAAACGTACTTCACGGGGGGAGAAATTATTTATGTCATCTTTTATAATTTCTGGATCAAGCCATAGGACATCTTGTCCGCGCGTTTGCTGTAATGTTTTTTTATAAAGTAGGGATGATGCAATAAACTCTGCTTCTTCCTGTGTATCTGCACAGTAACCACCAACGGCGATCATAACTTTTGGGTCGTGGTCGTGGCCTGCGCGTTCAAAGGCATTAAGATATTCTTCAACAACATTATATTCTGCCCCAGTGGGTGCAATAAATAATGCAAAGGATAAATAATATCCAAGCTCGCCAGCTAGTGCCGCACTGCCGCCACTGCTGCCGAGCATCCATAGTTCGGGGTTGTATTCTGGATAAGGTGAAGTGATTAAATCTTTAAACGGGTGATTTTCTTCACTATGACCAGATAGAAACGATCTTAAATCAAGGGCTTGTCGTGAATATAATTCACCAAATGTTGCTTGCCCGGGGTAGGCTAATGCATGACTTGAAAGCGCACCTCCACCTGGTGCTCTTCCAATGCCAAGGTCAATTCTATTGGGAAAAAGTGTGCTCAGTAACCTAAATTGTTCGGCAACCATATAGGGACTATAATGTGAAAGCATGACGCCGCCACTACCGATGCGAATTGTTTCTGTTATCGAAGCAATATGACTTATGAGTGTTGCGGGATTAGGGCCGGCAAAATAAGACGCATTATGATGCTCAGCGAGCCAATAACGCTCAAATCCTGCTTTTTCACATGATTTGGCCAGCGCCGCAGAAAGCTGGGGCGCTGGCCTATTATCTTTTGATCCGGGTTGAACCGGGCATTGGTCAATAGCTGTTAGTTTAAACATTATTGACTAATACTATATTATTCGTCGCTTGCACCAATAAAATTATATATTAATGCACCGAGTGCAGCACCGACAATTGGTGCAACCCAAAAGAGCCATAATTGTGATATGGCCCAGTCACCTGCAAATAGAGCGACCGCCGTACTTCTGGCGGGGTTTACAGATGTGTTGGTTACCGGAATAGTTATCAAATGAATTAATGTTAAACATAATCCAATTGCAATTGGCGCCATTCCTGCGGGTGCACGACTATCGGTCGAACCCATAATAGCAAGTATGAACATCATAGTCATGACCACTTCTGCAATTAGCGCTGCCATCATTGTATAACCGCCTGGTGAGTGATCACCAAAACCGTTTGATGCAAAACCTGCTGTTACGTCAAAACCTGCTTGTCCTGATGCGATTAGATATAAAATCCCTGCGCCAATGGTTCCGCCAATAACTTGCGCAACAATATAAGGTAATAATTGATTTGCTGGAAAACGTCCCCCCACACAAAGACCAACCGATACCGCCGGGTTTAAATGACACCCGGAAATATGACCAATAGCATAAGCCATTGTTAGTACGGTTAGACCAAAGGCGAGAGATACGCCAAGAAGGCCAATGCCGACTTCTGGGAATGCAGCAGCAAGTACGGCACTACCGCAACCACCAAGTACAAGCCAGAAAGTTCCAAAGCCTTCAGCAACATATTTTTTCATGATTTCTTCCTATCGTTTAATTTGTTCTCAAACTTTAAGAAAGATTATTTTTTCACTTTACTGACAATGAATAATAGGATGACGGCGCCAATTGTTGCTTTAACCAGTGAACCGATGAAACCACCGAAGTCAACGCCAACAAGACCAAGTACAAAGCCACCAATAAAGGCACCTACGATACCAACGACGATATTACCGAGGAGACCAAAACCGGCTCCTTTCATGAAATTTCCAGCGAGCCAACCCGCTAATGCCCCAATGATTAGAAATGCGATTATTCCCATAAGTTCCTACCGTTAATAGATTAAATGGAATGGTCTGTCTGCCTTCAAAATAGAATAATGGCAAATAATTATTTTTTTATGAGTTTTTCTTTTTCTAATTTTGATAATTTTTTAATCGCAAATTCACGCTTCGATGCACTGCTGCGATCTTCAAGTTTTTCTTGGTAAACAATTTCAAATGGGCCCCGACCACGGGTGTATTTTGCCCCAATACCTGCTTCATGATCAGAGACACGTTTTTCCAAATTATTGGTAATGCCTGTATAGAGACTGTCGTCATTGCATTTTAGAATGTAAAGGGTCCAAGTGGACATTTATTTTCTTTCTTTATCATGATACATATTTAGTTTAACTATTTAATATCATTATTAAAGTGCAGATTATGTCAAAAACCGTTGAAAGTTTATCATCCTTCCCTGATGAAGTGGAATTTTACCAAAATTATTGGAATAAAAAACCATTTGTTGTGCGTAAAGGCGTTTCAGAAATAATTATAAATGGATTAATTTCTGCTGATGAACTTGCGGGTCTTTCACTTGAAGAAGATATCAGGTCACGGATAGTGCGATCAGGAAAAACACCTCAAGATTGGATATGCGAGCATGGACCATTTGAAGAAGCTATATTTTCATCATTACCAGAAAGAAATTGGAGCTTACTTGTTCAAGATGTAGAGAAGAATCATCCACCAACTGCAGATATTTTAGATCCATTTGGTTTTTCGCCGTGTTGGTTAATTGACGATGTGATGGTGAGTTATTCCACACCCGGTGGAGGTGTTGGACCACATCTTGATAGTTATCATGTTTTTTTAATTCAAGGAATGGGTAAGCGGTCTTGGAAAATTGGTCGTGAGAAAATAAGAAAAGAAAAATATATAGAAGGTCTTGATTTAAAAATATTAAGCGAAGAATTTATTGGTGATGAATTTGAAGTTGAGTCAGGCGATGTTATTTATATTCCACCACTTTTTCCCCATTCGGGTGAAACAATTGATGAAAGTATGACATACTCCGTTGGATTTCTTGGCCCGTCGATGGCTGAATTGCTCATTGAATTTGGTCATTATATCGAGGAACAAGAAAGCTTAAACAGTCGTTACGAAGGTGGTCAACTTGATGCGAATTCATCTGGTGAAGATATGGATGAAAGTGAAATTAATAATTTTCGTACTTCTTTAACGGATCTGATAAGGTCTGACCAATTTGAAGAGTGGCTTCGACGTTATTTTAAAAATGAAGATTAGCTATCTTCAAATAACATCGCAAGTTGGTCAGTGATTGCACCGCCGAGTTGTTCTGCATCCATGATCGTGATCGCATTTTTATAATAACGCGTAACATCATGTCCAATCCCAATGGCAAGAAGTTTTACAGGGGATTTAGTTTCAATCACTTCGATGACATGTCGAAGGTGATCTTCGAGATAATTAGCGTTATTAGAAGATAACGTGCTGTCATCAACTGGCGCACCATCCGAAATTACCATTAAAATACGGCGTTCTTCTGATCTAGCGATTAATCGGTTGTGAGCCCAGAGTAAGCTTTCGCCGTCAATATTTTCTTTTAACAATCCTTCGCGTAGCATCAGACCAAGATTGTTTCGGCTTCTTCTAAGCGGCGTATCGGCTGATTTATAAATAATGTGTCTTAAATCATTTAAGCGGCCAGGAGCATCCGGCTTACCGTCTTCTGTCCATTTTATTCTTGATTTTCCGCCCTTCCATGCCTTTGTAGTGAAACCAAGAATTTCGACATTAACGCCGCACCTTTCTAATGTTCGGCTTAAAATATCACCGCACATGGCCGCAATTGATATTGGTCGACCACGCATTGAGCCAGAATTATCAACAAGAAGCGTTACAACCGTATCTTTAAAATCGCTATCATGTTCAATTTTAAAGGAAAGAGGGTGGGTTGGGTTTGTTACAACCCGAGTAAGCCGGGCGGTATCCAACATGCCGTCTTCAAGATCAAACTCCCATGCTCTTGTTTGCTTTGCCATAAGTAGGCGCTGCAAGCGGTTCGCGAGTTTTGAAACCATGCCTTGAAGATGATATAATTGTTGGTCCAATTTTTTTCGTAATTGTATTAATTCTTCTGGATCACAAAGATCTTCTGCTGCGATATATTCATCAAATTCACGTGTATAGACCTGATATCCTGGCCCATTTGAAAAAAGGCCGAAAGGATCATTGTCATTTCGCGGTGGTGCAGCATCTTCGCTTTGCGCTTGTTTTAACATTTCCATTAATTCTTCGGTGGTCATGTCTGATGATTGATCGCCAGTGGCGCCATCATCGATTTCATCTTCTGATTGCTCACCACTCTCTTCTAAACCGTCTTCGCCGCTCTCACTGTCGTCTTCTACATCATCACTGGACTGTTCACTTTGATCGGTTTGATCATCCATGTCATCCTGCTTGTTGTCATCATTTTCTTCTTGCTCGTTATAATCACGGGCTAGATCTAGATCGGAAATAATTTTTCGGCTAAGTTTGGCAAATTCATCTTGATCATTAAGGTTTTCAATTAAATCATCAAGGTGCTTCCCAGCTTTTTCTTCAACTTCTGCACGTAATTCATTTACGGCCTTGCGGGTTGTTGCAGGTGGAGTTTCATCTGTTAAGCGTTCCCGAACTAGTAATTTCATCACGTCGCCAAGAAGGGATGCCGTTTTCTCTTCTTCGGGGTTTAGGGCGTTATCTTCATAATGTTTTTCAAGGTGTGCCTTTAAGTTTTTGGCAACACCGGCCATTTCATTACTGCCAATTGCTTCAACGCGGGCATCTTCGATGGCGTTATAAACTTTTTCTGCAAGCTCACCTTTAGGCATATATTTATAATGCAGTGATTTATCGTGATGAAGTTTATGAAGCGAATAGCTATCGCCTTTACCTCTTAAATCAGCGATCTCTTCCGATGACATATCCGTATAAATCATAGGAAGACGCAATTGGTCAGGTTTAGGCGTAGGGGACGTTCCGAAACTTACTTCTACCTCAGCATCATTTGCAAGGGCGCGTACCGTGCTGGATACGGCCCTTTTAAAATCTTCGAGGTTTTGTAAGTTGCTTTTACTCAACGACTTAGCCTTAGCTTTCAGTTGATTGAAGAATATTTGCACCCATCACATCTTCACCAAAGCATCGTTGATAATATTCAGCAATGATTGGACGTTCTAATTCATCACATTTATTGAGAAAAGATAGACGGAACGAAAATGCGAGATCTTTGAATATTTCATAGTTCTCTGCCCATGTAAGCACTGTTCGTGGCGACATAACAGTGGATATATCACCATTGATGAAACCTTTTCGGCTAAGATCAGCAACTTGAACCATTTGTTTGATAATCTTTAGGTCGTCTTCGTTTTGCATCATTGGCATTTTTGCAGCTACGACATTTTCTTCATGATCATGCGGTAAATAATTCAATGTTGTAACGATGTTCCACCGGTCCATCTGTCCTTGGTTGATTTGTTGTGTACCATGATAAAGACCCGTGGTATCGCCAAGTCCAATTGTGTTTGTCGTTGCAAAAAGACGAAATGATTGATGTGGATGGATCACTTTGTTTTGATCTAGTAATGTTAGCTTACCCGCAACTTCAAGAACACGTTGAATTACAAACATAACATCAGGACGTCCAGCATCATATTCATCAAACACAAGTGCAGTAGGGTTTTGTAATGCCCAAGGAAGGATGCCTTCTTTAAATTCCGTAACTTGTACGCCATCTTTTAAGGTAATGGCGTCTTTACCGATCAAATCAATACGGCTGATATGACTATCAAGATTGACCCTCAAACACGGCCAATTTAATCGCGCAGCCACTTGTTCGATATGGGTTGACTTACCCGTACCATGATAACCTTGAACCATTACACGTCTGTTATGTGCAAAACCCGCTAGAATTGCGAGGGTTGTATCATGATCAAAAATATAACTTTCATCGATTTCCGGTACGTGTTCATTTGGCTCTGAAAATCCTTTGACTTCCATCTCTGAATCAATGCCAAAAGTGTCTTTTACATTAAATAGTGTTTCTGGCGTGCCGGAGTCTACGCCTTTGTTCGTTGTCATTTTACGGTCCACTTGATCTTATAGTTACTTAAAATCTTTATTTTTCAAGGCATTATAGGCCTCAGTAATTTTTGTGAAAATATAATTTCCATGCTCAAGATCGGGATTTTGGTCTGGATGACAATGTTTGACAAGTGTTTTATACGCTTTTTTAATTTCTTCTTTATTTGCGCCGGTATCAAGACCTAAAGTTTTAAGATGTTCTAGGTCTTCTTTTGTATAGTTTAAAGTATTCTCTGAGCCGATATGTTTCATCCTTACATCAGATTTTATCTCTGCGTATGGCTTATGATATCCCTCATTATTTTCCGTTGATGAATTTTGTTTTTGTGTCCAGCTGGGTGATGCAGCACCAAAAAACGGGCCTTTATTCACTACGCTTAAATCAAATGTTCGCGCGTGTATTGCGCAAAATCAATGTATGTCATTTTGGTCAGCAGATGCCTGAATACGGTAACGTCCCTCTTTTGGGCAATCGTTCCATTCACAGATTCTTTTATGCGGACCACTATTCATAAAAATAATACTTTGTTTGTTGTTATTAATACGCCAAAAGTTTATAGCAGTATTAACAGGGTTAAATACTAATAGAAAGTAACGCGCATGACTGTAAAGGAAAAAATTGAATTAAAGCTTAGTGAAGCCTTTAATCCGGAATTTTTAGAAGTAATTGACGAATCTCATAAGCATGCGGGACATGTTGGCGCAAGACCCGAAGGGGAAACTCATTTTCATGTAAATATGAAAGCCAGTGCGCTTAATGGACATTCACGAGTGAACCGCCAAAGAATGGTCTATAAAGCACTAAGCGAAGAATTGGCCGGTCCGGTTCACGCGTTATCATTAGGCGTTGAAGGAACAGACGCTTAAAATAAAAATAGCAACATTAATGGCACCAGTATAAAGCTCATTAAGGTGGTCGTGAATATTAAGCTTGCGACCTCATCAGGATTTCTATTGTAACGAGCGGCAAGCAGATAACTAAAGACTGCGACGGGCATAGACATTTGAAGAATTAAGACATTTCTATCAACCCCTTCAAACCCAAACCAATTTGCAACAAAAATACCAATACCTATTCCAGCAAACATTTTAATGGCACCGATGGTAGCAATTTTGCTTAATTTTATAATTTTCAAATTAGCGAGTGACGCCCCTAGTGCGAGAAGCATTAGCGGGATCATAATTCCTGCAAGAAGGTTTGCCGTATTCATCACCCAGATGGGAGGCTCGCTATCCGTTGCAATGAAAAATACAGCAGCCAGTATTCCCCAAAGAAGTGAAAGCCTTAATAGCTCGCCTATTTTCATATTTCCATGAGAAATAAGTAATGAAACAGTATATTGAAATATTGAGCCAACAACATAAAAAGCAATCGCAAAAGACATCCCGAGATCACCAAAAGCAAACAAAGAAAGCGGTATGCCCATATTCCCGCAATTTGATGAAGAAAGCGCGATTATATAGCCCCGTTTTGGTAATCCAGTTATATAAACAAATATACTGACAAGTATGAGAAGTATTATGATAGCGAATAAGGAAGCCAACATAAAAGTGGTCATGGCTGAAATATCTTCACGAAGTCCTAATAATCCAACAAATACAAGGCAGGGTGCCCCTAAATTCATGTTTATCCGCGTGACGAAATCAGTAGGGAAAGCGTACTCTTTTTTGACCCAGATAAAACCGATAAGTGAAATGAATAATACCGGTGAAACAACATTAAAAAGCTCTGAGAACATTATTTAACTTTCATAGGTTATTTCGTGAACATGGTTTTTCGTAAAGTCGATAAAATGGTCGAGTAGTTTTTCTTTATCATGACTAACATTATATGACGTTTTGACAAGCCCTATTTCACGGGTAAAGTCATAACCGATCATTTTTACTCTTTTGACGTCGTCTGAATGATAATGATCTGGCATTGTTGTAAAACCAATTCCGGCGGCAACCATCGCTAATGCACGCTCGTCTTGTGTCGTATTATAAACCAAACGGGGTCTCACATTATGGTCCGTAAAAAAACGACTTGTTTCACTTAATATTTCGCAATGTGATCTTACTATTGTTGGTTCTCCTGCGAAATCTTCGGGACGGATTTTTTCTTTAGTAGCTAATGGATGGTGTTCACCAATCGCTATTGAGTATCCTTCGTTATAAAGTTTAATTTTTTCTTGTTTTTGTGTCGTTCTCATGATGGTAAGCGCAATATCAATCTGTCCATCGTCTAGTCTGTTTTGAATTTCTTGTTCGCGTCCTTCAAATAATTCTATAACAAGATTGCCTGTATCGCGGTTAAAAGTACTAAGAATATTTTGGAGAATTTTTGCGGAAATTGTTTTTAAAACACCAAGTCTTAAAATATTTGAATGCCCCGTTGATTGAATATCAGATTCTGCAAAATTTAATTGATAAAGGATCGACTTTGCGTGTGGCAGAAAACGAGTACCGCTTTCCGTTAAGAATACACGTTTAGAGGTTCTGTTGAAAAGCTCTTTACCTAAATGCTGTTCAAGTTTTTTTATCTCAGCAGAGAGTGTGGGTTGGGTCACAAAGACACGTTTAGCGGCTTTTGTGAAACTGCCAGTTTCGACAACGGCTAAAAAATAACGAAGCTGATAGTTTTCAATCATTTATAGTATCTTTTTAATTTAATATCTTCATAGATAATATCTATCATATTGGAATTTGTAAAATTTAATCTTATAGGGTAAAGTAGCTGAAAAAATATAAGAGGGAGAATTTCATTGGATCAAATTAAGAAAAATTGGGCTGTCGTTCCCGCATTCTTAATCTTTTTAGCAATGGCTTATAAGGTGTTTGAACAAAGTGTTCTTGAACATCACTTTATCATTCCATCTACACAATTTTTACCACCGGCATTAATTGCGGGGAACCTCGTTTATTATGCGTTGAAGGGTAAAAAGTGGGCGATAATTGTTAATTTTTGGGTTTGTTTTTGTTTGGAATTCTTAGGTTTTTTATCTTTGTTTTATTCGCCAACATTAGCAAAAACTTACTTGGGGCCGTTATGGGCTGGGGTAATTGTTGCAATTTTAGTATTAATTTTCGGTTATTTATTATATAGTTACCAAAAAAAATACGAGTTATTTAAAGATTAACACTTTGATGTTAGTCTCTTTAAAGAATTTATTTTAGACAATTTACGGGTTTTATATGCTTTTGTTACGTTTAATCGTTCTGTTTACTTTTTTATTAGTTTCTGCTGCTTCTGCCGCTTCTGTTGAGACGGTTGTAGCCAATTTTAAAAAAGACTTCCGTGCTCAACTTAAAGAAAACAAAGTACCTGGTGGTGCTTATGCCATTATCAAGGGTGGCAAAGTTATCGCGATGGAAGGTGTTGGCGTAAGAGCATTAGGCAGTAATAGTAAGGTGGATGAAAATACAGTATTCCGTTTAGCAAGTGTATCCAAAACATTCGCTGCCGGTTTAACAGCCCAACTCGTAGAAGATCAAAAGTTTAATTGGGATGATAAGATCGTTGATTATATCCCTGAGTTTCGCTTTAAAACGAAGAATTATTCATCAAATCTGACGGTTAATCATATTATGTCGCAAAGCTCAAGCCTTGTGCACAATGCTTATGATAATTTGATTGAAGCCAATTATTCTATGCCGAGAATTATTGATAAGTTTAAAGAAATTGATCCAATGTGCAAGCTTGGGCAATGTTATGGGTATCAAAATGTTCTTTATAGTTTAATTCAACCTGTAATCGAAAAATCAACTAATTCTAGCTACACAGATTTAATGCATAGAAAGATATTTGATCCGTTAGAGATGGATCATTCATCTTTGGGTTATGAATCTTTTCTTGAAACTGAAAACCATGCTGAGCCGCATGTATTAACAAGAAAAGGATGGGTTAAAACAAGAGTAAAACCTAGCTATTATAATATTCTTCCTGCCGCTGGTGTTAATGCCAGTGTGTCTGACATGACCAAATGGGTTATGGCACAGATGGGACATTATCCTGCGGCTTATTCTGCGAATGTGATCGATACGGTAACCACCAAACGTATTCGTACCCGCAAAGAAATGCGCAAACGTAACTGGCGTTCCGTTCTTAAAAATGCGCATTATGGTTATGGGTGGCGAATATATGATTTAGGTGGTGAGGAATTGGTTTACCACGGCGGATCAGTTGCTGGCTTCCGTTCTGAGGTTGCCTATTCGAAAGAGAAAGATTTAGCGCTTGTTATCTTGCTTAACGCTGAGACAAGAATGGGTAGTGAACTTAATGCCGAATTCTGGTCAGAAATTTATAAGCCAGAACCAAAGAAACAAGTGGTTAAAAAGAAAGTCACCAAACCTAAGAAATCAAGATTTGCGGGATCAATGGTTCCACGTGATAAGCCGCTGACTATTCCAAGCACCAGTTAATTTATGAAAATAATATTGGCACCCATGGAAGGGGTTATTGATTTCGCGATGCGCGAAATTTTAACTGGCCTGGGCGGCTATGATCATGCCGTAACAGAATTTATTAGAATTAATGATCATTTATTGCCAAATAAAACTTTTTATAAATACGCACCGGAACTTCTTCATGGTGGAAACACCAAATCTGGTACACCGGTTTATATTCAATTATTAGGGCAACATCCAAATTTAATGGCTGAAAATGCTCGGCGTGCTTGTGATCTAGGGGCTCCAGGCATTGATTTAAATTTCGGCTGTCCTGCAAAAACGGTAAATAATCATAAAGGCGGCTCTATTTTGTTGAGGGAGCCGGATACTGTTAATAAAATTGTCACTGCTGTTCGCGCAGCTGTTCCAAATAAGACGCCAGTGAGTGTAAAAATGCGCTTGGGTTATGATGATAAGTCGCTTGCAATAGAAAATGCAAAAGCAATCGAAGAAGCTGGCGCAACATTCTTAGCCATTCACGCTCGAACCAAACAAGAGGCTTACCGGCCACCTGCACATTGGAACTGGATCGCCAAAATAAAAAGAGAGATTAATATTCCGCTTGTTGCCAATGGTGATATTTGGTCAAAAATTGATGCAATCAATTGCCAAAAAATATCAGATTGTCAGGACATTATGATCGGAAGAGGTGGGTTGGCGTTACCAAACCTTGCAAATGTTATTATGCATGATGATCAGCCTCTTTCTTGGAAGTCAGCTTGTCAATTGATTATAGATTATAGCAAATATGACCGTGAGATGGATGTTAAAAACTAACTTCCGATTGTACGTCATCAGGGAAAGTTGGGTTTTTAAGTCTTTATAATAAGAGAGTATTCTGCTCCATCTGTTAATATTATGCGGCCATAGCTTTAATGTGCAAGCGTTTTCGTTTGGCCATTGTTTTTAGTT
>Ga0206131_10002683_pt1 | contig 21212 bp, 20 predicted proteins | sample Helgoland_Spring_FD_148636 | JGI IMG/M metagenome (GOLD analysis project Ga0206131, IMG submission 148636) | Pelagic subsurface seawater microbial communities from Kabeltonne, Helgoland, North Sea - Helgoland_Spring_Bloom_20160517_1 | ecosystem: Environmental > Aquatic > Marine > Epipelagic ...
CGAGCACAAGGCTCCCCGCCGGGTGACCAATGTGGTGATGATGGGCATGGGCGAGCCACTGATGAACTTCGATAATGTGGTCGATGCCATGAATATTATGCTTGAGGACAACGCCTATGGCCTGTCCAAGCGCCGCGTGACCTTAAGTACTGCCGGCGTAGTTCCAGCCCTGGACAAGCTTGCCGATGTGTCCGATGTATCTCTGGCAATTTCCCTCCATGCGCCCAACGATGAACTGCGCAATGAGTTGGTGCCTATTAACCGCAAATACAACCTCAAAGAATTTATTCGCAGCGCCGCCGATTATATTGACAAGATGCCGGATAATCGCCGCAAAGCCACGGTCGAATATACCTTGATGGACCAGGTTAATGATCGAGTAGACCACGCCAGACAATTGGCGGAATTACTTAAAGACTTGCCCTGTAAGATAAATCTGATTCCGTTCAACCCATTCCCGGGCTCAGAGTACAAGAGAGTCAGCAATAACCAGCTAAACCGGTTTAGGGACATTCTGGCAAACGAAGGTTACACTGTGACAGTGCGCACCACCAGGGGCGATGATATTGCTGCCGCCTGTGGCCAGTTGGCCGGAGAGGTGAATGATCGCACCAAGCGACAGGAACGCTACAAGCGCAAACTTGATGAGGCCCAGCCGGTAAAAATTATCGACTGAGTTGGCCTGGCAAGGGCTGCCAAAGGAAGCAACACACAGAGGGATTCTGACCATGAAATTAGCAAAAATTGTACTGTTAGCTGTGATGGGCGCGTCAATTCTGGGCTGTGTTTCCAGTCCAGATGCGAGAAAGAAGAGCGCGGATCCCCAGGCTGCATTTGACCAGCATATAAAGCTGGCCATGCAATATATTGGCAGCAAGAGCCGGGATCTGGCCAGAGTGCACCTGCAAAAAGCAGAGCGCTTTGAGTCCAGTGCCAACAAATCGCAATTGCACAATGGATATGCATTGCTCTATCAAATGGAGCAGGAGATAGAGCTGGCGGAGCAGCATTACCGCAAAGCTATTTCCAGCAATAAAAAAGACAGCATGGTGCGCTACAATTTTGCCGCATTTTTATACAACCAGGGCAGATTTCAACCGGCCCTGGAGCAGATGCAGCTAGTGACAGAAGATCTGGGATATGAACGGCGAACCCAGGCGTTTTATATTTTGGGCCTGGCCCAGCGCAAAACAGGTCAGGGAGCAGAGGCGCTAAAGTCCTTTGCCAGAGCCAGCCAGCTAACCCCTGGGTTTGCGCCGCCCTATTTAGAGGCCGCCGAGATATATTTTGAGCAGCAAAAGCTGCCAATTGCCAAGCGTGCGCTGGATCAATACGCTTATCTGGCACCGCCCAGTGCCAAGAGTCTGTGGTTGGCGGTGCGCTTGGAGCACAGCTTTGGCAATAGAGATGGAGCCTCAAGTCAGGGTTTGAAGTTGAAGAATTTGTTTCCTTATTCCAGCGAAAACCTGGAATACCAAAAGTGGTTAAAGCAATAGCGAGAGAGTATTAGTGTTTAGCGAAACACCAATTATAAGACGCAAATCGCGACAGATTATGGTCGGCAATGTGCCTGTCGGCGGCGATGCGCCCATCTCTGTGCAAAGCATGACCAACACCAGTACCGCGGATGTTGCCGCCACTGTTGAGCAGATCAAACGTATTCAGGCCGCGGGCGCTGACATTGTTCGTGTCTCTGTACCCTCATTGGAAGAAGCCGAAGCCTTTGGCCAGATTCGCCGGTTGGTGGATATTCCCCTGGTGGCAGATATTCATTTTGACCACAATATTGCCCTGCGTGTGGCCGACCTGGGTGTCGACTGCCTGCGCATTAATCCGGGCAATATTACCCGTGAAGATCGTTTGCGCGAGGTGATTGCCAAGGCTCGCGATCTCAATATTCCCATCCGCATTGGTGTTAATGCCGGCTCTCTGGGCAAAGATCTACTGCGCAAGTACAGTGAGCCCACTGCTGAAGCCATGGTTGAATCCGCCATGCGCAATGTCGAGTTGCTGGATAAATACGATTTCCAGGATTTTAAAGTCAGTGTTAAGGCCTCGGATATTTTTATGGCGGTCGCCGCCTATCGCGATCTGGCCACCAGAATTGAACAGCCATTGCACCTGGGTATTACCGAGGCCGGTGGGTTGCGTTCAGGTACGGTCAAATCCGCCATAGGTCTGGGTGCTCTGCTGCTCGATGGCATTGGCGACACAGTGCGCATATCACTGGCTGCAGACCCAGCGGAAGAGGCCAAAGTAGCCTGGGACATGTTGCGCAGTCTGCGTTTGCGCAGCAAAGGCATTAACTTTATTGCCTGCCCCAGCTGTTCGCGACAGAATTTTGATGTGATCAAAACAGTGAATGAACTGGAAACCCGTCTCGACGATATTGCAGTACCCATGGATGTCTCCATTATTGGCTGCATTGTTAATGGCCCGGGTGAAGCCAAAGAATCTGACTTTGGTTTGACTGGCGGAACACCAGCCAATCTAGTCTATGTGGATGGTAAGCCGGACCACAAACTGAGTAATGACAACCTGGTTGATCAGCTGGAAGCGGAAATTCGTGCCAAAGCCGCAGCTAAAGAAAAGCAGCTGGCCGCAGATGCCGCTAACCTGATCGCCAAAGCATAAAATCAAGACTTTATAAGAGATAAAGAATAAGACATGAAAATCCAATCCATCAGGGGCATGAATGACCTGCTCCCCGAACAGTCAGCAACATGGCAGTATCTCGAAAGAGCTGTGGCCGATGTGCTGGGTCGTTACAGCTATCGCGAAATTCGTTTCCCGATACTTGAGCAGACTGAGCTGTTTAAACGTGCGGTTGGAGAAGTCACCGATATTGTCGAAAAAGAAATGTACAGCTTTACGGACCGCAATGGCGACAGTCTCAGTCTGCGCCCAGAGGGAACCGCTGGCTGTGTGCGCGCCTGCACGCAAAACGGCCTGCTGCACAATCAGACCCAGCGGCTGTGGTACACCGGCCCTATGTTTCGCCATGAGCGCCCGCAAAAGGGCCGCCTGCGCCAGTTTCATCAGATCGGTGTTGAAGCCTTTGGTCTGGTCGGTCCGGATATAGATGCAGAACTGCTGTTGATCACCGCGCGACTGTGGAAGGTTTTAAACATAGATCATGCAGTCAAACTGCAAATCAATAGCCTGGGAACCTCGGCAGATCGCGCTACTTACCGCGCGGCACTGGTAGATTATCTGACGCAGCGCCATGATCAGCTGGATGAAGACAGTCAGCGGCGTTTGAGCAGCAACCCAATGCGGATTCTTGATAGCAAAAATGAGGCCATGCAGGCACTGCTGCAAGAGGCCCCGAAACTGGCCGACTTTATTGATCAGGAATCTCGGGATCATTTTCAGCAGATTTGCGCGGTACTGGATCAAGCAGGCGTCGCCTACGAGATTAATCAGCGCCTGGTACGCGGGTTGGATTATTACAGCAAAACCGTATTTGAATGGGTCACCGACAGTCTTGGTGCCCAGGGTACTGTCTGTGCTGGTGGTCGCTATGATGGCCTGGTGGAGCAGCTCGGTGGCAAGCCATGCCCAGGTGTAGGTTTTGCCATGGGCGTTGAAAGACTGGTGTTGCTGCTTGACGAGTTGGGCGTTGTCCCCGATAGTGTCGGCCAGCAAGTAGATCTGTATCTGCTGGCAGTGGGCAATATTGAACAGCAAGCTCTGGTGTTGGCAGAAAATCTACGCACAGACTGCGCCAATATCAGGCTCGAAGTTCACTGTGGCGGAGGCAGCTTTAAGTCGCAGATCAAAAAAGCAGATAAAAGTGGCGCTGCTATTGCGCTGATACTGGGTGAAGATGAAGCAGCATCCGGGACTATTGGGGTTAAATACCTGCGCGAAGATACGGAGCAGCAGACAGTGGCACAGGCAGACTTGCCAGAGTTACTGAACAAAAAATTTAATAAAGCACTTTAAACATTGATTAATTGAGGAGCCATTGTGGCAGATCATCTATCCGAAGAAGAACAGATCGAAGCATTTAAACGTTGGTGGGCAGAGAATGGGCTGCAAACCCTTTTAAGTATCGTTCTGGTCGTTGGTGGTTATTTCGGCTGGCAGGGTTGGCAGCAACATCAGCAGGATCAAGCGGCCGAGGCCTCAGACCTGTACACAGAAATGGTTAAAATTGTATCTTCCCAGGCGCCGGGCGAGCGACTTAATGTGGCCAAGCGGGTAGCGGTTGAAGCCAGCGCTGACCAGCTAAAGCAGGACTTTGCAGGCTCAGGCTATGCTCAGTTTGCCGCCCTGCTAAAAGCGAAGCTTGCCGTGGATAATAATGAGCTTGATGCCGCAGCCACCGAACTGCAGTGGGTTTTGGATGCAGGTCCGGAGCTTGAAACAGAGCGTCTGGCGAGATTGCGACTGGCCCGGGTTGAAGCTGCCCGTGGCAATCTGGATACTGCATTGCAAATGGTTCAGGGCATAGATCCCGCAGAGATGAAATCCGCCTACGAAGAAGCCAAGGGCGACTTCTATGTGCAGCAGGGTAATACAGATTCAGCCTTCACTGCCTACCAGGCCGCGCTGGAAGCCAATCAGTCCACAGACCCGACTATTGGCAGTATACTGCAACTTAAAATCAGTCAGGTGCAGCCGGCAGAGCAGGCAAGCTCTGAGGTAGAGGCCGCTGAAGGAGACAGCCAATGAGCCAATTCAGATTAATTACCACCGCCGCTCTGTGCTCGGTCCTGTTGTCAGGCTGTAGCTGGTTTGGTGGTGACGATGATGATGCCGCTATCCAGCCGGCAGAGTTGGTCAAATTTGACCCAGAGGTCAAAGTTAAGCGCCAATGGTCCGCTAAAGTAGGCGCCGGTGCCAGAGAATACTTTCAAAGCCTTAAACCTGCAGCCAGCAGCAGCGCAGTATTTGCCGCGGGACATGAAGGAAAAGTCAGTGCTTTAGATGTGGATTCAGGCAAGTTACTCTGGTCCACGGATCTCGAGGCACCTCTCTCTGGTGGTGTCGGCTATGGCGGTGGTCTGGTGATGGTGGGCACTATTGATGCCCAGGTCTATGCATTGAATGGCGATGATGGGTCATTGGTCTGGACTGCTGATGTCAGTTCTGAAATTCTTTCCAGCCCCCAGTCCAATGGCGAAGTGGTGGTGGTACAAACTATCGATAACAAATTATTTGCCCTGGATGCCAGCACTGGTGAAATGCTCTGGCAGCACAGTGGTGATTCACCCATTCTAACCGTGCGCGGTATTGGTGAAGCAATTGTCACCGACAATATGGTTATTTCTGGTTTTGATTCTGGAAAACTTATTGCCTTTAATCCAGACAATGGCTCACTGATTTGGGAAGGCCGCATGGCATTGCCAAAGGGTCGCACTGAACTGGAGCGTATGGTGGATATCGATGGCGCACCATTGCTGGTGGGTGATGTCATTTACTCAGTCACTTTCCAGGGTCGTCTTGGGGCTATGTCCCGAGGCACAGGTCGTAGTCTGTGGTTCCAGGACAGTTCCTCCCATAGCTCACCAGCCCACAGTAACGGGCAGGTCTTTGTTAGTGAAGAGGAAGACAGAGTACGAGCATTTGATGCCGGCAGTGGCCAGCCAGTGTGGAGCAATGACCAGCTATTTTTGCGCCGTCTGACCGGCCCGGCCAAGCTTGCAGGCACCATTGTAGTGGCTGATGCCGAGGGTTATTTGCACCTGATGGATCCGGCGGATGGACATTTTGTTGGCCGGATTAAGGTTGATGGCAGCGGTGTCAGTGCACCTTTGCTCACCGTGGGTAACAGCTTGATCGTGCAGAGCAACAGCGGTACTTTAAGCGCCTACAAGTTGCAGTAATCTCCAACTCCCCATGGGGACGAAGACCGAGGGCAGAAAACACTGCCGTCGGTCTCAGTGCCGTCTGGATAGCATAAAATTTCATTGCTTGACGCTGTACATACCTACCATTGCGGGGTTCACCGTAATACGCCTTTATCTCCAAGCTCTGTAACTCAAACGCATGCTTTAAATCATGCAGCTTGTTGATCAGATTATCGAGCCGGTCCAGTTCAGTAATATTAATCAAACCCAGGTTATCGCTGAGCAACCGCTGATGACCTAAATCAAAATCAATTTTTTGATGCTCAAAGTACGGCGCCAATGCATTCAACGGAATATTGTAGAGCTCAGCCAGTTTTTGCTGATACATACCAATATTGTCCTCATCAAAATCCGCAGCCTCAAGCAATGCAGCGGCAAGCAATGTTGCAGAGGGTTCGTCGCTGAGCAATTCACGCAACAACAGACCAATAGCGCGCGTTGAAATCAGTGGTGTACTCGACGCAACTTTTTCGGCACTAACTCCCAGATTACGCAACGTATCCAGCACAAAAACCTCGTGGCCCAGCTCCTCGTTGGCATAGCGCTCAAGCACCAGTTTCAGCTCGCCCCCAGCGTTGTCAGCAGCACATTGCAGAGCCAGCGGAAAGTCTTTTACATAATGGTACATCTCAGTCATCCAGCCGATTAATATTCCGCGGGACAACCCCTGTTCTCGAGCCAATTCATTGGCAATATAGACCGAGTGCAGTTCCCTTGCCCAGATCGAAATGATATTAATAAGCGATTGGTTAATCCCATCTCGATCCAGAGGCAGAGACTCGCAACTGTCTGGATAGAGCAGGTCGATTTCAGAAAACGTATTAAAAAAGACCAGCAAATCATCGGCATTTGTCTGAGTCATTTCAGCGATTGTGGAGAGAGAATTATGCCCAGTACAATAGGGCCGAATTTTTAAAAAGCCTCGAACATATTGGGCAGGCAATTCATATTTAGCTTTGCTGGTGATCAGAAAAGCAGGGTCATCAGGCTCAGCATCGCTGCGCATATGCCAGATATTTTCGCGCAGCTTAGGGCGCCAGCTGTGCTGGTCCACATTGTTAACAAAGCTTTTGTTTTTGGTCACCTAGTAGTCCTCCATGGAATATAAACAAAGAGTGAGAGGCCAGCACAGCCTCCCACCCGGTTTTGCAACAGAAGTCTGTAAAAAACTTAGCCGCAGACAAAAATAACAGTCGCCCCCTCATGGGCAACCACAGCGCCCGGTGACAGCCTGACTGATTCAGTACTCTGGGTGCCAGAGACAATCTTCAGAGGAATCTGACCTCCTTTAACCAGGTGGGCAATAAGTTCAGCATTGTCTTTTACTTGATTGATCTTTTTTTCAATAGACATCTTTGTATCTCCTTATAAATAAGATTTATACAGGCAGCGCCTCTCCAACTTGCAGAGATAAAAAGCCAGTAGGGTTTTAAAAGTTGGTTAAAGGCCTAGCCACAAACGAAGATAACGGTGGCATTTTTTTCGGCGAGTACAGAGCCCTCGGCCAGAAACACTTCCCCGGTTTTTTGGGAGCCGGTTTCAGTAACCAGTTTGAGAGGCACAGAGCCGTTTTCGAGAAGGCGAGAAAGAGAGAGAACATCATTTTTCTCTGATTGTTTTTGAACCATGATATTACATCCTTGTGTACCTGATGAGTGCCTTTCCATTACATGACACCTTGATCACTGCCTTGCCACTTCTCGCGATTACCAAAGCAGAGTGCGAGGCTACGCCTATCTGTTTTTGTTTGCAAGACAGAGAGCACAAACAACTAAAAACTCGGTGGCGAACAAGCAGTAATCAACTCGCAGGCCTCGCGCCCCACATTTTTAAAATGGTGCGGCACAGAGCTTTTAAAATAATAGGCATCCCCAGTTTTCAATACCTTCTTCTTATCCCCCACCTGCACTTCCAGAGAGCCGCTCAAAATAATCCCACATTCCTCCCCCTCATGCTGTATTGCATGCTTCCCTGTATGCGCCCCGGGCTGATAACATTCCTTCATCATCTGAATCGACTTATTGTGCAAATGGTTACCCACCTGCAAATAAGACACACCGCCTTCACCGAGCTGCAGAAGTTTGTCAGCACTAAAAAACACCTGATCGGTAAAGCTAAAGTCATCGGCAAAAAAATCGCTGAGACTAATGGGTATGCCTCCCAGTACTTTTTTAAGCATCCCCACCGTAGGATTCAAGGCGCCAGATTCGATTTGAGAAATCGTGGCATTGGCTACACCAGATGCCTTGGCTAACTGGCGCTGAGAAAGGCCGGTTTTGCTGCGGATTTCCCGCAGGCGGGCCCCAGTTTCGCTGTCCACTCTGTATCACCTCTCAAAACTAAAATTATGTTTAGTATAGTAAACAGTTGAATTGTAAAAGTGAACAAAATCAGTGAGTTAAAAAACCAAAGGTAACTGCTTGTTTAACATGCTGCTTAGGTTTTACAGTCGTGACAATCTAAACCGTTAAATGAGACACACAGCATGCATCATCAGCCATCAGAAGCAGCTATGGACGCCTACTGGATGCCCTTCACCGCCAACCGGGACTTCAAACAAACCCCGCGGTTAATCGGCTCCGCCCAGGGCCACCACTACATCAGCAACGATGGCCGCAAAATCTACGACGGTTTTTCGGGGCTCTGGACCTCAGGCATAGGCCACTGCCACCCCAAAATTGTCGAAGCCGTTCAGAATCAGGTAGGCGAACTGGACCTATGCATGGGCTTCCAGCTCGGCCACAACAAAGCCTTTGAACTGGCAGACAAGTTGACGAACTTGGCCCCTGAAGGCTTCGACCACGCTTTCTTTACCAACTCAGGCTCCGAATCTGTCGACACCGCATTAAAAATAGCCCTCGGCTACCACCGGGCAAAAGGTGATGCCAGTCGCACCCGGCTTATTGGCCGTCAGCGCGGTTACCACGGGGTGAACTTTGGAGGTATCTCCGTAGGAGGCATTGGCCCCAATCGTAAAATGTTTAGCGCCAACCTTATCAATGGCGTAGACCACTTGCCCCATACCCATAATTTAGAGCATGCCGCCTTTAGCCATGGTCAGCCCCACTGGGGCAGTCATTTGGTAGAGGAGTTAGAAACATTGGTGGCCCTACATGACGCCAGCACCATCGCCGCCGTTATCGTCGAACCCGTGCCCGGCTCCACAGGTATCTTACCGCCACCGGTCGGCTACCTGGAGCGCCTGCGGGAAATCTGCACCAAGCACGGCATATTGCTAATTTTTGATGAAGTGATCACCGCCTTTGGTCGAGTAGGCGCACCTTTTGCCGCCCAGCGCTTTGGTGTTACCCCAGACCTGATCACCACCGCCAAAGGCCTCACCAATGGCGTAATCCCCATGGGCGCAGTGCTTGCCACCGACACCATCTATCAAGCCTTTATGCAGGGCCCAGAACAGAGTATTGAACTGTTTCATGGCTACACCTATTCCGGTCATCCGGTAGCTGCCGCGGCTGGCTTGGCCACTCTGGAAGTCTATGAGCAAGAGGGCAGCTTTGAACAGTCCCGAGAACTGGAGACAATGTTTGCCCAAGCTATCCACCAGTTTGATGACCACCCGTTGGTAATTGATGTGCGCAACTTTGGTCTGATGGGTGCTATTGAACTAGCACCTAGAGAGGGTGCACCAGGTGCCCGTGGATTAGAGGCCCATAAGCACTGCTTCTGGGATGAAGATTTAGTGATTCGCAATGGCATGGATATATTGCAGTTTTCACCGTTTTTGAATTCCAAACCGGAGGATATAGAGACTATGTTTGATGCGGTGCGGCGGGTGTTGGATAGTCTTAGCTAATATTTGATAGCCTGTGTTTGATTCTGCAGCGTTCGCTGTCACTAGAAGGCTTGTCTCGGATAGGTTGCTCCGATCAATGTGGGGACAAATCATAAGTGGGGATAAATCATAGCCGTGCAGGCTGCTCTAGTACCCCCATATTAGTCGTCATACATCCGAAGAACAGTCTATATTTAAAGCACTGGATTTAAACTGCGGTATTAAAAACATCAGGATTTAAAAGACAGGCTAAGGCCTGTCTTTTTGTTGTGTTATCGAAAAAGCAAAGGAGCTGTCTGTCTATGACTATTAACAAAAAAGTTATCCTCACCTGTGCGGTCACAGGTGAAAACCAATACAACCAGGCCCATCCCAACTTCCCTATTACCCCGCAACAGATTGCCGATGCTGCCCTTGAGGCGGAGCAGGCGGGTGCCTCGTCTGTGCATCTGCATGTGCGAGACCCAGAGACCGGTGCCGGCAGTCGTGACCCGGATCTGTTTTTGGATATGGCGACCCGCGTGCGTGACAACGGTGTAAAGGCGGTGATGAATATTACCTGCGGTGGCGGGGCGATGTTTTATCCAGATCCTGAGGACGAGAGCCGGGCTGGCCCGGGTACCGATGTGGTGTCGGCGGAAGAGCGCTACAAGCATATTGAAATGTGCATGCCGGAGGTCTGTTCGTTGGATGTGACCACGCAAAATCAGCAGGATGGTACCAAGGCCTATGTTTATCTAAACACGGAATACACCTTGCGCAAAATGGCCAGGCGTTTCCAGGAATTGGGGGTTAAGCCAGAGATTGAGGTATTTGCGCCGGGGGATATTTTGCTGGCTAACCAGATGCTATCCGAGGGGCTATTTGATGCGCCGCCCAGCTATCAGATTGTCATGGGCACCCGTTGGGGATTGCCGGCCACAGCGGAGACGCTGATCTATATGAAGAGCCTGCTGCCAGAAAATGCGGTGTGGGCGGCCTTTGGTATTGCTCGCCAACAGATGCCAATTGTGGCCCAGGCTACCTTGTTGGGTGGCAATGTGCGGGTGGGGCTGGAAGATAATTTATATTTGAGTCGGGGTGTTTTCGCCACTAACGGTCAGTTAGTTGAGCGGGCAAAAACCATTATTGAGTGCCTTGGTTATGAGGTGGCAACGCCGGATGAGGCGCGAGAGATGTTGGGGTTATCTAAATGACTCAGGCGGCTCCAGCACCGATGAAAGTAGCCATGATTGGTTTGGGCGGTGTGGCTCAGGCTCATTTGCAGGCCTTTGAACTACTCGACACATTAGATCTGGTTGCAGTCTGCGATGTTCGGGCTGAAGCAGTGGATGAGGTGAGTAGCCGTTTTCGAGCCGGGGCGTACACAGACTATAACCGGCTGTTAGCCTCTGAGTCAGTGGATCTGGTGATGGTGCTGACCCCGGCATCGACTCATCGCAGCATTGTTGAGGCGGTAGCCGCCGCTGGCTTTCATGTGTTTTGTGAAAAACCGATTGCGGTAACCCTGGAAGATGGTGAAGCCATAGTGGCAGCCTGCGAGGCTGCTGGGGTGAAGTTGTTTTACGGTTCCTGTTACCGCTATTTGCCGGCGGTGGTCAAGGCTCGGGAGCTGATTCAATCCGGCGCTATTGGCGAGGTGCAGCTGCTCACAGAACAGGTGATTGGCGGCAATGGTGCTGCGGGTTATCGCCAGTTGGCACCGATTCATTATCCGTTGGGTGGCCCCGGCGGGCCGGGTATGGGGCTAGTGGATCACGGTGTGCACCTGGTTGATATTTTCCCCTGGCTAACGGGGTCAGAGATTGTCTCGGCCCAGGGCGTCGGGCAGATTTCTGGTGAGGCCCCGATCACGGAGACCATGCATATGCAGCTGGCCAATGGAACCGTGGGGCATTTGCTCTACAACGCAGCTACCTATTCCTCGGGCGTGCCCAATGAAGGCATGTTTAGCGGCGGGCAGGGCTATCTAAGTGATTCCTCCGTGGCCGAAGCCGGTGGCTGGGAGTCAGAACCGGGGTCGATTTCTGTGTATGGCACTCAGGGTTCGCTGCGGGTCTTTCATTATACCAATGCCCTGTTTATCAATAATGGCGATGGGCCTCAGCAGGTGGCCTTAACTGGGCGGCCGGCCTTTGGGCATTTTGCCACTCAGCTGGAAGACTGCGCGGCAGTGATAGCCGCCCGATGGCACGCCGAGCATTACCGGTGAAGATGGCATAAGAGCGCTGGCAGCGATGTTGCAGGTGTACAGCTAAGCGGGCCGTAAATAATGGGGCCTAATTAGTAGATTTTAATTAATGGATTTAAATTTATAGATTTTAAGGAGAGACAATGACAATTCGATATAACGGCAAGGTAGCCATAGTGACAGGTGCCGGAAATGGACTGGGCCGCTCCCATGCGCTGGCACTGGCAGCGCGGGGTGCCAAGGTAGTGGTCAATGATTTAGGCGGCACGGTTGATGGCAGTGGCGGCGCCCTGACCGCGGCTGAGACTGTGGTGAAAGAGATAATTGCAGCTGGTGGTGAAGTCATTGCCAATGGCGCCAATGTCACCAAGGCGGATGAAGTGGAAGCTATGGTCAAACAGGCCATGGATACCTGGGGCCGCATCGATATTTTGGTTAACAATGCGGGTATCTTGCGGGACAAGTCTTTTTCCAAAATGCCGCTGTCTGATTTCCAGTTGGTGGTGGATGTACATCTGATGGGTGCAGCCACCTGTACCAAGGCGGTGTGGGATATTATGAAAGCTCAGGAGTACGGCCGCATAGTAATGACCTCCAGCTCCTCCGGCCTGTATGGCAACTTTGGTCAGTCTAACTATGGCGCAGCTAAAATGGGCGTCGTGGGGTTGATGAATGTGCTGCATCTGGAGGGCGCCAAATACAATATTAAGGTCAATGCCCTGGCACCGGCAGCGGCCACCCGCATGACCGAGAATCTGGGTATTGATGAAGAAGAGCTGGCGCTGATGAAGGTCGAGGCGGTGTCGGCTGGGCTGTTGTATCTGGTCAGTGAAGAGGCGGAGTCTCGTCTGGTGCTCTGTGCTGGTGCTGGCGGTTATGCGGCGACCCGTATTTATGAGACTGAGGGTATCTATCTGCCCCCAGAGCAGCAGAACCCGGAAAGCATTGCCGCTAATATTGAGGGTATTCTGGATCCTTCCGGGCAGCACCTGTCAGTGCAGGGTGCGGATCAGAGTATTAAGTTTGTTAAAAAGGCCAAGGCTGCGCTTAGCGAGACCGCTTAAGCAAGGCGAGCTTAGCTGACCCAAACTTAGGCGTGTTAACCAACTCAAACTACAGTAGAATGCCGCAATTAAACCCTGCGGCATTTTTTTATCCCATGATTCCTGTAATCGCCCTTGTCGGGCGCCCCAATGTTGGCAAGTCCACGCTGTTTAATCGACTCACGCGCAGTCGAGATGCGCTGGTGGCCAACTATTCCGGCTTAACTCGCGACCGTAAATATGGCGATGGAGAGATGTATAACCGCCGCTTTATGGTCATCGATACCGGTGGTATTAGCGGTGAGGAAGAGGGAATTGATTTGGGCATGGCCGAGCAGTCGCTGCTGGCCATGGATGAAGCGGACATCGTACTGTTTATTGTCGACTGCCGTTCGGGGATTATCGCCGCGGACTATATGATCGCCGAGAAGCTGCGCCAGAAGAACCGCAAGGTCTATTTGGTAGCCAATAAAATTGATGGGCTGGACCCGGCTGAAGCTCTGGCTGACTTCTATCAGCTGGGCTTTTCTGGCATGTTCCCCACCACTGCTACCCATGGTCGCGGTGTGCGCTCGATGATGGAGGAGTTGCTGGAGCCGTTTCCGGAATATGTTGAACCGGATAACAGTGGTTTAAACAGCATTAAGATCGGTGTGGTGGGACGCCCCAATGTGGGTAAGTCGACTTTGGTTAATCGCCTGCTGGGTGAGGACCGTGTTGTAGTCTATGACGAAGCAGGCACCACTCGCGACAGTGTGTATATTGATTACGAGCGCCATGGTCAGGAGTACACGCTGATCGATACAGCAGGTATCCGCAAGCGCAAAAATATTAAGTTAGCGGTGGAGAAGTTCTCTATCGTGAAAACCCTTCAAGCCATTGATGATGCCAATGTGGTGATACTTCTAGTGGATGCCCAAGAGGGTCTGGTGGAGCAGGATTTACACCTAATGGGTTCGGTCATTGATGCGGGTCGCGGCTTGGTAGTGGGCATTAATAAATGGGATGGCTTGGACCCAGAGAAGCGCGAGAAGATTAAGGCGGATATTAAACGCCGTCTGCGTTTTGCCGAATTTGCCGATGTGCATTTTATCTCGGCACTCCATGGTACAGGTGTGGGTAATCTCTATGACTCTATCGGGGCAGCCTATTCTGCGGCCACGGATACATTGAGTGCATCGCGGTTGACCAAGGTTCTGGAAGGCGCGGTAGAAGAACATCAACCACCTATGGTGCATGGCCGTCGTATCAAATTGCGCTTCGCTCATGCGGGTGGGCGCAACCCCCCAGTGATTATTATTCACGGTAATCAAACGGATTCTGTACCGGCTCAGTACACCAGATATCTGGAGAAGATTTTTCGCCGCGAGTTGGGTTTGCATGGTACACCGGTAAAAGTTGAGTATCGGACTGGCGATAACCCCTACAAGACCAAGGCGATTACGGCAAAGGCTAAGCCTGCTGCCAAGCGCAAGAAGGTGGTTAAGTACAGCAAGCGCAATGACCCGGGTAATAAAAAGCGCTGACTCTTTGGGCGGCGCTTTTATATATGGTTAAGGGGCATTTCTGTTCTCTGCACCACCTGCCTTAGAACAAAACTAGTTCTAATGCTGCTAACCCCCTCAATTTGATTTAGCTTATCCAGCAAGAACCTCTGGTAATAATCCATATCTGGCATCACTACTTTTAACAGGTAGTCTGTATCACTGCCAGTAATCAATGAGCACTCAACCACCTCCGGCCAGCTGCTGACGTTATTGTCAAAGTTCTCCAATCGGTCTGGACTCTGGTGATCCAGGCTTACGGAAATATAAATACTAATGGGCAGCCCCAGTTTCTTCTGATCCAGCACTGTGATCTGGCGGCTAATAATACCGCTCTCTTGCAGCAACTTGACCCGCCGCGCACAGGGGGAGGGTGATAGACCCACTCGCTCAGCTAATTCCAGATTGCTAATGCTGCCATCCGCCTGAATTTCTTCCAGGATACGACGATCCATCCGGTCTAGCTTTGGTATTGGCATAATTCACCTAAATAAATCATTTAATTGGTTAATATAGCTATTAATTAATTTATCGGCAACTATAAAAGGGAGATTTAGCCCAATTAATGGCGTTAATCTAGCGGCTTAAATCGCCCGTTTTAATGAGTATGACCATGTCTTCTGATAATAAAAAACTGTCCTTTGCCACCAGATCTGTGCATTCAGGTTATAACAGTGCCGATCATGAGGGCTCTCTTAACCCGCCTATTTATATGACCTCTACCTTTGCTTTTGACAATGTGAAACAGGGCGCAGGGCGGTTTGCCGGTGAGGAGCAGGGGCATTTTTACAGCCGTATTTCCAACCCCACCCAGCAGATTTTGGAGACCCGCTTGGCGGATCTGGAAGAGGGCGAGGCAGCTCTGGCAACAGCATCTGGTATGGGAGCAATCACTGCGGCTCTGTGGACCATTGTTGGGCCCGGGGATCAGGTTTTGGTGGATAAAACTCTCTACGGCTGTACCTTCTCGTTTATGGAACATGGGCTGAAAAAGTTTGGTGTAGATATCTGTTTTGCGGATTTTACTGATCATGCTGAGGTTCAAGCCAAGCTCTCCGACAAAACCAAAGTGGTGTATTTTGAAACACCGGTCAATCCCAATATGCGAGTGATTGATATTGCAGCGATCAGTGCCCTGGCAAAGGGCTATAACCAGGATATAAAGGTGATGGTGGACAACACCTATTGCACCCCGGCGTTGCAGCGGCCATTAACAATGGGTGCTGACCTAGTGGTGCATTCGGCCACTAAATACCTCGGCGGCCATGGCGATTTGATTGCTGGAGCTGTGGTGGGTGATGCGGAGACTATTCATCAAATCCGACTATTTGGTTTAAAAGATATGACGGGCGCGGTAATTGCACCGATGACGGTATTTTTGATTTTGCGTGGCATTAAAACCTTGCAGTTACGCATGGAGCGCCACTGCCAAAATGCCCAGGCCATTGCCGAGATGCTGGAACAGCACCCGGCAGTGGATCAGGTGTTTTTCCCTGGTTTAAAGAATGACCCCTGGCACAATATTGCCTCTAAACAGATGGATGATTTTGGTGGCATGATTGCCTTGGAGCTAAAGGGCGGCTATGAGGCTGGCGTGGGCATGCTGAACAAGCTCAAGCTGGCTAAACTGGCGGTGAGTTTGGGAGATGCAGAGACATTGATTCAGCATCCAGCGAGTATGACCCATTCTGTATATACCCCGGAGGAGCGCGCTGAACACGGAATTAGTGAGGGGCTGGTGCGAATTTCGGCTGGGCTTGAGGCGGTAGGGGATATTATTGCTGACTTGGAGCAGGCTTTGTCCTAGGGCTATTGGGTAACCAAAATGCTCCCCGATCAAATTTGTAAAGGTGGTATTATTTGCGCGACCAACTTAGACAAAGGATGTAAAACCGATGAAATACTTTCCTGTTTTGGCCGCTGCGCTGGCGATAGGGCGTTCTATCTTATTATCCATGGCGTTGTTTATTGGTATGCCGGCTATGGCACAAATGACCGAACTATCCTCTGATGTAGCAGCTGACGCTCAAGTATGGATTGAATCACCCGTTGATGGGCAGGTGGTTAGCTCGCCGGTGGCTATTGTGTTTGGGAGTAAAAATGTCAGCATTGCGCCGGCAGGGATTGAGCAGAGTAACAGTGGTCACCACCATCTTATGATCGACATGGATGAGCTGCCTGAGATGAATATGCCTTTGCCTGGCAGTGCCCAGCTAATTCACTTTGGTAAGGGGCAGACATCAACTTCATTGTCTCTAGCGCCGGGAGTGCACAGTTTGCAGCTGCTGCTGGGTAACCATATACATGTGCCCCATACGCGGCCGGTGTTGTCTAAAAAAATCACAATTGTGGTGGAGTGATTCGCCAGAGCCTTATTTTAGAGGGTTTTAGTAGTGGTCTCAGTCACTGAAAAGACCACTTCGCCATCCGTCAGCTGACCTCTTAATGTATCTCCGGCACTGACCTGAGCCACTGTTTTGACCACCTTGTCACTGCTGTCGCGAATAATCGAGTAACCTCGCCCCAAGGTTTTTAATGGGCTTACGGTATCCAGCAGATGCATAGCCTGAGCGGTTTTACTTTGCTTGAGCTCTAACTGCTGGCTTACAGCCCGCATTATCTGCTTCACCGAATTAGCTACTGCCTGCTTGCGCTGGGCAATTGCTTGTTTAGGGCTCTGCCGCACTAGCCTATCTTGTGCACTCTGCATCTGCGCTGTCTGTTGCTGCATTTTGCCGGCCATCGCCCGGCGCAAGCGTATATCCAAATGATCCAGATGCTGGGCCTGTTCCTGCAGTTTACGGCCCGGGTGTTGCAGGCGCTTTTGCAGGTAATCGGTGCGCTGTTCCAGATGTCTGATTTTGCGGGTCACTGCTTCCGCTAAAAGTATTACAAAACCCTCAAACTGATTCAGCATATCCTCGCCGTCTGGGCTCAGTAGTTCTGCCGCTGCTGAGGGGGTGGGGGCTCTTAGATCGGCGACAAAGTCGGCAATAGTAAAGTCCACCTCATGGCCTACAGCGCTGATCACTGGAATCTCGCTGGCAAAAACGGCGCGGGCCACGGCTTCTTCATTAAAAGGCCATAAATCCTCTAAAGAACCGCCACCACGACCAACAATCAAGGCGTCGCACTGGCCATATTGATTGGCATCTGCAATTGCCTGAACAATCTGCCCTGCGGCCTGTTCCCCCTGCACCATGGTGGGGAAGATGCTTATCTTGATAGCCGGAAAACGACGATTCAGTACCGAGAGAATATCTTTGACCGCAGCGCCGGTGGAGGAGGTGATAACTCCGATATGGCGCACCGATTCGGGCATGGGCTGTTTGTGCTGATTATCAAACAGACCCTCCGCGGTTAGTTTTTGTTTGAGTTGTTCGAACTGACGCTGCAGGGCGCCAAAGCCCGCCTCTTCCATATGCTCGATTACTAGCTGGTATTCGCCGCGGCCCTCGTAGAGCCCAGCGCGGCAGCGCACCAAAACCTGTGTGCCATTGGCGGGCTGAAAGCCGACCCTCTGATTGGCATTGCGGAACATGGCGCAGCGCACTTGGGCCTGATCATCTTTTAATGTCAGGTACCAGTGGCCGGAGCCCGGGCGGGCGAAGTTGGATATCTCCCCTTCGACCCAAAGCAAGGGCAGCTGGGTTTCAATCAGGTGACGCACACTGCGGTTAAGCTGACTGACGCTTAGGATCTGTCTTTCTGATGGAGTACTTTGCATTGGCTTATTGTAGAGAACAGCAGAGCCTTAAGTCACTGTTTTCCTGTAAGCATATGCGCAAAATACTTTATCGACTTTTAAGCTGAGTTTATGGTAAGTTAACATGTCAGACGACATGTATAAAAGTAACGCAGTGCTATTGCATTGAATTTCGATTATAAACCCAGCTGGTTTACGAAATTCAGAGGTCATGCCGGAGGCTTTGCAGCATATTTCATTACCTTTAGTCCTGAGTCACTGATTAAGATAATAGCTCCTTATATCCCTAAACTGGAACAGTTAAGAGATCTTTCAGCTCCTCGCAATCAACTATTTTTCGATTATGTTGTGGCCCAGGAACAGGCTCAGCTGCAAGCCAGTCAGATTGCCAAAAAAGAAGGCTGGGAGCAGGGTGCCAAGGTTCTGCGAGGATTTTTGGATGGCATTGATATAGACGAGATTGTGGCTACCCCCATCCAATAAACAGCTCTCCCGCCAATCAATGCCATTTGATCCGGCTAAATGGCTGCCAACAAGGTTAATCCAACACAGGATATTGCCGCTGCAATTAGCGCATAGGGTATCTGAGTTAGTGCGTGGTCCATCACATCACAACCACTGCCTTGGGCCGCCAGCACAGTGGCATCAGAGTAAAAGCAGGCATGACTGCCAAAGGCGCTTGCGGATATCAGGGCACCGATTGCCAGTGGAATACTGACCCCTACGCTTTCCGCCAGAGGTAATATAATTGGGATAGCAATGGCGAACACCCCCCAGCTAGAACCTGTTGCAAACGAAATAAGCGCCATGGTGAGGAAGGTCAGGGCGGGAAACATCAGTGGTGTCATTAATGGGGCAACATTTACGATCACATAGGTGGCCAATCCCAACTGGTCATTGACCTCCTTAAAGACAAAGGCCATCACAACCATAGTCAATGCTGGTAGCATAATCTTGATACCATCGATAACAGCATCAAACATCTGGGTCCAGGCCATAAGCCGTTGTGCGCCAAACAAACTAATGGTGATAGCAACCGACATAATCACACCTATCTGCACATCCAGGTCATACCAGATACTAAAGCCCAGCAGGGCAACAATGGGCAGCACAAAGTGATAGATCTGAACCCTGTCCTCTGTATCGACCTGGCCCTCTTCTGCGGCCTCATCAAGAGGTTGCGGCGCGGCACCATTGGCCGCTCTCTGCTGTGCGGACTTCATCATCCCCAGTGTGGGAACAATACCTACAGCGACTAATGGCACTAACAGCATGGCTACTATGGGGTAGACCATATAGGGAATAGCACTGACATAGAGCGCCATTCCCTGCCCTGATTCCGCATAACCTGAGTCCATAAATAAGCCAGCATAAAACACGGCCCAGGTAGACACTGGCACCAGAACGCAGATAGGCGCTGCGGTAGAGTCGACCACATAGGCAAGCATTTCCCTGGACACTTTAAACTTATCCGTGACCTTGCGCATGGATGAGCCGACGGCAAGGGCATTGAGATAGTCGTCAATAAATACAACTAGCCCCAATAGCCAGGTGTAGAGCAGTGCGCTCTTGGAGTTTTTGGCCTTTGAGGAGATTGCTCTGCTAAAGGCATTGGCTGCACCCACTCGCATCAGTAGGGTAATCAGACTGCCCATTAGGCCGCAGACTATAATGATCCAGGCGATGGTTTCATCCATCATTACGTCGAGCAGTATGGCGGAGAAGTTACTTAGAGCGGCAGCAGGTTCAAGCATTAATAAGCCAACCATAACGCCGGCCAGCAATGATTCTATTGGCCGACGGCTCAATATGGCGGTAACAACTGTGACCAGTGCTGGAAGTAGCACTAGTAGGCTAGTTTCGGTAGCCAAAAGAAATCTCCCCGATCGTTTGTAGGTTTATTATCCGAGACATTATTTTAATGTCTGCTGATACTCTTTACAGCTAAGCATGTTATTCCAAATGCTATAGCCTGTTTTTATACAGGGCAATTTTTGGACTTAAGTTATGAGGCAATTGCTGCCCATCAGTCAACTTTCCAATCCATAATAGATTTCCCATAGTACCAGTAGCGGCAATAGTATTTAAATGGCTAAATTAGGCTAATATGTCTCAATGAATAACGACGCACCTAAAAATAATGATGCCCTTGAAGGGCCCATAGTTCCCACCTTTATTAAGTATATGATGCCCTCCCTGCTGGGGTTGATTGCCATGACATCCGCTTCATTGGTGGACGGCATGTTTATAGGTAACTATGAGGGAGTGACTGCTCTGGCAGCAGTTAATCTTATTATTCCCATCACAACGCTTTTATTCGGTGTCAGCATGATGATATCGATTGGTGGCTCTGTGCGCGGCGGCAAGTATCTGGGCGAGAAGAATACAGCTGCAGCATCGGCAATTTTCAGCAAAACACTGATATTTATGGTTGTCTACGGCCTGATAGTCATTGCCCTAGGGCTTATGTTTGAGGCTGAAATCTTTGCTACCCTGGGGGCCGATAAGACACTTTTTCCAGTGATGAGCGAATATTATCGAATTATTTTCCCCTTTTTGTTCTTCCAGTTTATTGTTATCCAAATATATTTCTTTATTCGCCTGGATGGTTTCCCAAACTTAGCGGCCACGGGACTTGCCATAGGTGCAGTGGTCAATATTTCTCTGGATTACCTGTTTATTGCCATCTACGGCTGGGGACTTGCTGGCGCGGCGCTGGCTACGGGGCTCTCAGAGGTCATATCCCTTGCGGTGATGCTGGCTTACTTTTTTCAGCCACAGCGAAAGATATTTTTTAGCCTGAGGCAAAAAAATTGGCGCGAGGTCTTTCAGGCGGCCTACAACGGTATCTCTGAGTTTATTAATGAAGTGTCTGGCGCGCTGATTGGTTTTATTTTTAATTGGATGCTTATTCAACGTGCGGGCGTCACAGGTGTGGCCGCCATTACCTTGGTCAACTATCTGCTGTTTATTGGGTTTATGGCGTACTTTGCTATTTCAGACTCTATTCAGGTGATTATTTCGCAAAATTATGGGGCGCGAAACCCCCAGAGAATCAGGGCATTTTTGCGTACCGC
>Ga0206131_10002687_pt1 | contig 21188 bp, 19 predicted proteins | sample Helgoland_Spring_FD_148636 | JGI IMG/M metagenome (GOLD analysis project Ga0206131, IMG submission 148636) | Pelagic subsurface seawater microbial communities from Kabeltonne, Helgoland, North Sea - Helgoland_Spring_Bloom_20160517_1 | ecosystem: Environmental > Aquatic > Marine > Epipelagic ...
CCAAGCCTGTTTCTGATCCGGTAAATGTTGTACTCATATTCTGAGCAATTTCAGTTGGAGTTCGTTGTAGATTCCAAATTCTAACATCGTCAATTTTTCCTTCGAAAAAGTCACTCGGAGTACTGCTGTCCCACTCTTGGCCTAAACTGGCTAAATCCGAAGCTGTCCAAGTAGCGCTTGTAGTTTGTGTTAAATCTAGCACCCCATCTACGTAAACAGTACTTACCGTACCATTAGAAACTAATGCAATGTGATGCCAGTTTCCATCCCCAATAATGGCAGTTCCATTAGTTGATTGATCATTTAAATCTAAGACGCCTCCGCAACTTCCGCATAATCCGATTCTGATCTTATTTTGAGTGCCAGCAGCATTGTGAACACTAAACATTTGTTTACCACCATTACCACCAGTGTTATCAGCAGTTAATCCATTCATCCAGAACTCTATGGTATATTGAAGAGAAGTGACACTTGCTGTGACATCGTCTAAAATAACATAATCGTTTACGCCATCAAATGCTAGAGCATAGTCAGTAACGCTAGCATCGGCTTCCACATAATAATTGTTGCTCGCACTTAAATTTCCTGTGTTGAACGAAAGGGCAGACCCAGTTCCGGAAACAGGTACCCCGATAATGTTGTTTGAAGTATCATACAAGGTGTATGTTACTCCAATTTCTGAAGAGTTGGTTGTAATTATAGTACTGCTACCATCGCAGAGCTGAGCAGGGTTTGCTGTAATAGTCTCTTTTATGATTACAGATTCTATGATAACAGAATCTATAGCAGTGCAAGAATTAGCATTGGCAACAGTAACAGTGTATGTGCCGGCAGTATTTACGGAGATTGTTTGTGTTGTTTCTCCGCTGCTCCAAGTGTAGTTTGCCCAGCCGGTACCTGCATCTAAAGTCTCAGAATCAGTTACACACGTAATAGTGTCTTGCGCAAAGTTGAAAGTTGGATTGCTAATAGTTACCGTAACAGAATCAACCGAAGAGCCGTTAGCATTACTTACTGTTACATAATAAGTAGTTGTTACTGATGGACTAACCTGTATTGATTGGGTGGTATCGCCAGTAGACCAATTGTAGCTGTAATTTGAGGTTCCAGGCAAATTGGGCTTTACAGACGACCGCACCCAAATTTGATGAACTGTGCTGCGGCTAGAATTATTCGGGTAATCATCCACTTCCCATCTTAAACCACCACCTTTTACACTCCAATGATAGGTGCCGGCAAGCCAAAATGGATAAGTAGTCATTGCTTCATTACCTTGGTTAGATGTATAAGAAGCAGATGATGCAGGTAAAAAGGCAGTATGACCGTTGAGTAACGTATATTGTGAACTGTTGTTTAGTCCGCTAATTGATCCGGTTCCTGTTTTAAAATAGCTGAGCATGCTGCTCGAATTAGATTTGAAGTGCATTACTCTGCTGTGGCCAGAGGTAATGCCATAAAACCTAACCTCTTCAGGATTTAATTTGGTGAACAATGCATTTCCAATATGCCCCCAACTTGTAGGACTAGAAGATTCGTCACCTCCTAAAACTTCTGAGTTAAGAAGGGGCGTTTTATCCGTAAGAATATTCAAAGCAGGATTTGTTCCACCTAAATGCACATAATTTAATGCCATTACCCAACCGCCTCCATCTTCATCAGAATCTACCTGAATCTTAAAGGTATCAGTACTATTCGAATACCAATATACCCCTGAAGGAATATTGTACACCTCATTTAAATTTGTAAATGGGTTTGTGCGTTTATAACCCAAATTCGAAGCGTTGGTGCTTAAGGTTACAGCAGAACCTGAACAGATAGTGGTATCAGGAATGGTTATGGAAGCAGAAGGCGTTGTAGATGGGTTTGCAAAACTAAACGAAGGGCTTGCTAAAACAGCCGCTTCAAACATTGCATCATCTGATGGATATTGACCATCATCAACGCCTCCAATATCACTTGCAGATCCACCCAAAGCTGAACTTGATGAGCTTGCAGAAGCAAAAGCCATTCTTAACGGTGTGTTCACGGTTATCCCCATATCAGAGAAATCAACGTAAAAATCCATAAAAACAGGGTCGTCATTAGCACCATTACAATTAGAGTTTAGTGCATAAGATCTTTGATGACGCTCATATCCTGGATAAGAAGCTAATGAAATAAACTGATTTGGTGCAGATACGCCATCTACGTTAGAAACAATAGTCCCACCTGCGTTTCCTGACCCGTAAAGCACCTCGATTTCAAAACCAGGATTGCCTGACTTAGAATTTGGGTCAGTGCTTCCAATTTTTAAATCTGTATCCAAAAGAAAACTATAGCCATAAGCAGCATTAGCAGGTTCATTTGCAATTCTAATCCTAAAAACAAGTTGCTCATCCCCATCACCAAAATTTGAGTTTGGATCATGAATCCTATAGTATGCGGCGTGCTGACCTGTAGTTGGATTATCTACAATTTCTGTTGGACCACAAGTAGACCCTGTTTGCAAATCGCTGTTGGGTTCTGTCATCAAATGAAATACCGTTATCCAATCAGATTGCTCAAATTGGGCACCTTCATCAGGTGTGGCACCCGTAAACTGACCACCGCTGCTAGTAATGTAACCATCGCTATTTGGGTCTAAAACTAAGTTTGAACCTATCCCTGTGGAGGGATCAAAAATTTGACCTGGGATTTGTGAAATTAAACTATGAGAAATTAATAAAAGGGTAGCAATTACCGAAAACTTCAGAGAAGTGTAAATCTTCATTTTTGAGTTATTGAGAATATTTTAACCTGCAAATATCCAACAACTAATTCATTCGTTTTACAAAATCAAAAAATTTTTTTTACTGAATAATGATGTTGCTGAAATACCTTATTTCAAATTTTTTGACTTATTCTTTTGCATAATAAAGAGAAATTAATATTCTGTTATTTTGAAATATTATTATTCAATTTATGCTTTAATATAAAGGATTTTTGTCAGTGAATAAAAATGTGAAATTGAAATTGTTAATAACCTTGTTGTAATTAAAAATTAATTTTACATTTGCAGCCCCTTTTTTGGGGATTTATTTAATTATTTCATCCAAATATTAAAATACGTGGATACGCTAAGTTTTAAAACAGTTTCAGTAAACAAAGAAAACGCCAACAAAAAATGGTTATTGGTTGATGCTGAAGGTCAAACATTAGGAAGATTAGCTGCTAGAGTAGCAATGGTATTAAGAGGTAAACACAAGCCTTCTTTTACACCACATGCTGATACTGGTGATAATGTAATCATTATTAATGCAGAAAAAGTTACTGTAACAGGTAATAAAGAAAATACCAAAGAGTATATAAGACATACTAATTACCCTGGAGGTCAGCGTTCTACAAGCTATGCTAGAATGATGGCTCAGCATCCAGAGCGTATTTTAGAAAAAGCTATTAAAGGCATGTTACCTAAAAACAAATTAGGTAGAGAAGTATACAGAAATGTTTACATCTATGCTGGTACAGAACATCCACACGAAGGTCAAAAACCTGAAGTACTTAACATCAATTCAATAAAATAAACATGGAGGTTATTAATACCCTAGGAAGAAGAAAAACTTCTGTTGCAAGAATTTACATGCAAAAAGGAAAAGGCGTTGTTGTTGTAAATAACAAGCCAATTGCTGAATATTTTCCAGTAGCTGAGCACCAACAAAAAGCCCTTAAGCCTTTTGCTGTTACCGAAACTACCGGAATGTATGATGTTAAAGTAAATGCAGATGGAGGCGGTGTTGCTGGTCAAAGTGAAGCTGTTTCTTTGGCAATCGCTAGAGCTCTTGTAAAAATTAACGAAGAATACAAGCCTTTGTTAAAAGCACAAGACTTAATGACTAGAGATCCAAGAATGGTTGAGCGTAAAAAACCAGGTCAGAAAAAAGCCCGTAAGAAATTCCAATTCTCTAAACGTTAATTTATTCATCGTGTTTGGTATCCAAACTTCCTACCATGCAGCGTTTGCTGTAAGGAGGTTGTCTCGCCTTGCTAGGGATCCTAGGAATGCAAACACACTGTTCTCGACAGTTTTCGAGATTATATAATTCAATTTTATCATGTCAAAAGCAAATTTTGAGGAACTATTGCAAGCAGGTGTTCATTTTGGTCACCTAAAAAGAAAGTGGAATCCAGCTATGGCTCCGTACATTTTTATGGAGAGAAATGGTATCCACATTATCGATTTACACAAAACAATTGCTAAGCTAGAAGAAGCAACTAATGCTATCAAGCAAATTGCTCACTCTGGAAAGAAAATTCTTTTTGTTGCTACCAAGAAACAAGCAAGAGATATTGTTACTAGAAAAGTAGCTGAAACAGGAATGCCATTTGTAACCGAGCGCTGGACAGGTGGAATGCTTACCAATTTTGTTACCATCAGAAAAGCAATTAAAAAGATGGAAAACATCGAGAAATTGCTTAGCGATCCTGAAGCTAACAATATCTCTAAAAAAGAAAGATTGTTGTTAGATCGTCAAAGAGTTAAGTTAGAAAAAAACTTAGGAAGTATTTCTGAATTAACAAGATTACCTGCAGCTCTTTTTATTATTGATGTACATAAAGAACACATTGCGGTGGCTGAAGCTAAAAAACTTAACATACCAACATTTGCTATGGTAGATACAAACTCAGACCCACGTCTAGTTGATTTCGCTATTCCATCAAATGATGATGCTTCAGATTCTATTGACAAAATTTTAACTTTTATCTGCGATGCAATTAAAGATGGTTTGAAAGAGCGTCAAGGCATGAAAGATAAAAAGGTTGAAAAACCTGCAAAAGAAGCTTCTAAAGAAACTTCAAAAGAGGAAGTAGCTGAAGCCACGGAAGAAAAAACAGTAACTGAATAATTAATTCAAAAAAAGAAAATAAAAATGGCAACAATAACTGCTGCTGAAGTAAATCAATTAAGAAAGCAAACAGGCTTAGGCATGATGGATTGCAAAAAAGCCTTAGTTGAAGCTGAAGGCGATTTTGAAAAAGCAATTGAAATCTTAAGAAAAAAAGGACAAAAAATTGCTGAAAAAAGAGGTGATAGAGATGCTGCTGAAGGCCACGTTATGGCAATTACCAATGCAGATGCAACTGAAGGTGTTACTTTAGTATTAAACTCTGAAACTGATTTTGTGGCCAACAATGCTGATTTTATAGCATTTACTACAAATATTGCTAATACAGCTTTAGCTGCTAAAGCAAAAACTAAAGAAGAGGTTAATGCCTTAACTTTAGAAGATGGTAGAACAATTCTTGAGCACGTTACTGACCAAATTGGTAAAATTGGTGAAAAAATTGAGGTTTCTGATTATGCTTATATCAGTGCACCTGCCGTAGTTGCTTATAATCACCCAGGTAATAACATTGCCTCTTTGGTAGGTTTAAGCGTTGCAGGCGAAGGTGTTGCTACAGCAGGAAGAGACGTTGCAATGCAAATTGCTGCTATGGCTCCAGTTGCTGTTGACGAATCTGGTGTTGCTGAAGATATTAAAGCCAAAGAGCTTGAAATTGGAAGAGAGCAAGCTATACAAGAAGGAAAGCCTGAACAAATTTTAGATAAAATTGCCCAAGGTAAATTGGTTAAGTTTTTGAAAGAAAACACCTTGTTAACTCAAGATTTTATTAAAGATAATAAAATGTCGGTTGCAGGTTATCTCAAAAGCATCAACCCAAACCTTACGGTTACGGAGTTCAAAAGAATTTCAATCGCAAAATAATTTAAAGAGAGAAGGTTTCCTTCTCTCTTTTTTTTGTGTTAATTTTCGCAAAATTTTCCTACATGAAATACAAAAGAGTTCTTCTAAAATTAAGTGGCGAAGCCTTAATGGGTAATAAAAGTTTCGGCATCGACCATAATATTTTATCACAATACGCCAAAGAAATAAAAGCAGCCCTTGAAACAGGAGTTGAGTTAGCAATTGTTATTGGTGGTGGAAATATTTTTAGGGGAATTCAACAAACCGATGGATCGATAGACAGAGTGCAAGGAGATTACATGGGCATGCTTGCCACCATGATTAACAGCATGGCTTTACAATCGGCTCTTGAAAATTTAGGTTTATATACCAGATTAATGAGCGCCATAAAAATGGAGCAAATTTCTGAGCCTTTTATAAGAAGAAGAGCCGTAAGGCATCTTGAAAAAGGAAGAGTTGTGATTTTTGGAGCCGGAACAGGTAACCCATATTTTACTACAGATACAGCTGCCTCACTTAGGGCAATAGAAATTGAAGCGGATATTATTTTAAAAGGCACTAGGGTTGATGGAATTTACACTGCAGACCCTGAAAAAGACGAAACAGCAGAAAAATATGAAAGCATTTCTTTTTCTGAAGTTTACGAGAAAGGGCTAAACGTAATGGATATGACAGCCTTTACTCTTTGCAATGAAAATAACTTACCAATTATTGTTTTTGACATGAATGCCAAAGGAAATCTGAAAAAGGTTATTAGTGGCGATAGAGTTGGGACATTGGTAGAAATTTAATTTTCATCAATTATTTTTCTTTTTTTTGTAACAATAAAAAATTACGGGCATGAACGAGGAATTAGAAATGGTATTTGACCTTGCAAAAGAAGGCATGAAAGGAGCAATTAATCACCTAGAAAATGAATTGCTAAAAATTAGAGCCGGAAAAGCAACACCTTCTATGGTAGATAGAGTTTTTGTTGATTATTATGGTTCAAGTTCTCCACTGAGCCAAGTATCAAATATTAACACACCCGATCCAAGAACAATTACAATTCAGCCTTGGGAAAAAAGTATGCTTGAGCCTATAGAAAAAGCCATTATTAACTCAAACCTTGGTTTGAATCCTCAAAATAATGGCGAAATTATTTTAATAAATGTACCAGCCTTAACAGAAGAGAGAAGACGTGACTTGTTAAAGCAAGCCAAAGTTGAAGGAGAACATGCCAAGGTGAGTATTAGAAATGCTAGAAAAGAAGCCAACGATGAAATCAAAAAGCTTCAAAAAGATGGACTACCAGAAGATACTGCCAAAGGGTCTGAAGAAGAAATACAAACTCTTACCAATTCTTTTTCGCAAAAAGTTGATGCTTTAATTGAGATTAAAGAAAAAGACATCATGACTGTATAAAAAAGCCACCGGAAAATCCGATGGCTCAACGCAATGCCCAAAAGGAAAACTTTTAAACCTCAAAGCCATTTAAGGGGGATTACGAATATTTTTAGATTAAAGGTTTAAGCTCCAAATCTAATTTTACTATCTCTTTTACCTTTACGATGCTTGCCCTAATTAAACTAAGGTTTTTAACGTATATTTATTTTTGTGAATAATTTGGTAAAAGAAATAGCCAATGTTTTTAAGTTAAATGCCGATGATGCTGTCGCCGCAGGCATGAAAGCTTACATGAAGAATCAATTTGATTTTTACGGCATTAAATCTCCTTTACGCAAAGAGTTACAAAAGCCTTTTTTAGAAAAATCTAAACTCCCAAAAATTGAAAACGTTTCTCAAATTGCCATAGAATGTTGGCAATACCCCAAAAGAGAAATGCACTATTTCGCATTAGATTTACTAGATAAGGTTTCAAAAAAATTATCACCTCAACATTTAATCTTAGTTGAAGAATTAGTTCAATCAAAATCTTGGTGGGATACAGTAGATTTGATTTCAACAAAAGTTTCGGGAACAATTTTGTTGAACAACCCCGAAAGAATAAATGAGTTTGCATCAAAGTGGAATCTTCATCCAAACATGTGGATCAACAGAATGGGTATTTTATTCCAATTGAAATACAAACAAAAAACCAATTCCGATATTTTATTTCATCATTGTTTAACCCATGCAAGCTCAAACGAGTTTTTTATTCAAAAAGCCATAGGTTGGGCCTTGAGAGAATACTCAAAAACAAACCCTTTGTTGGTGCAAAGCATTATCGAAAAAAATAACTTTAAACCGCTTTCTGTGAGAGAAGGAATGCGGATAATTTTAAAAACCAATTTATGAAAAAATTAATTTTTTTATTTCTAATTATTTCATCCTGCGCGCCATCGCGTTTTGTGGAGCCTTTAAAAAAGGGCCAGCATGCTGTTGCGCTAGATGTTGGTGGTCCGTTAATTGAATTTGGAGGTTTAATTATTCCAACTCCTCTTAGTTCAATTTCTTATGGTTATGGTATAGATTCAACAAAAACAGTTTTCGGAGGTTTGCATACAACTTCTTTACTTTTTGGAAATTTTCAAGGCGATATAGGGGCAACTTTTAAGGTTTTTAAGCAGGATAAGTATATTCCATCTATTAGTATTAGCCCGGCCATTAACTTCATTAAGAGACCAGATGTTAAAGGAAATGTTTGGCCTGCAGCCGATGTGAATTTTTACTGGAATTACGGAGAAAGAAATAATTACTTCTATGGTGGAGCCACCAATTGGTATGAGCCTGAGGCCACTCGAGCTCATGGCGAAAGCACAATTCAACGATTTATTTTTAACCCTCAAGTAGGGCATGTAACCAAGTTTAACTCTTGGCAATTACAAACTGAGTTAAAATTTTTAGCGCCAGGTGCGGATAATGAACTGTTGTTTGTTCCTTACAGAAGTGTTTTTGGAAGTAAAGGAACCACAGGTTTATATATTAACCTTATTAAAACATTTAAATAATGAGAAAATTTATCTGGATTTTAGGTATTTTGTTAGTTGTATCCTGCGCAAGGCTTGATGATATTGCCTTTGTTAATGATAACACTATTGAAGCATATTTTTATGATGATTGGGATGAAGATCCTGAATTTGAAATGCCCTTAGGCAAGTACGATGTTGCCGATTCAATGATTCATGAACTTTCTTTAACTTCTCAAGGACCTAATGATGACGAGCCTTATCTTATTAGGGCCATTTATTTGGGAAATTTAGCCGACGTTAAAACCGATTCGATTATTGTCTACTGTCATGGGCAAAGTCTTCATATGGATGCTTATTGGCAAAGGGCAAAATTATTAGCCCATTGCGGTGGTTTGCACCGATATGGAATTTTAGAAATGGATTACAGAGGTTTTGGTTTATCTGAAGGAAACCCAACCGAAGAAGGAATGTATGAAGATGTTAGAACATGCTTACGATGGCTCAAAGAAAACGGTGCAAACAACAACCGAGTTTTTATTTATGGTTATAGTTTAGGTACCGCACCAGCAACAGAAATGGCTGCCTATTTTGATAAGTTCAAACCACGAAAATTGATTTTAGAAGCACCGTTTGCTTCTGCTGAGAATCTTGGCCAAGAGTCAACCTTAATAAACTTTGACAGTAGATACATGGCTGATTTAAAATTTAACAATGCCGATAAAATTAAAGATGTTTCTCAGTCATTTTTACTGTTTCATGGGGAGAAAGATGATTACCTTAAAATTTCTAATGGTGAAATTATCTTCAAGAATTACAGTGGTGTTTATGGCGATTTTGTAAGGGTTCCAGAAGCAAATCATAGCGGTGAAATGGGTATTCCTCCAGCCATGGGACTAGAAGAGTACATCAACACAATTCATGAGTTTTTAAAGCGTTAAGCCTTTACTTTGAATATATACCAGCGAAAAATTATTTGGAAAAGGGTTCTCTTTGTAATTGCCCTTCTTATTGTGCTTTGCTCGCTTTGGTATTCGAGTATTATTGTAAATAAAATCTCTAACGAAGAGCGGAAAAAGGTTGAGCTTTGGGCAGGAGCAATTCAAAAAAAAGCCAACTTGGTAAATTATACCGACAAGCTTTTTGATAAACTCAGAACCGAAGAACGCAAAAAAGTTGAGTTGTATGTTGAAGCCATCAAAAGGCTAACAAACCCTAACCCAAACTTTAATCCAGATTACACCTTTTTAAGCAAGGTTGTTACCAGCAACACTACAGTACCTGTAATTCTTGCAGACCAAGAAAAAAATATCAAAACCTCCAGAAATTTAGATTCGCTTATTTCCCAAAGCCAAGATTCGTTACTCAGACAATTGGTAATAATGGCCTCTAAATATGAGCCTATAGAAATTAACTATTACGGAGACCAAAAAGACTTTGTATATTACAAAGACTCTAAACTATTTTCTGAATTACAAAAAGTGTTTGCCGATTTACAGCAAAGCTTTATTACAGAGGTAGTAAGCAATGCAGTTTCGGTTCCTGTAATTTACACCGATTCGTCAAAAAGTAAAATTTTAGCCTTTGGAAATATTGATTCAAGTTTGGTTCAAAAACCAGATGTTTCAGGGTTAATTGCCAAAATGCAATCAGAAAACCTACCCATAAAAATTGAACTTCAAGAAGGACACTTCAACTACATTTTTTACCAAGATTCTTGGATTTTAACCCAATTGAAATATTACCCGTTAATTCAATTTGGGGTAATTGGAGTTTTTATGTTGATAGCTTATTTTCTATTTAGCTCATCTCGAAGAGCAGAACAAAACCAGGTTTGGGTAGGAATGGCAAAAGAAACAGCCCATCAATTGGGTACTCCATTATCTAGCTTAATGGCATGGTTAGAATTAATTAGAGCCAGAGGAAATGACCAAGCTATGGTGGTAGAGTTAGAAAAAGACATCAACAGATTAGGTACTATCACCGAAAGGTTTTCGAAAATTGGCTCAACACCTGTGCTTACCCCACACAATATGGTGGAGGTAATTCAACATGCTATAAACTACATAAAATCTAGAAGCTCGCAAAAAATTAAATTCTCCGTTAATTATGCTGAAACAGAAACGTTTTTGGCGCAAGTAAATATTCCATTGTTCGAATGGGTTATTGAAAATTTATGCAAAAATGCCATAGATGCTATGGAGGGCGTTGGCAGTTTAACCTTAGATATTGGAGAAATGGGAAACCAAATTTTTATTGATGTTTCAGATACAGGAAAAGGAATTTCAACCTCAAAAAAGAAAACTGTTTTTGAGCCAGGGTTTACCACCAAAAAAAGAGGTTGGGGTTTGGGTTTATCACTTTCGAAAAGAATTATTGAAGATTACCACAGCGGTAAAATTTTCGTAAGAGAAACCAAAGTAGGCGAGGGCACCACTTTTAGAATTTTACTAAACAAATAATGGCCGGAATTTATATTCATATTCCGTTTTGCAGCAAAGCCTGCCATTATTGCGACTTCCATTTCAGTACATTATTAAAAAACAAAATAGCTGTTGTAAATTCTATTGCCCAAGAATTGATAATCCAAAAAGAATACTTGGGTTTAAGTAAGGTTTCAACCATATATTTTGGTGGCGGGACACCATCTTTATTATCAACTTTAGAGTTAGAGAAAATTCTAAAAACTATTCGCCAAAACTTTGTTTTAGAAAAAGAAGTTGAAATAACACTTGAGGCAAACCCTGATGATTTAACTCTAGAAAAAGTGCAAGAGTTAAAAGCAACAGGCATCAATAGATTGAGTATTGGTATTCAATCTTTTCACCAAAATCATTTAGATTTCTTTAATAGAAGCCATACCGAAAAGCAAACTTTTTTAGCTATTGAAAACGCAAAAAGTGTTGGCATAAATAATTTGTCAATAGATTTAATTTATGGCTTTAAAGATTTAACAGAAGAGCAACTGCAGTTCAACCTCAAGCAAATTTCTAGCTACCAAATACCGCATGTTTCGGCCTATGCTTTAACTGTGGAGCCCAAAACAGCGTTAAGCAGTTTTATCAAAAAAGGCAAGGTTGATCCTCCCTCTGAGGAGTTGGCTAAAACACAATTTTTAACCATAATAGATTATTTGCAAAAAGAAGGTTTAACCCATTATGAAATTTCAAATTTTGGCAAACCTAATTTTTTCAGCAAACACAATACAAGTTATTGGAAAAGTGAACCCTACTTGGGAGTTGGCCCTTCGGCACATTCATTTAATGGCAAAAATCGCCAATGGAATATTGCCAATAACGTTCAATATCTCAAGCTTATTCATGATGAAAAACCAATGTTTCAGAAAGAAGAGTTAACTGAAAAAGACAAGCTAAACGAATTGATAATGATTGGCTTGCGAACCATTTGGGGAATTGACAAAAAAAAGCTTTCCAAATTTAGCAGTGGTTTACAAAAGCAGTTTCTAAACGAATTGAAAAAATACCTAAGTCAACAAAAAATTACTGAAACAGAAACCTCCTATGTTCTGCAAAAAAAATATTGGTTTTTGGCAGATGGCATTGCTTCCTCTTTATTTCAGGTTTAAACCTGCTATAAAATAATAAATTTGCTTTATGCAAGCAAGCATCGAACTTTTTGGAGAAAATTGTAAAGTTGATTTTTCGAAACCTATTGATATTTCAATTCCTATTGGAAGTAAAGAAAAATGGGTTAAAGCTTGGTATGTAAACGAACCAACTTTTAAACCAGTTGAAGGAGATGGTTTTGTTGGAGCGGTTGCACTTGGTGGAAGTGTAAATTTTAGGGATGTAACTTTTAATCCTCACGGTCACGGCACCCATACAGAGTGTGTAGGGCATATAACCAAAGAAATACATTCGGTAAACCAAAAAGTTAAGCAGTTCTTTTTTGCGGCCCAATTGGTTTCTGTTGCGCCAGAAACAGTTGGCGAAGACTCGGTAATTACATTGAGCCAAGTAAAACAAATAAGGTTGAACAGATTCACCAAGGCTCTAATTGTAAGAACACTTCCAAACCAACTAGAGAAATTAAAAAATAACTACTCTTCTACAAATCCACCTTATATCGCACAAGATGCCATGCAGTTTTTGGTTGATTTTGGCATTGAACATTTTTTAATTGACATGCCTTCGGTTGACAAAGAAATAGATGGCGGCGCCCTTGCATCTCACCATACCTTTTGGAATACCAAAGGAAATATTCGGTTTAATTGTACCATTACAGAGTTAATTTTTGTTCCAAATAATGTTTTTGATGGAAGGTATTTGCTAAACCTTCAATTCGCTCCTTTAGAAAATGATGCTTCACCAAGCAGACCAGTTTTATTTGAAATTCAATAAATATGAATATTGAAGATTTAAGAAATTATTGCTTGGCCAAAAAGGGCGTAACCGAGCATTTTCCATTTGATGATAAAGTTTTGGTGTTTAAAGTTTTAAATAAAATGTTTGTGCTCGCCAATATCGAGAACTTTGATAGGTTAAATGCAAAATGTAATCCCGAAAGAGCAATAGAGCTTAGAGAAATGTACCAAGCCATTGAACCTGGTTACCACATGAGTAAAATACATTGGAATACCGTATTTGTAAACCGAGATTTACCCCAAAAATTACCCCTCGAATTAATTGACCATTCTTACGATTTAATTGTGGAATCTTTGCCTAAAACGCTTCGCCAAACTTTAGAAACAAAGTGATGAATAAAACATTTCAAAAAATAATGACAACCTTAATTTCCTATTTTTTACAAGGATTATTAGTTGTTGTACCGCTTGCCGCAACTTTTTATGTGTTGTTTTCGCTTTTTGTTTTTATTGATAATCTGTTGCCATTTGAATATCCTGGTATTGGGGCTTTAATTTTACTTACCTCTCTTACCTTTTTGGGTTTTTTAGCTAAATCTATTATTGCAAACCCTATTGCTAGATATTTAGAAGGATTGTTAAAGCAAGCCCCCCTCATTAAAACAATTTATACTGCATTTAAAGATTTGCTAGGTGCTTTTGTAGGCAAAAAAAGATCGTTTAACAAGCCAGTATTGGTTAAGCTAAATCGCGAAAGTCAAGTGGAGAAACCTGGTTTTGTTACAAACAAAGAATTACACAAACTTGGTATTGAGGGAGAAAAAGTGGCTGTTTATTTACCTCATTCTTATGCCTTTTCGGGAAACTTGTTTATTGTACCAGCCGAAAATATTACTCCAGTAAATGTAAAATCTGCCGACTTTATGAAATTTATAGTTTCTGGCGGTGTTGCTGAGGTTGAACAAAAAGTTAATTAAGCAATTTCTTGAAAAATCTACTACACCAATACAGGCACCATATTCTACTGCATTTTATTGTGCTTATTTGGGGCTTTACCGGAATTTTAGGAAAACTAATTTCACTCCCTTCTCAACCTCTGGTTTGGTACAGAATGTTAATTGCCTCAATAGGAATTGGCATTTATATTTTTTTAGCAGGTTTGCTACAAAAACCAAAAACAAAGAATGTTATCATCTATGTAATTGTAGGTTTTGTAGTTGCAGCTCATTGGATTACCTTTTTCGAATCCATCAAGGTATCTACAGTAAGTATTGCATTGGCATGTTTGTCTTCAACCACACTTTTTGTGGCGTTTTTAGAGCCTTTATTTTACAAACGAAAAATTGTTTTGTACGAAGTTTTGTTGGGTGTAGCTGTAATTGTTGGGTTAGGTTTAATTTTCAATTTCGAGCCAAATTACAAATTGGGTATTTTATTGGCCATAACTTCTGCCTTTTTAGCTGCCCTTTTTGGAACCGTAAATGGCGTTTTTGTTAGAAATGACAAACCCCGTGTTATTTCATTTTACGAAATGTTAGGTGGTTTTATTGCCATTACATTTTACTTTTTGGTTACTGCAAACTTTCAAGTTTTTACAACTATTCCAACAAGTATGAATATTATCTACTTGCTAATTTTAGGTTTGGTTTGCACAGCATTTGCCTTTGTAGCAAGTGTAGAAGTTTTAAAAGTTCTTTCTCCATTTACGGTTACAATATCCATAAACATGGAGCCAATTTATGCCATTATTTTAGCCTTGTTGATATTTGGTGAGGAAGAAAAAATGACCACAGGATTTTATTTTGGGGCTGGTTTAATTCTAGCAACTATTTTTACAAATGCCTTTTTAAAATCTCGAATGAAAAAAAGAAATTTATCAAAAAACATAATAGCCTCATGAAAGTAAAATTATTAATTGCCTCTGTTTTTCTATTTTGCACTTTAGCCAAAGCCCAAGAAAAAGTAAAAACGTTCGAAAAAGGTTTTGAATTAACCATTATACATGATGTTGAAAAACCACAGGTAGAAAACCAAAATATTTCTAGCACATGTTGGAGCTTTTCTTCAAACTCATATTTAGAAAGCGAGTTGTTAAGATTAGGCAAAGAGCCCGTTGACCTTTCGGAAATGTTTATTGTATGGAATACTTATTTGGATAAAGCCGATATGTATGTAAGAATGCATGGCAATTACAATTTTGGGCCAGGTGGTGCTTTTCACGATGTTTTTTATGTAGCCAAAAAATATGGGCTAATGCCAGAAGAAGTCTATCCTGGTTTGCTTAAAGGAGAAGAATTGCCAATTCATTTAGAAATGGATGACATGTTAAAAGCCATGGTAGATGTGGTGGTAGATAACCCAAATCGACAATTATCTCCGGCTTGGAAGGGTGCAGTAGGTGGTGTTTTAGATGCTTACTTGGGCGAGAAGAAAGAAGATTTTGAATACAAAGGCAAAACCCAAACTCCAAGACAATTTGCCGATAATTTGGGCATCAATTGGGATGATTATGTAGAAATAGGCTCTTTTTCTCACCACCCATTTTACGAGAAATTTATTATTGAAATTCCAGACAACTGGATGTTAGATGAAGTTTACAATGTTCCCTTATCAGATTTAAAAGCAATTATGGAGAATGCCCTAAAAAATGGCTATTCGTTTGCTTGGGGTGCAGATGTTAGCGAAACCGGCTTTTCTTGGAAACATGGAGTTGCAATTGTACCCGAAAACGATTGGAACAAAGATGAAAAAGCTGCGAAAGACTCATTGTTAAGCAAACCAATCCAAAATAAAGTGATTACACAAGAGTACCGTCAGCAAGAATTTGACAACTACAATACCCAAGACGACCATGGTATGCATATAACAGGAATGGGTGAAGACGAAAATGGAAACAAATACTATATCGTAAAAAACTCTTGGGGCGAAACCAACGATGCCAAAGGATTTTTGTATGCTTCAGAGTCTTATGTTTTGCTAAAAACCATAGACATTATGGTTCATAAAGATGCAATACCTCAAAGCATAAAAAGAAAACTGATAAACTTTAAGTAATGGGTTTTTTTAAAAATATTTTCACATCTAAAGTTCCATCTACTACTAAAATAGATGAAATAGATTATTCCAAAATAGATAAAAACTTTTTTAGGTCAAATTATTTTTCCCCTAGAGTTCCTTTATTAATAAAGGGTGGTGCTAATGGTTGGCCTATGATTAAGAATTGGACTAAAGATTATATTATTGATAAATATGGTGAATATAAATGCACAGTAATAAGTGACTCAAGACCAGCTCACTCAAAGCTTAAAACTAATTTGGCTGATTATTTCATCAATCATAAGGGCAAGAGCACACTTACCTTAGATTTTGACCCAATGAAATCAGTATTTTTTTTAAAAGGGTTAAAATTTCCAAATATTTATTTTTCTAAAAAGGAAATACACCGTTTCTTTTTTTATCATTCCATTAAAGAGGCTGGCACCCTTCCGCACGTGCATAGAGATGCATTCAATATTTTAAGAAAAGGAAAGAAGAGGTGGATTATGCATGATGCAAACCAAAATATTTCTTCTGTTGGTTTTAAACTGTTAAAAGAGGCCTATGTAAAATACCCACCTGGAACACACGCAAAAGATTGGTTTAAAAAAGAACTAAATAGGGTTTCAAAAAAGGTTGAACTTTTTGAATGTTATCAAACAGATATGGACATTGTTTATGTGCCTGAAAACTATTGCCATACAGTGATTAATATTAGTGATGAAGTTTTAGGAATCGTAGTTGAAACTCTTAGATAAAAAACAGTAAAATGAAATTTAGATTATTTAGAGCTGCAACAAATAAATCAAAAAATAAGGTAGTTTTTTTACATGTCCCAAAAACTGGTGGTTCTACATTTGTAGGGTTGTTAAAAGACTCTATCAAGTTAAGTAAAAGCGATAGTTTGATTCCAACTCATATTATTGATCAGATTGGGAATGTTTATATTAAACATATAGATTTTAGCAATGAAGAAAGACGGTTTCAATACCCAAGTATTTTTAATGGCGAATTCGAGCAAGGAACTAAAGTTTTTATGCTTTTAAGAGATCCAGTGGAAAGAATTATTTCCGAGTTTAATTTTCAGTATCATTTATTAAACGGAAAAAACGGAAATAAAAATGCTGCAATTATTTCTAAACTTAATCCAACTCCTAAAACAATAAGCGATTATATAAAGTTTCCTCAAACTCAAAATTATCAAACAAAATTTTTATTAGGTAGAAAAATAGCTGACCCAAAGCAAGTATCGCAAGCGGAATTTGAAAAGGTTGTTAACGGAATTAAAAACATACCCATTTATTGTGGTATAACTGAGGAGTATTCTAGATTCTTGAGTCTTTTTCAAAATCAAACAGGTATTAAATTAAAAAATAAAATTACAGTTAGAAAGAAAACCCCAAAAGACCTCAAATTTGCAGTCTCAGATAGTCTAAAAAATAGAATTATTGAATTGAATAAATATGATTATGAACTTTTTAACTATGTAAAGGCTAATTTAAATATTAGTAATTTAAAAGATGAATCATTCTCTTTTGATGATAAAGGGTTTGTTATTTAATTTTTTAAAGGAGCATTATTGATTATTCCATGCCTCACTTAATATCACATGATTTTTATTTAGGAAAGGTTTCTATTCAAATTATGGGTTATTTACAGAGTTTGAGATAAACGTAACAAAAGCAAAAAGAAATGGAAACTAATGAAAATAAAATCATTTTTATTCACATCCCCAAAACAGGCGGTACCACAATTAATACAGCCATGCAGGGTACTTATTGGCAAACAACACCAGATTTTTACTATCGTCATATCGATAGTAAAAGCATGATTTCTAATTCTGCTGACCTATTCAACCCAAAAAACTTTGAAAAATACAAAGATTTTAAATTGTTAATGATGGTCAGAAACCCTATTGATAGGGCAATTTCTGAACAATCTTTTTTTAAAGAAAGGAGAGATTTTTTTTCATTGTTAAAAAATAAACCTAAAGATTTAAGAGATTACGTTTCAAACCCTCAAACCTCAAATGGAGTAATAAAATTTTTGTTGGGCCATAAAATGTACTCACCAATAAAAATCACTGAGCATGATTTAGATAAGGTGTTAGATGCAATTGATGCGCTACCAATTTATACCGGAATATTTGAAGAATTTGGAAAATCATTGGCCTATTTTTCAGAAAATACTGGAGTAGCATTTAAAAATAAACTAGAAGTAAAACGCATTACTTTCAAAAGGCCAAAGGTTGATGAAGTTTCAGAAGAAATTAAGAATTTAATAAAAGAAAACAACCAATTCGACTTTGAGCTTTACAACTATTGTTTAGATAAGTTTCAAAATGAAACTACCAAAATTACTTCAAAAGTTCAATTTATTGCAGATAAATACAACCATGCGATTCCTTACGCCTATAATTTCTGTTTTTTTGAATATTGTTTGGAAAACAAGGCCTTTATCAATATCAATTTAAACTATTTTAAAAGTTTAACCGATTATTTGATTAAGGTGAAAAAAATTACCGATGGGAAAACCTTTACTTTGGCTTATCTGCAATCGTTTGTGAACCATGCAGCTATGCAATATCCAAAAGACGAATTGACAATTCTATTGCAAAAAGAATTTAACTCAGCAAACGATCCATTAAGTGAACTGGAAAAAATAGCGCAAACTATTGATAATTATTTCAATAACTCAAAAATTAACCCCAATAGAAGGTTAAGTTTTGAAGAAAAAAATGTAATTGTTCCATCTCAAGGAATAAATTGGTTAAAAAAATTATTTAATTGAATTCGGGGTAGAATATTTTTAGAATTCAATTTTGTTAAACTTACATAACCTCTTTTTTTTGTAATATCCTAAAAATTAATATTTTAATTGAATTTCGAGTAATATTTACTGATATAAAAAAATAAATTTTACCAAAATGTAATTGATGTTTAAAATTTTATCACATTAGGCGCAAGTTTTGCAAATTTTAACACAAAGCTTCTATTTTACTAACCAAAAATTTTTTTTTATGACAATTGAATATTTCAAAAACATTATTTCAAATTTCACGAGTTTGAAAAAAAGCAATACGTCCTTTTTTGGATTTTTAGTTGCTTTAATAATTGCTGTTCCTCAGATTGGATCTGCCCAGTGTACTTATTCACTTGAGTTAACTGATTCTTGGGGCGATGGTTGGAACGGTGGTCAGTTAGAAGTAACAACCGGTACCACTATCGATACAGTTACATTAACCGACCCTCCTGGTAACTTTCAAGTTTATCCCTTAACAGTAAACACCAATGATGCTATTGTATTAAATTATTTAGGTGGTAGTCAATATAACTCTGAGGTTTCATTTGAGTTAAAGGATGTTTCCGGAACAGTATTGTACTCTTCAGGTACTGGGCCTGCTACAGGAATTGCCTACTCAACTACAGCAAATTGCCCTTCTTGTTTCCCTCCTACCGCTTTAGGTGTAAATGGTTTAACATCCACAAGCGCATTTGCCATTTGGCAAGCAGGAGGAACAGAAACTGCTTGGGATTTAGAGTATGATACGGCAGGTTTTACACCAGGTACAGGATCTATGGTTGCTCCAACTAGCACCCAATACTTTATGCAAAATTTAACGGCAAATACTTCTTACGAATTTTACGTTAGAGCCAATTGTAATGGAAGTCCAAGTCCATGGGTTGGGCCATTTTCTTTTTTTACAGGTTATTGTACGCCAAACCCGTCATCAGTTGATGGCTCAGGTATTACAAATGTTACTTTTGGTACTGTAAACAATACAACAGCTGCAGAAACTGGTAATTATGGAGATTATTCGAGTTTATCTTCTAGTCATGCACAAACTACTGCTGTTAATGTAGATATTACATATGCAACTGGGTATACCTATGGTACAAAAATTTGGGTAGATTGGAATGATGATTTAGACTTTGATGATTCCTTAGAATTGGTATACACAGGTTTGTCAACAAGTGCAAATCCAACTACTTTAAATGCTAGTTTTTCAGTTCCAGTTTCTGCGCCGCTAGGCAGTCATCGCATGAGGATTGGTGGAACAGATAACAATAGTGGGCCATCTAATTATTGTTACACAGGATCTTATGGAAGTTTTGAAGATTATACCATAACAGTTACCGCGGCCCCAAGTTGTTCTCCTCCAACAGCCTTAAATGTTTCTTCTATAACGGGAACTTCTGCATCATTAGGTTGGACATCTCAAGGTACAGAAACGGCTTGGGATGTTGAATGGGGTACTACCGGTTTTTCTCAAGGTTTAGGAACATTAGTTTCTGCAGTTTCTTCAAATCCTTATACTTTAAGCGGTTTAACCCCACAAACCACTTATCAATTTTATGTAAGAGCAGATTGCGGTAATAATGATTTAAGCCCATGGGTAGGCCCTTTTACCTTTACTACATCATGTGCTGCTTACACTAGTGGCTATTACCAAAACTTTGATGGTACAACAGACCCAAATATTGATGCTTGCTGGAGTGAATTGAATGCTACAAGCTCTTCAGGTGCTTGGGTAAGGACAGAAAACTCTTCATTTGACCCTCAAAGATCTGCCCCAAATTCAATTGAATTTTATAGCAGTTCTGCTACTTCTGGATTGATGATGTTAATTTCTCCTGAATTTAGTGACTTAGACGCAACCAAAAGAGCTAGGTTTTATGTTCAAGACGAAGGAAGTTCATCTTACATAGGAAACTTGATTGTAGGAGTAATGTCGGACCCAACAGACACAGCTACATTTACACCACTAGATACTATTTTTGATTCTGAGTTAAGTGCCAGCTGGTTAGAGGTTGCTGTTAATTTGGCTACTGGTTTAGGTAACTATATCGCCTTTGCTTATGAAGTAAAAGGAACATATGATTATTTATTCATAGATGATTTTTACTATGAAAATATTCCAAATTGTTTTAAACCATCAAATTTTACAGCCTCTAACGTAACAGCAACTTCTGCAGATTTTACATGGACTGCAAATTCTTACCCAAATAACTGGGAAGTAGAATATGGCGCTGCAGGTTACACACCGGGCACAGGTACTTCAACTTTTGTTAGTGACACACTTACAACCATTTCAAACTTAAGCCACTCAACTTTATATGATTTTTATGTAAGAGAAATATGTTCGGCTGGTGATTCTTCGTTTTTCGAAGGTCCTGTTCAGTTAACTACTTTGTGTTTACCTGCGGCAGCTCCGTTTTTAGAAAACTTTGATGGGTT
>Ga0206131_10002688_pt1 | contig 21188 bp, 11 predicted proteins | sample Helgoland_Spring_FD_148636 | JGI IMG/M metagenome (GOLD analysis project Ga0206131, IMG submission 148636) | Pelagic subsurface seawater microbial communities from Kabeltonne, Helgoland, North Sea - Helgoland_Spring_Bloom_20160517_1 | ecosystem: Environmental > Aquatic > Marine > Epipelagic ...
TCCTCGTCTAATATGTCTTTATACTTTTCAGCAGCTTCTTCAGCTGTTTCAATTATTTCTAAATTAGCACCTTTTACTTTACCCGCTGTTTTAGCTCTAGATATAATTTCTTCTTTAAGATATAACTCATAAGCTTGCTCTTTAGCTAGTTCAAGTGTATACTTACCCTCTAATTTAAACTTAGCTTCTTGAATTAGGTTGTTATATCTAGTAGGGTCAGATTCTTCTAGTAAAGCAAACTCAGGAGCATATCTTTGCATATTTTCTTCAGACAAAGAATATTGCTTTGCAGCATTTTTTTTATCAAAATCTACTTTTAAGTCATTTAAAAGTTTTTGTTTAGTTTTATTATCTAAAGTTTTATCTTGCTCTAGCTCTTTAGCTTGATTCTGTAGATCTGCTAACTCTTTGTTTAAGCTTATAACTCTTTTAGCGTGTGTAGCTGTTAAATTGTTGTTTATTATGTTTTCAGCTTTTAGTATAGCCTCTTGTACTTGCAGTTGCTTTGATTTTATATTTTTAGCAAGTAGTTTTGCTGGGGTAAATTTTTTATCACCTATTTCATTATACTTTATACTTAGCTCTTTTATTTCATTTTGTAGTTTTCTAACATTTTCATAATCATTATAAGTTGAAAATTTAGAAGTATAAGCGCCTTTTAAGAAAGGAATACCAGACATTATTAAACTCATACCAAAACCTGATACACCGGCATGATCAACGTTCTCTAGGGTATCAACACCATCTAAAAGATTTTGAGCTATTTGGGTTGGTATTTCACCAGCTGGTTCTAATAATGAATCTAAAAGAATCATTTCACCTTTTGACTTTACGTATTCTCTCGTTGAATTATCTAAAAGATCATTTCCTCCCTTTAGTTTCCAATTAGCTTTAGCTCTTCTGAGTATTGGAACAGTTGTTAACTCTGAAAACACACCCTCCGCTAACCCATAGCCAAAGCTTTTAAGCCAAAACTCAGCGCCAGAATATTCAGCTTTTCCAGTAGCCATTTCATACTGCATGTCTATCATTTTACCACCCATTGACGATGCTCCAATAACTATACTAGCTGATCCACCAGAAGCGGCCATAGTTAGCAATATAGGTATTTGATTTGATGTTTCTTGGATCCAAAACTTACCAAAATTAGAAGCGCTATCAAAAGACTCTTTCAAACTAACGTCTCTAACGTAGGAATTTCTGACTTGTTGAGAATACTTGGAATATTCAACAGCTGATTCATCTAAAAATTTATTAACAGAACTATCCCTTGGCGCTGCTATAGTTAGTAATTTACTACCAAGGTAACCTATTCCAAAACCTATATCTAAAAAACCAACACCTACATTTGCTAAATATTTCTCGTGTAAGTCATAGTTTTTACTAGCGGCATCAAGGGCTAGATTTAAATCTCTTATATCACCTAAAGCTTCTATTTTTTTAGCATACGCGTCTCTAGCTAAACGAAACTCTGAATTTAAGTTCTCAGTTGAAGCTTTTAATATGTTATAAACGTTTTCATCTATTACATCTCCATTTTCAAGCTTAACATTTCTATTACCACTTTTGTATTCTAACCCTAATTCATTTAAGTCTTTTTCAATATCTAATTCGCTTGGTATACTTGTTGAGTATTTTTCAATAATAGAATCATAAATCTTTGCTTGCTCTGTAGCTATATTTATAGACTCGTCAGCGTCTTGAACTTTCTTGTCTTGTCTTTCTTTAGCTAAATATGACCCTTGGTATAGAAAAGCTTGTGCTTCTTTATCATTAGAAGAGTTTTCTATTAGCTCTTTATTTATTTCACGTATCGCTTCATTTCTAGCTTGATTAAAAAGATCTTGTCGAACCTGTTGCTTAGCTAGTTCACTAGCTTTATTGTCTGATATACTTTTGTTACTAGATTTTATTAAATTGTATTGAGCCTCTATTTCTTCACTATATGGACTTATTGTTTTAATAAATCTTCTACCGCCTTCTTTAGTGTACTCATAAGAAGATTCTGTATAAGAATCAAATAATCCAGGGTTAATTAAATATTTTTGCTTATCAGTTTCGAGTCTTTTATTTAGCTCTGGTTTTATTATGTTTTCTTGAGTATCGTAGTATTTAGCGGCTATCTTTGCTTGTTTTATCTGGTATGATCTACTGTCTAATATATTTTTATTTTTTTCAGTAAAATCTTTAATTATTTTATTATTTTCTTTTATTACATCTTCATCTGTCGTATTGAATACTATAGTATCAGATTCATTTATCTCGCCTGTTTCAGGATCTTCTATTACAAGTTTTGTTAATGAATTAGATACAACACCTCTTTCTCTGGCTGCAGTAATAGGTTCTACATCACTCGCTCTATAAATTCCAGAGCCTGCAAACTTTAAATCTAGCAACTGTGCAGCCTCATCAGCCTCTAAGTTGTAATAATCTTTATCTATTGGAGATGAAACATCATAGTCAAACTTCTCGGTAGTTATTTTTACCGCTTCGTTTTGAAATGTCTGAGGCTTTGCTCCAAAAGCTTTAGCGTACTCATCAAACGTTTTTGGGTAATTTTCAGTTCCAGCAAAGTTTTTTAAATAGTCATCCTCATAAACTATAGTGCCGCTTTTAAACTTTATATATCTATCATCTTCTGGTTGCTCCAAAGAACCACTCACCGAACTGGACACCGTACTTTTTGGATCCACCTTGGTGTCTTTCTTTGTGTCTCCTTTTGCTTTTTTTGGGTCTGTAGGATTGTTTATTTTTTTTATAAAATCATTTAAACTTCCTCTAGTTTCTATATCTTCTTTGTTATATAGATCTATTAATTCATCTATTGTGTATTCAAACATTTTATTATATTATTTATTAGAAAAATGATTTTACGCTTTCGAAATTTTCAGGGTCAAATGTGATTTCTTTACCATCGTTATCCTTTACTGGAGAAACTACTCCTTTATCAAAAAACATTAACTGATATTTCTCGTTTTGTGGCACATATTGTAAAAGCATGTTGTTTTTTAAATTGATTACGCCCTTCTTATCCCAAGAATTCTTAGCGGCAGCAATCCTTTCTTCTGTGCTAGACGCGCTACTAGGTTTTCCTCCGCTTTTAGAATTTTTCTCTCTCTGCACTACATCATAAGCAGCTTGCGAAAGTCTTTCTACGTTGTTTAAAGTACCTTCAATGAAAGCTGTTGTATCATCTACGTCAGGATTAGCTGCCTTATATGCTTTTATATCTTTTAATACGTTTTCACCTAAATAACCATCATTTAGAAGAGATTTCACAGTGTTTTTGTCTTTTATAACATCTAATAAATAATCTCTAAATGGAGCTCTGTCAGTAGGAGTTAATGGCTTAGCACTTCTAACTCTTTTAGCTACAGCATCGTTAACAAGCGTAGCAGGATCTCTTTGCGCATACGATGGCAATTCATAACTTTTAACAGAAACATTACCAAAACTTGCATCTCCATTATCAGATATAGACAAAACATTATTAGGGTCAAAAAATGTTTTTGTAGATTCAATTTTATCCTTATCACCGTATGTTACAAAAAATGTGTTAAAATCTCCAATAAATTTAGTTTGTTGTGTATTATATTTTTTTAGATCTCCTGCTAAATTAACTATAGAAGTTTGCACGTTATTGAGCTCACTAGTTAGTTCAGCATATTTATCATCAAAAGGAGACATTTTAGATAATTCACTAGCTATTTCAACGTATTTGTTTCTTTTGTCTACAACAAAGTCTTTTACTGCGTTCAAGTTGCCAGCTGACGACAAACCCGTAGTGTCCACGTTTGATCTTAGTTGGCTTTGAAGAGAAGCCATTTTATTTTTTTGCTGGTTAAACTCAGCTCTATTTCGCGCCTCTATTTTTTCAGCTTCAGCAGCCTTTTTTTTAGCGGCAGCTTCAGCTTTAGCTTCTTGCTCTTTAATTCTTTTTTCAGCTTTTGCAAAGCTTTTGTCTATAACTGCCGAGCTATCAACAAAGCCACCGGTATTAGTAGCGCCTGAGGCAGCGAAACCAGCTCCTTTTATTAAATTTTGATTTGTAGGTATTCTTCTATATTGTGCCATATTTTACTTATAATGAATTGTTAATTCTCACCATCTGATTGTTCATCAGAAAATTGAGAAGCAGCTACACCTACTAAGTCACCTATGCCACCCATAATGCTTTGCGTAGCACCTTGTCTAGCTGCTTTTGCGGCACCTAATCTTTGTTGAGACATACCTAATAATGTTTCATCTCTATACTGCTCTTGTTGCCTAGAGTATATATCACCTTCTCTTTCCAGCGATTGTAGTTGACCAGCCATTTGTCTTTCAGCCATTTGATTAGCTCTTTCTTGTTGACCTATGCTTAAAGACGCTTGCGCTAAGTTCTGCGACTGCTGATTAGCTAAAGACTGAGCTAGACCAGCTATACCGCTTCCACCAGCAGCGCCTTGCATGTTAGTCATTATATTCTGTAAACCTTGCTGTTGCTGTTGCGCAGCAAATTCAGCTTGTTTAGTATTAACCGTAAGATCTTCATACACGTTTTCCATGTTAGAGTAAGGATTTGATATGTCCATTTCTCTAAATCTTTGCATGTACATGTCTTTTTCTTTTTGAGCTGCCGCTTCTTCGCGTCTTCTTCTTCCGCTTCCAAACACGCCTTGGCCTATCTTCATCAAACCGCTAGCCGCTCCCATTATTGCTCCTGCTGGATTTACCATAATTTATTTATTTTATTATATAGTTATTATTACGCATTATTTACTACTTTCAAATATTTCAGATCCTACTGAAAACAACTCTGCTTTTTCTATCGAATCATTTCTTAGTTCTACTTCTGCAAAGTACCCTAAAAGACCGCTAGTATTAGCTATAGTGTCTTTAGAAAACAATATAAACGAACTAGTTGTTGGCCTAACTGTTGTTGAAGGTATTCTACATGTTATTGAGTTTGAGGAAATAGCTGTTATCAATCCTATTGTTGTTATATTTTCACCCATAGCATCATTTGTGTAATACGCTGTGTCACCTACTTGCACAGAAACTTGAAGTGGGTTTGTAAAATTTATAGTTATCTCGTCCATTATTTATTTATTTATTATATACAAATAGTTCCAGAATTAGTAACAACACCCGAAGAATTTATTTGCGCTGGATATTTTATATTGTTAGAGGATAGGGTTACAGTATAGTAATTACCATCACCAACAAACGGAGTAACTCCGTCCACGCCATAAACTGTATCGCCAGTAGAAACTACACCATCTGTAAACGTATCTACAAAACAAACTTCGGTAGAGGATAAAGAGCAATCAGCAGAAACGGTTGAAGTGCTAGATATCAATGCTTGTGGTGGTTTTACTATAACGGTTCTAGTTACTTGAGTAGCAGGTGTACCAGCGCTGTTAGTTACGTTATAAGTGACAACGTAGGTTCCTATAGTAGCCGTGTTAACCGGATTAACAGTAACAATACTACTGGTAATATCACCATCAACAGAATCTGTAGCTGTTGCTCCTTGGTCGGTATATGTATCATTTCTAAAAATATCTATAGTTGCTCTACCTATTCTAGTTATAACCGGTAGCACTGGATTTAAACAGTTTTGATTTCTAACTATAGGGTTTGGCTGAGTCAGGTCAAGCACGGTTCCACCAATAGTATCCTTAAACGTAAAGTTAAATACCTCATCTGTAAACGGGCTTGATTGAGCAGCAAATGTAACATCGTTAGATATTGTTCCAGAAGAAGGCATAGTTATTGACCAATTACTAGCGCCACCTTCGAATGTACTGTTACTATTACTAGCTTCTACAACTAATGTTGCACCTGGAGAACCTGTAACTGTCAACGCTATAGTTTCTCCCGCGCAGCTTACATCTCTCTTAAAAAACGAGTAAGATATAGGCTCTTGACCAATTAAAACTGAGTTGGCTACTATTTCTATTATGTCGGTAGAATCGCTTGAAGGAAATTCGTAGGTTGTAGTAAAAGTTATACCTGTTAAAAGTCCATTAGTATATGTTTCGTTAGACGAAGCAAATGTATAGTTAGAGGCATCTCCAGTATTTACAAATATAAACGGTGTTTCCTGGAAGTAGTATTGGTTTTCACTTCCTGACGTTATTGTTATAGCCCTAGAATCTACTTGAACAGAAGAACCAGCTATTCCAGACACAGGTGTTAAAACTATATCTTGACTAGAAGGCGTAACCTCACCTGTTTCTGTTATTCTAAGTGTAGGATTTAAAGTAAACTCTTGCTCGGTAGCAAAGTTACCACCAACACACACTTCCACTGTTAACTCGCTTGCTGGCATAGTGTAATTTGCCCAATTAACAGTCATTAATATATTATCACCGTCTTGAGTAAAAGTATAAGAATTTATCTCAGGATTAGTGCCAACTGTAATCTGCGTAGAGTCCAAATTAAAACCTTGAGCTGGCGTAATTGTTATAACACTATCGCTTAACGTGTTTAAATTAGTGCCTTCTTCAACAGGTCGAGTAGTTGAGCTAGCTGTGAAACTAGAAGTTATGCAGCTAGGGTCTATAGTTAAGTTTAAGTTGTAATCTACTTGCAAGTCACCAGTTATTGAACTCGGATTACCTACACCCTGCATGGAGAACTCCCTAGAATCTAACTCGCTGGTTTTAGTGCTTAAACCTTTTATGTAATTAAAATACTTACCTTCTTTATCTAAAAACTCTTTCACAGAACCACCTTGCAGGTTTGTAGCTATGTTATTACAATACCAGCCTTTAGTAGTGGCACGCGATGTTGGATTTAAATTTCCAGCTTGTATTTGAGCTAAAGAAAACTTTCTTGAATCACCGCTGATGCTATACACATACTCTTTAGACTCTGTTCCAGAGTAGTTTAATGTTTTAAACCTCTTAACAGAGTTAGGAGCTTCATTTATCAAAAACTTTATAGAGCTATCATACTGTACGCCGTAAAAGTTATTTCTATCTACACTCTCGTCTCCGTGCTTCCATATCTTACCTTTATTTAAAGAATAATAAGTATTGTTTAGTGAAATAGCAAATTCAGGTATAAAATCTTTTCTACTTGTCCAACCTCTAACATCCTCACTAAATGATATAGTTGTACCTGTTTCATTTAAGTTGTTAACTCTGTTTAGGTCTAGTTTTGTCTGCCATTCACTAGTCAAAGTATCTAATGTTAAGTTGTAAACGTTTTTATCATCGTCATAAGAACCCAGGAGGCGTTTAGAGGCATGTAAGTTGTTACTAAAAAAGTCTGACATATTAGCAGATGAAATTTCTTCTAAACCATTTCTAGACAGTCTTAAAACAACTCCTCTATTTTTGTCTGTAAAATAAGCTCTAAAACCATAAGAAGCAAATGACTCTGGGTTTTTAGATATACCGTATTCACCTACGAAAGGTATAGACTGACCAAGAACAGCTGTGTTACCGACTATGTTAGTATTACCATCAGCATTATATAGAGCATCTTTGTTTGCTAAAACTTTTAATATTTTATCTTCGCATAAAGTTATTAAATCTGTATCTCTAGCATGTAATTTCTGTACACTAGTGTAATAAGGGTTTAAGTCTTTGGTTATAGGCTCTGCGGCTATAAATTGATTTAATCTATTGATACCAGATGTAGAGTTAAATATTTGAGAAAATATTAAACTAGTAGGTCTTTTTTCTTCTGCGTAAGTTTCATCTAAAACAGTTGAAACAACCGGTCCTTTATCTATTATTGATTGATTAAAGTCATCTCTTATTCTATTAGATTCTACACCTTGGCCAAAAGAATAACAGTTAAACCAAGGTAGTCTTGCTATTGGCTGATGACTAGCCGTTGAGGTTCCCGGATTAACAATATCATACACATCACTAGCTGAGTTGTAGAGATCTAAATCTACAGCTTCTTTAGGATATGTTTCAAACACAGCTGGATTTTCGGAAGTAAAATCAGCGCCATCTGGATCAAAATAAATTTCAACAAATTCAATAAGGCTTCTGCCTTCGTCTTCAAGACCTCCGACAGGAATAGGAGATTGATATTCAGCAGGCAACCAAGCTATAGGTTTGTCTATAGTTATATTCCACCTTACAACTCTTTGAGAACCAAATTTACCAGATCCTGATCTACCAGTTTTTCTATTATCTACCGTGTAAGCAGATCTATAAACTTGTGTTATTTCATAAATTGTGTCATCTGGATCTCCAGGTATTCTAAACTTAGAGCCCGTAGTGTCTAGTTTTTTAGCAAACGCTAGTTCGGCTTGTCTATCTGGATCATTTGAAGGAAAATCCCACCAAATACCTAAACTGTTATAAAACGCTTTAGGTTGTGTCCACGGGTTACCAAACCCGTGATAAGAAAGCGTTATTTGTTGGCTGCTAACTTCTATACCTAAACCTGTCGAAGGCACTTCAGCTATATTATTTGTTTCATACTTAAGGCTGCCATTCGTTCTTGTAGTGTTGTTTGGTTCTACCTCGTCCCAGAACCAACCTTTTGATAGTCTAGTGTTACCACCATCCCTCCACCAACCTGATCTACCAGTTCCAGCTATGTAGCTAGGGTCAGCCGCGGCAACGCTAACATAAGATGATAATTCATCGATGTTTAACAAATTCTCATCTAAAGCTAAATCTTTGTATATTTTAATAAAAAATCTACCTTCAAATTCAGGTTTGTTTTCAATTTTTTCTTTAAAAATATTAACTGAAACCTCAGTGGCTGGTGTTGCTTCAAATATAGTATCATACCAAAGTAAAGAATCACCTATAGCTTCTTCAAGCTGAAACCTGTACTCAGTACCTGACTTATGTAGATCTGTTATTGACACTACTATAGATGAGTTAGATCCGTTAGATATTGAGCATTTTAAATCACTTTGTGTGCTAGGTCCATCTTCTTCAGAAAACACAAGCTCGTAGTCTGCTTCTGGTATTTTAAAAAATAACCTATCAGATTTAGCTCTATCAGACGCGTTTTGAGCAAAGTTTGTTTGTATATTACCTAACAATACTCTACTTCTTTTTAAAGCCTCTGGTGCTTCGTTGCTTATAGATAGTATCTTATATCTAGCTTTATCGCTTACAAATATATCACTATCATGTCTTTTTTTAAGCTCTAAAAAAGTTTCTTCATCTACTTTATTTCTATCTGCAGAAGCAAAAGATAACCAAACGTCATCTGAATCTGTTATGTAAACTCTATCTAAAGCTAGATTATAATACTGATTTGAAGTTTCTTTAATGTAAAATTTATAGCCTTCAGCCCACTTAGGTGGATTGTTTGTTAAACCTACATTTATAGTATTGTACAAATCAGCAAACTCTTTAGGCAAGTCTCTACTGCCAGAGTCATCAGTGAAAACTGGAGATTGTCTACCATATTTATCTAAGTATACAACACCCATTTGATAGGTTCTCATACTTTTTAAAGACTCTACCGCTACACCCGCTATAGGATCTGGTGTTTCATTTATAAACGTACCAGAACCAGGTGGATCTTCAACTAGTGTTTCGTTTTTAGTAGAATCATGAACTATACTAAACTCAAAGCTAGGTAAAACCTCTTGACCACCAACATCTACCATGTCAAAATTCTGCGTATAATTACCGTATATCAACCTGTTACCTATTATTTCTTGAGCTAAAGCTTTTTTAGGAACGTTATCGTATGGTCTTAGTAGTTGATTAGATGGTAATAAAGAAGATATTAGCTCTGTTTCTATTTTTAATCTACCAGAACCTATCTGTGTATCTCCTGGTTCGTAATAAGAAACATCATTCCATTGGTTGTATGATTTACCTGGTATGTTCGGTGCGTTTTTTTCTATAGTGTCGACTCTGTATACGTTATTACTAGAAGTTTCTTTGTACAACACATCTACAGCGATTACATCGTCTGGTATATTATTTGGAACAAAGTCTCTAATTTCTAAAACTCTAACATTATTTGTCATAGCTAAGTTGTAGCCTTCTGATCCAGAGTACTCAAACTGTTCTCCAGGTATAAATACAATCTGACTAAATGGTGAAAACGAAGAAAACTGATTATCATCGTACTTGTATCTAAAAGCAAATCTAGGGAATTTAAACTCAAACATAGGATCATCTTGCTCTAAACTTACGTCCCAAACAACTTCACCTGTTTCAATATCTTCACCTATTTTTTGAACACTACATAAAAAAGTAAATGTATCAATAATCTCTTCTACTTTTACCCTAACTTGATTGCTGTCTTTAAAATAATCATATGGTTTATCTTGTTCTTTTAATAACAGAAAGTCTCCAGAAACGTAATTAACAGCTTGTGTAAAAGTCAAAGTTATTTCTGTTCCAAAATCAAGTGCTTCAGGTTCAGTAGTTTCAGCATTAATTGTAGCAAACTCAAAACTAGTGGTTGTTTCTAATACTCCATCTCTAGACGAACTTTTTTTATATATAGTTGGAGCTAATGAAGGATATTTCTTTATAACAGTTATGTACTCTTCCGTAAAGTCGCTACCGTATATTTGTGTATGTGTATCAAAATCAGTGCTACCGCTTTTAAATTTTGATATTTCTATTTTTTTGGGCTCGTATTGATTATCTGTCCAAAATAAAAAACCTTCTAATATGTTTATACCTGTTATTAAAAAGTTTTCACTAAAATTTAGTATATTGTTTTTATCTACTAGAATAGGATAAACAACATCGTTAACTTGGTCGTATTCAGCTATAGCGCTTACTCCTTCAGTAATATCAGATATGAACCAGTATATTTTTTCTGTAGTAGGATCTTTTTTTCCACCTATACAAACAGCTGTGTCTTGTATAAACGGAAGACCAGATTCTGCCCAGGTTTCATGCGTCTGCGTAACAGCGTTATATGTTCTATTTACTCTTTGAGAATTACCATGTAAGGTCTGAAGTGATCCTACATCTGAGCCGTCTGATGTCGTTACCTCTAAATTTAACGCATCTCTATACTCGCCATTTGGAACTAATCGTTCATCAAGGTCTTTATTCATTTTACCTTTGATGAAAGAATGTATTAACTCTGGCATATTTTAGTGTTTTATTTGTTTGGACTTACCTCTTAGTGTTTGAGTTATTTCCTCTATCTTTATATTTGATAATCTTAGCTTAGCGTTTCTTTTAGAAGCTCTAAGCTCTTTCTTGTATCTTTGTACTATATACTCTGGTATATTTGATCTTGTAGACAACACAGCGTGAGCTATATAATTATACATAGCTTGCTCAGCAAATTTGTGCACAACCATCTCTTGATCTGTAGCTACTCCGTCAGATATATACTTTAGAGTTACTATTTTACCCACCATACTTGAACCAAAGTGTATAATTCCTTTAGCTCTGTCTATGAAAAACACTCCGTTAGACTGAGCATTCTGCGGATCAATACCGTACCGTCTTCCGTAGTTATGTATATTTAATAAATCGTAATCACTGCCGTTTATATCTCTTTGAGTAAAATTGTTTTCTCTAAACTTTTTTAAAGTTTCAGATTCTACAGCTAGTAATTTTCCACCGTTTTGATCATCAAACAAGTATTCGTATTGAGAATCTTGAAGTATAGATGTAGGATTACTAGTTTTACTTGTTGGGTATAATATTCTCTCTATACCTTGATCGTCCACCCAAGAAAGCTTAACATAGTTAACATAGTCTTTAGGTAGTATCATATATAGTGTTGGTGGAATCTCTATTTCAAAACTCTTGAAAGAAGGTAATACGTCAAAACTTAGCTCTTGCAATCCTCTTTGAGCGTGGAAAGCAACATCTGATCTTTTTAATTTACTTATTAACTTACCTTCACCGACGTTGGATATTATGAAGTTATTTATTATATCTTTAATAGCTACAAACTGGTAATCACCATAACTTTCGTCAAAGCTGTTCCATACGCCATCTGGGCCTAAGTAATATTGCTCATCTGTTTGATTTATTAAACCCATATATTATGCTTTTTCTTGTTGTGTGTTTTTTATTTCTTCACCTGCAGCCACTTGATACAGCTGTAGTTCTCTCGTAGATATACCGGCTAGTTCTAGTATTTTTATAACTAACTCAGTTTCTTCTGACGCGTGTAATTCAAAGTTGGTAGATGTTGAAGCATTATATAAAGCTTCACCAAAAACCATTTGATAACCCCAGTTAACTGTAGCTGGCTTACGTATATAATTACACTTTATACCAGAAGTTAATTCAGAATCACCATATGCTTTAAAACCATCTTGGTTTGCTACATATATAGGTCTTACGTTTTTAGGTTTAGTAAAAGGCGAAGAGTTGATATATAAAAACTCGTTGGCGTTGATACGCTCTACCTCTATTTGTTCTATTGTAGTCACTGGCGTGTTTGGACCGCTTACTGGATCTAACACTAACTTTGTTGTAGAATTTTCGTATATTATAGTACCTAGCCTATACAAGTCTGCCGGCAAGTTGAAATGATTTACATCATAAGCTGCCGTAGCGCTTGTTTCAAATACATTTATTTTTTCGTTGAGCAATGTTAGCATATCTGAATACTCAGTATCATTACCTGGTATTCTACCGAATTGATTAATATCGTAGAAGTATTGCTCAAATAAATCTAACTGTGCTTGATTAGCGAACAGATTAAATTCTTGAGGTGTAACATAACCTCTTTGCTCCTTATTAAGTATACTTAAAACTCTTTGATAAACTGTGTCTATGCTTACGCTCATAATTTTTTTTTATTTATAGTAAAAAAGGCCGCCATTAAGGCGACCTAATCACCATAATTTAGGACTTAAAGTCTTTTTGTTATATTTTTATAAACCTCCATACCATCGTCCGTCTTAAAGAACGCTGCTAAAGCAGAGTAAGGGTGTTCATCAAAAGGAACAGTCATTAGCTTCCTTTTTGTTTCACCAAATGTAAATGTTCTTTGATCTTTAGACAGCTGTATTATACCTAGTTCAGTTGCTCTTATTCCGATGTTTCTTAGTTCTACGTTTTCATCGTTAGCAAGTTCTATAAATAAACTTGGTCTTCTTTTAGCAAATATCAATAAATCTCTTTTAAGCTCACTACTACTTAAATCGTTTACTTTGTTTCCAATCTCAACTCTCATTATAGCTTCTGCTTGATCTATATCTAGTTCTCTAGCCAACATTAAAGCGTCGATTTCTAGATTTATGTAATCCATTTCATTTATGGATTCTTGGACAGCGTTATATTCTTCATATACTTTATCTTTTAAGGGATGGTATATTGATAATAATTTTTGTAGGTTTTGTTTTTCTTTAGGCACGGATAAAATACCGTCTCTAAATATTATTCTGCCTAGTGTAGCTTGTCCTTTTTGCTCTTCTACCAATGGTGAGTTTTGGTTCGTAGCATATTTTAATTCTTTTTGTTCTCCAGAGTTTTCATCAAACCATAATAATGGTCTTTTGGCACTGTGTTTAGATACTACTGTGTAAACCAATGGTGATACACCATTTTTTAACACATATAATCTATCTCTTATTTCCCAACTTGGTTTTGCTGGTTTTGTAATTACTGGTGTCTTCTTAACAACAGTTTGTTCTTTAATTTCTTGAGGAGCAACCTCAGTTTTTTTTGCTGTAGCTTTTTTTGTAGCCATAATATAATATAATTAAATAGTTTTAAAAATGTGACAATAGCCTATATATATAATAGTAACGGGCTAATGTCATATAAAAGTAATAATTACCCCCGTAAATACAACGAGGGTAAGAATTACATTAGTATAAAGACTTATTAGCTAGTCTTTTTTAACAATACAAAGTTGTTAGCTGCTTGAACACATAAACATCTTTCTGACAAGAAGTGTACGTTCATTTCATCAGCATCACTAGTAAAGTTACCACCAACAGATCCAGTAATCCAAGACTTCATACGTCTGTCATCAGCTTCAGAAGCTCTATAACGTACGTGTAAGAAAGGTCTTGAAATATTCTGTCCTAACATTTGGTCGTAAACTGTAGAAGTTCCAGCAGGAACAACAACACCTTCGATATCAGCAACTAATCCACGAGTAGTAGAGTCGTTTAAGTATTTCCAGTCAGTCTTGTAAAAATCATAAGATCCACGACGGAAACCAGAGAAACCTAAGTTTATAGCCATATCTTCAGAATTATCAAATACACCGTAAGATGTACCATTAGCTCCATAAGAATTTTGTTGTGCTAACATGTTGTCAATAGATAAAGAAGTAGCTCTATCTAAGAAAAGCATGTTTTCTTCAATAGCTCCTTGCTTATCTAACTCAGCTAAAATAGTATCAAACTCAGTAAGCCCAGCACCACCGTCGAAATCAGCGTCGTTGTAAACTAAACCTCTGTCTTCGATAGCAGCAAATAAACCTTCAGAACCTTCAAATCCTCCAGCACCAGCTGAACCAGCTAAGTTACCTTCGTCTTTTACGGCCTCAACCATACTCATCTCTAATTGATCTTCGAAACGAATACGAGCCTCGTGCTCAGACTTTAAGTACCATAAATATCCAGAAGTTCCAGACTCAGTAGTTACTTCAACCCATCCAATTTGAGCAACGTCAGAACCATTTACACTATACTTATCTCTAAGAATAATTGGCTTGTTGTTAAATTGAGTGAATTTAGCATCTATAGAATTACCTACGTTTGAAGATCCTTTTTTGTACTCAGAACCATAAACAAACACTTTTACACCAGTTAAAGCACCAGTTCCTAAAGCGTCTAAATCAGCAGCACCGTAAGGAGCAACTGTTATAGTTGCATCACCGTTTGTAGATGTTACTCTAGCTTTTACAACAGCAACACCAACAGATACTACTATAGTAGATCCAGCACCAACTAAAGCTGCTTTTTTGATACCTGTTTGAGCACCTTGAACACCAGCAGGGTCATCAGTAAAAGTAATAGTTGTTTGACTACCACCAGTTGCTATAGTACAATCGTCAAAAGCAATGTGTAATCTTCCTTGCTCAGACCATACTACACGGTCAGAAGCCATAGGCATTTCAGCGCCTACCATTCTTAAGAATCCAGCAATGGTACGGTTACCATATCTTTCAACTTCTTTTTCATATACCTCAGGCAAAAATTGCTGAGTAAAATCCATATCTCCTAAAGAAATATAGTTATCTCCGAATAATCCTTTAACTGGACGTGGAGTCAGGTGATTTAATTGGGCACCTGTACCCGGACTTGGAAATCCCATAGTTTTAAATTTTTAATTGTTTATCTTTTTTTAATTTTAAAGCTAGAACTACTTTTATTATCGCTAGGCACCGCTCGTATACTCCATCCATTAGACATAGTTGTTTTTTCGTGACTCCCTCTCGGAGACATATCTATGTTTTTAGACTTTGCTACACTTTGTTTCATTGCATCAGCTTTACCTTGTTCGTAAAAATGATTAGCGACAGCATCAGCGTTCATAGCTGAGAATAAGGACTTATGGTAACCCGCCGCGTCAGACATTTCATTTTTTTCATTCAAGAACTTCTTGACAAAATTGTTTATGTCGCTTTGGGTACTTTTAACTCCTTGAACATCTTTAACTTTAAATCTGAATTTTTTATCACCTACTGAATAATCAAAACCTTTGAAATCTTCGTTGAATAGTTTATCAGTTTTATTTAAAAACGTTTTTGTTTGTTGCTCTGCGAGTTCTGAATTTTCATTATATCTATTAAAAAACTCAACAGCTTTTTTCTGGTCAGGGTTTAATCTAGATCCAGCTTTAATTTCTTCGTAGTATTTAGATTTTAAACCATCTAAATAACTTTTAGCTTTCACAACTTCTTCTTTGTGTGCTATTTTCTTTTTCTTTATATCTCTTTCATCATCTAGGTCTTCGTCATAGCTAAATGTCTCTTCCATTATAAAATCTATTTCAGACTTGTCTAGATGTGGTTTTGTTGCTTCATAATACTCTCTCAACAACTGCGAGTCGTTTAACTCAGAGTAATCTTTATTTAGTTTAACATAGTCGCTTAGACTGCCACCTGTTTCTTCCATAAAACTTACAACCTTCTTTATGTTTTCTGGTAACTCTACGCCTGCGCTTTGCTCAACTACAGCTTGTTCAACTTCTTTTTCTAACTCTTGAACTTCCTCTTTAACCTCTTCCTCTGTTACTTCTTCAAGAGCCGAGGTTTCAAACTCAGCCTCAGGTTCAGCTTCGGGTTCAATGTTTTCTTGAGTAGATTCAACATCTACCTGCTGAGGAGTTTCTTCTACAAGTTGTTCTTTTTGAGGCTCTTGCTCAGGTTTATTAAGTTCAGCTAAATTAACCTTTATAACCCCATCTTCACCTTGTGATACAGGGTTATTTTCATTTGTTTCAACGTTTGCGATTTCTGCCGCTTCGTTTTTTTCATTTTCTTCCATGATAAAATATTATATAATTATTTATTAGTATTATCACCTCGGTTCGAAAGAACCTAAATTTAATCCGCTAGATAAAACATCGTTACCCGACGATTCAAAGTTTTTTGGTGGTAAATTATTTTGCCTTTGCTCTATTAATTCGCTTTGTTGAGATGCCTGTAGCTTTGTTCTGTTGTCTTTTCTATCTTCTTTCTCTGATTCTTTTGTTTTTTGACCTTCAACTTCAATACCTTTGAGCTGCATATTATACTGAAACTCTTGAGCCATCAGCTCTTTCTTAGCTTCAACCTCGGCTTTAAGTTTCTGCAGATCCATTTGGCCTTTTAATTGTTCTAAATCAGCTTTTTGAGCTGTTAGAGCTTGATTTTTTTGAACTTCAGCCTGAGCAGCGACTTGTTGCGCTTGAGCGTTTGCTTGCGCCTGCGCTTGAATATTTTGCTGCTGCATCATTTGATCTCTTTCTAGCTTTTTCTTTCTACGCAGTTTTAATAATTGATTAGCTAGTTTAATGCTTCTAATTTCTCTTATGTCTATGGCATCGTCTAAATCTATAAGACCTGCAGATAATGCTGTTTGTATATTGTTTTCTAATAGCGCTTTTTCCTCTTCATCAGGTGTTAACTCTATAAATATACCAAAATCATAAAGATGTATATTTTCCATTTCTTGCAAAGTTCCCACGTTAGCCGCACCTATTTTTTGAATAAATGCTTGCTTAGTTGGTGAGTACTCTATTATATCAGATATTCTAAGTGACAAGCATTCTGCCAGCGAAGCTGTTAAATATAAACCACCATCAAGTATATGTCTAGTTGCGGTGTTTGAATTTGCTGCTGCTATTTTTTGTATTCCTACTAAAGACTTTGAATCAGGCATACTACCATCTCTGGCTTCGTTTAAACCCGTTACATCTCTTATCATTTGTAAGTAGTAGTTGTAAGTACTTATCAGCGCTTGCAACTTATTGCCTCCGCTACCAGATGTTATTTCTTGAATAGGTACTTTACCTGGATTCATATCACCATCTTGAGTAAAAGATCTACCTATTACAGAACCCGTTTGAAAAAACATATTTAATGCTTCTTGCGGATTGTAATTTGTACCGTTACCTAAATCAATTTCAGCTAAACCATCAGCATCTAAATACACACCGTCTGGAACCATTCTAGATAAAACCTGCTGTAGCTTTAAATGAGTAAGCTGTATCATATCTGCAAAGCCAGTTATTCTACTAACTAAAGATTCTATTCTACCCTTATACATTCTAGGCGCAACAATACTATAATTCATAAGAACTTTAGAATTGTCACTTTTAGGCCTCATCATATTCTTAGCCATTTCCCATTTCAATAACTTATCTGTACCTAATATCAATACACCTTCATAGAGCACCTCTAGAGACCTTGAGATCTTACCAAACTGTTCTTCCAGCATTTCCGCTGGTGGATTAAATTGGTCGTCTCTAACAAGCACCTTTGAAGCTCCTGTAGATGTTTCTTTAACTTTATAGACCTCATTCATATAAGTCTTATAGTTAAAATATAGTACTTGAACTGTATTTGAGTCAGACTCGTCGTAATTAGTTATACTTCTATCGTAAAAACCTCTACTTTGATAACCTTGCTTAGATATAGATTCTAAATCTTCTTCTGTTAGATCAGGAAATTGCTTTTTTAGCTCGTTTATGTGTACAGACTTAACTTCGCCGACGTAATAAATATCGTCAAAATAAGGCGAATCAGTATAAGACCAAACCATTTGAGCAGGATCGCAATACTCTATAACAACACCTTCTGACTTTGAAAACCTATTTTTAACAGAGCCTATGCCTATAGTAGCTATATCGTAATAAAATCTTTTCTTAGTTAGATCATATTTGTTACCATCTAACAACACGTTTATAGCTTGCTCTTCAGCTAACTCAATTTGCTGCTTGTAAGAAAGCTGCATATGTAGCTCTAGCTCTTCTTTAGTTTCTGGTAATATTTCTTTTTTATTTTCGTATAGATTTATACCAAACTCGGCTTCAACAAAATCATTTAAATCTCTTGTCTGCATATCGCGTATAACGCTTTCCATAAAAGCAGTTCTTTTACCTATACCGTATGGATCTTGAGAGTATGCTTTTATATCAAAAGCTCTATCTGATATACCGTTTACAACAATATCTACAAACTTAGGTATTATAGGAACCGGTTTCCAGTCTAGGTTTAAATAACTTAAATCACCATTTATAGATAATTCATCTTTATATTTCTGTATTGATTGCTCGCCTCTAGCGTAAAGCCTTAATCTATGAAATGTATTTTGATTACTCTTATACCTAGTATCACCTGAATCAGATTTAAACCACTCTTCTTGAATAGCTCTACCAACTCTAAGGCCATACTCTAACGACATTTTCTCTTGGTCGCTAGCTACTTGGCTAGGAAAAAAACCTTTTACAACTGACTCAGCCATATTTTACTTTATTATTTCAGACGTACTACCAGTATTTTTATACCTGGAAATACTTATGTTTAGTTTTTGTTTTTTACTTTCTGGATTTGGCCTATACAAATTTCTGTTACAAGCCATTATCGCTAACCCTGAGCTAATAGAAGCATCAAAGTTCGTTCTTTTATTTATATCAAACTTAGCCCAGTCATTTAAAGTTTCTTGAAAATACATTGATCCGTATTCCCCTTCTTTGTTTAAGCCTACGTATTGATCTATGTATGACTCTATAGCCGCAGCATGCGCTTGTTTTATGTCTTCACTAGAGTTTGGTATACCACCTATCTCTTTTTCTGCCACAGAAAGCTTTGTCCATAACTTATCAGGTCTGTTCATACTGTAGCCTCTATACCCTCTTCTTTTTAAATAATACAAAAGCCTGGGCTTATTGTTTTCTGCTAATATAGGCATACCATAGAAAACTAGTGACATTAAAACATCTTCAAAAAATATTTCAGCAGTAGGTGGTCTTGATATATATTGTAAAAAAAACGAGTTAGATGGAGCGTTTTCCATATTAAACTTTGTTAATCCATGTAGAGCGCCATTAGATCCTCTACCACCAACCGTGCCAGATATATCGTAACTATCACAACCAAAAGCACCTATGTGCTCGTTACCTGGATATTTATAGCCGTTTTTAGTTATAGACCTATTTTGAAGCTTATGTTCTGGAACCCAAGAAACCTTAAACCTACCGCTTGGATTAGGCGTAAACTCTACTATAGAATCCTTAACTCCGTTTCTCCACTGAAAATTACCAGTAGTAACTACACTTGTGTTTCTAAGGTCTTCGTTGTAATCTATTTGCTCGTATATCTTAACTAAGTTAAATAAACTATTTTTAGTTTCATCTCTAAAAGCGTGCTCTTCAGTTCTTGGAAATTGTCTGTAAAATTCATTTAAAGCATCTTGATCTTCTTTTAAACCCGCTGCTTCGTTTTCCCAGTGCTCAATAACACCCTGTTCAATGACATCTCCATGAGGTCCAATGCAATCTCCTGATGGCGTGTCGAATACAGGCATTCCAAAAGCATCAATGAATCCTTCGTAATTCCATTCCATAGGTATGAACAAAGAATATAATCCTGACTTAGTTTGTCCATTTCTATTTCTTTTAGTAACATTAGAATCGTTATACAGTTTTTTAAAGTTTTCTCCTCCTTTATCTAAAGCGTTTGATGTTGATCCCATCATACACTTACCTATAATTCTGCTACCTAATCTTAAACATGTTTTTGTTACTCGCCAATTATTTTTTATGTTATCAGGCTTGTCCCATTTACCAGATTCATCATGAACCAGTAACTTTAGTTTTTCACCATCATAAGAGTTATCACCAGTGTTTTTCCAGTCAATAGTAGTATCTAGTCCTTCTAATAATTCTTGTTCTTGCTTGTTTTGTATTGACTTTCTTGTAAGACGAGACGCCGGAATTCTGTACGCAAGTTCTGTTTTTGGGCGGTCCATACCGTCTTGTATAGGTTTAAAGAAGAACGGGTAGTTGACTGAGATGGGTACGACTTTATCAGTGAACATCTTTTTAGCATCGGCTCCAGATTTGGACAATATTCCAAACCGTGCATCCGAGGATATCGTTGCAAGGTTGACTGTCTCAGCTGAGGACATAAATGAAAATCCTGATCTACGGTTTTTAAGATAGCACATTCCATAACACCTCTTGTCTGCTTTGCAAGCCTCCCAGAATATAAAGAATAATCTGTTTGCTTCTCTAAAGTCTGGCTTCCCAACATCAATTTTGGTGTGCTGCAGGTACATAAAGTGAGTACCAGTAATGTAAGTACCCAAACCTTTATTATTGAACCAATGGCCCTCTTCTCTTCTTTTGAATTGTTCATCTATATATGGCTCCCATTTTTCTTTGAACTGCTCAGGATAATTACGCCAATCAAATATGCTTTGTATCTGCTTTAATTCTTTTGGGTATTCTTCAGCAATCCACTTATTGTTTTTTTTACTTAAATTCTTTGGCTCTTTGGGTAGCGCTATTTTTAAGCCCTGTATATTATATATTTCTCCTATTTGACCAGTTTTACTTATAACTACCACGTCTTGTTCTTTGTTGTAGCCATACTCCCATTTTCTAGACTTATTTAGTCTTTTCAATGTATTTAACTTTATAGGTGTTTCTATCTTGTATAATGTTTGCTCGTACATTACTTAGACCTCCTTTCAGCAAAGCCTTTAAAAGCTTCTTGTTGCTTTTCTTCTTTAGGCTTGTTATTTAATAAGTTTTCTTCGTCCTGTATTCTATTAAGTATTTCGAAGGCATCAAATATAGCTAACTTCTTAGTTGCCGCTGCAT
>Ga0206131_10002690_pt1 | contig 21175 bp, 22 predicted proteins | sample Helgoland_Spring_FD_148636 | JGI IMG/M metagenome (GOLD analysis project Ga0206131, IMG submission 148636) | Pelagic subsurface seawater microbial communities from Kabeltonne, Helgoland, North Sea - Helgoland_Spring_Bloom_20160517_1 | ecosystem: Environmental > Aquatic > Marine > Epipelagic ...
CTCGAATCAACCTACAGCCTGAAGATCCCAGAGCACTGGCGGTAAACGGAGGCGTATGTTTGTGAGCATCAATGCACGTGTTAAAAATTTATCTGAATAATCTGCCAGTGAATAACGACTAACCACAAGTATGAAACGTAAATCGATCACCACTGCTTTAAGCTTCATCATCAGTGCAACCGCATTGCTCGCAGACAATTCCATCGTCACCGAAAAGGAAGACCACTACGGCAGGAAGAAGTCAGTCACCAAAGATTGTAGTGGTCGAAAAACAGGGGAGATCATTACCGAGAAAGCTGATTATTACGGCAGGAAAAAAAGCGTCTACAAAGACAGCAGAGGAAGAACCATAGGCACCGCTGAGATAAGTAAACCTGATTACTACGGCAGACAGAAAAGCGTCTACAAAGATAGCAGAGGAAGAACCATAGGCACCGCTGAAATAAGTAAACCCGACTACTACGGCAGGGTGAGAACAATATATAAAGACAGCCGTGGCAGAGTGATCGGATCATCGGAAAGCCAGAAGGCAGATTACTACGGTAGGCAGACTACCACGTTCAAGGACAAGAGCGGACGCACCACTGGCACGGCCCAAACAAACAAACCCGACTACTACGGCAGAAAGAAAACCAAGGTGCAGGGCAAGACCCCGCTGGATGGATTGAGATAGGAGGTATTGCTCCGAGCTATCAGCAATCTGTTTTGCCATTTTGCCATCAGCAACGATGCCACGCCCGCGGGGTGATCTGGATTCAAGAGAGATGCACTATTTCTCTGCATGACCTGTTTTCCTCTCCTTTTCTCGTTTGGTATTTATACATGAAGAATTTGATTGCATTGCTCAGCTTATATAATTAACAGTTAGCAATTATGAAATTTACAATTGTATTCCCGTCTCACGAATCATCAGACTTATCCATAGCAGCGGTGTTTACGCCATGCCTGGTATGGAAAGAAGGTAAGAAGCAGCTCTTGAATCCTCACCCCGATAATCCTAACTACCAGAAAGGTGATTTACAGCAGCTATTCGCTAAGACAGCAGTGAAAGACCGTATTGCAAAACATACCAAGAAAGTAACCGTAGTTGCTCATTCCACTGGCAATGGCACAGATGAGCATTTGAGTCTGCTTGTCAAAGATTTGGAAGATACAGGATTTGAGGTGAATATTGTTAGGCAATAAACTGGTCAGTATTTTTTGATTTAATGTTAGAATTTGTTATGAATCCGTCGCATCTTCAAACTCGCGTAACCGATTGTAAGCTATGTCGAGATTGTGCTGCGCCCTCACTGAATCGGGCTCGAGTTTCAACCCAGCCTCCGTGGCCTCAATGAGTTTTTCCGTCTGATCCAGAGCGCCATAGGTAGCGCCAAGCATGAAGAAGCCATCGGCCACGTTGGGAGCTACTTTGGTTAATGCCAAGAACTCATCCAAGGCCTCCTGAGCGGCCCCCATTTTAAGGAGGGTGCACCCTAGATTAAAACGAGGTGGCACATATTTAGGATCGTGTTTAATCGCGATGCGGTAGTAAGCGATGGAGGCCTCGGCTTCCCCGATCATATCATGGGCAACACCCAGGTTATACCACGAGACTGAATCGTCTGGGTGATGCTGCGTTTTCTCACGCAGACTTTCGATGAGTATTCTGATTACATTTTCGTTTTGCATATGCTTGGTTAATCTTTTTGGATTAATGTGTTTTGTATTTATGAAAGTATCTTTTCGAGTGTGGTGGTAATAGCGTCTGGTTCGCATCAGAACCTACAAACCGGCATTCATCAGAGAGTTGGCAAATTGGGTCATGTCATCTCGGCAGGTGATCGCGCTGATGCCCATTTTCTTGAGTGCTATGTTATGCACTGGCCCCAGCACTTTCTTCAGCTGGCTGGCCTCTAGCTCCAGGGTATCGTGGTATTGTTCTACATCCCCACGGGTCATCTCCTTGGCATCCATGCCAGCGAGCAGGTTACAGGTGTAGTGGGTGATAGCCGCCATCTTTTTATAGTTCAGACGGTCGGGGGTATCACTCGGCATGTGGTAGTGAGCCCAGCGTCCGCAGGAGAGGAATAGATAGGGGACACCATTCTTACGGAAGATACCATGATCACTCATATCACCAACGTAGTCATTAAGTGTGGGTAGCACCTTCAGCCCTTTGGGTGAGTGGTGCTCGCCGACGATATCGATCAGACCGGCATTACTCTCTGTGCCGGTGACGAAGAGCAAGTTACTCATTAATGGCACATTGATATCCTTGTCAGCGAGTCCTGGAATCTTATCCAGCAGCGAGCCAATACCAGGAACTTGGCCTAGGCATTCCGCGGGAAAACAGACATCGTGTCCCACCAAATCCATTACAAGAGCCGCATGAACCCCCTCAGGCTTCATCTGATCCTCGTAGAAACGGTTTGAGCCCATCGAGTAGGTCTGGAAGTGTGGGGGCTCCTCGGCGTCAAAGATGGCAATAATGAGATCACGGTCCAGGTTGCCGAGATCAGCAGCGATTTCTCCTGCAGCCAGAGCAATCGCCACTGCCGCCGCATTGTCATCTGCACAGGGAGCATCGATCACACTGTCATAGTGCGCTCCTATGAGTAGGGGCTGCTTACTGCGGTCCTTGCCCGGGACCACACCGACGATATTGGTGAAGTCGATGCCGTGCTGCGTATAGGGCAGACGGAAGGACTTACCTGAATAGGGCACACAGCCGATCTGCTCCAGTCGCTCGACGAGGAGCTGCTCCACAATAGCGTGGCCCTTGGTGCCGACACGGCGCCCATTCTCGAGGGCAATGCTAAGCACGTCCCGCTTCAGGTGCTTGGCGAGCTTGCTGACCTTGAGGAGGGGGGATGTTGGATTTAGGTTCTTTTTCATATTTGGTTCAGTGTTTTTTGTAGTTTGTTTTTGGTGACGGCGACGAAGAGCGTGCCCTCTATAATAATATAATCGCGCGCGCGCACGTGAGAGGGGGGAGAGGTCGTCGTTGGTTTGGGTGAAGGAATGCGGGAAATGTCATTCTACAATGTGGGACAGCTAAATGATGAGCCCCCATCTATATAAGCAGGACAGCTAAATAATGAGCGCCTACCTATATAAGCAGGACAGTCTTTATTCCGCACAGGACAGCTAAGCTGCAAACAGCTGTTTATTCTAAAAAAAGCCCTGAATATAAGGGTTTTCGGTGCGAGTTGCCGTTTGGTAACTCAGTGCTAGCTCGAGAATACCTGCCATATCATATGGCAGATATTGCAGGATTAGGGGTTGGAGGGGGTTGCCTCTATTCCTCCTCAGATCTCTCCACCAGTTCATTGAGCCGGGGGTGGAAGTAGGACTGCATCTCAATCTCGCAAGAGGTCTCGGCGGGGCAGGGGGCTGCTTCAAGGAATAGCCTGGCGACATCTTCATCACTGAGAGGTGCGTCGGCATTTTCGAATGGCAGGTCATATTCGGTTTCGTATTCGTCTACCATACGAAGTGAGATTTTATCACCATCGGGAGAACGTCGTGCACGCAGACTAGTGACCTCTCCATGAACAGAGCTGGAAAGAGACAATCGCGCGATTTCGACTTCGCCATCTTCAAGGTCCGGCAGATCCTCCCCTCCACGCGCATTGGGTGACTTGGCACCCAGCATATTACTGAGGACTTCCGAGAGGTTGTGCTTAAGCCATGCCGGTGGGATAGATTCCAAGCCTTCCATGGCTATCTGGTGCTCGATGAAGACGCGACGAAAGTTTCCTTTGATAATACGCAGGGCCTCTTCTTCGGGGGTGTCAGCGGGGGAGAAATAGTCGATCATTGTTTTGAGATTAGTTGTTATTTTCCTGCTAGTGCAATCTTAACGCGGCGGGAGAAGTCTTTTTGCATCAGCTCCAGTAGGAAGTCCGCGAGGGCATCACAGATGGTGACGACGTCATCGGGGCTGCAGCCACTGGGGTGGGCGGTGAGGTGGCCGTGTGCGTAGATATGCCGAATGGCGGCTGCGTAGAAGATCACACCACGTCGGTCACCATCGCGGTAGCGCTCCAGATAGTGGCGGCTGCCCTCGAGTGAGAGATCATAGAGGAAGTCATAGAGCTTGTGCTCGGTATCGTGGCGCTCAATGTGGTCTGCCAGTTTATTAAAATCAAACATGGGCACGAGGGAGAGAAGTTGGCCGTAGGGCGGGGGATCGTCGGCTAAGTCTGTGTAGCGCTCGAAGACAGACCATACCAAGAATACACGGATGAGTGCGGAGTAGCCATCCTGGGTCGGTTGTTCGAATCCATCTAATTCAATACCGCGAAATCGCTTTGCCATGCGGTAGCGATTGGCAAAGCGGTAGAATTCAAATTTGTCTCCCTTATACTGGAGCGGGAAGATGGAATCATCAGCACCCTTAATGATGTCACGGGCATCTGTAAATCCGGGTAAGACATCTTCGAGGTGTTGGTATTCTGACATGGGTGATTTGAGTATCTGACTAGGCTACCTCCCAGAGAAGAACTCCCAGAGTCTAACCATCGCAAGCGTATCGAGGGCGCAGTATTTGTCGAGTTGGGAATGGATCTCGGCTTTGCGCTCGGGGGTGGTGTCAGGCTTGATGGCTTCCTGATAGGCAGAGATGGCCATTTGGCCGTCCTGGACGCCTTCTAGATCACTGTAGTGGAGATCAGGGCAAATGGCGGGCAGCACGTATTTGATGCTCCAGCTGCCGTTCTGGCTGGGGTTGTAATAATAGTCACGAGCAATGGGCAGGAGATCGACGACGCGCTCAACGATGGCGCTTAGCTCATCAGCGAGATCGGGGAAGGCTATCGCTTCTTTGCGGATCACGGTTTTCTCAAAGCTGGCGTGGTAGACGAAGACGGGGCCGGTATCTCCACAGGCTTTTACCAGGGCCTCGGCAAAGGAGCGCCGTGGGTCATCCCCGCTGAGGTCGAGGAAGGTTTCCTGCTCCAGCGTGCCATCCGGGTGCAGTGTGTGCATGCTGAACTGGAAGGGGACCTGCTGGAAGGGGCGGGTGCCTTTCCAGTGAGGGATGGCGGAGTTACTGGTCTCAAAGTCTAGGAAGTAATGAGGAGCCCCCTCGACGGATTCTCGTGCTAGCTCAGCCGCTGCTCCGTCGGCATCAAAGTAGGTAGTGCCAGCAAGTGTGTTTTTCTGAACCATCGCCTGAGTGCTATTGAGCATGCTCTTGGGCACATCCTTGAGCTCAGTAATGCCATCTGCAGCAAGGAGCTCCTTATTAGCTTTTGTAAAGCGGGGTAGGCAGGAAATAGGAAACGCAGGCTGGGGCTCCTGGCTTTGGCAGTGAGCAATGAACGAACAATTGAAAGGAGAGCTGCAGTGACCTCCAGTGCAGATATCAGGTTCTTCATCCCGGTCAGCAATCTCATGTGCATCGCTCAGCCACTGCTCCACCTCATCATGGCGTGACATGGCTTCCTCAGTGAGATCAGCACGGTGGAACAGGCCACTGTAGTCACCATCACCCTGGTAGACAAAGCTGGTATCAATGTGTGCCAGGGAGACGGACGAGAGGGGAACACCGCATGCGGTGGCAATGTAGGACTGCACCGCAATATCATCCCGGTAGTAGTCTTTGACACTGGCGGCGGACTTGACCTCGATCATTTCCCAGCTCAGTCCCTGATCACCAGAATCATCCCGCACAGGGATCATCACATCAGCTAGTGCCAGCGCACCATTGGCCTTCATCGCGGCCTCAAAGATGATAGATTTCCCCTCGCTAAGCAGTTTTTCTGATCTTGCGAAGGCCTCAGGCCAGCCGATCTCATTGATGTCGATCAGAACGCCCGAGCCATCTGTGTTGTAAACTTCCTGAGCCATATCACCCACCTGGTTACCAATGGCAAAGACTGCCTGGGAGGCGGAATCATCCCTGAGCTCAGGCTTGTGAATCTCCAGCCAGAGACGCTTCGGACACTGGCGGTAGGCGATGATCTTGGACTTGGATAGATTGCGCATGGAATACGCTAAGATCTATCAGGTGGAGGAGGGGAGTGCAAGGAGGGAGCCGCTAGGCGCAAGTTTAAGTTTAAGTGAGCCGTCAGGCTTGATTAATGCATCATTTCTCTGCCTGACCCCATCTCTGTCCCCAAGTCACCTACCCGTGGCCCCCTTGGCCCGCATCGCGGTAATCAAAAATAGTGAGGTTTTCTTTGATCGCAATCTCGTGCATGGATGCTGTGCCTCTTCGTCCGGGAAATAGCGCAACGGCATCAGCATACTTGGCCATTTCCCTGTTTCGGATTGGGCCTGCTGCACGTCCATAGAGGCCCCAGTCGGGTTTAAATTGTTTGATGGGTATGTTCTCAGATATTGCCCATGTCTCAGCATCCCTATCAACGCCTTTGGCCCCGCCTGATACAAGTTCGGTGATGCCTTCGATGGCAGATAGTTTTTGGAGGTCTTCTATTCCTAGCGGGTAATCCCTACCACCTGCGACAATCAATTTCACAGCTCAAATCTAGAAAGCCGGGTTGTGGCGTCAATGCTCATTCTGTAATATGTGGGGAGATTGTTGAAGAGAGGATCGAGGGTTTTTGACTTGGATGTATTGGGCTAAGATATATCAGGTGGAGGAGGGTAGTGCAAGGGGGGAGGCTGCCGGATCGCTAAGTGCCCGCCATATACAACATTGTGAAGATATCACATTGACATGTTCATTCGAGTAGCTTATCAAATTAGCAGCTTTACACGCTATCTCATCAATTCTATTACTACATTTATTATATGAAAATTGTCTCGTTTTTTGCCGGTGCAGGAGGTTTGGATCTTGGTTTTAATCAAGCCGGTGCGGATGTGATATGGGCAAACGAGTATGATAAAGAAATATGGGATACCTATAAAAAGAATCATCCAGAAACGTTTTTAGACCAGCGAAGCATTGTAGACATTCCTTCAAATGAGGTTCCCGACTGTGACGGTATCATCGGTGGACCGCCATGTCAGAGTTGGAGTGAGGCCGGTGCACGTAGGGGGATTAACGACAAAAGAGGGCAGCTTTTCTATGAGTTCATTAGAGTCCTTGAATCAAAACAGCCTAAATTTTTTCTGGCGGAAAATGTAAGTGGAATGCTTTTTGGGCGACATAGCGATGCCCTTGAAAATATCAAAGAAATGTTTAAAAATGCAGGCGTAGGTTATGAACTTTCTTTTAAAATGCTTAATGCTCGCGACTACTCCGTCCCGCAAGATCGCAAACGCGTTTTTTTCGTAGGAATCAGGAGAGATCTTGACACCAAATATTCATTTCCTAAGCCACATAAGGATAAGCTCACATTGAAAGACGCCATACATGATCTGCAAAATTCAGTGGTGCCAGCCGGCGAAAAAAACTGGGTCAATAATGATTGCAAGGTGTTGAATCATGAATACATGACAGGCGGGTTTTCCTCCATATACATGTCTCGGAACCGGGTCCGGTCCTGGGACGAGCAGTCATTTACCATTCAAGCCGGCGGCAGGCATGCGCCCTTGCACCCGCAGGCCCCCAAGATGGACAAGGTAGAGTATAACGTGCGCGAATTTGTCAAAGGCAAGGAGCATCTGTATCGCCGCCTGAGTGTCAGGGAATGCGCAAGAGTCCAAACGTTCCCAGATGATTTTGAGTTCGTTTACGACCGGGTGGCCGCTGGATACAAAATGATAGGCAATGCCGTTCCTGTGAACCTTGGGAAAGTAATGGCAGAGAGCATCATCTCACAGCTGGTGGAAGCCGGTCAAAAGGGGAACAGCAAAAATTTCAGTTTGGCGTAGCAGGTGAGCATCTGATTTTTCTATTTAGCTAATCGCTTTGTTTGTAATCTCCAACAAGCTTGATGGAACTGCATATATCACTCTCAAATTTGAAGCGAAAACCAACTATGTAGTCTGAAGTTTTGATGCAAACAGAATCATTACCACGTAGTTCAAATCCATGAATATCACTTTCATTCTTAAAAGGGATACGGTCAAAATGAACATTTTCGCTGCCGCTTTTATAGCAGGCCAGTATGTGATTTTTTCCTGTGTCCAAGATTAGGTTGATTGCATTTGCCAGATCTGTATTGCTCATATTGCTTAAACAGCCTTTCAATTTATCGCGTAATGAGGCCAGAAAAACATCGCGCGATGAATTTGCAGTTGGGAAATTGGCAAATCTTGGCTTGCCCAAATTTCTTGCCGATGAGAGTGCTCTGATTGCAGTCCTTGCGGCTTTAATTGTAGTTGTATCTGTTTGAATGATTGAATTTAAAAATTTCAAATGTAATTCGTCCAGGGCAGTATTAAATGCTTGTTGCAGCTCGGGGGAACGAAAATATTTTGTTATCAAGCTCTTTGCTCCCGGGTTTTTTGAGAGAACCAAAGAAAGAGAAAGGTTTTTTTTTGCGCATTTCAAAGAATAAGTTTCTACGCCACCACTACTGGTTGTTATCTCTATATCATCAGTGTTTTCTATTGCATCGTTCACTGTGCCAACGTCTCTAACGGAGACTATCTCTTCCAAAGTTCTTGAAGAGATTAATTTTGCGGTCAACCTGCCGATTTTTTTTAATGAATTGATTTCTTGGACTCTAAAATCGTTTGTATGTTGTTCTAATAAAAGAGGCGTATGTATATCAGCCTTAGGAAAAAGTATATGTAATGCTTTGCATGTATAAAATTGATGTAATTTGCCCGCGGAGTCAGATTTATTCATAATTAATACTTTTTGTTTTTGCTATTGTATTGATGCCATTGTGTCTAAGTATTGTAATCATGCTTACCTCTGCGCTCACCATCATAGGCGCACATCCTCAACGACTACCTTGTTAGCGTGTATATATCTGACTGTATCGATTTCGTTCCCGGGCATCTCTATTGATGTGAGCAGTGGTTTTGACTACATAATAATTGAGTTTTATTATATATTCTCCATATCTTTAGGAACTAAGAATAATTGAGCAGGATCAAGTTCTAGGGACTTGGCTAGACGGTCGATACCGCTAAAGGACGGAGCGTTGATTCCTCTTTCGAATAAGCTGATTGATTCAACCGAGTAACTGGACATTTCTGCAAGCTGCTCTTGTGTCAGATTCTTTCTAGTTCTTTCGTTGTATAAATTTTTACCAAATCGAATCTGTAACATGACCTACCAATACATCAATTTGGAAAACATGAACACGGAATCATATTACGTGCTCATGCAATTTTCCCAGTAAGATAGGTAAAGGTTAATTAAATAGGCACCACGACTTCGTAGTTAGCAAATATGAGATCTTACACATTTGCTGCGGGCATTAGCTGCATGAGACCTAGTATTAGTTAGATAAACGTATTTTCAGCTCATAAATTGCTTGGCAAGTGATCGTGTGAATCTAGGGTATCAAGGCATTCATTTTATATTTCATAAGTGTATTCAATGAGTAGCTTTTGTTTGGCTAATCAGCATAAACGCAATATTTGAAAAGTTAACTAGATGTCAAAAAAACAAACATACAAACTAGAGGGTGATATGACATACATGCAATGTCGGCGCATATCGCATATCTACGCTACACAAAACGCTGATTTATACCCGGAGTATGGACATAAAAAATTGGCCCAACTTTTCCATGGGTCAATTTATTACTACCATGAAAAAAGTGGGGTCAAACTAAGCAAAGCCGAGGCTAGTGACATCATTAAAAATGAAACTCCTTGTAAGCAAATTTACATAGATGAGCTTAATATCTACATGAAAAACCCCAATAAGACTAACAAGATTAATAAATCTACCAATACCATCAAATCTGGTAACAAATCTAAGATTACGGGGATAGAAGATCTACCCAGAGAATAGCTTATGAAACAGGTGAATCTATCATTAGGTCTACAAGCGCTCTTGACCTTCAAAGAGATGAAAAACCAGCATTATCATGCTTTGGGAGAGTTCGTCGACAATTCTATTCAAAGCTATCTCGATAATAAGGAAGATCTTGAAAAAGCCATCCCAAATTATAAGCCCATCATAAATATTGAGGCCTCTGCCGATGAAATATTAATTGAAGATAATTGTGCAGGGATTTCAGAGGAGAATGCTGAAAGAGCATTTGATATCGGCAATCCAAACAAATTAGGGGGTATAGGCACCTTTGGTATGGGAATGAAAGTTTCAGCATGCTGGTATGCTGACACCTGGTCTGTCGAAACAAAGGCACTTTATGAAGATGTCGCTAAAACATATTCAGTAGATATTCAAAATATCGTGAGAACAGGTGAGGTTAATATTGGACCTAAAACGGTATCCGCTACAGGAGCTACACCTTACACGCACATAAAGCTCTCAAAACCTCACCGACATCCAAAAACAACGGAAGTAACACTTATCAGAAAATATCTCACTGATATGTATAGATGGTTTATAAATGATGGGGTCATTGACATCTATTATAACGGCAAAAAATTACAATATGTAGTCCCCGATGTAAAAATACTGTCGGAATATCCCCACGAGGATGGAAAAAAAGAAATTAGATGGGCTACGGTAATACCTAAATTAGATTTAGGCGATGGTTATTCAGCGACAGGTTTTGCTTACTTGAGAGACAAGAAAGCAAAACCTCAGAGAGGTTTTGGTATTTTTTGGAAAGATAAGTTAATTGAAGGCAATTGGCATGATCGGTGGATGCCATCAACAGATGACTACGAAACGAAAGCAGAGAAAGATAAATATGGTTTGTATATGGGAGAAAACTCAGCGATCAATCAAAGGTTAGAAGGCTGGCTTCATCTTTCTAAGAATTTCAGAACAACTTTTACCAAAGACCAAGTTATATGGGATGGGAAAGAGGATGTTTTGAAAGAAAAATTAAAAGAGTACCTTCACGATGCTGCAATATATCAAAGTGAATCCGAAGAGACCTACGATTTCATCGAGCAAGCTAAAAAGGGAAAGTGGCTGTGGAAGCCAGACGATGATCCCATTGATGTTCTTGGAGATGTTTTTTCGAAGAAAGGATCAGGGACAGAAATCGAAATCCCTCCAGTTCCGGATCCAGATCCAAAGCCACCACCAGTAGCATTCCCACCGTCAGCGGATACTGAAAAATTAAAAGTTAGATATGACGGCACTGTTTGGGACGTTTTCGTTAGTAGAGTTTCAAATGATGTGAATAGGTTTGTTGAAAAAACAGATGGACCAGATGGAAAAAAACACGGGGAAAACAGAAGTTTCGCTATACGAGTGAATGTTGCCCATCCTTTTGTCTACAAGTTTTTCACCGGCACAGGCATAGAAAATCAGGTCGAAGGCATAACAAAATTAGCTGTAGCATTAGTTATTGCAGGAATTATTTCTGAAGAGAGCACTGGCAGTAGTGGCGCATTTCAAAGGCATCTTGATGCAATCTTATCTAGTCAACAATTCAGCTAACAGCATAATCATGGCAGCTAAAGTATACCCCCGCGGGGACGCCGATCCTCCTGTTTCTGACTGGAACCCAGTGGCGGGTCGATTTTACACAGCATTCACAAATAACCTGGTAAATTTTGATGCAAGAAGCAAAGACATCTTAACTAAGGAGAGTCTCAGTATTTTGGGGAAATGCATAAATCCTAGATTAGAACAAGATCACGCAAATACTGGTTCAGTTATCGGTTATGTTCAAAGCGGTAAAACAACTTCATTTAATGCACTGGCCATGTTGGCCATTGATAATGGCTTCAAGTTTATTATAGTGTTAGGCGGTAGGACTAATAACCTGCTCAATCAAAATAGAGAAGAATTCGAGAGAAATTTGTCATCTATGCTTGATGATTCAAAAGTTAATCTGGCGCCTAGCGAGATAGGGTCAATTTCTTCATTGAATCTGAATCGCCTAAAGCAAAATGGCAGTGATCTTTTTCCAGCCCTTCCAATTATTTCAGTCAACCTGAAGCATCAAGGACACATACGCAGGCTAACAAGCGTTCTGAAAAAACATAAGAAAATTTTAGCTGCTACTAATGTACTGATTATCGATGATGAGGCCGACAATGCTAGTCTTAACTCGATGGTTTCATCTGAGGAATATGATGAAAGCGCTGTTTATGCTTCTATTAAAGACATGCGTGAAGCCCTGCCAAGGCATTCCCTTGTGCAATATACAGCCACGCCGCAGGCTCTACTACTAATATCAAAATCAGATAAAATGAGTCCGCAGTGGGTCAGATTCATAACCCCCGGTAACGATTATGTTGGCACGAAAGATTTTTTTGATGACTCTCATGCTACGGTAACAATTCCCTCAGACCAGTTATTAGACAAGAATATTGAAAATTTCAAGTTGCCGGATAGCCTTTTTAAAGCCCTCCGCACGTATCTTATTACTGCAATCCAAGCTGCCCTGACTGGGCCTCCGGTATGGCCGCCTAATCTCACCATGATGATTCATCCTCATGGTGAGATAAGAGTTCAAGATGCATGGGGGCTCGCTATTAAAGAAGTTATAGAAGATTGGAGAGATGAGATAGAAGTTAATATTAATCATTGGAAGGGTAAACATAGGGCTCAATTTAAAGAAGCTTATGAATTGTTAAGGAAAGGAGTAGAAGAAGAGATTCATGATTTTGATAAAATATATGAACATATTCCATTCGTAGTGCGGGAAGTTTACTTGAGTGTTCTCAACAGCAAGAAAAATAATCGCTTGGTCAAAACCGTTAGCTGGCAGAATAATTATAATATTGTTGTCGGAGGCAATTTATTAGACAGGGGATTTGTAGTCAAAGGTTTGGTTACAACATACATGCCAAGAAAAGGAAGTATCAATTCTGATACCTTACAACAAAGAGGAAGGTTTTACGGCTATAAGAGAAAACACCTAGGCTTTTTGAAACTGTGGCTCGGCAACGACACAATAAAAGGCTTCAGGGAGTATCGAGAGGCTGAAGACTTTCTATACGAAGATTTAAAATCCTGGACACAAAATAACCCTGATAAAAACTTGCAGGAATGGGTCAGAAGAATGGTGTTAAGTGAACGTCTCGAGCCCTGCAGAAAGGCAATCATTGGTATTGGGCTTGTTCCTAAATACTTGAATCAAAGTGGGTGGTATTGGCCTAAAGAGCCATTGCCGATGAGCAGCAATACAGACGTCATTACACGTCTGATAAATTCATTTGAAAGTGAATTTGAGCCATATGGGGATCCTGAAAATTGGACGGCAGCAACCAAGTCGCTTATAGCTGAGGGGCTTGATCTGAAAGAAGTAATCAATACAATATGTGATTACGATGTTAGTCATGTCGATGTTGATCAATGGGCGTCTGTAAAATTATCTTTGGGGCGGCTCGTACACAAGAATTACAAAGCCTCAGTTATATTAATGGGAACAGAAGAGGCAGATTTAGGGCGCTTTCACCCCAGACAAAGAAGTTTTGCCAAACAAAATTACCAAACAACTTGTTATGATGACACTACGGGGGAAAAATATACGCAAGTTGAATCTTGTTATAGATTGAAGGATCTGCACCAAGGCAGAACAGATGAAACAGGGTATCCGGGTGGAAAAAATATTCACAGTGATTCCATTGACACTGTTACTTTTCAGATTCATAAGGTAACAATAAATCAGCCAGGTGGAAACAATTCATATCAATCGTTGGTTTTGGCTATAAAAATGCCAAAGAGTGGGAACATCATAGCTGAAGTTCAAGCTGGCAGTTAGTATGAATACCAAGGCGCATTAGCAAGCAACCCGGGCAATGGCAAAATTAAATGAAATATACAACCGCCTTGTTGTCAGTCACGGAGCCGATGCTGGAGCTGACCGGGATTTCTATTTTGTGGATCAGACCGGAAACAATAGCTCATTACACGTTGGGCTTTCGCCAGAGAGGAGCCCGTCAATTCTGGTCAAAGGACAAGCCGGAGATTCGCATGTTAAGCCTCCAAAGCAGCTTACGGGTATAAAAGTCGAATTCGGAAAAGAATGTTTGGTGTGTGATAACAGTGATGCAATTAACAACGGTGTTTTTAATATCATATCATGCGTCGAAGATGATCTAAATCTGACAAATTTCTTTTTCGAGTTCTTTGAAAGGTATTTTTTGACCGCTGAAAACATTGGGGCTCAGAGTTTGAAAGTGGAAATCGATAACTTATCAAAACTTTTTTCCCACAGAAAAAAGAAAGCCTTAAAAACAGTGATGGGGCTATGGTCGGAGCTGTACATAATATCTACAGCCAAACGCCCTGATGTCTGGGCTCAAAAATGGCACGAGCAGACCAAATCTACATTTGATTTTTCTTTTTCCAAAATTGGAATAGATGTCAAATGCTTTGGGGGGTCTGCACGGAAACATTTCTTCAAATTAGAACAATTAGAAAACCCAACTGTTGAGCAGACTCTGATTTTGAGTATGTGCCTCAATGAAGACGAAGGCGGACCTAATGTCTTTGACCTATTGTCCGAAATTAAAAAGAGCCTGGGTTCTAGAGAACTCCAGGGTAAATTAGAACGTCAAGTCTTTGAGCTAGCAGGTAAAGAGATTACAAATGCTAAAAGATTTAATAAAAACGTAGCCCGTGAATCACTTATAATTTTGCATGGGTCCGAAATACCCAGTCTTGATCCAAGTCACACGCCTTTGGGGGTTAGTGAGATTAAATTTAGATCGGACTGCTCCGGAATTTCAGGACTTTATTTTGATGAAGAGAATCAAAAGTTGATCACTGATAATTCGATAATTCCACTAACACAACGATAGAGTAAATAAGACCTGGGTGTGATCAGGTTACTGTTTCACAGGTCCACCTTACTTTAAATGAGTTGAGATATAGAACCTAATCATTCAAAGATCCAGGCACCCGCATTTTATTAGGAATGCATATATGTCATCGTAGAATTCAGGGGCACGAGTTTCATCGCAAAGGCTCAGATCTCCTTTCGGTACAAAGATAATCATTCCCTTCCGGGCTCGTGTTAATAAAACCCGGTAGGAATTTTTTCGAAATTCGAGTTCGGCATCTTTTTTTTGCTTCTGCCAGCCTGCCCCACTAATTTTATGTGCCTGCCATTGCCCGTCTGTGTAGCGGAAGTCTGCATCCCAGCACAATATCGTGTAGTCTAATTCGAGGCCCTGTATTTGAAACTGGTTTTGTGCATATTCCAACATGTTCGAAGAACGTATGTCACCGCTAGGGGCCAACATCCAGTGTGCTATTTTAGAGTCAGATTGAGGTAAGACGTGAATGCCTTCAGCTATTAATCGACGAGCCTGACTAGATGCTATAAGTCCTGCACGCTCATTGCCGGTGCGATGTCTACGTGCCCATTCAGTTGCTCTTTTTAGGTTTCTTGTAATGTATATCGATGAGTCTTCCTTCTTGAGCTTCTCTGCCAATTCCTCAGCAGCTTGTTGATCCTGTATGATTACTTTGTCAGCCCACTGTTCAATTTCACGATTCTTGTAGAAACGTAGAGAGTGATCGAGGTGACCATATTCCAGGTTTAACCGTTTGTTATGGGTTTTCCATTTGTCTAGTTCCGTAGTTTGTTCAAAGAGGTTTGGCAGGTTAAGGGTTGTGTCACTAATCTGAAAACTCCATCCAGGAACGTTTTCGGTGGCTCTAAACCATGACGAAATGCCACTTTCCCCGGTATTTATCGCCTGATTATGTCCCAGCAAACAGACAACGGCAAGACCTTGGCCTTTGTGGTCACGTTCAAGAGTTTCAATAACTAACTGGGCTTCGTCTTTGCTGAGTTTTTTATCCGCTACGCTACGTCCTTTTAAATAAGTTCTTTGTGCTTCGTCGAATATCACCAGTGTCTCGTCTCCCCTTGTGGCATTTGATGAACGTGTCTTTAGAAAGCGGTGGGCTTTTTCAATAGAGAAAGTGGCAAGATCTATTAATTGCTTTACATGAGCTCGTTTGTATCCGGAAGGTATCTTAAGTTGATTAGCGGCATTTTTTTCTTTGTAAGAATTCTTGAGTGCTAAATGCAATACGTCAACTAACGGTGCGTTACCGGTTACAAACACACTCTTAGGAGTCGCAAATAGTAACTGTAGCCCAACTAGCGTCTTTCCTGCGCCAGGAGCTCCTGAAATAATTATAACTCGTTTGCTACTCGTGCGCCTGGTTTCTTCTACTGCAGAAATAAGCTCAGTGACGCAGTACTTGATGTATTCAGTAGGTAATGCGTGTTCAGTGATTGCGCTTACCTCGTGTTGACCATACAGAGAAACAGCAGCATCCAGGATGCTCGAAGACGGTTTGAATCTTGAATTGACCCAATTGTAGCGATCTATAATGGATGTGGATGTACGCGATTCTAAAAGAAGAGTCAATAAGTCTGCTAGCTGAGCGGCGTCTGTAACTGGGCTGTTTGCTAAAACATTATTCCATGGGGGCTCATGGAATTTTATTTCTGATTGGATTGTGGTATTCGAAGCAGTAGTGACAACCACAGGCGCAAGCATCATACCATCGTCGTTGATTGCTTTTTGAGTAACTTCATGAAATTCACGAAGATTGATTGCGTAATTCATGACCTGGTCCCGATCTGCTGCTGTGGGCTTGTTGCGCTTGAATTCAAGGATGACGACCAGTCCTGGAGCCAAAAGGATGCAGTCCATGCGAAGACCTCGTCGGCGGAAATCATATTCGAGGATGACATCAGTATATTCAGCTGTTCGCGGGTCAGAAAGTGCATCTTGCAGAGCTATTAAGCGCTCGTTTTGTTTATTGCAGAGCGTTTCCTTTAGTATGTTCACGCTCGCATTCCACTCAGCTTCCTGTGCAGGTGGCGTCTCCCATCCCTCCTGAGCTGCTATCTGTGATAATTTACCAACGACTATATCAGTCGTATCCAGCAAGAAATTGGGTGTATCCGATTCATACCATGCTGACATGTATGTAGCCTGGCTACTTGCTGACCATGTGTCATCCAAATTTTTGATAGAATCATTGGAAGTATTCTAGTGCTTGATAGAGATATAACGTCGCAAGCTGATTGAACCGTTGCGCTTCGGTAAGGTTGGTTCTTTCTTCTTAGTTGGCCTTACTTCTACGGCTTTCACTTTAGCCAGATTCTCCTTCTCCGCCTTCCGCTTCATTTTCTCTTTATTCCTCTCCACTTTCCGGAACCTCTGGCCATTCCAGGGGATAGGATTGTTATTTAAAAGGACATAGGGACCTACGATATGCAATGCTTGGCCGCCTACTTTTGCTAGTGTTACGCTGCGGACACAGTAGACGGCTCCTTCCTCAATGTATCCATTGGGGAATTCAAAGTCTTGGTAGCTGTTGTTGGGGGCTCCAATAGGAATGGGAGTTGCGTCTATACAGACGACTTTGTCGTTTGGTTTGAATGTGTTCATAATTGTATTGTTCTTGGTTCCTTGTTCCTCGTTCTTTGCTGGCTACGTGGCGATGGTGGGAGACTGTGGCTGGCGTTGAATGACGCGTTGCCAAGATAAACCGATGCAGGAGTCCCACACACACGAGAACCCCCGCACCGGAGTCATCAACACGCAGTCGAAGTTTGTTTAAAAGGCCTTAGCGAGAGTGCTTTTGGGTTTCTTCTTTGACGATTTCTTGGAGGGCGATGGCGACGTCCTTTAGTTCCTCAGCGGATGCACAGTTCTGCATCATCTTCCGGTGTCCTTTAATCTTCCGGGACAGGGTGTCGGCCGTTGCGTAATGACCGGCCTCACTGAGTTGAACCTGGGAAGCATTGCCTTTGTCAATGCCGTAGGAGGTGGCTGTGGCAATGGCGTCTTCGTTGGCTGCGAGGAAGAGGAATTCCCAGTCGTAGTTTTCGGTCTGGTGGCGGATCAGTTTGCTGATTTTTTTCACCGTGTAGTCAGAGGATGTATTTTCATAACCATCCGTATAGATTGCGATGATCACTTTTCCCGGGCGGTCTTTTTCCGGGGTTTTGGCGAGTTTTTTGCCGATGTTGTCAATGGTGCGTCCGATGGCGTCGAGCAGGGCTGTGCATCCTCGTGGGGCGTAGGTGTTCGCATCAAGCGGGCGGACATCTGCGATGGCTGCGCGGTCGGCGTGAAGCAGGTATTCATCGTCGAAGAGAACGAGGGTGAAGTTTGCGTCCCCTGGAGTTTCCTGCTGGTCCTTGAGAAAGGAGTTAAAGCCGGTGATGGCGGACTCAACCAGTGGCTGCATGGAGCCTGAGCGGTCGAGGATATAAGCGATTTCGGTAAGTTTTTTGTTCATGGTTTAATAATGGTAGTATGTATGGGACATTTTATGGGCGGTAGTCGTTGGGTTTCAAGGTGCTCACGGTGTTGTTTTTTGGTGAGGGCTACTCGCTCGTGGTATTCATATCGATGATGTAATAAGCGGAGTCATTAAAAGCTGCGGTGCCTGAGCAGATGTAGAAGGCGATCCAGTTCGGGGCGTTGTAGTTTTTTAGGAAGTCGTTGGCGACTGAGGCATTGAGGTCAATGTCGGAGCAGAGGTCATGCAGAAATGCTTGATCTTCGTTGATCTCGTTGAGTTCCCTATGAGTGGCTTCACGCCATGCTCCATTCTCGGAGACATCGAAAGATCCTATTATAATATCGCTGGGAGTAGGGCGGCTGAGCTGGTCAATTCCGTAAATTGCGATGTTGTCGATGTCGAGCTGGGAGCCGTTTTTGAAGGCGTAGTTTCTATCTTGGTTGGATTCTTCATCAAAGTTAACGATGAATTTATTCCATGCATGTTGTAAGCATGGGTCTTTGATTTGCGGGTTGTTGGGTGTTTCTTTGACCCATACGCCTTTGAGGCTCGAGGTGAAGTTAGGCTCTTCGCCGTCAGCTTGTATTTTATGGCCGGTGGCAGGGCAGAAGAAGTTCCAGTGGTCTAAATTGAGGTCAATGATTTGCATGGTGGGGGTTTTAGGGATTGAGGGGGTGGTGTTGGGGCAGTCAATCGAGGAGGTCGCTCCATTTGCCACAGGGGATGTCTTGATGTGGTGGGGTGCAATTGATCAGGTGGACGGTGTCGCCATAGACAGAGAAGATTGCATTTTGTCGGAATTGTTGGCCGAGCTTAATGGCCATGGCGCGGTCGCAGATGATTCCATAGCCAGGTTCCTCGTGATCTGAATTAGGCGAATAGCCTGTGACTGGAAAGTGGACGAGCTCTGCCTTTTTCAGTTCTGTTTTGAGTGCTCGATTGAAGGATTCATTTTCTGCTGCAGTGACTTCTTCATCGATGGGGAAACAGGCGGTGACAATGCAAAATTTTTGGGCGATGCACTCAGGGGCCAGATCACTGCGGAAACGTGCTTGTGATTAGGCTGGGTTGAGTTCGTGGATGTGTGACATTATGAAGGTGTATAAGATTTTCCAAGATGATGATAGGGCATGTTTGATGTGCGTATCTCCGATGCGGGGAAGGAATGTTCTTTGCCGCCGCACCGGAGTCGTCAACACACAGTTGAAAATCGATTGCTGCTCATTTATAAAGTTTCTCTTCTTCCTCTTTCACGATGTGGGAGAGGGCGGCTTTTAGATCTAGTTGTTCAGCTGGTGATGCGCATTGCTGCATGATCTTGCGGTGACTTGATACCTTGCGGGATATGCTACCGGCGCTGGAGAAATTTCCAATTTCACTGAACTGAACTTGCGAGGCGTTTTTGCTATCAATGCCGTAAGAGACAGCTGTAGCGATGGCATCCTCATTGGCTGCCAAGAAGAGAAATTCCCAATCATAGTTGTCTGTCTGGTGGCGAATCATCTTGCTGATTTTCCGAGTGTCGTAGTCCGTGGATGCGTTTTCGTATCCGTCGGTGTAGATGGCGACGATCACTTTACCGGGCCGATCTTTCTCTGGGGTTTCGGCGAGCTTTTTGCCAATGTTATCGATTGTGCGTCCGATGGCATCCAGCAGTGCCGTGCAGCCCCGTGGAACATACGTGCTCGCATCAAGTGGGCGCACCTCTGTGATGGGGGAGCAATCTGCGTGAAGTGAGTATTCGTTGTCAAAGAGGACGAGGGTCAAGTTAGCTTCACCCGGGGTTTCTTGCTGATCTTTGAGAAAGGTGTTAAAGCCGGTGATAGCAGATTCAACCAGTAGATGCATGGAGCTTGAGCGGTCGAGTATGTAAGCTATTTCTGTTAGTTCTTTATTCATAATAAAATAGTGTATGGAGGTATGGGACAATTAATGGGTGATGTTGTGGATGTGCGGTGTGATCCATTTGCTCTTACCGGTGATCAACGAGTAATTTTTTGTGGTTTTTTCTTTTGTGCCCTTTTCTTTTGTTGGGTTGAGTTATGATCAATTTTACGAAAGCGGTAGCCGCTCCATGATACCTCTTTGCCATTTAAATACGCGGGTTTCCCGACGAGATAGACTGCGTAGTCAGATGCATGGCTATGGGCAGCAAGGACGCAATAGATAGCTCCTTCTTTAATCATGCCGCCGGGGATATCGAAGTCGGCAATGGTGGCCGAGATACCCGGGGGCAGGTAACCTGGGATGGGGGTGGCATCGATGCAGACGACTTTGTCGTTGGTTTGGAAATGGCTCATGTTACTTGGTATTTGAGGTTCTATTTTTATGGTTAATATGATTTTGTTTGGGCTTTGGTTTTTGCGGCAAATTTGTGGCGTGAATTTGCTGGTTTAGGTCATGAAATAGGCGAACTGTTTTCCGGCGTATTCGATTTCCGCTACTACGATGACGCATTGTTTCATGCGAATACGATATTCTTGTGAGTCGACCAGGACGAGGGTGCCTAGGTTCTTGTAGGGGGTGACGTCAATTTTTTCAGAGATCATCGACTGAGCGAGGCTCTGCAACTCCTCTGTGGTTGTTAGTTTTTCTGACATGGTATGAATTGGATAAGTGTGGGGTATTTGTTTGTTCAGTGGTTGCATTAGCTCAGCATGCCATGCTGTTGTTGGGCTTGATGCGGGCAAACAGCAAGTCGCGCTTGCGCATGGCTTTGGTTATATCGTTTGTCCTTAAGGACATTCGGATACGTTCCTTCTGATAGCTGTCATTGTGCAGCGTGAAATGACACCACCAGGTGCCGTTGTTATTCCAAAGATGGTGGAGGGGATTGGCAGCGTCGATACGGACGGCCAGTTGTATGCTCTGTTGTGTTGTCGTATTAGTCATGATGTGTCTTTTTGTTTGAACACATCAGGAGTTTTGCCCGCCTCTTGTGAGAGGTGGCACCAAAAACAAACGACCCGACCTGAAGTGTATCAGGCCGGGTCG
>Ga0206131_10002692_pt1 | contig 21169 bp, 18 predicted proteins | sample Helgoland_Spring_FD_148636 | JGI IMG/M metagenome (GOLD analysis project Ga0206131, IMG submission 148636) | Pelagic subsurface seawater microbial communities from Kabeltonne, Helgoland, North Sea - Helgoland_Spring_Bloom_20160517_1 | ecosystem: Environmental > Aquatic > Marine > Epipelagic ...
AAATTGATCTGGCGTTAACTCTTTAAGATAGCTGATTACTGGTGCATATATCAAACTGTCATGACCTCCCCAACTGACACCTAATTTAAACATCTTTAAACTATCGACGAAGGTTTTTATTTTGGCAATTTCTTTTGTTTTTAATTCAAAACTTAACAAACCACTTGAACCAGACATTTGCCTTTGTGCAAGATCATACTGCGGAAAACTTTTTAATCCAGGGTAGAATACTTTTTCTATTTTGTGGTGGCTTTCAAGATAAGAGGCTATTTTCATACCGTTATCTTGGTGGGCTTTCATTCGAATCGGAAGTGTTCTTAAGCTTCGCAGAACCAGCCAACCTTCAAATGGAGCCATTTTGGCACCAAGTAGTTCATGTTCATTGCCGATTATAGAATCCATGATGGATTTACTAGAGACAATAACCCCTGCAACAACATCACTGTGACCACCGATGTATTTAGAAACGGAATGTACCTCTATGTCAATTCCTAGGTCTAAAGGTTTTTGAAATATTGGTGATGAGTAAGTGTTATCAATGGCCGTTTTTATTCCTTTTGATTTCGCTAAATCGGCAACGGCTTTTAAGTCTTGCAAGTCGTAAGTTAGTGATGCAGGACTTTCTAAGTAAATCAAGGCAGTGTTGCCCTGAATAGCATTAGCAAAATTTTGTACATCTCGACCATCAATAAAGGTTGAAGTGATATTGAACTTGTTTTTGAGATAGGTACTTATGAAAGTGTTTGTTGGTCCGTATATGTTTTTAATGGTGACAATGTGATCATTGGCCTTGACACAATGTAAAATTGCACTTGTGACGGCAGCAATACCAGAGGAAACCAATTTGGCTTTTTCGCCACCACAGATTGCTGCAATTTTATCTTCTGCAATTTTTACAGTAGGGTTGAGTAATCTGGAATAGATATAATTTTCGTATTTATTATCGAAGGCTTTGTCAATGTCGTCCCAAGAGTCAAAAGTAAAAAGAGAGTTCTGGTACAACGGAGGAACAACAGCACCGTGTTGATCTTTATAAGTATCAAACGCTAGGATTGTTTCTGGTTTTAGTTTATCATTTTTTGACATATTAAATCAATTGTTCGGTTTTTTAAAAAAACAAGCATACCCAGTTGCTGCGAAAATATAAGCTATGATAATATTAATAATAGACATAAATTGATAGGGTGCATATTCTAGTGATGTTACCCCAAGTGTAGCGGCCATGAAAATACCGGAAGGTGTCCATGGAGCAAGATTTTCCAACATTGTTCCAGCATCTTCAATTGTTCTGGAAAGTACCTTTCTTGGAATTCCCATTTTGTCAAATTTCTTTTTAAAAGCCTCACCAATAACAAAGCTAGTCGCATATTGATTAGACGTAGTGAGGTTTGTAAAAGCTGTTGTTGTAAGAGCAGCTAAGACTGTTTGCTTTTGTGTTTTTATATTTGACATCATGGATTTAATTACAATATCAATGGAGTTCATGACTTGCAAGGTGCCAATAAACGCAAAGATTAAAATGGATACAGTGATACCTTCGATTAGGTTATAGAGTCCTCCACGATTCAGAATATTCAAAACCTCGGCATCTACATTTTTGTTGGTAGCCATTTCAATAGAGAAACCCTTGTTGAAACTTTGGAATATATCGGAGAAAGAAAAGTCTTGAAATACTAAAGCAAGGATCATTGCCAACCAGGCAGAACTCAACAATGTCATGACAATCGGTTTCTTTTTTATGGAGCCCCATATAACAACAACCATTGGTAGAAACAACAAAATATTGAACTCAAATATTTCATCAATACCTTCCATTGTTTTTGATATTTGAGACAGTTCTATGGAAGTGGAGTTGCTTTCACCCATAAGGGCTGGAGACAGGATAATATATATTATTGCAGTTATTATAGCGGATGGTCCAGTCGTGTACATCATTGATCTAATGTGGTCAAACAATGGTGTTTCAGTAGCAAGGGATGCAATGTTTGTTGTGTCAGATAAGGGTGACATTTTATCACCAAAAAAAGAACCACCCACAACCGCAGCAGCAGTAATTGCCATGTTGGCACCATAGACTTCGGACACGCCTATCATTACAATTCCAATCGTTCCTGCGGACCCCCAGGAAGTTCCGGTTAATAGTGAAAATATAATACAGATTAGAAAAGAAAAAATATAAATCCAATTGGGATCAATAATAGAAATACCATAATAAATTAGCATCGGTATCGTCCCACTTACGATCCAACTGCCAATAAGAACACCTATCGAAAAAAGGATCATTAGTACAGGTACGGACTCTCCAACTTTCTTGGTTATGTTGTCTTGAATAGTATCCCAAGTATATCCATGATACATCAAGTACATTGAGCTAAATGTCAAGGCCATTAATATCAAAACCTCTAACGGTAACATGCCACCTTTAAAAATAACGGGATGAATAAAGAGACCATAAATCAAGAGGAAAAGGAAAAACAGCAACGGCCAAATGGCTTTCGACAAAGAAACGTCTTGGTTTTGATTCATAGCTTCAATTGGAGTTTACAATGAAGCTAAGTTAGCACAATTAAATAGATAGGTTATAGTTTTCTTTCTTAAGAAAGTTTCGTGAGTAATTTTTAATCCAAATTAATCTTACCGACATCAAAAACAATTTCTCCAAACTCTATCATAGCATTAAAGAGAGTAATTTTTTCATATTCAGGAATGTCCTCTACAAAGATTTCCTTGGGAGATATGAGCAGTTCGTTTATAAGTTTTTGCCTTTTTGTACCAGGCAACAAGGGCATATCTGGTGTAAACCATTGTCCATTTTTTTTGAAAGCGACATTACAATAATAGGTATCTGTTACGCAACCGTTAATTGTAAAAAGAATATCATCACAGTTACCTTTGTTGTTAAAACGTTCAAGTAGTTTGTCACGATTGTTGTATTTTAAACTGTAATCCAGATCTTGATCTTCAATGACTTGCAATGAATTTATTTCTCGTCTTTTATAGGGCAAAAACTCATATTTAAAATCTTCAGCGTTATACTCGATACGTAATTTATATAAGACTTTATTATCTAAGGTAAGTGCTTCCCTTTGAAGTTCATTGAATGTTATAGAGTGGTCTTTTTTTTGGTACAGCTCTTCTACAGATCGTTGAATTCTTTTTTGGTGATAAGAAAGATTATAGAGTCTATTGTTAAGGACCTTTATTGATTCAATGAGTTGGTACATAGATCTTTTGTAAGGTTTCGTTGTATTCTGATTGCTGCTCACTCAAATGTGTAATACCGCCACCACTTCTGTAAAATAGTTTATTGCCCTCTTTTTCAATATATCTAATCATTACACAGGAGTCAACGTCAGACCCATTAAATATACCACAAATTCCGGTATAGTAACCCCTTTTGGTTTTTTCTACATTTTTTATTATTTCTAGAGTTTTCGGCTTTGGTGCTCCAGAAATACTTCCTGCAGGTAATAGTTTAAATAGTAAGTCACCCAAGTTGCTTTTATATTGATCTTTTAACTCACCCGTAATTTCTGAACTTACTTGAAGAATAGAATGGTTGTTACTTTTGATTTTATCAATGTATCGAAACCGAGGAACAATAACGTTTTTGGCAACGATGCTTAAGTCATTTCGAATGAGATCAACGATGGTATTGTGTTCGGCTTTTTCTTTTCTATCATTTAAAATTATGTACTTAGCATCAGGAATTGACGCATCAATTGTACCTTTCATTGGATAAGAGCTGATGGTGTTAGCCTTTATTTTTACAAATGACTCTGGTGAGAAAAATATAAACTCTCCTTTGTAATATAATTTATACTTTGCTTTGCTGTAAAAGAAAAGTTCTTTCAAATTAAAAGATGATTCGACTTCTGTTTTCATGGTCAAGTTGATCAAGAACGTGTTGCCATAGCCCAATTCGTCATGTACTCTATTGAATGCTTTTTCGTAGGTTTTTTTATCTAGCCCTTTGTGTTTGAATTCGGGTTTGATATCATTGATAAAATAATTTTCAAAATTCCTAAAACCGTTGAAATCGAAAAGAACTTCATTGTGCATAGTGTCAATAGGGTACACTTTGATTTTTTTCATTTCAAAGTCGATCATAAACATAAATGGCCTCTTTTCATTTGACCACTTATTCATAATATGTCTTGCTTGATCTTTGTACATTAGAATTATGAAGTTGTCTATATATATAAACAAAAAAGCTGGCTAAAGTTCCCCTGCCAGCTTTTTAGAAGTATGTTTTCAAATATTAATTTTTCTTTTCGATGATTATTTCAACATCTTTTTCAATTTCTTTGTATTGCGGAACAGCATCTTTATCAAAAGATTTGAATTCAAAAGTGCTTTTGGCCTTCTTCAAAACAACATCTTTGTAAGTTTTCGTACCATCTCTTGTAATGCCAATTCTTAGCTTATCATTTGGTGCATAGCCAGAAAGGATTTCTAATAATTTGTCAAAGTTGTCAATTTTTACATCGTTTATTTTTCTAATTATATCACCTACAATAAGGCCAGCCTCTTCGGCTGAAGATTTCTCAACGACATCAATAATTTGGACTTCACCATTTTCGTTGTCCTTGATCATTATACCCAATTGTACTTTGTTGTCTGCAGAGATTACTTTCACCATTATATTTTCTTCTTCAAGTACTTTAATGATCTCATCCGACATTTCGCCCTCGGTTAATGTAATCTCGACTTCTTCATTGTTTGAACCTGACTCTTTCTTAAACATAAAAGTCGAATGAGGAGTTGATGAATCAAGACTAATTCCTTCTTTGCTCAGCATTTCTTTAATTTCAGCAGGCATTTCTCCGTCTCCATTCCATTCAATAGTTTTTTCATTGCCTTCGGCATCAATTCTAATAACTTTGTATGCTTGTTTTTTGATAATGTGAGCACCGTCCTGTGAAGCATCAATATTTATCTCAATATCACCCTCTTTATTAAGTTCTTTTATATAAGCGTCAGCTTGAGCACCTTCTTTAATAACCTTTTTAGAAACAACCTTTCCGTCATTGTCAACAGTTTTTTCAATAACAATTACTTTTTTCTTGACTTCTCTTTGTTGTGCAGATATTTCATTTATACTGAAAGCAGATATAAATGCCAGAAGCGTGATAGTTAAGTAGTTTTTAATCATAATTTTGATTTTTTGTAAAAATAAGGCCTAAGTCGGTATAGTTTTCTTAAGATTTTGTTACTATTTCCAATTTTTAGGCCAAAATGTCGTTTTATACATCAATAAAGATACCTTAATATTACTATGAGACTACTATTACCATTATTTCTATTGTTGTTTATTGCTTGTGAAAGTAATGTTGTTAACATTAAAGATGCGAATGGCATTATTATAGAAACTTATCAAATTCTTCCAGACTCAACAAAAAATGGTACTTATACCGCATTTTATGATACTGGTGAGGTTAAGCAAAAAGGCGTATATGAAAATGGAGTGATGGTAGGTGAAAACACTTTTTTCCATAAAAATGGAAACCCAGAGATTAAAGAAACATATGTCAATGGTATTATTACTGGTCAGTATTATAGCTATTACGAAAATGGACAAGTTGAAATCTCTGCGCCTTATGAAAAAGGAAATATGAATGGTACCTTAAAAGCGTATTATGAAAACGGAGCTGTAAAGGAAGTTGTTGAGATTGTAAACGGTGATGAAAATGGGCCATTTAAAGAGTACTATGAAAACGGAAAAATACATTGGGAGGGTCAATACCTGAATGGCGATAATGAGTTTGGACTTTTAAAAGAGTTTGATGAAAATGGCACCCTTATTAAAAAAATGATGTGTGATAGTTTGGCTGTTTGTAGGTCTGTTTGGACATTGAAAGATGGCGACATAACACCTGAATCATAATAGAAAACTTAAAGTTTTACTTTAAGTTTGCAATTAGAAAGCAAGACGTGAAAAAACAATTTACATTCTATTTTATTTGTCTAACTTTAGCCTTATCCGCTCAAATCGGAGGGAGATTTGCATTTGAGACAGCTTCATTGCCAACAAATGCTAGGCTAACAGCACTTGGAGGGCATCTTATTTCCGTGCAAGACGAAGATGTTGCATTGGCTCAATTGAACCCCGCACTTATAAATGCCCAAATGGATTATCAGTTAGGAATCAACCACAACTTTGTATTTGCTGGAGTATCTAACGGAAATGTAGCATTTGGAAAGTCATTTGATTCTTTAGGTATTTATACACACGTGGCTATTCAATATGTAAATTATGGTGAATTTCAGCTGGCGGATGAATTTGGTAATGTTAATGGTGTGTTTAATGCAGGAGAAGTTGGTTTGGTTGTTGGAGCGGCAAAGCAATTAAACGAAAGAGTAAAAGCAGGAGTCAATTTAAAGTTTTACAATGGCAGTTATGAGTCTTATAGCTCAACTGCAGTAGGGTTAGATTTAGGGTTTCACTATCAAAAACCAGGATCAACATCAAGTTGGGGCTTGGTATTAAAAAACATAGGAACAGAAATAGACCCTATTTTTGATACAAAAAGAGGTCTGCCATTTGAGTTGCAATTAGGATTTTCTAAGCGACTATCACATTTGCCGTTTCGATTTAGTATTGTTGGCCAGCAACTTCAAAAGTGGTACATACGGTTCGATGATCCAGATGTTGACAATCAAGTCAATATTTTCGGAGAAGTCACATCTAAAAGTGAATTTAGTAAATCAGTCGATAATTTTTTCAGGCATTTTGTTTTTAATGGTGAGTTTTTAATTGGTAGTAATGAGCAATTTAGATTAAGGTTGGGATACAATCATTTGCGCAAACAAGAATTGAAAGTATCTAACTTTCGATCATTGGCTGGGTTTTCATTTGGTTTTGGGTTTAATATTAAAAGTATCAGGCTTGACTATGGTTTAGGGTTTTATCATTTGGCGGGGGCAACAAATCATTTGAGCTTGAGAATGGATATGTCTCGCATTTTTAATAAAATCTAGCCACGCAGATGGTAGTCAAATGGCCTTTATAGCATGTAAAGTAGACACAAGATCCAACAAACGAAACATTTCGTAGACAAACGTCCTTCTCTTTATCCCATTTTATTAACTTTGTTGTTATTATTAAGAACTCACAAGAAATTTATGAATATAAATACGATAGGTAAGGCAAAATCAATTGCCAGTTGGCTTGTTTTTGTAATTGCGATAGCTGTCTACTACTTTTCTGTTGAAAGAACGGGAAGTTTGTGGGATGTAGGTGAATTTATTTTAGGAGCTTACAAACTTGAAGTTGTTCACCCACCGGGGGCACCTTTGTTTATGTTGATAGGTAGAATGTTTACTTGGGTAGCGGACTTGTTATCTGATAATCCAGAGAACATAGCATTCTCAGTTAATTTTATGTCAGCATTGTGTACTGCGTTTGGAGCGTTTTTGTTAGCAAGAATTACTATTCTTTTAGGAAGGTTGGCATTGGTTGGCCGAGGAGGCGAAACTACATCAGACCAAAACCTAGCTTTAACACTTGCTGGTATAGTAGCTGGTTTGTCAATGGCCTTTTCGTCATCGATTTGGTTTTCGGCAGTTGAAGGAGAAGTATATGCCATGTCAACTATGTTTACCGTATTGACATTATGGTCAGGATTGAAATGGTTTGATTTGCCAGATTCCCCAAAGTCGGATAGATGGTTGGTCCTAACAATATATATTGTGGGATTATCATTGGGTGTTCACTTGTTAAGTTTACTTACACTTCCTGCGATAGGTATTTTATACTATATCAAAAAATATAAAAATCATACACTACCAGGATATGCCCTTAGTTTTATCGGTGGTGCGGCAATAATTATTTTTGTACAAAAAGTCGTCATTGTAGGTATTCCTGTTTTATGGAAAAACCTAGAAATGCCAATGGTAAATGGTATGGGAATGCCATTTCATTCAGGATTGGTTTTGGCACTTATTCTTATAGCAGCTTTGATCTATTTCTTATTGAAAATGGCAAACAATAAAAGAAATAACGTAATGCAATTGATGGTTGTAAGTGCTATGATGTTGATTGTTGGTTTTTCTACAATTGGAGTTATAATTATCAGGGCCAACGCAGATACGCCAGTAAACATGAATGTGCCAAGTGATGCGACAAGAGTAATTCCATATTTAAACAGAGAGCAATATGGGGAACGTGCTATGATATATGGACCTCATTTTAATGCTTCACCAGAAGGTCTTGATAAAGAAGATAGATACGGAATAGTTGGCGACAGGTATGAAGTTGTTGATCAAAAATTGGACTATAGATATAAATCATCAGATAAAATTTTCTTACCAAGAGTTGGACATACAGAAGGTCCTAGACCTGGTTTGCATAAGCAATGGCACAAAGCAATAATGGGTAAGGATGTGAAGAAAAAACCAGGTCAGGGGTACAATATTAAGTTTATGCTTAAGTACCAGATGGGTTGGATGTATTGGAGATATTTTATGTGGAATTTCACAGGAAGACAAAATGCGGATCAAGGTTATATGCCTTGGGATGTTAAATCTGGACATTGGGCCTCAGGTATTAAACCTATTGATGAAATGAGACTTCATAATATGGATGAGATTACGGACACAATGAAGAATCACAAGGGAACGAATTCTTATTATTTCTTACCACTCATTTTTGGAATGATTGGAATGTTTTTCCATTTTTCAAAAGACAAGAAAACTTTCCTGGCCATATTTACATTATTTTTAATTACGGGACTTGGATTGATTTTATATTCTAATCAACCTCCGAACGAACCAAGAGAACGAGATTATGTATTGGTAGGTTCCTTTTTTACATTTTGTATTTGGATTGGAATGGCGGTTTTGTTCCTGGCTGAAATGTTACGTGAAAAAGTAAAACTTAGTTCTTCCTTGTCACCAATTATTGCAGGAGCACTGGTTTTATTGGCACCTATCTTAATGGGGACACAAAACTTTGATGATCATAGTAGACTAGGACATTATGCATCAAGAGATTATGCTTCCAATTTCTTAAACTCCGTTGAGAAGGATGCTATCATATTTACATATGGCGATAATGATACTTATCCACTATGGTATGCACAAGAAGTTGAAAATATCAGAAGAGACGTACGGGTTGTAAACTTGAGTTTGATATTTGTAGATTGGTATATTGAAAAATTAAGAAGAAAGGTTAACGATTCTCCTCCCATTAAGCTGACTATTCCTTCGGAAAGTTACAGAGGAAACAAGAGACATCAAGTCTTCTTTGCCAACCCGGCGAATCCACAAAATTTAACTACACCATTAAATATAAATACAGAACTTGCATTTATGGGTAGTTCCGCAAATACTATCAGGGGCCAATCTTATGCGAGATCTCAAAACTTGTACATACCAATTGATAAGTCAAAAATGCTAAGCAAAGGCTTAATGACTCCGAAGGATACTGCAAGAATGGTAGATAATATCTTGTTGAAATTCCCAACGAATAAGCAGTATATTTCTAAAGATGAATTGGCTGTGTTGGACGTTGTAGCGTCTAATCTTCACGATAGGCCGATTTACTTTGCCGTAACATGTAAGAACGAAAAGCTATTGGGTATAAACGATTACATGCAAATGGAAGGATTGGGACTAAGGGTTATTCCGGTCAAAACACCTAGTCTGAGGTCATTATCAATTTACGGAAGTGGAAGAGTTGCACCTGATAAGGTTTATGATAACATAATGAACAAATGGCGATGGGGTAATTTCGATAAAAAAGATGTTTTTGTTGATGGTAGTTATGCAGCTGAAATACAAGCAATGAAGATTGTTTTGATGAGAACAAGCCAAGAATTTATTACCAATGGCAATAAAGACAAGGCTGCTGATTTAGCTTCGAAATACTTTGAAGCATTTCCTCATTTCAACTTCCCTTATGACGAAAGTGTTGTTCCTTTTATTGATGTATTGATAAAGGCTGGACAAAAAGAAGAAGCGAAAAAGCACTTGGCAATATTAGCAGAAGAGACGAGACAGAAGTTGAGATTTTATGACTCATTAAACGAGGTAGAATTTGATAGCTTCAAAAGTGATTTCCAATATGCAGTAAGAGCGGTTTCGGAAATAATGGAAAACACAAGAGCATTGAACGATCCTGAATTGTTGAAAAAGTATGAAGCAGAATTTTCTGAATATGACATTACAAAACTTAGGAAATAATGAAAGTAGCGATTGGGTGTGATCATGCAGGCTATGAATACAAAGCCTACTTGATAAAAAAGATGAAATCATGGGGCATTGAATCTGTAAACATTGGCACAGACACAGCAGACTCGGTTGATTATCCTGACTTTGCACATCCTGTTGCCAATGCTGTTTCAGCAGATAATGAAGTTGGTTTAGGCATCTTAATTTGTGGCAGTGCCAATGGTGTTGCGATGACAGCAAACAAGCATCAAAACATCAGAGCAGCTATTTGTTGGAAGGTTGAAATTGCAGAATTGGCACGCCAACACAACAACGCCAATATTATTTGTATTCCAGCTAGGTTTGTGTCTACTAGAATGGCAGGTAGTATGGTAAAAGCATTTTTAAACACTCCGTTTGAGGGTGGACGTCATGGACGACGAGTAGGTAAGATCGCTTGTCAATAAAAAATTTAAGATGAAGAGTTATTTATTATTATTGTTTTTGTCGTTTTCAATAGTTGCCAATGCGCAATATATAAGTTCAGTTTCTTATCCTGATACGCTTAGAAAAAGTAACCTGGAAAAAGACAATTTATCTGTTAAGTGGGCAAATACTGTTACGGCAGAAGAACTATCCGAACACTTACATGTTTTGGCTTCAGATGCATTTGAGGGGAGAGAAACGGGCGAACCAGGAAATGAAATGGCAGCCAATTATATTGCGGAACAATTTAAGAACCTGGGCTTGCCGGCAGTAGGACTAGAAAACGGATACTTTCAATCAGTTAGCTTTAATAAAACAGGGTGGAAGCAAAACGAAATAGTAATTAATGGTAACAAATACAAGCATCTTTGGGACTATATGGGTTTTGCTACGATGAATGATGAAATGGTATCAGTTGACCTTGATGAAGTCGTGTTTTTAGGTTTTGGAATAGATGATCCTAAGTATAGCGACTACAAAGGCAATAAACTCAAGGGAAAGGTAATCATGATAAACAAGGGAGAACCTTTAGATCAAGATAGTATTTCTTATTTAACAGGCACTAAAGAAAAGTCTGATTGGGCAGATAATATTTGGAGGAAACTAGAAGTGGCCCAAAATCATGGTGTGAAAATGGTTTTGGTTATTGAAAATGAATTGAAGCAGTTTCTAAATCAAAATAGAAGATTTTTAGTATCACCTTCCTTGCGTTTAGGTGATGGTTTAACTGCAGATAAAAAGCATGCCAACCATATTTATATTTCAAGTACTATGGCAAAAGATATTATTGGAAAGAAAGCTAAAAGGGTCAAAAAGTGGAGAAAGAAAAACACGATGAAAGGAAAAGCTTGTGACATTAAACTAAAGCCAGAAGTTAAGTTGAATTTGACCAAAAATGTTGATGTTATAAATGGTCAGAATGTAATGGGCTTTATAGAAGGAACAGACTTGAAAGATGACATCGTTGTTGTTTCTGCGCATTACGACCATCTGGGGAAAAGAGGGTCAGACGTATATAATGGTGCTGATGACAACGGGTCTGGTACGAGTACTGTTCTTGAACTAGCAGAAGCATTTGCAGAAGCAAAAGCGAATGGAAATGGTCCAAGGCGAAGTGTTCTTTGTTTATTGGTGACAGGAGAAGAAAAGGGACTTTTAGGTTCTGAGTTCTATGCAGAGAATCCAGTATACCCTTTAGAGAATACTGTAGCTAATGTCAACATTGATATGGTAGGCAGGGCAGATGAAAAGTATAAAGACGTAGAAAACTATATTTACGTAATTGGCTCTGATAGATTAAGCACAGATCTGCATAAAATAAATGAGAATATCAACAACAAGTATTCTCAAATAATTATGGATTACAAGTACAATGATGAGAATGACCCCAATAGATATTACTTTAGGTCAGATCATTATAATTTTGCAAAAAAAGGGATTCCTGCTATTTTCTTTTTCAGTGGAGTCCATAAAGATTATCACAGAACAACAGATACTGTAGATAAGATTATGTTTCCTAAAATGGAAAAAATCGGAAGACATGTTTTCCATTTGATTTGGGACTTGGCTAATAGAGACAAACGTATTGTTGTTGATGGTGAGGTAAAGTAAGGCTACATTAAAATTAGAAATATGCTGAAGTAAAAGTTAATTATACTTTAGTCTAATGATAAAAGGATTAGAAAGGGATCGTAATTGAATTTACGATCCCTTTTTTATTATTAGAGCCGAGCTCTGTCAGAGACAAGCTCTGACAGAGCTCGGCTCTAATAATTTCCCTTAAATGATTTAAATTCAGGCTGTTATGTGAAAATGGGCATTCTTTTGTATTGATTAAAGTCAACAGAGCGGAGCTCTGTCAGAGCTCTTCACTAGCAATAAAAGCAATTTTAAAAAATTGATAATTTGATGTTTTCGCAACGTATAAAGTGAACGGTAGATTTGATAAGTATGAAGACCTATTCTTTGAAAAAAGTATTTTATAAGTAGAACCTCATTTTATTACTTATCCTTCTTTTTCTTATCCAGATAAGCAGCCCACATAATCTTATCACTGCCGAATCTGTTTCGGATCCAATCTTTTTGTTGCATTAACTGTATGGCAGTAGGGGTATCATCGAAAATGCTGATTTGATAGTTACCCTGAACCAAACCACTAAACTTTACACCAATTAACCTTATAAGCTGTCTGCGTTCATTTAGAATGTCAAATAACTCACAAGCTTTGCGAGATAAAACAGTTTCATTGGCTGTATAACTTATGTGCTTTTGCTTTGTGTATGTGTTGAAGTCTGCGTATCTGATTTTTATTGTTATACATGAGGCCAACTTTTGTGACGACCTCAAATCAAAAGTCAACTGATCGACCATCTTAAGTAGCAAGTTTCGAATATACTTAAGGTCCAATGTGTCTTCAGTAAATGTTCGTTCTTTAGACATTGATTTTTGCTCGCTGTAAGGAACGATAGGAGTGTTGTCAATTGCGTTTGCCTTTTCCCAAAGTCGACGTCCTGTTTTTCCAAATTCTCGTTCTAGCAGTCTGGGTGGAACCTCACTTAGAGTCTTGATTTGCCGCACACCCATAAAGCTTAATTTCTTATAGGTTTCTTTGCCAATGCCTGGTATTTTCCGAACAGACAGAGGTGATAGAAATTCCTTTTCTGTACCATTTTTAATTTCTTTCATACCATCTGGCTTGCCTTCTCCGGTTCCAATCTTAGAAACAAGCTTATTGACAGACAGCCCAAATGAAATCGGAAGTCCAGTCTCATGGATAATTGTATATTTTAATTCTTTGGACCATTTAAAACAACCAAAGTGCTTATCCATTCCAGACAAGTCCAGATAAAACTCATCAATTGAGGCTTTTTCATATATCGGTGCTGTATCAGCTATAACTTCAGTTACCAATTTGGAATATTTTGAATAACTGTCCATATCTCCGCGTAAGACAATAGCCTGGGGGCACAGACGCAAAGCCATTTTGATGGGCATGGCAGAATGCACTCCAAAGCGCCGGGCTTCATAACTGCAAGAAGAGACCACTCCACGGTTAGAGGTACCTCCAATTATAAGTGGTTTGGACTTAAAGTCACTGTTTTTAAGGCATTCAACGGAAACGAAGAATGAGTCCAAATCCATATGTAAAATAGCCCTGTCGAACAATTAGGTTTCTTTTTGATGATAAAGTCGACGCAATTTGTCGAAATTTACGGCAAGGTATGACAAATATGTTTAAGTTTAAGAATGAAGTTTAAGCTGAAATAGTAAAATGCATGTTTAAATTTGCTTTGTAATCTGTAAGTTTGATGGCATTGTAAGAAAGATCGACAGTTTTCTGCAAGGCTTTAAGTTTTGACTTAACACTAAAACGTATATTTTTCTATGACAAAACATATTGACGTTACTGAGGAAGCAGGAAGGGCGTTTTTTACAAGTAATACCCAAGGAGAGGTTGTTATGTTAAACCTATTGAAATATAACAAATGGGCAGACTATTCTCAGGATAAGTCGTTAGAACCTGAAAACGAGATCTCAGGCAAAGATGCTTATAGAATATATATGAAAGAAGTTGTGCCTCATTTGGACGCGGCAGAAAGTGAAGTCTTGTTTATGGGAAAATGTGATTCTTTTTTAATTGGTCCGCAAGATGAGAAATGGGATGAGATGATATTGGTTAAACATAAGAGCAAAGAGCGTTTTTTAGAATTTGCATCTAATGATGCATATTTAAAAGTTAAGGGTCATAGAACGGCAGCCCTTGAAGACTCAAGGTTACTTCCTATTGTTGAAAAGTAAAAAACTTCTTGATCAGACACGACAGCTATAGAAAGGCTCCATGCTTGGCAAGACCTGTTATGTCTGACAACAAAATTTAAAATTATTTTTAATTTCTAAATTTCTTTTTATAAGTGCCCATATGCACGACTTATATTTTCCAGCACCAAATACAATGGAATGGAAAGGACTTCTTTTTAAGTATTTGTTTTAGGTTTTTTACTTGAAATGCGGCGTTGTTTTATCGACTTATGAAATGTTGAATTTCATTGGTAATAAAGAGCAATTCAGTACACGGAAAGATACATTTAACCATTCATTATTTTTTATTGACTATTAATTAAAAATACACACAAAGCCTTAAATTTTAATTCACATCAACATTTCATAAAGTCATTCCGTAGATTAAACTTAAAACTTCGGTGTTTATTAAGCATGATCGCCAAAACTCTCTTACATTTGCACGAAATTTTGAAAAGTGTTAACAGTACAAGATCTTACATTACAGTTCGGCAAGAGGATATTATTTGATGATGCCAATGTTGTATTTACACATGGCAATTGCTATGGTGTTATTGGTGCCAATGGGGCAGGAAAATCAACTTTCTTAAGAATCATATCTGGAGATAAAGATGCCAACAAAGGCCACATCAGTTTAGAGCCGGGAAAAAGAATGGCTGTTCTAAAGCAGAATCATTTTGAATATGATGAGGTACGTGTTTTGGATACAGTATTGATGGGTCACGATAAATTATGGTCTATCATGCTTGCCAAGGATGCTATTTATGCCAAACCAGACTTTTCTGATGAGGATGGTATTAAAGCGTCAGAACTGGAAGAAGAGTTTGCCGAGATGGATGGCTGGAATGCAGAACCATCGGCTGCGGCATTGTTAAGTGGTATTGGGATCAAAGAAAAAGACCACAACAGGTTGCTTAAAGACCTGAATGGCAATCAAAAAGTAAGAGTGTTATTGGCACAAGCTTTATTTGGAGATCCAGATCTTTTAATTCTTGATGAGCCTACCAATGATTTGGATATTGAAACAGTTACGTGGTTGGAGGATTTCCTTTTGGATTTTAAAAACACGGTGATTGTCGTATCTCACGACAGACACTTTTTAGATACAGTTTGTACACATATTGTAGATATCGATTTTGCTAAAATCAATATGTATAGTGGAAACTATAGCTTCTGGTATGAGTCATCTCAATTGGCTTTGAAACAAAAGTTAACACAAAATAAAAAAACAGAGGAGAAGCGTCAGGAGATGCAAGCCTTTATCGATAGATTTAGTGCAAATGCTTCTAAATCAAAGCAAGCGACATCAAGACGTAAGATGTTAGATAAGCTTTCTTTGGAAGACATAAAACCTTCTTCAAGAAAATACCCAGGAATTATTTACGCTCAATCGAGACAAGCTGGTGATCAGATTTTATCTGTGAAAAACTTGAGTTACGAACTTGATGGTGCTCCCTTGTTTAAGGATTTAAATTTTTCTATAAACAAAGGCGATAAGATTGTAATTCTTTCCAAAAATGGTTTGGCGTCATCAGCTCTATATCAAATCCTTAACAACGAACTTAAAGCCACAACTGGTGAATTTGAATTTGGTCAAACGATAACAACGTCGTACTTGCCAGGTGAAAATGAAAGCTTTTTTGAGGACGACCCAATGAGTTTGATGGATTGGTTAAGACAGTATTCGGAAGAAAAAGAAGAGCAGTATATCAGAGGCTTTTTAGGAAAAATGTTATTTTCCGGAGAAGAGGTTTACAAGTTGTCTAACGTATTGTCAGGAGGTGAAAAAATGCGTTGTATGATATCAAGAATGATGTTAACACAGGGAAATCTATTGATGTTAGATGAGCCGACGAATCACTTAGACCTTGAAAGTATTACAGCGTTAAACAATGCATTGATTAATTATGATGGCACTGTTGTCTTTACATCGCATGATCATCAATTTATTCAAACAGTGGCTAACAGAGTTATCGAAATCACTCCCAATGGAATGATTGACCAGCTTAAAACGCTAGACGAGTATTTGGCTGATGAAAGAATCAAAGGCTTGAGAGAAGAAATGTATAAAGGCTTAGAGTTCGCTTAAGTTTCTACGTCAGGCGATTGGTCAAAGACCTTTCGCAAGGAGTTTTCCTCCTGACGTTTAAAAATTCGGCGGACCCAAAGCGCGGTTTGCAACCTCGCGTTACTTTAGGCTAACTTTTTTCTGATTAGATTCACGCCGTCATCGATTGGCAACAGTATATTATCTACTCTATCGTCATTTACAATATACTCATTGAAAAGCATAAGACCTTTTCCTAGTTTGTCAACATCATCGGTTACCACTTTGCCTTTCCACAAAACATTATCAGCCATAATAATTCCTCCTGGACGTAATTTGTCAAACAGCAAGTCGTAATAGTTTCTATACTGTCTTTTAGCAGCATCCATAAATACCAAATCAAAAGTATAATTCAAGGATGGAATTATTTCAGCGGCGTCACCAAGTTTTTGAATGATCGTTTTGTCACTTCCAATAGAAGATAGTTGTTCGTTGTAAAACTCTTTTAAGTTTTCATTTTTTTCTAAGGTGATGAGTGTGCCTCCTGGTTGTAAACCTTCTGCCAAACACAAAGTGCCATAACCTGTAAATGTGCCAATTTCTAAAATAGTTTTAGGAGATACCATTTTGCTAACCATGCTTAAAAGACGCCCTAGAAAAGACCCAGATAACATTTTGGTTTGCTCGGTTATTGCTGATTTTTCTTCCAGGTTGTTGAGCTGTTGATTTGCTTTTTTTGAATGCAACTCACAGTAAGCTCTGATTTCAGGAGAAGTGATGTATGGATATTTACTATCTGGCATTTATAAACTTTTTTAGAAATGGGTGGCTAAATACTACTAAGAGAATTAACATTACACCTAGGTAGAATAAAGTTGACATTTCTTGGTGCTCATTTAAAATAATGATGGCTAAAAGAATGCCATAAACGGGTTCCATGTTAATAACAAGGGTAGCATCAAAAGCTGAAACATGTTTTAAGGCTTTCATACTGAGAACATAGGCAAGCGTAGTACACAAAAGTGATAAAATAATAATATAGATCCAATCTCCTCTCGCAGGCATTAAGTCACTTGTGTTTTTTAAAACAAAAGGCAATAAAATTGAAATGAAAAGAAAAGCACTAAACATTTCAATAAAACTTATTTGGTAAGGAGATGCATCGTCTACCCATTTTTTATTTAATGACGAAAAGACAGTAGCTAAAAAAGCGGATATTAATGCTACAATCAAACCTTTGTGCATACTTAAGTCAATATTTTGAGCAATCAAAACCATCGGTGGAATAACTAAAAATCCCAAAATAAATTCCAGCCATTGAAACTTCTTTTTGGTGATTAGAGGTTCGACTATAGATGTAAAAAATGAGGTTGTTGCCATAGCGGCCAATACGATAGAAGCATTTGCAAGTTTAATCGCACCATAGAAGGTGATCCAATGGAGGGCAACCAAAATGCCAATTGCGGCGTAAATCAGTATCAATTTACGGGGCATTTTAAAGAGTTGCTTGCCAAATTGTATAAAGAACAATAGTGAAAAACTTGTTATTAAAACACGCCACCAAACAAGGTTAATGGCAGAAACACTTATCAAGTCACCTAAAATCGCAGTTAACCCATAGAGAAGCACAGCAAAGTGTAATTGAAAATATGCAATGCGTTTAGGACTCATGGATGTGTTTAAAATGCCAAATATTGGTCATTATTAAATTAAATCTGGTAAAATGAAAATTTCATAAACATTTATTCAAAGATTATCATATTTTTGGACATTATTATTGTTAACACCTTATATGACACTTAATATTGGAACAACTGTTCCCGACTTTACGTTAAAGAACTCTGATTTAGAGGATGTTACTTTAGCAGATCAAAGAGGACAGAACGTAGTTTTATTATTTTTCCCATTGGCATTTACTGGTACATGTACCGAGGAGCTATGCCATATGAGAGATAGTATTTCAAAAATCAATGATCTAAATTCCAACATTTTAGCCATCTCGGTTGATTCTCCATTCACACTTAAGAAATACAAAGAGGAAAATGCATTAAATTTTCCATTGCTTTCTGACTTCAATAAAGAAGTGAGCCAAGCTTATGGTGCATTTTACAAAGAGTTTGTTTTGGGTTTGAAAGGCGTTTCGAAAAGAGCGGTGTTTTTACTTGATAAGAATGGTATGCTGCAATATTCAGAAGTTTTGGAGAATGCAGGAGACTTACCCAATTTTGAAAGCCTTGAAAAAGCACTTTCTAATTTAAACTAACACCTTTAAATTTTCAAAAATGGCTAACGAGTTAGATAACGTTTTAAGTGATGCAATTACAGAGGTACTTGTAGAAGAAGAAAAGAAAGCAACTGAATTACAATTGTCACAGCTTTTGGTTTTTAATGATGACTTCAACACTTTTGACTGGGTGATTCAATGCTTTATGGAGGTATGTAATCATACTTTTGAGCAATCAGAGCAATTGTCTCTTATCGTACATTACAAAGGAAGAGCCATTGTTAAGACCGGGGATATGGAAAAACTAAAGCCAATGAAAGAAGCTTTGGTTGAAAGAGGTCTTTCTGCCGTTATTGAGTTGGCTGTACGCAGGTAATTGGCCTTCTCTCTGCCAAATGATGTGGATGTGTTTCCACACCCTCTACTTTCTGATCAAGATGGATTTTTAGCAGTTGGAGAAGTGCTATCAGTTTCTAAAGTTTTATTGGCTTATCAGTTCGGAATTTTTCCGTGGTACCATGAAGGTGAACCCGTTTTATGGTGGTTTACAAATCCCCGCTTTGTTTTATTCCCAGACAATTTGAAGATTCATAAAAGCATGAGGTCTTATTTGAATCAAAATAAATTCGAAGTAACTTTCGACACTCACTTTCCTGAAGTTATGCAGTCTTGTAAAGGTATCAGAAGAAAAGGTCAAGGTGGGACTTGGATTTCTGATGACATGGAGTATATCTATAACGATTTACACGAAAAAGGATATGCACATTCGGTAGAAGTGTGGAATGGAGACGAACTGGTTGGTGGCATGTATGGTCTTGCGCTTGGAAAAGTATTTTATGGAGAATCAATGTTTTCGTTTGAAAGCAATGCCTCAAAATTCGGATTTATCAAGTTGGTGCAATGGTTAAAAGCACATGGGTTTGAATTAATTGATTGCCAGCAAGAAACTAAACACCTGTCAACTTTGGGCGCTGAATTAATTGATGGCGGCGAGTTTTATATGTTCTTGAAACAGAATATCTTTAATACGACGAAACTAGAAAAGTGGCAATATTGTTAATTTGTTATAATAGATAAAAAGAATATGATAGCATTTGAAAAGTATGTTCTTGAAAACGGGTTGACAGTAATCCTTCACAATGATCAAAGTACTCCCTTGGTGGCTGTAAATGTTTTGTATAAAGTGGGTTCAAAAAATGAGGCACCTGACAAAACAGGATTCGCACATTTGTTTGAACACCTTATGTTTGGGGGGTCCTTAAATGTACTTGACTTTGATACGCCAATTCAAGTCGCTGGCGGGGACAACAATGCTTTTACAAATAGTGATTTGACAAATTTTTATAACGTGATGCCTTCTGAAAACCTGGAAACTGCTTTATGGTTGGAGTCGGACAGAATGAAAAGTTTGATATTTAGCCAAGAAAGCTTGGACGTTCAAAAAAAGGTTGTTGTTGAAGAGTTTAAGGAAACAAGTATAAATAAACCCTATGGTGACCTTTGGCATGAACTGTCGGCATTGGTGTATAAAAAACATCCTTACAGGTGGCCCACGATTGGTTTGACTCCACAACATATTGAAGATGCAAATCTTGAAGATGTAAAGTTGTTTTTTGAGAATCATTATAATCCGTCAAATGCAATATTGGTTGTTGCAGGAAAGTTAGATCTTGAGAATACAAAAACTCAAATTGAAAAATGGTTTGCAGAAATTCCAGGTAACCCAAAACTAAATATAGGTATTGTACAAGAACCTCAACAAAACGAATACAGGCAAAAGACGGTATACAGACCAGTGCCTTCAAATGCCATCTACCTTGGTTTCCCAATGGGTGATAGATTGCATAAAGACTTTGCACTTTGTGATGTGTTGTCTGAGGTTTTGTGTGGTGGAAGATCATCAAGGTTTTACCAGAATTTGATAAAAAATTCAGAGATGTTTTCAAACGTAGATGCTTATATTTCTGGAACCATGGACCCTGGGTTGTTTATTATCGAAGCAAAACTATTAGATGGCGCAGACATAGAAAAAGCAAAGGCTTTGATCTGGAAAGAAATCGATCACTTGATGGACACACTTGTTGATGCTGAGGAACTGCAAAAAGTTAAAAACGGATTGATCAGCTCTATCGTTTTTTCTGAAGTCAGTATAATTAATAAAGCCATCAATTTGGCTTATTATGAAATGCTGAAAGACGCGGATATGATAAATAATCAAGAAGAAGATTATTTAGATATAACGCCGGAAGATCTTCAAAGTGTTGCTAAAAGAATTTTCCTAAAAACCAATTGTAATGAGATTCTTTACTTGAAAGAATCAGAGAAGGAGGCTGTGGTTTAAAAGAATAAACAATATTCTAATTAAAGGATATATCAATGCCACAGCATTAAAAAAAGATGGAACACTGAATAATTAAATCGATATTGAATTTAGAAACTACTTGGAGAGAAAGAATTTTAAC
>Ga0206131_10002694_pt1 | contig 21144 bp, 16 predicted proteins | sample Helgoland_Spring_FD_148636 | JGI IMG/M metagenome (GOLD analysis project Ga0206131, IMG submission 148636) | Pelagic subsurface seawater microbial communities from Kabeltonne, Helgoland, North Sea - Helgoland_Spring_Bloom_20160517_1 | ecosystem: Environmental > Aquatic > Marine > Epipelagic ...
AGTGGCGGAGGGAGTGGGATTCGAACCCACGGTGCCGATGAAGGCACGACGGTTTTCAAGACCGTTACAATAAACCAGACTCTGCCATCCCTCCTGATTGTGAAAAGCCTATAGCTATAGGGTTTCTAAACAGTTTTGAGATTTCTAAGATTTCCTTGTAAATCCGTTTGTGGGATTTTTGTGGGATATCATTAGTTTTTCATTCTCAAGCGTGTATTTTAGGCATATATTCATTAAAGTCTACACCTAATTGTTCTATGAAACTTGCATAAACTTTTTGGGTAACAGTAACATCTTTATGTCCCAATCTATTTGCAACCTGAACTACTGGACAGTTATTCATAAATAAATTTGAAGCATGCGTATGTCTTAATGAATGAGCAGAGAAACCTTTCATACCAATATCTTTCATAGCCTTAGGAACTCTTTTAGACCATACAGTTATAGGTGTATGTGCTTGAAGTCAATCCCTTATCAAATTCTGAACAATCAATTCGTAACCATGATCCTTTATTAGATTAATAGTCATTATTGCAAAGTTAGGATGAATAATGGTGCTAAGAAACGGGGATTATCTCATTTATTAATTCTTAGAGTGAAACTTAGCACCAAAATCCTTATACCTAACTATTCTTTCTTCCAATAAGCTGTTCTTTCATCTCATCTCGCTGCTCTTCTTGGAATAATTTATAAATATTCATTTGCTGTTTAGTAAAAATGTTAGCAAGCTGCTTTTCAGCATTTTTATTTATTTTATCAATTTCTTTTTTAAGTGAACGAAGCTGACGCATTCCCATAACTCCCATTCCTTTATTATTAGTTGTTTTTTGATTATCGATATTGATGCCATACTTATTCATTAAATTCCTTCGTTTTTCAAAGTTATCAACAAAAATAGGTTTGAATTGTTGAACTTGTTCCTCTGTTAAATTTAATCTTGATTGGATCTCTAAAAATATGTCATTATGCTCACCATAATCAGAAGCATTAACTCCCGATATAAGGGTAGTAAGCATAATGACAATTAACTTTTTACTATTTATTTTTAAAGAACACATTAGTATAAATCTACCTTAAAAAAGAGACTTGGAGTAAAGCCACGATAGGTTATTTCTGTTTCTAAAATTTCTCCTTCTATAATTTCATATTCTGTGTACCATTGATTTTTACGGTCATAAAGGTTGAATATTGATAATCCTGCTTGCCCATCAAGTCCTCTTCTTGAAAAATTATATGTAAAAGACAAATCAAGACGATGGTAGTCGTCATAGCGTAAATCATTTTTTGCACCAACCTCATATGTTGGCGGAAAAGTATCCTCTACCACACCCAATACTTCAGTATATGGCCTTCCGGTAGCATAGATAAATGTAGATGCTAAATCCCAATCCCCCCATCGATACATCAATACAGTCTTGAACTCATTTGTTGCATCTTGATCAGCAAAATATGTGGTATCTGAAACAGTTGGAAAATCATAAATAACTTCACTAAAGGTATATCCTACCCACCCAGTTAGATCACCGATATTTTTTTGTAAAAATAATTCAACTCCAGAAGCAGTCCCGGAACCAGTATGAAATTCTTGTTCTAAAATAAGAGTTAACCCTGTTCCGTCTTCGTTGCGAATTGGTCGTGTCTGTTGCGTGAATTCTGATAAGCCCTCATATTCCTTATGAAATAATTCAATATTAAAATTATAGTTACCGACATAATGAGTTGTTCCCAATATAAAATGACTTGATTTACTAACAGGTACAGTCTCCCCGTCTGCTAAAGTCCAGAAGTTACGAGGTCCCTCCTCAATACTTTGTCTAGCAACACTGAGAGCAAATTGATGATAATCACCAAAAGCTGCTCTTAATTGCGTAGTATCATTTAACTCATATGAAATCGATAATCTAGGTTCTGTATATACTTCATCATTAATACTATATTTACTAACTCTTAGTCCGGGAATTACTGTAAGTGCATTTATAACAATCTCATCTTCAATATAAACTGTTGAGGTAGCGCCTTCATTTTTGGTTTCTAGAACAAGATCACCATTTTGTATAAGAGAAAAATCTATATTTTGTTGAGTATATTGCAATCCAAAACTTAATGTGTTCCATTGATTTAAGTAATAATCATTTTCAATTTTTACAGTAAAATCATCAAGTTGATTATCCTCATTACTGCTCGACTCTCCTGTTGTTGGTTCATCATCTGAATCTTCGTATATAACTTGTGTATTTATTAAACGATCTCTATAACTAAAATATTCTGATGCTGATATAACAAAATTTGTATCTAATCTATCATTCCATTGATGGGAATATTTTGCGCTAATGCCTGTGTTGCCCCATTCACTTAGATCAATTGTACCTACAGCAAAACTAATTTCTTCTTCGCAAAAAGTGCCTCCAAAAGGACCATTTCCATCAAACAACTCACATAAACGACTGATATCTGCATTCCCATCAACATCTCGCGAGTTATCAAGCTCATCTGCTCCATTATAAAAACTGATAGAAAATTTATCATCGTTTGGTAGTCTATATGTTAGTTTGGCATTCATATCATAAAAGTAAGATTCTGGTTCTATTGAAAATCTACCTAAAGCAAATTGCCCAGGTGTTGAAGTTCCAGCTTGAGCATTTTGGTTTTCTCCAGTAACCGACTCTAGAATATCGTTATAGAGATCGCTTTGATAAGATTTGCGGCCTGTTAAGATAAAAGAGCCTGCTCCATCTGCAAAAGGTTGTTCAACTACAGCATTAGTACTTAACAGACTAACACTAGCACCTATACCGAATTGCTCAGTATTTCCATCCTTACCTGTAATATCAACAACACTAGACATACGTCCACCATATTTTGCCCCAAAACCTCCTTTATAAAATTGAACATCCTTAATTGCATTATTATTAAATGCACTAAAAAATCCAAAAACATGGTCTACATGGTAAACAGTGAAATCATCAAATAAAACTAAATTCTGATCGATAGTACCTCCTCTTACTACAAGTCCTGATGAGCTTTCATTGGAGCCAGATACACCTGGTAATAACTGCATTGATCTAAAGATATCTTGTTCTCCAAGATTTGGTAAAGATCGTGTAAGGTCTGGTGATAAAGAGAATTGACTTATTCCAGACTGTTGCATCATGTTTGAATTAACACTTCCAACAACAACAACATCTTCAATCAAACTATCCTTTTCAAGTTTATATAAATTTATAATCAATCGTTTAGTATCAGAAGAGACTTTTATCTCCTTGCTTTCATATCCCATTTTATTGATTACAAGAATTGAACCCACAGGAATATTAAGTATAGTAAATGAACCATCTTGATTTGCTGTAGAAACTCTATTTGTGTCTTTAATAGTAACTTTGGCATATGGCAGGGACTCACCGCTGTTGATATCGTTAATTTTTCCTCCTATTAAGGGTAATTCAACATTTGCAGATAACGTACATACAAAGAACATAAATAATGCACATGACTTAAATTTAATATTAATCATAATTTTTCCAATAAACTTTTATGGAAAGAATATTAGTTGGTTGATATAAATATTTCTTTTAAGAATTGTTAAGAGAAAGTTCTAACGCATTTATATTTAGAGGTATTTTTAATTTAACCACAAAGCCATTAGAATAATTTGATGCACTAGCTTGACCACCATGAAACTCTATAATTCGTTTTACTAATGAAAGACCAAGACCAAAACCACCTGTCTGTCGATTTCGTGATGAATCCATTCGGACAAATGGTTCAAATATATCTTTAAGACTCTCTTCGGTTACGCCCTCACCTTCATCATATATGCATACAGAACAATATGACTTTTCTATTTCGCATGTAACTTCAATTTCACCATATTCTGGAGAGTGGCGCAGTGCATTGCTTAAAATATTATCTATAGCCCTTTCTAGTAAAAAGATAATTCCATTAATCTTTATGTTCTCCCAGTTTTTATCTAAGACTTTTATTGAAATGTTTTTTGATCTAGCAAGTATCTTCGATCTATCTATACACTGATGAACTAAATTGTATACAGTAATAGTATCAATCTTATGGTTCTTGGATGGGTGATCAAAATGAGACAAATGAAGTAAATCTTGAACAAGCTGATCAACAATAAGAACTTCATTTTTAATCTGATTCATTGATTTTTCATCACTGGTATCTAGTTCTAGAGTTTCTACAGCAATCTGCATTCTTGCAAGTGGAGTTCTAACTTCATGAGAAACATCTCTTAAAAAATCTTTCTGTTTCTTTATTAATTCCTCTATTTTTATGCCTGAGGTTTTTAGCTGTCTGGCAAGTACACCTATTTCATCTTTACGTTCAAGAATTTCTTTATCAATCTGTGCATGTAAATCGCCCTCTCCATGAAGTCTACTTACTAATGCTATCTTTTGAATTGGGCGCACAGTCTTAGATGCTAACCACCAAGAAATTAATCCAGAAATAATGAATGCTAGAAAAAAAATCCAAAGAAGACCAAATCTCTTAAAGAGATTCCATATAGGACGTTGTTCTAAATCAAAACTAAAAATTAAAAAAAATGTTTCACCAGTATCAAGCTTAATTGTTTGTGTAAATTTTGGTTGTTTAGTTATAGGCTGACTGTTTGATTTGATTACTATTTCCTCAGGCAGTGTGCGTCTTAAAACATCTAAGCCTGAAGAATCAATGAGATAAATATCTCCAAATTTACTAATTGGGTTTTTAAGTAAAAGATCCTCAAGGTTGCCTTGGTTTTCCAATGTATTTTCAATTTCCTTAGAAAGTTCGAAGAGAGGATAGTTTGGACGACCTTCTATTTCAGAATAATACATGTAGTTATTCCATTGATTTATCAAAATGGCACTTGAGATAAAAGTACCAATAATTGCTAAGATTAATGCAAGCCAAAATGTCCAAACTAAATTACGCATTATTTTGTAAGGGCATAACCCTTACCTCTGATTGATTTAAACCTATTACCTTTAATTGGATGTGGGCCCAATTTCCGTCTCAGATTACTAATGTGAACATCTAAACTTCTGTCTTCTGGCATCATTTCACGATTCAAAACTTGGTGATATAAAAATTCACGAGTTAAATAATTATCTTTTGCATTTAAAAGCAGATGGATGATAAGAGATTCAGCTTCTGTAAGATTAATATTGATACTCCCTACTCTTACCATGCACTGACTATGAAATAATTCAAGATCATCCAAAATACTTTGGTTATTAGTTTTACCGTTTGAATATCTCCTATGTATTGCTCGTATACGAGCAACTAATTCATTGGGGCTAAATGGTTTTGTAATGTAATCGTCTGCGCCTAGATCTAAGCCGGTTACAAGCTCATCCTCTTCATCTAATGCAGTTAACATAATTACTGGAATATCACATATCCTTCGAATAGTTGGCAAAAAATCAAACCCACTACCACCAGGCATCATTACATCTAATAAAATAACATCAAAATTTGATTTTTTAAGTTGTTTTTCTGCTGAAGATATGCAGTCCTCAATTGTTACAATAATACTGAATTTATTGAGAAATATTTTCAGTCCAGTAGTAAATTTTTTATCATCGTCAACAAGAAGCACTCTCATATTAAATCTAGGATTTCTATTCTTAAATAACGGCTCTGTTATTATTAATTAAATACTTTACCCAACAAGCTGCCTATTATTTCTGAAGTGTCGAAATATCTTAATTCTTAAATCTCTTTTCAACTGATCCTTTTTTTGTTTAAGTGAATGAAAATCTAATGGATTTTCAACTCTCCAATCAATCTGCTCTTGTGTGGGAAGAGGTTTATTTGAAAGCAACTCAATTCTTTTTTTAAGTATCATTACCTTATCTTCTGATAAATTTTCTGTATTTAAAACTTCGGTCATTCTGAAGATAATTTTGTTACGAATGTCTTGAACATCTTCAACAGTTCGAATATCTTTTATACTCATTCCTGAATTTGCCATAACAGAAGATGAAAAAAGTGTTATTAATGTAAGTGATAGTAAGTTTGTTTTCATAAATACTCCATATAGTTTCTTATATTGACATAATTTTAAATAAAAAGTTTTTATTATTCTTTTAAGAATTGTAAAGAATATAATTATTTTTACTTCAAACTAGGTTCTTTTTACTAAATCCCAATGGGTTATTCGCAAGCTTCCTCTTTTCCTAGAGTCAGTCTGATCCTATTAAGGTAATTGTGGGATTTTTGTGGGATTTTTATCTCTTTACTGCTTTTTAAGAAATATTACTCTTTTTTAAAAGGTTATATTAATGCCGTTTTAACGAGTTTTAATGAGTGGTAAAAGATCTAAGGGAACATTTCAAGACCGTTACAATAAACCAGACTCTGCCATCCCTCCTGATTGCGAACGCTTATTTTATAGGCTTTGTGGCTAAATGCAATATCTCATTACGCTCTATTGAGCCTTCTGACGTCATTTAAAATTTTACAAAAGTATGTTGCTAATAGTTTGCTTCACGCCATTAATGCCAATGTAAGTTGTGAATAGAGAAAAAATAAAAATTATAATCAGAACACTATTAGTTAGCCATGTGTTTTCATAACCATTCATCAAACTTTTCTTATTAGTAAGATAAAAAATACTTGCCACCGTTATAGGTAAAATAAGTGAATTAAGTGCCTGAGAAACTATCATTACTAATACAGGTCTAGCATCAAAAATAGGCACTACCAGACCTAAAAGAGAGATTCCTAATACCATTAATCGAAATTTTAGCAAACTCATATCCCTATCGGTATTTGTGTAATCACAAATAAGCCAAGGCAACATTAAAACGTTTGGCAGTTGAGAAGATACGCCTGCTGCAATAAGACCAATTGCAAAAATAGAGACAGCCAATGAACCGGCTAATGGTTCAAGAAGTGTAATCATTTGAGAGGCTTTGGATAAGACCAAACCTTCGGTATGGAGTGAAGCTGCTGATGCTGCCATAATTGATGCACTAATAACGAACATTAGGCATACAGAAACAATTGCATCATTTCTTTGTTTTTTGTAATCAATTAAAGTCCAGCCAGCTTCCTTAACCAGCGTTGTGCGAATAATAAATAATCCTGAGAACACAGTTGTACCAACCATTGATGCGATAACAAGAAAAGCGCTTTTATTTGAGTCTTCTAAAACGCCAGGGATGCTTGGCATCAAGCCTCGAAAGATATCAATAGGAGGAGGCATCATTATAAAAAAGTTTGCTATAAAACAGATCGCCATTACTGCAACGATTGCTGCTGCACTTCGTTCAAAAAACTGAGTGTTACCGTTCCAAAAAATATAATAAACCAAGGATATAAATACAATTGAAAAATAGATAGGCGGAATACCTTCATCAAAAATAGATTTTGACCATTCAGATGATATTTCAGCAACTATACCCATAACGCCCATAACGCTTCCGCAGACGCCAGCGGTTAAGGTTATTATAAAAAATAGTCCTAGTGTTGGATGTATGTGCGTTCTGAATGCGTGAAGAGCTGTTTCTCCTGTGATTAATGTATAGCGGCCATATAGATTGATCATAAAAAAAGTGCAAAGACAGGATATAACAATGGTCCAAAGAAGGGACATTCCATAATCTGCCCCTGCCTTCGCCATAGAAGTTACACTTCCCGTCCCTATATTAAAGCCAAGTAAAAAAATACCAGGAAGAAATAAAGACAATCCAGCTAAAAATCTCTGTTTAAAAGTTTTCATATTAGTTAATTTGGCTGTATTAGTTTTAGTCATAAGGATTTACCAATCTTATCTGAAGATAAAGCTCTTATTACTCCCCGAATTTCTGCTAAAGCTTTCATTCTTCCTATCTTGGAGTAGCCAGGATTAACAACCTTATGAATATCATCCATCATCAAGTGCCCATGATCGGGACGAAAATATATCTCATTATTAACTAACCCATTGGATTTTCTTCTTTTCTCTTCATTAAGCAACTCACTTATTATCTCAACCATATCAACATCACCATCTAGATGAGAGGATTCATAAAAAGATCTATGTTCGTTTAGATCAATGCATACATTTCTCAAGTGAGAAAAATGTATACGAGATGCAAATGTTCTAGCTAGTTCAGGAATATCATTATCTGGTCGGCTACTATAAGTTCCAACACACAATGTCATCCCATTAGATTCGCTCGGCAAGCTACTAAAAAGCATATTAAGGTCATACTTTGTACAAATAATTCTAGGTAAACCCAGTAAATTTCTAGGTGGATCATCAGGATGGATTGCAAGTTTTACATCTAACATTTCACATCTTGGAAGTACTTTACTAAGAAAACTAATTAAATTAGAGCGAAGATTTTCAGCAGAAATGTTCTTGTATTTACCAAGCATAGTCTTAAAATCTTTAATATTATAAGATTCTGTCATTCGCCCGGGCAGGCCAGCAATAATATTATTAGTAAGTTCTTTTCTTTCGAGCTCCGACATTAAGTTAAAAATATCTCTTGCTATTGATACATCCTTGTCAGAGTAATCATCTTTTGCATTGTCTCGTTTAAGAATGAATAAATCAAAGGCAGCAAATTTATTATGATCAAAACTAAGAGAATATGCCCCGTTTGGAAGCTTGTATTTAAGGTCTGTACGAGTCCAGTCAATAACAGGCATAAAGTTATAACATACTGTTTTTATCCCACACTTTGCCAAATTTTCTATTGATGAAATCCAGTTTTCTATGTAGATATCATTACCAGGAAGTCCCAATTTAATATCCTCATGCACCGGAATACTTTCAACTACCGTCCATGAAAGATTGCTCTCTCCTGACTCTGTGAATTGAATAAATTTTTGATGATCTTTGATTGCCTCTTCTGACCAAGTTTCCCCGATAGGTATGTGGTGAAGTGCACTGACAATATCGGTTGCACCAGTCTGCTTAATATCATCGATCGTAACTGGATCGTTGGGACCAAACCACCTCCAAGACTCTCTCATCTAAGATTCATTAGAATTAGCACTAAGAGAACTTAAGTTGCTCTTTGGTAATATTGCTCCTTTTGTTTGCACAACTCTTGCTGCCAAAAAGTGCCCCGCCTTACAAGCCTCATCTTGATTTAATCCACTAAATCTTGAGGCTAGATAAGCTGCATTGAATGAATCTCCTGCAGCAGTTGTATCAACAACGTCTACAAGATTAGATTTAATATAGACAAACTCATGATTTGTAAAAAACATACACCCTTCTACGCCAAGCTTTATAACAACTTCTTCAACTCCAAGTTTGGTAAGTGAAATCACCGCTTCTTTTTCTGACTGGAAGCTAAATAACTCTTTCTCATCTTCAAATGTCGGAAGTGCTATGTTTGTTAATCGGTACATATCTATATAGGCTTCTTTTGCTGTTTTTACATCTGGCCATAAAGCTGGGCGGTAATTGCTGTCAAAAATAACCTTTCCGCCTTTAGTTTTATAATTGGTCAATAAACGAAATAAAATAATGCGGGTTTCTTTATTCATTATGGCCAAGGTAATTCCAGACAAGTAAATATAATTAAAATTAATCAATGAGAGAAATGTCTCTTCAATTAGAGCTTTGTTGTTAAAGAATTCTCTTGCAGCAGAGCTACTTCTCCAATACATAAAAGAACGTTCACCTTCATCGTCAATATCAATCATGTAGAGCCCAGGTAGTAAACCAGGAGTTCTTTTAACCAACGAGCAGTCAATACCCTCTCTTTCCCAATTCTTAATAAGCCAGTTGCTATTTGAATCACGGCCTAATGCTGAAACATAACTAACATCAATGTCGTGCCTAGATAAATATATAGCTGTATTCAATGTATCTCCTCCAAAAGATAATTTTCTTAGGTTGTTATCATTGCCTATAGAACTTTCTTCATTTGAAAGTTCCAGCATACATTCACCTAAAATAGCTACAGAGATAGACATGCTATATTTTTAAATCTTCTGCTAGTAGAGACTAAGAGAAGACCAAACCCCCATTGGTGTCTAGATTAACACCTGTTAAAAAAGATGATTCATCAGACAATAAAAAGCTAACTGTTGTTGCCATTTCATCTGGCCTGCCTTCTCGTTTTAAAGGAGTGGCATTAGCCACATTAGATCTGACTTCGTCTTTTGTGAAAGTGTCATGGAATGCTGTGGTAATCATCCCTGGGCATAGTGAATTAACACGGATGCCTTGCTGTCCAAGTTCTTTGGCCATTGATCTAGTAAAAGTCATTACCGCACCCTTCGAAGCTGCATAAGCGGATGCCCCGGGACCTCCGCCATCTCGTCCTGCTTGAGAAGCAAAATTAACAATGGAAGAACCTTCTTTCATATAAGTCAAGACCTGTTTGGTGGCTAGAAATGTTGAATTAAAGTTTAATTGGACTACTTGATTTAGAAAACTCTCATCCATTTCATCTATTTTTTTTCTCTGAACTAAGCCTCCGGAAATATTAACCAAGCCATGAATTTCATTTCCATAATGAGATATAGTTTTTTTAACAAGAGCTGCTACATCTTCCTGTTTTGTCATATCACCTTTTAAAATGAAAGCATCTATATTATTATTTTTAAGTTCTTGACTTAGAGATTGTGCTTGATCTTCACTCCCGAAATAATTTATGGCAAGTTTAGCTCCATGTGTTGCCAAATCAAGAGAAACGGCTCTTCCTATATCTCTAACACCACCTGTTACAACAACAACTTTATTTTTTAATTTCATTTTTTTCCTCTGTTTAAGTTATATTTTTTTGAATAATTGAATCTTTTGGGGCTAAGGGTTTAATCCTCGGAATAAGAAATAAGACGCTTAGCATAGCTACTATCGCCAAACATGCCCCAATTATAAATGCAGGTGCATAATTTCCTCCAGCTGTTAGCCAAGGGACCAAGGATGTTAATGCAACTGCACCAAGTTTAGCTGCCATCCCTGATATTCCTGCTAAAGTACCAATTGTCTTTCCACCAAACATATCACTCGGAAGCGTTTGAACGTTTCCAATAGATGTTTGAAATCCAAACAGAATGACTGCCATAATTAAGACAGCTGTAACTGGATCACCTGGATTTGACATAGCCAATAAAGCAGGCAACATTATTAGACAACCTAGCGAAATAACAAACTTACGACTTCTATTTATAGACCAGCCAGTTTTAATTCTGTTTTGAGCAAGCAATCCACCAAACCAGGCTCCAAACATAGCCCCAACATAGGGCACCCAACCATATATACCAATTGTTTTAACGTCCATACCATAAACTTCTGAGAGATATATTGGTATCCAAAAAACAAAAAGCCACCAAATAGGATCTATAGCAGCAGAAGCAATAATCACACCCCAACTTTCTCTTCTTGATAAAAGTTCTTTAGTTTTAGGATTATATTCGTCTAACTCAGGGTCATGATCGTCATCAATAATTTTTTGACCTTCAAGAATATATTTTCTTTCATTTTCGGTAATCCATGGATGATCTTTAGGTGGTGATTTAACCAATACAAGCCATGGTACTAACCATAACAAACCAATTAAACCAATGATAATAAAAATCATTTGCCAATTAAAATAGACAGTTAAAAATGCTATCAGAGGTATTGATATGATCCCACCTATTGCAGCCCCAGAGTTAAAAATTCCTTGAGCGAATGCCCTCTCTTTTGATGGAAACCACTCTGCATTACCTTTGGTTGCTCCTGGCCAATTACCAGCCTCAGCAATACCAAGAATAGATCTAAATATTGCAAAACTTACTATACCTTTACCAAAAGCATGAAGAGCAGTTGCAATAGACCAAAGACCAATTGAAAGAGCAAAACCAATCCTTGTTCCTACCCAGTCAAATATTTTTCCAAAAATTGCTTGTCCAAAAGCATAAGAAAAAACAAACACCACTGAGATAATAGCAAATATTTCTTTATGCTCATCAGCTGTCATATCTGGATATAAATCATTAGCAATTTCAGGCCAAAGAACTCCTAGAGATTGCCTATCAATATAATTAATAACTGTTGCAAGTGCTATAAGCGAAACAACCCACCATCTAAGATTATTTACTTTCATAACCCTCTCCGTTTAAAAAATCTTCTCTACAAGGAGTAAACATATCTATTAGTACACCTTTTTTTATACAAACAGCTCCATGAAGATTGTGTGGGTCAACATAAAATGAATCCCCAGCTACTAGATGCTGGGTTTCACCTTCTATGGTAACTTTGAATTCTCCGCTTTCAACATAACTAACTTGTGTGTGATGATGTTTATGCTCTATACCTATGGCACCCTCTTCGAACCAAACTTTTACTGCCATTAAGTCTGGACCATATCCAAGAAAATGACGCTTAATACCTAGATCTGCATTCTCAATATGTTCTTTACTAAATCTTATAAACTTTTTTCTACTTGTTTTATCCATTCTGCTCCTTCTTTAATTTGTTTTTAAAAAACTATAATGGCCTGTCCATTTTATATTTAAATTTTTTATAGATATTTTGTTTATGGTTTGAGGTTTTGAATTACCGGATAAAGCTAATGAATATTCTTCACCATTTTTAAAATGAATAAGAACTATAATCTTTCCATCAATATTCTTATAAGTAATTGTTTTAATCGAACTTTCACTATTCTTTGTAAATTCAAGCCTTGGATTATATTCACCATGTGTCTCTAAGGCTGAAATAAAAGTATGATTTTTTGCTGATGATACTCTATGAATTAACTGGTTTTCTGTCCTAAGATTAAAATTCTTATCATTTGCACCTATCTGAGAAAAAATCAAGTTTTCATTATTATTTGCCAAAAAACTATATGTATAAAATCTATCTGTATTCAACCAAGTCACTTGTGACATGCCATCTTTTAAATTGACAGAACCTTTTTTCCATAAGAATTGGTAGCCATTCTTTGTTCCTAATTGGCGTTGTTCATTTTCATAAACAATATCACCTGAATGAGAAATTAAATGACCCTTATAGTGAAGAGGTAGATCGTATTGATTATTGTTATCTGAAACTACATTTAATATATCAAGAATTAATGGATGCTCTAGAAAATCTAAATTAATCATTGCTATAGTTCTGTTTATCTCAGTATCTTTATAAGCATTTAAAAGTTTTGCCGAGGTAATTTTTATATTCTTCTGGTTATCAAAAAATATAATTTCTGGTGCATGTTTCTGTGATTCAGAATAAAGGCCATTAAATTGACTTTCTTCGTTAAGAACAAGTGTGTTGTGGGCTATGGTTTGCTTTGCATATAGATTGTTTTCAGGTAAATAGTGTCCACCATACTTTGCTTCAATATTTAGAAATCGGGCTGCACCATAATCACTAATAATTTCATTATTATTATCAAAATAAAGCCAATGTAATTTATCAAAATGTCCGTGACCATAACCATGAGAAGTGTTTTTCATAACAAGTGTTTGATGACCATCATTAAAGCCACTTCTAAAAATGGATAATGCACCCATATTTCCATCTACTCCATCTTTTAATTGGAGTGTTTTGTATTTAAAAGGTTTATCTAGATTATTTTCAATAGCTTTTGCAACTTTGAGTCCATAACCAGTTAGTAATATATGATCTTGCTGTTTTGCTATAGATAATAAGCTTGGGTCATTATTAAAATCATAGGCTATTGCCAATGAATGAACTAATTCAATTGTATCAATACCTTTATCCTTTATTGCATCATTTATTGGAAAAAATAATTTGTTGTAACTCAGATGAATGGTTGTATAAACAGACTTAATTAACGCTTGATTTCTGTATTCAAAAATCTCCAGTTGTGGATCATTGTTATTTATTGATTTAGCAAAAATTATAAAAGGCAGTAAGGCAAAACGCTGATAATAAGGACCTTCTGCATAATACCCATCTGGTGAAAATAATTTATCTATTTGCTTTATAAACCCAGCACTTCCAGATCTATCTAAGCCATATAAAGCTTTTTGAACTAGTACATCATTATTTAGGGTATAACCTGTCATGCCAACAGATGAAACAGCCCATGTTCCGTGATTATGAATTTTATTAAAAGTATTTGGTTGTCCTTCTGATAAGAAATCTGCAATAGGAAGAAGCAATTTAGATTCAATTAAATTTTTATCATCATATGATAAAGAGTCAACAATCATATCGTATGCTTGGATTACATAAAAAAGCCACATTGCTTCATTTAAGCTTTGCCAGAAGAGTTTACCAGGTGACTGTTCTTTTCTTTTTGGGTGATACGACAAGGTTGGATACATTTCTGAATACTCAAATAGCATTCTTTTGGCATATTCAGCATACTTATAATCTTTAGTTAATTGAAAAAGTATTCCAAGATCATAAAGGAGCTTGTAATTCTCTTTATGTCTCTCATGAGTATAGCCACCACCTGCATCTTTTGGATATGGAATTACAGGATCTTGACTAATAGACCTCTCAATCTTATTTACTAGCATTTCAAGCTCTTGCTTAGCTGAAGATATTTGCTCTATATCAATAATCATATTTTGAATATCAGATTGAGATATAGCTAAACTTGGATGATTATTGGATGCAACTAAAACATTAGATGAAATAAATATTAAAAATAGAGCGAATATTTTTTTATAAAAAAATTTCATTTTAGTTATAAATATTGTTCATAAGTAAAGCGGTATTTTCATTATCGCTATTTAATTCCAACACTTTCACTTTAGATGTATTCAATAAAGTATTGTTGATTATTTTGGTGACTGGTTCACCAACAGTATGTATGACATTTATTGGTGAACTATCTTCAAAAGTATTATTCTGAATATCAGTTACTTGCACTCCGTGAATATTTAATGAGCTTCTAGATTTATTTCTCTTACCATTTCCAGCATTTATTATAGTTGAACTTAATATTTTTAAGTGCGGGCCAAAGGTGCTTTCGTCTGTTCCACCTCTATATATGTTAACTATGGAACCTTCTATATCTTTAAATAATGAATTTTTTATTGTTATGTATTCAGCATTATAAATACCATAATCCTCATTTTCTTTGTTAAGCAAGACTACAGACCCTGTAATATTTTGGAAATTTGAATTGCTTATTTCAATTAAATCTGCAAATGAGCTTTTTGACGGGTTTATAAAATTAAATGAGTGATTGATATCCAAATCAATAACATTTGAGTTTGAAATAATAATTTTGTAGTTATCAGTGATAGATTTATTTGTTCTTATAACACTATTACCAGAGCTATCAGGAGATTCTGCTCCACTTATTGTGATATTCGATAATTTAAGATTGCCTCTATTTTGAATCTCAAAAAGAGCTCCTCTAGCAAAATAAATATTTACATCACTACTATCTTCAGAAGATATTGAAATTGATTTATTTATTTCTAGAATTTTTTGAACTCTATAATCTCCCGGTTCTAGGATTAAAATATCGCCATCTGATGCGCTTTTAATTGCATTAAAAATAGAATTATCACCAGGACTTACAGATAAAGACTTTCCAAAATCAAAGGATTTTTGAATTTCATTTTTTGGATACCAAGAAACCCCAACATCGGCTTTATTGATTGGAAGCAGATCTCTGCTTACACCGGCTAGGATTGATTCATTTTTTGGGTATAAAAGTTTATTGTTCAATCGAATAAATTCAATATTATCTTCAATAAAACCATCCTTGAACTGAAAGTTTTGAATTTTATTAATCCTATTATTAGAGATAGTTATTCCTGATATGTCATCAAATACAGTAAATGGATCGTTCTGGCTTTTTTGATATATTAGATTATCTCTAAAGTGAGATCTTATTGGAACCGCAGATCTTTCAGCATCACTCCCTGATGCAAATTGAATATGATCAGAGTTTATAACTGTATTATTTTCTATAACAGAATCTTCAACCTGGTGATATCTATTAATTTTAGAATTTGGTACACCATTCATAATAGCTATTGCCGAACCAAAACGATAACCTTTAAGACCTTCTATATAATTATTTCTAACAGTTTGACGTTTATTAATTACTCTTATGCCACCAGTATGATCAACACCATTGCCTAAGAAAATATTATCTTCAACAAGGGTGTCGTTACCATGTCTCATAGTTAGCGTTCCTTTTGATTGAAAAAAAACATTTCCTATAAATCTATTATTGCCTGACTTATTTGAGATAATTTCAAGCTCACCATCACATCTATCAAAATAATTATTTTTAACCATCGTAAAAGAATTAGTTAATGAATGATGGCTAGTTCCAATCCTTAAAGTCTCTCCTCCATTAGACCCTAAAATCTGTCTAGGTCCAAAGTAATTATTATCTATACTATGATAATTTTTCTGGCTCTCAACACTATTTAATCTAACCGCCATAGTAACGCCTTTATTTTTTTTACCCTCTAGATGATTATGATCAAACCTGTTTTTCTTTCCATACATCATTACCCAAGAATCGTTCTCTGTTCTCTCAGGGTTGTTAAAATTATCTATTACAACCTCTGTAACCCTAGAGTGGTATGCTAGCTTGTCTTTATTTTTTCTAAACTCAATCACTGAGCTTGTTGGTGTGTATCCATCTTTAAATATAAGCCCAGAAACAACTAAATACTTTCCAGCTATTCTTAAATTCGATTTACCAGTTATAAATACCTCTCCTTTTGTTTTTGCGCGGAGTGTTATAAGATTATTTTCTTCACCATCTGCTTCAAATAAAATTTCAAAATCATTCCAAACACCATTATTTAAAACAATAGTATCTCCAGGTAGTATTTTTTTTAAAACGAGACGAAATTCATTTTGTGAAGATACTTCATAGGTATTTGCAATTATTTCAGTAGAGAAAAGAATAGAAAATAATGCTAAGAATGTGTAAATTTTTAATGTGAAACTCAATCTAAACCCCCAATTGTTTTGGTTACAAAAAATAATTTTTGTCATACCAAATTCATTTTTTATTATATGTTTTGTATTACCAATTAACAATCTAAAATTAAAAACATTTAAGCATTAAAAGCTAGATAGGTGCATTATTCACATATAAAATCATACATGTAATATTTAATAAATTATTTAAACAAGTTCAAAATTGTAATACAATCATTCAAGGAATTTTTAAAAATGAAAGATAAACAAAGACTTTACATACAAATTTATAATACTATTTCTGATTTAATTAAATCTGGTGAGTTTCCTGTTGGTCTAAAATTGCCGACCGAAAGAGATTTGGCTGATAGATTTAATGTGAGTAGGCCAACAATTAGAGAAGCAATAATTGCTCTTGAAGCTAAAGAAATGGTTACAATTAAAGCAAGTTCTGGTGTTTATGTGCTTGATAGTGATTTATCGAATGATGGCTTTTCAAATGACATTAGTGCCTTTGAGTTACTAGAGGCTAGAGTAATTCTAGAAAGTGAATCTGCTGCTCTAGCAGCGAGAATGATTTCATCAGATCAATTAAAATCATTGGATAAAGCTTTATCAAAGTTAAGATCTGAAAAAGGTTCATCGTCAAAAGCTGATAGGGAGTTCCATACAATTATTGCACTCGGTACTCATAACAAGATATTGCTAAGACAAATCAACCAGCTATGGGACCTGCAAGATAATCTTAACCACATAAATAAAACAAGAGAGTCTGTTTGTGTAGACGAAGATATTCACTCAAAGATTGCAGATCATGAGGCTATTTATGAAGCTATTAAAAATAATAATCCTACTCAAGCAAGAAAAGCTATGCAACTACATTTTACCGATCTTTTAGATGCTATGCATGAAGTAACTGAAAAAATGGTTGTCGATAAGGCAAAAAATAAAGCTATGAGCATGAGAAAAAGATTTAGTATAGAATAATTCTATTCATTTTTTATTTCATTAACTTAAGTTTAAGTCAAAAAAAAGCTTCTTAGTAGGGGAACCACTAAGAAGCTTTTTAAATTCTAATAGTTCTACATTTAGAATTTATAGGTAGCCCCAATAAGTATTCTTCTATCAGGTATACCAACAAAACACAAAGGACCAGATTTACTTACACAATGTTGATCAATGCCCTCTTCAGTTAAGTTAACTGCTTCCATGCCTATATTAAAACTATCATTAACGTCGTAATTAACGCTTGCATTTAATTGACCTCTATCAAGAGTCCATACAGGGAAACTAAAGGTACTACTACCACTTGTATTAGCGCCGCCACCAAAATCATTGGTTCTAAAGGCTTCACGCCATGTATATCGCATTCTTGCAGATAAACCATGCTTTTCATAAAAGACTGTAAAGTTGTATGCATCTTCAGAGAAGTCTAATAAGCCTCTATCAATACAAACATCACCAAGAACAGTTAAACCTCTTCCAGAAGTACAGTCTTGTTCTGATCCACCACTAAACTCTTGAGTTGTATAGTTTAAGACCAAACCAAATCCTGAGGCCCAACCTAATGAATCTTCAAAATTTGATAAATCATATTGTAATGCCATTTCGAAACCTGATTGAGTAGTTGTGGCTGAGTCATTTCCTGGTCTAGTAAAATCAACACACATACCTAATGTGTCAGGGTCACCAAGAACATTCGGCACAACTATTGGATTATAGATACCGCCACCAGGACATGTTGGATCAGTTTCTCTTGCAAAACCACCAGTTGCAGTTGGATCAACTACAAGAAGAGCCCCCTCAAAGTCTTGACCAAAAATATTTGTTCTATCTTTAGTAAAATAACCAATACTAGCTACTGATGATGGCGCAAAATACCATTCAAATGCAATATCAATAGATTCAACTTCTTCTGGTTCTAAACCAGGATTACCTAAACTAACAGCTGCATTTTCACTTGGATCAAAAGTAAATCCAGTATTAAGATTGTTAAATCCAGGACGTCTGATATCAGAAGCAAGACCAAATCTGACAAGCATTTCATCATTAATATCAGCAACTATATTTACTCTTGGTAAAATAAAATCATATGAACCTTTTGTTGACTGCAAAGATCTATTTCCATTTGAATCAGCTGGTCCAAAAGCAACAGAGTCAACATCAGTATCTACATATCTAAAACCAAAATTACCTCTATATATACCACTTTCAAAGTTTGCCTGGGCATATAAAGCAGTAGTTTCCTCGCTAATGTCATAGTAAGCGTTTTGACTTGATTTAAGATTCAAAATATCTGGACTACTTGGATCGTGAGCTATAACAGCATTTTGCAGAACAGAGATAACATAATCAGGATCTGAAAATGATAAGTCAGGATTTAATAATAAGAAATTTTTTATACATAATTCTCTTCCGTCACCTGAACAGAAATTTGAAGGTCCTTGAACCAATAATTCTGAAAATAGTGAACCGTTAGGGCTATCTACCATTTTACTGAAGCCGCCTATTCTATCTCCAATATCTTCAAACTCACTTGAAGATTCACTTGTACGAATACCAAAATCGATACTGGTTATATTATTCCAATCTAAATCATAGCTAAAGTCTAAACGCATGACTGTTTGTTCATTTTTTTGCGTATTTCTATCAACAGAGACCTGATCTAGAACTACATTATTTGGGTCTAGCAAGTCACTAGGAGATGGCGCATAAGCAGATGAATAATTAACACCAAATGATAATCCATTTGTTAAATCATAAACAAAAGGTACACAGTTATCATTGCTCTTACCATCAAGTGGACAATTTGGATTTATAAAGTTAAGTGTAGTACTTAAATTTGGAGTAACAGAATCAGCAGTAGTTTTAGAAATTTCAAAAGTTGTGAAAAGTCTATCGCCTTGAAGCTCGCCTTTTATCCTATATAAATCTGTATCTGTAACACGTGAATTAGTTTCACTAGAGAATCTTAAATTAGGATCATCATCATCATTATCTAAGTCAGGTATTAGCTCTCCTCTTAAAGCAGCAGCATATTTACCAGGACCAACACCAAAGTCTACAGTCTCAAATGCAGATGGAACACTAATATTTTTTAATGTACTTACACCAGAAGCCTGAAGTCTATATTGATCTCTGCTTCTTTCTTGTTCTGTAATTACAGCATCAAATGAAAGTCTTAAATTTTCGTTAAAAGCTGGTTCCCATTCAAAAGTTGTAGAGAGATTATTTGTTTCATAATCATCATTCTCTTGTTCCTGAAGCAGAAATTGAATACATAGAAATGGATCTGGTCCTACAGCAGAGTTCGTAGTTGAACAATCTCTATCAGTTCTTGGTCGAAATGAAACTGCTTCTTGTTCAGTAATACTACCTGTAACAATCAAACCAAAATTACCTGATTCAGTTGTCCAAGTATCTCCATAAGCTCCTGAATATCTTGGAGTTTTGTCTTCAACACTAAGACTACTATCTTCTAACTGATATCTTATTGAGCCAAGTCTTTCTTTGAGATCGAGTGGACGAATAGTTTTAAGATTAACAATACCTCCAATAGCTCCTTCAGTATTTTTAGCCATTGGTGATTTAGTAACTTCAAGAGAGGCAATAATAGCTGGATTAATATCTTCAAAACTTATACCACTTCTACCTGAGCCAGCACCTACTGTTGATACTCCATTAATCTCTACCCTGTTAGAGTTGGTTCCTCTAATCTGAACACCAGTTCCTACACCAGCAGTTCTAGTAATTTGAACACCAGTAATATTTTCTAAAACTTCAGCGAGATTTTGATCAGGAAGTTTCCCAATATCCTCAGCTACAATAACTTCTACTAGATTATCAGAATTTCTTTTTTGTGCATTTGCGCTTTCTAAAGCTGATCTAATGCCAGTGACAACAACATCTTCAACATTGGATTCGTCAACCTCATTATTAGATTGAGCGAGAATTGAAGTTGGTATCAAAAGAATTGCTAATGATAAAGATAATGAATAACTGAATACAGATTTTAATATATTCATAGTGTGTAACCCCCCTAAAAAATAACACTTACCATGATTCTTACAAATATTATGATAAAATGCAATAGTTTGGTTAAACAATTTATAATTAATTGGTATGACCAAATTATAATTTAGCTATCCATAAATAATTTAGAAATTTGTTTTAAGAAAAGTTCCTATAAATGTATTATTTCAACCGTCCCAATATTTAAATTTTTAATGTCTTCTTCAATTATTGATAAATCACCAACAATAACCCAAGTCCATGAGTTAGGATCAATATATTTTTTAGCTGCAAGTCTAACTTCATCAAGGGTAACTGCATTT
>Ga0206131_10002698_pt1 | contig 21133 bp, 26 predicted proteins | sample Helgoland_Spring_FD_148636 | JGI IMG/M metagenome (GOLD analysis project Ga0206131, IMG submission 148636) | Pelagic subsurface seawater microbial communities from Kabeltonne, Helgoland, North Sea - Helgoland_Spring_Bloom_20160517_1 | ecosystem: Environmental > Aquatic > Marine > Epipelagic ...
TTACATGCCAGTCCTGTTGTTCCACTACCCATAAAAGGGTCTAAGACATAGTCCCCTTCCCTTGTAAATAAGGTGATGAGGTAAGACATTAACTTAATAGGTTTAACGGTGGGGTGAATGTTTTTATTCACTCCTATTTGTTTTTCTTTCTTACTAGGTTTAGGTGTCTGTATTAAGGGATAGGTTCGTTGTATATTCTCTGGTAGTTCCTCAAAATTTAATACCTTATCTATATAAGATTTTTCTTTAAATGGTTTCATCGCCACCACAATAATTTCTCTTGCTGGTTTAGGTTGGAACCCTAACTTACTACCTTCGTATTTTTGTCCTATATCTGTGTTAGATGAAGTAATATTATAATCAGTTCTAATATCATTATTACCTAATTCTCTAAATCCAGCACCTCCTTTTTTATAATTTTGCCTTTCGTGAGGTTTTACTACTTCTCTTTCCACTCTTAACCTTTTATCTATTGCTTTAGATGTATCACTGGCTTTAGGAAAACCTGTGTGGTATACCCATTCTATATTACTAAAAGATAAGTCAAACCCTACCCCCTCTAAATCCCTACACAACCTCCATAACACATCACTTCGGGGTGCTGCCATTACACAGATAAAAGAACCTTCCTTTAATACTCTATAACTTTCTTTCCATATATCCACATCGGGTAATACTTTATCCCATCCCTTATTCATAAACGAATAACCATAAGGTGGGTCAGTGCATAACATATCTACACTATTGTCTTGAACCTTCTTTAATTCAATCTTGCTGTCTCCTTGTAAAATCATTTGTCTTTTCACATATTTCTTTTATTACCTTCCGGTCTTGTTCTGTGTATTGTGCTGAATACCATTCAGGAAATCTATTTGGGTCTATATAATTATCCATAGTATTTTTTCTTTATTGTATCTATTATGTGTCTATGACACCCCCCACACTTACCTGGTGTTTTATTAGAATTATATACGATATTGTATAATGCATAAACCTTTCCTAAGTCTTCTCTTGTCTTTCTATTATGATTAAAGAAAAACTCTTGATTATCTTTTACCCATTGTTCTAATACTTCTTGTTCTGTTGGTTGTATTTTTTTTGGTCTCCCCCTTTTCTTTTTATTGTTTTCCATAATTTTTAAGTATTTTACTTTTTAATATTTTAATTGTTTTATTATCTAATTCTATATTATCTTTGGTTACTTTACTATATCTTTCTTTTAATAACTCCAACCCCTCATAATATGATTTAGATACCGTTGTCCGTCCTATATTAAGTCTTCTACCCACTTCACTGAAGTTTCCTAAGGTAATGTATAACAATATCAACATAACGTAATATCGTTCCTTATTTGAACCTTGATACATATCATCCAAACAATTCATTAATTGTTCTATCTTATTGTCTTTATCAATATCATATTCTGTTTCTTGTTGGTCATATATCTCTTCATTGAACTCATAACTATATTTCTTGTATAGTTTATAATGTTGACTATTAACACTCCTCGATTGATTTAATGCAACCCTAACAATAAACCATCTCGCCTCATCGTTATTAATCATATATTCAGCTTGTGGGTGTTCCATAAATGTTATGAGTATCTCATGGAATAAATCATCCCTTACAGAATGGTCTTCATCTTTTAAGATATTTTGTAACCACATCTTAATATTGTTATAGTTTTTATTTATCCACTCGTCTACCAAAACAATATCCAATTAGAGTTATTATGATTGTATAGATTGATAATATTATTAAGTCCATGTTTTTTTATTTATACAAGACATTATGGTTGAAGGGTGACAATCATAGTCCTTAGACAACTTATAAGATGATATCTTCTCTTCTTTATACCTTTTCCTTATCGACCTACACACTTCCATAGATAATCGATTATAAGACCGTTTACGAACATTTTGTTTTTGTGTAACAAGTTCTAAGTTTTCTAACCTATTATCTGATTTATTCTCATTCATGTGATTAACCTCTAACCCCTTTGGTATTTTACCATTGTAATATTCATAAATAAATCTATGAACATATTCATTGTATGCTCTACCGTCTTGATAAGGTTTAAACATTATATATCCATCTCTGTGATTATATAACTTTAGTTTATAATCGTTTTGGTTATATACATTTCCTTTTTCGTCTCCGTAATATTCCATATTGTATTTAGTTTATATACTATAAATACTTCGTCAATCATCAAACGCCCAATATTGTTAAAAAAAAAGAGACCCCACGTTTGGAGTCTCTTCGGTATCATGGGAGGGATGAAGCAATAATAAAACTATTTAAACTAAATAACGAGTGTCAAAAAATATAAAAATATAACCTCCTAACCAATACTATATATAATAATAAAAAAATTGTTAAAAAGAAAGGGAGGTTTTACCCTCCCCATCTATTAGTCAACTAATTCTCTGTATAACCATGGACTACCTTCTCCATTCCAACGACTAAGGTCTATCATCTTATTATCCACATCTTCCCAAAACCTATTTACCATATCCGCATGTATCTCATCCTGTCTAACCACTCTACCTCTCTTAGGGACATTTGGTAATGTTATGGTAGTTGACCCTACCTTTTGTTGTTTTAACTCCTGCATTCTACGGAATGCTTCTTTTCTTAAATTACTCATTTTGTTTATAGTTTTTAGTTTTATTACTATAAATATATGAAAAAAAAGAAAAGTTGTCAAATATAATAAATATTTTTTTTTAACTATTCAAGCTTCGGCAAAACTTGAATATATTTATTAACAACGAGTGGACAAGTGAGTATAGTGAAGACACCTTTCTCTCCCCATGAACGATAGATTTAATATTAGCGCCTTAGTCGGTTGGATACTTCAGTTGTAATAGCCTGTTTGGAACAGATAACTTACCTCTTACAGAGAGGTGTCGTTTCTTGCCTACTTCTTTGAGACACCTTTCTATTCCCGATAGATATTATATTATATCTCTATCAGTATCTAGTCTCTTATGTCTTTTGATAAATTGCTCATGAATATTTTTACTAATATCATATCCAATGTTAGATAAGAAATTACGTGTATCTATCCAATCTTGTTCTGTTATATTCTTTTCTCTATATAAGAACCAAGGTAAAATTGCTTTGTTATTCTTTTTAACACCCATTATATTTCAGGATAACAATTATTCCGTTTAGGTATGTATAACCCCTGAAAGTAAGGATTAGTCTTATTAGGTAACATACCTTCCGTACCAGGGTTAAGATATAAAGGAAAGTATGACTCATTATCTATAATGTATTCTCTTGTTCTCTCAAGGTAAAACTGAGCTGTATCTAATATAGATTGTCTTACATACTTTATACTTGTTAGGTCAACAACAGAACTCTCTTCACTTGTAGGGGTCATAATAGCTTTATTCTTTATCTTATAGTTCAACGATGGGAAAGCCAAATATACGGCATAATTTGCTAATGCCGGAGCAATATAATCATCTAATAATGTTTCAGTATAACCACTAACTGTATTGTTAGATATTTCTGTCTTTATTTGTTGATAAAACTTTGTGCCTAATACATCTTGAATGTATATGTCCTGAGCCTGTTGAACAAAGGGTGTTAACTCCTGTGGTTCAACGTTATCATGGATAGCTGTTAATTTCTTTAATCTTGCTTCTGATATAAATAATACGTAACTCATTCTTCTATAACTATTTTTTGAAAGTCTAATGTTGATGGTATAACTCTAATTGATACATTAATACCCATACCCCTTAATATCTTTTCAAGGTTCTTATTAACAACCTTTTGTTTTGGTTCAATAACTGATGCCATAAAGTGTACATAGGCAACTTGCATCTCGGCGGAATTATTCCCTAGACCACTTGCTCCCTCAACTGTTAGACCAACCAATCGTGGTGAAGCTATTCTATGGGCTGATAAGATACGACTTGTTATACGGGTTTCTAAGACAACGTAATAGTCATCGTTAGCACTATCTACCGTAGATATCTGTGGAGCTAAATCTTGACCCTCTGAGAACGTTAGGAAGAGTTTACCTGCGTTATGTTCAGATGAGAATGCTTCATTTAAATCATTATGTAAAGTTCTCATTTCTTCAGGTGATGGTTCCCCATTTGGAAAGTTAATGATTAGACCTGGTGTCATACCATTAGATAAATTAGAATTATGGAAAATACTAATACGACCATCCAACTGTATATCGTTTACTGCACCTATATAATCAGGTAGGGGATACAAATCAACACCTGGTGAGTATTGGTAACAATAATAGATTTGACTTGCACTATCACCCTTTGTATTCGTTTTATCGTATATAGGATATTCAACGGGTTTATACTTTCTTGTGTTAGCCCAATTAGAACTGTAGTAGTAATGTGTAACCTCATCTTCTTCGTTTATCTTACCTGACCTTACTTTGTCAAATGGTAGATGGTATATCTCAGCAATCTTATCACCCCCTTTACTCCATATAACATTTAAACTAAAACCTCCATACAATAGGAAGTCATAAGAAATCTTTCTATAAATGTCTTCTAATGTTTCATCTTCACGGTTTACAAAATCATCACCAATTAAAGCGATACCTTCACCTATCATTGCATCTAACTGTGCATTAATACATGTATTATGTATTGCTGAAGTCTGTTGTAATTCAATTAATTTTTGAGGGTATAGGTTATCAGCACCATAACTGACCCAATCCTTACCTCTTACTTCTGAGAATACAGGTAAATCTAATGCCTGTAAATTAACTATCTCTATATTTTTCATTGTCTATAATATATATATTCTGCACCATCTTCTTGAACACGGGTGCCTTTATTACTTACATCTATGGTATCACTCCAATCATTTATAACTTTACATAATGTTGTAACAAGAGGTTTCGTAAATATAGGAAATAAATTAGTACCTCTTAATTCTAAATTATAATACCCCTCTAAATCTTCTTTACCATATTCGCTTGGAAGTACTCCACCAACCCCATTATAATCGTTTCTATCCCAACTAAAACTAATGTAGTTATCGTTATCATCAACCTTAGTTAGTCTAATATAAAATAATTGACTATCCCATCCATCACTATATAACGGAGTAATATTAGTTAAGTAATTATTAGAATATTTGCTTTTAAAGAATAAATAATATTGTTCTTGTTCGTAATCTACACTACTACTACCCTTCCTAAAAACAAGGTTTCTACTGTCATCTGCAAAGTTAAATATCATTCGTGCATTGTTTTTACACCCTTAAATATAATAAATGCATTATCTGCGCAAGAAAAAGGGGAACAACTACGTTCCCCCATTTCACTATATATAGGAATCTGAATTAGCTAATAGATAATTCAAACATGGGTTGTGGAGATATCCCCGTAACCTCAATTGTTATTCCTGAACGGTCACCAAATGCGGTACCACTTTCTGCTGTTGAAGCAGTTACGATTGCACCTGTGTCGTTACCAAGAATCCAATATCTATCGTTACCATCCTTGAATATAACAACAAGTCTTGTGTTCTGTCCTAATATATTAAGAGTGTTTAACTTCTCACCCTCTAATGTATTAACAACTAAACTTCCAACTTGAGTATAGAATGCTGTTCCGTTCTCCTCACTAAATGCACCAGTCTCAGAAAGAGATGCAGTTTGACGAGGTTGTTGGAATTCAAACATTCCACTACTTGTTAAATCAGCTACAGATGTGATATCAATAGTTCCTCCCTGTGCGGTTAGAGCTGTTGCAACACCTGTGGATGCTGTAATAGATATGTCTTGACCTGTTGTAGAACCAATGTAGACGGACTTAATTCCACCTAACGAACTCCTACAGTCGAGGGTTGCCCCTGTATTTAATAGACATGCCATATTATTTAATTTTTAAGTAGTTTATTGTTATTATAATTCTGCAACGAAGAGTGATGGTTCAGAAACCGCAACACCTAATCTCCATCTCATCAAACCTCTCATTTCGTCGTTATCCTGAGAATACCACAATCTGAACTGTTCGAAGTCTGAAGTTAAGTCAGTACCCATGAAGAGTGCTGATGTTGGTCCCATGTACTTCTTATTATCACCTACAAGTCCACCTGAAGCGACCGCTCTAACCTGTGTACCTGGTACGAATACGTTGGTAGCACCTGGTTCGATATGGAAGTAGTTACCTTGTGTGATACCTAAGACTAACGCTCTGTAGTTCTGAGGTGACAAGATTAATACTAAGTCGTCCATTGTGTAAGACTTATCGGGTAAAGCTGCGTACATAGCTTGTGCGTTTGCAACAGCGTTTGAAGCTGTCCACTGAGTTGCACTTGCTCCACTAACTGTTCCGTTAGCAACTGTCAAGATGTCAGTCAAACCTGAGTAAGCACCGTCACCATTGATGATGAAGTTCTCATTGTAGTTATGCAACTTACCTACAAAGTGTTCTGCCAACGACTCCTCGAAAGGAATAGAAGTACCACCGTTGTAAGCACCTGCTGCTAACTGTTGTGAGAAGAAAGTGTCTCTCAATGTTTGAACACACTGAACCACGTTTACTTTATTATTTTTTAGTGTCATTGGAACGACTGAAATAGTGGTATCACCACTAGCATTCCAACCACAATCTGCACCGTTCTGTACATCAAAATCAGTGTCTAAGAGGGGAATATCAACTGAGTTTCCCTGAAGTCCAACACGGACATTCATAAAAGATGCTAAATTGGTTTCTAAGATAGACTTCGAAATAAGTCCAAAAGACTCCTGGTCTATATATCCCGCAATAGCTGTTACATCAAATCCTGTAGCCATAATTATTGTTTTTTATTTTAATTTATTGTAAGATTGTTTACGGAGTTCTAAAATGGTTTTCATTCTAGCATCAGCAACACTATGTTCAGCTTTGTTTAAAGCGTTGATATTGTTTCTGATTTTATCCGTAGCGGGCTCATCTTTAAACTCGCTAAATTCACCCTTCATAGTATCTATTTGGGCTTGGATGTCATCGAACTTTGGAGAAAGTGCTCCGACAATTTGTTTAATGAAGTCATCACCGAACTGTTCTTTTTCTTCGACAATAACTTCTTCTTCTACTTCTTCCTCCGCTACTTCGGAGATTTCCATTATCTCACCGTTGTCTCCAACACCGATAAGTAATCCGTCTGTGGTTTCGTGAATACCTGATGGTGCGTAAGGACTTTCGACCCCTTCTTCAGTTCTGATAAGTAATCTCTTACCTACTTCCAACTCACCATCTGTGTATACCACTGTACCGTCAACTAAGGTTGCTTCCGCAAGTGCAATATCAGTAGTTTCTGTTTCAGTTTCGAGTGATACATTCTTTTCATCCTCTACTCCTAACATAACTCTGATTTTGTAAAGTGCTTCTTGTGCAGTCATTTTTTTAAGAATTTATTTGTTTATTTGGTTTTAAATATAAAAACGTTATTTTTCGTCATTTTTCTTACATACCTCCTTATATATTCTAATTGCGGTATAGATTATAGATATAGTTAGTAGTAATAGTTTTAAGACCATCTCCACATTCATAAACGATACTGTTAAAGCCCCACTGTTTAACAGAATGACTTTATCATTAATAATTTGTTTTAACATTATTTAACTTGTTTTAAAATATCTTTGATATCATTTAATTTTGTTTCAGGGTCAATTTCTTTCATTTTTTGAATAAATCCACCAGCCAAACTAAATCCTCTAAGTTCTCCCTCTTTGATAAGGTTCCACGTTTCATCATCATTGATTTTATAACTAACATACCACGTTCCTTCCGGTAATGCGAATCCGTACTTGTAACTTTTATCATGTTTTATACTTTCACTAATCCAACTTTCGATTAAGGTATTTTCTGTTGTAATATTCTCATCGTGGTTGATATCAGTATTGTTGTGTTTATTCTTAGCAAAGAACTTCTCAGACATCTTTCTAATGGTCTCCTTTGTAAAATAAATGTAGAATGGATTACCATCTTCATCTCTACGTAATATCATCTTATTTGGTATCATAACGGGTCCTGTTACAATTCTCTTTTCATCGTCATAACTAAAGTTCCAACTCTTAGGTTTTTTAATATATGCGTTATTCTTAGTTGAACCTTGAGGTGCTGGTTGATTTCTATTGTTAGACTTCATTGCATTATTCTCATTACGATTTGTTGGAGTATTAGATGCAATGATTACCTTAGTCCCCGTTTCTCCTTTAAACACTTCTAATTTAGTCCAATAATGAACACAGTTAGGTCCCCCTTTCCAACTTAGTTTAGAGTAAGGTGAATTTCCTCTTGGACCAAAATCTCTATTTAAAGAACTCATCTTATTTACCTCATCGGTTGTAAATATCTTACCTGCATTTGCTAGTCTTAACATTGCTCTACAGAAGTCTCTTTGTGCTGATGGTCCTGTATATTTCCAATAAGTCTCAGGTGGATTGTCTTTTTTGATAGTTAACCTTTTCAATATATCTAATGACCTAATAGCTGTTACAACGTCACCAACACCCGCAAATTGATTTAAGGTCATATCCATATACAAATCATCTTTGGTTATGTATACACCGTTCTCATCGTTCTCAGCAAACTCCACAATAGCTAACTTCTCTTCTTCAGAATAACCTTGAGGTGCTTTCTTACATTTACCGTTAGCTTTCTTACCATACTTACAATTATGTTCTTCCATTTCAGTTGGACCATGTACTGCTTCCCATTTACTATGACAGATTGCAACAGCTTGTTCTTGTGGTTTACCTTCACCTATCTCAACACCGATACATCTTTCCATATAGTCATCATGGCCTTCACCAGTATTTGGTTCTACAAATTCTTCTTCATTAAAATATAAGAAGTCTGTTTGAATTGCTGGTTGGTCTACAAAGGATATTATATCAACACCCATTTCATCAAACAACTCCTCATCCAATTCGTCGTCACTTATATCTAATTCAACTATCTTATCTATTTTTTCGTCAATCATAATCTTGAAAGGTTTTCTATCTGTTGATTTGCCTGTTGTGCTGATGTTACATCACTTGCAATTACATAGGCTTGTATTGTTGGTGCTTGATTAGACTGTGCACCTGTAATATCTATATCTTCACCAGCACCTGTTGTAGTAGCCGGTATTGTAAATTGTGGTGTAGGTCCCGCACTTATATTTGGAGCTGGTACAGATGGTCCTGGTACATCTATCGCTAATATCTTTTTAACATTAGCTAAACCTGCTGCGATTGCAACACCCGCTGCAATAGCAGGAAACGGTGGTGGTGCTGGTGTGTTTTTCAATGCATTGTTAGCAGCCGCATAAGTATCTATTGTAGCTGATGCGACAGCTGCTGCTTTACCTAATGCTGATTGTTCACCTGCTATTTGTGATATAGCTGCAAATGCTGATGATGTAATCGATAATGCACTTTCTAATTGTGCTTTACGTATTTCTTCTGCTGTTTTTGCTTCTTCTTCGGCCTTATCAATTCTCTTTTGTGAAAACTCATCTTCAAGCGCTTCTTTTTGTTTTTCGAACTCTTCTTGTATTGCAAGTTTTTCTTCGTCAGTTGCTCTTAATAACTCCAACTCTTTCATTGCAGCCTCTTCAGCTAACTGAAGTGCTCTTAAGGCTTGTTGTTCTTCATCTTGAATGTTCTCAGCCCTCATCTGTTCTATCATATCATTGATAGATTGTTTTCTGTCCCTTTCCTCTAAGTCTAACTCACGTCTTAACTGTGCTGACTCCAAAGTTACAATAGACGCTTCCTGTTCTCTTGCAATTCGTTCTGCGGTTGCTCCCGCTAATTCTGACTCTAACTCTCTACGGTCTTCATCGTTCTTTGTAATAGCTAACTTCTGTTTCAACAGACTTTCCTGTGCTTGTGCCTCTATCAGTGCATTCTCTACCAACTGTTCGTTAGCTTCAATAACCTTTTCAAGTGCTTCACTACGTTCGTCATAAGCGCGTGTTGTATCTTCACTAATCTTTTTCTGTTCTTCTAAGTCTTTGGTTAGTTGTGCATTCTGTACTAATAGTTTGTTTTGTAAAGCTGCAAATCTGTTGTTTGCATCGATGAGGTTGTTTGTGGTTTCAATTGCAGTTTGTACTTGTTTTACTACATTACCTACAACTTCCGCTGCAGTGTTGAATGCCTCTACTGCTTTGTCTGAGAAGTCTTCAACTCCTAACGCCACCTTAGCTACCGCATCAGTAGCAATCTTTCCTGCTTCACTAAAGTTACCTTTGAACAACTCACCGATTGCATCTGAAAGTGACGGTATTAATCCTAAGATACCTTCAAACCTTGTAATAATATTATCAATGATTGCTCTACCGAAACTCTTAAGTGATTCTAAGGGGTTCTCAAAGAGTTCAGACAATGGTTCACTTAATGATATAACAAAGTTGTAAAGGTTCTCAAATACCACCCCTACTGCAGCTGTAGCACCCTGTAGTATCTTAGCACCTGTGTCAGTCTTTTTGAAGAATTCAATCAACTGAGCAAATGCAGTTAGAAGTAATCCGATACCTGTAGCTGCGATTGCACCTTTGAGTAGGGTAAATGCTGACTTACCTTTTTTACCTAACTGTGTTAAGAACCCTCCACCTTTCTTTGAGGCTTTACCTGTATCCTCTATTTCATCGTTTACTTCTTTTTGTTCTTTTGCTACATCTTGTAAAGCATCAGACAATTCATTAAGGTCAGTTATATAACCATCAACACCTTCGACTTTGAAAAATATTTGTACCTCTTCTTGTGCCATTATTATTATATATAATTTTTACCTGTTTAGTAGTTTGATAAGGTCAACTTTTACTGATGCTTTCTCCCCTAATGGAACATCGTATATTTTTTCAACGTAGTAATATGCATCTTTGACGAAGATTACATCATCGAAACTAAAGTCTACTAAGTCTTGTGAGTTCAATACAAAATAAGCTGTAACTCTTCTTGCCCATTTATCATATAATGATTGAATGTATTGTGACCAATATATATCATAAACTGAACTACCGATGTTTTCATTGTGTTTATCAAATTTAATAAATCCTACTTCTCTTTGCCATGATAGGTCAGTAGTACTCGCGCTTACAGGAAAGTCAGAATATGGACTTACCATTGGATAAGTTGTAAATCCTGTTGTTCCACCTCCGTCAGCTTCAATAAACCAATTATCAGTAGTAAAGGGGGGTGTAACCGTATTTTTAATACCGTTATAGAACGCTAATCTATCTTGTGATACAACGGGTTCATGTCTTGTATTTGTGTCAGTAGCTTCAAACTTATTAAGTTGTGGTAAAATACAATTATCAAATCCACCGTTTGATTCTGATGCCCCTCTAATTTGTGTTACAATAGTAGGTTGTATGGTTGTTTCAACTTTTCTTTCCCCATCTAATAATATGTTATTAGAAAAAATATTAAGAGTTCCAAACACTTCCTCAAATTCGTCTTTATATAATACATTATATTCATCACCCCCCTCTTTATCTGTAAAGATTATTTTAGATGTTTGAGTATAAAATAACGGATTTAATTTAAAGTCCTTTGATACATTTAATTTATCTGTCCAATCAAACTCATCACCTGATGCGATATAGTTCGACCACGGTTCTATAATGAAGTTAGATGAGTTGTTTTTATCAGGTGCAAGAACCAATCTGAACTTTGTGATGATATCTCTAATAAAATCTATCTTCTTGTAGTTGTTTGATAATAGAGGTGCAATTGATATTTGACCTGGTGCATCTAATACTGTTAATGTACCTGTTCCGTTTAACTCAGAACTTGGCGAACTATATCTAATATTAACTTCCTGACCGGCAGTTAATGAACCAGTTGTATATACATCAGATAAACTTGCAATAAAATCACCTTCTTGGTCAGGTATAAATTCGTCACTCACAAAATCTACTTGAGTACCATTAACATATATTCTTAAAGTTACAGTTGCTTCAGGGTCTGTTGTTGTTCCTTCACCGATTAACTGATATCTAAAACTATAACCCCCCGTTATAGGTACAACATATCTTCCACCTGAGAAGTTATTACCAGGGTCGAGTATAATATTATCTAAGTCTATTTCACCTGTTGCGGGTAAGTCACCTTCAGCTTGACCTATATTTTGTAAATTGTCAGTATATATACTTGCTTCATTACCAAATGCACTAGAATATAACTTTTGAAATGTTTCACCTGATAAAAATGATGAGCTATAAGTAAACCCCGCTTCCTGAAAGATTGCATCCCATACAGCTTTTGCTCTAATCATAGGTTTAAATCTTTCCCTATCTAACGCATTAATTGAACTAGTAAAAGGTAATCTACCACTACCTGTTGTAATTGATATCTCACCCTCGACAGGTTCATTATTACCATTGTATGTATTACCGTGGTCAATAAGGGGATATATAACATCACCATCAAATAACCCATCTGTACTCGCACCTTCAGGAAAGGCTTGCCATGATAATACTACATTATCTGTTGTAAGGTCATGGTCATAAGCTGATAGGTCTAATTCGTTTAAAGTACCCTCACCAATTGATGTTGCTAATGAACGTGTTGAACCAAAAAAGATAACCTCATAGTCAATCTTCTCATTCTCCCTTGTAATATAGATGTTATTTAATCTTAACTCCCCTTGTCTAAATAGATTACCATCAATCATCAACTGAGCATCAATCTTCTGTGTAATATCAAAGTCAAATCCATTGATATCAAATGCAGTTGTAAAGAACTCAGAATTGTTAGATGTAGCAGGTATTCTAAATGTTTGAGTAAACTCAGAACGAGCTGAAGTATCCGTTATGTCTTCAATTGCAAAGTTTAACTTAGGGGGGTCAAACTGATATAAGTCTAAGTATATATCACCTACTCTAATCTGTACCATTATCCTCTTAAACTATTTAATTTATGTGCAATTCTAAATCTTGTTGTCGCTTGAAATAACTTATCTTTTCTAAATGTCTTTTCAGTCCATACAGTATCTTCTAATACTACGGGGTAAAAGTCTGTCTCACCTTCAAACCTAACTTTTACATCAGGACTTAAATAAAGGTTTTTAAGGAACTCTGCTTCCTCATCTGATAGGTAATCAGTGTTGATGGTATATCGTTCCTGTAAGGACTGTGAAAATACCTTCTCACCCCTATCGTATGTGTTTACTTCGTAGTCCTGACCACCCCATGTTCCGTCAACCTGTTCATAAGTGTTTCTATTGATTGATATATCATAATCACGTCTTTTTCTAAATGTAAAGTAATCTCTAAAACCTAATGAGTTTAACCAACTTACATCGACATACTCAAAGTCATTACATGAACCATCATCAACATTAAATCGATAAACATTACTTATCGGAGTGTCCCAAAATGTGTTAGAGTCGGCAGGACATGCTTTAACAAATGATGCAACAAACCAATGGGTCGCATTAGATGTATCACCAGTATACATATTATGTCCACATTGAACGGTTATAACATCATAGGGGTATTCATCATATCGTGTTCCTCCAACAACTGTATTAGGACCCCCTCCGTTTGATTGTATGTTCTCAATAAAAAAGTCATCCAATTGTGTTGAACCACTCATAATAGTTACCCTAATTGCACCGATTGTTTTTCTTGAGTCATCTAATGCTACAGCTTTAGGTACACATCTGTTAACAAAACTTAATGTTCTTTTTGCTTGAGTATCAGCGGGTATGGTTTGTGTTAATACAGTTTCACCTGTAACCCATGCAGGAGTATCCGCACTAGACTTAGGTCCTGATAAATCACTTAATGCAAATATTCTATCTCTACTAATGGGACAACCAAGCAATTCAGATATTCTAGATACATACTGGTTTTCATCCTCCCAATCTAAATCATAGTAAGGTTTTCTACCACCTATTACACAATATGAACCCGTAGTTCCTGATGCAATCTCATCCACATCAAACCCATCTAAATCAGTTCCTACTTGACCTATAAATCTAAATGTTTCATATGCACCATCAGTCAATCCTGTAATTGATTCTAAGTTAGGATTAGGGGTTGTTTGATTCTTTAATATATTCTGTAAGTCAAAGTGAGCAGTCCCTGATGGGTTCTCAAATTGTCTTAGAGTTGCAATAGTACTACCAGTTGTTGTTGTACCGGTTGTAATAGGTAATATATTCAAAGCAAATTTAACTTGGTCTGTTGCACCCCCTGTGTCCTCAAGGGTGAATATATTCTTACCAAATGATAGGTTTCTATCAGGTGGTGTATTTCTTAAACTAGCTACTGGTGTTGGTCCCGCCATTATAATACTGCTTTTTCCATTATTTTTATTACTAAGTCTGTCACGTCTTCAGGGTAGAATCTAAATGCATCAATACCCGCAACATATTTACTATTTGTTTTTTGACCAAACTTATAACCTGTTGGTTCATTGAATGCACTTGCAACATCTTCTGTTAATCCAAATGCACCTTTACGTTTTCTACCATCTACACCGAAAGAAAGAAAATAACCGTAGACTAACATAGAGACCTTTAATTGTTCTCCACCAGCAGTTACACTCATACTTCTTCTTAAGTTTCCTGTGCGGTTCTTAAAAGGTTGGTTTTTAATACCTCCTGAACCTCCCTTTTGAAGTTGTATTTGTAATTGCGTAGCAAGTTCTACTAACTCACGGGGTATGTCTTTCTCGACATAGTCTACCGTGTTTAGTATATTATTTACTAAGTCATCTATGTTATCCGTTACAGGCATTATTTATCCTTGTCTTTCTTTGAGATAAAACTCCATACAAAACCTACTAATGTGATTAGTGCTCCGACTACCTCCATTAATAACGCTTCGTCAATTATACCTGCGGTGACTAAGTATCCACCCGCAAATGTTAAAATGTGTCTTAAAATTCCTTTAATCTTTTCGTCCATAATTCTTTGTATTAATCTTTTTATCATGTTATTCTTATTCTCATATTACCCGCATTTTGATACATACCGCCTAAGGGTACGCCCCCTGCTGCTGCAGCTATGTCATTAGCAAAGTTTAAGTTAGCGTAGTCATTCAATATAATACCATCAAACGCTTCCAATGTCTCTACATAGGTTGTGTAACTACTAACACCTGTTCTTCCACTACAACCTAACATAATGGTACTATCAGTTCCACCAGTTATTTGTGAGGACTCAGAACCTATAATAACAGCTTTATTACTTTCGTTACCACTTTGTCCGTTAATTTCACTATTTGAACTTAACATAATACCGTGTAAACCACCAACAATATTAGCAGTTCCCGAACCGTTGGTTTGTCTTACAAATGTATTATTTGAGTATATTATTATAGAACCCTTGTCTGGATTAGTACCACTACCACTCTGACCATAGGCATATGTTCCCCATCCACCGATAATTGTTGTAGAATTCTTTGCTTCTGTGAATTCACTAGACATAACTAATGCGTCCTTTCCGTTTGCGAAATTATCTCTACCTCCAACAACAACAGCATGGCTACCATTAGTACTATTATTCTGACCACCTAGTATTACGTTCCATTGTCCGCTAACATTATTAGTATTACCACCTATTATTCCTGAGTTAGCACCAGTAATAATATGATTAGTACCACCACCAATAAATGACCTTCCTCCACTAACGTTGTGAGCATATCCACCAACTATAGCATTTTGGTCACCACTATTAATATCATTACCCGCACCAGCAAATACTCCATTATAATTACCTCCCTTAACTTCACTTGTAAAACTAGTACCAGCAAGAATATTACCATATCCAGCACCTGAAATTTCACCCATACCTATTAAAATATTCCAGTAACCATTATCTATTACACCTTGTAGTGTTCCCATTAATAAGTTACCACCTGTAGAGTTAGTAGATGATATTTTAGAGTTACTGTGTCCAGCAAATGCTCTATTATTAGGGTGGTCTGTTATTGTAGTATTACCCTGTACCAAATTAAAAGTTTCATTTGCGTTAGAAACAAATACTTCACCTTCAATATTTAGTTTATCTATATAAGTAGTACTACCCGATACACCTCTACTTGTTGGTGAGTATCCAGGAACTATACTATCTGTTGCGTCCCCTACCTGAAACGCTCCACCACCAACACCTGATAAGAGTGTTGATAACTTTATTTTACTTGTTGTTGTCTCCCCACTATCGACAATGGCTAACAAATCATTATCTGTTATGCCAGTCTGTAGGGGAAGCTGTGGGATTGTTTTATTAGCCATTTTTATTTATTAATTTAAATCTACTATCACAACTGAATAACCTCTAGCTTCCAATTGTGTTTTTATGAATTCGTTTGAGAATAGTAGTATATCACTACCGTCAACCGTTCTGTCGTATGGTGCGTATGCTGGAAATCCATCTAATTCAACTTGAGGTGCTCCACTATCATACGCTTCTTTATTTGAGTAGAATGATGGTGAACATATTACCTTGTCACCATCTACTACTAAATTTGCTTCAGTTCTACCATATAATGATGGTACTGCTATACCTGATGGTAAAACTATGTTACCTGTTACTTCTAATGCCATTTTGTTTTTGTTTTTATTTTAATTTATTTGTTTATAAGGGGAACCAATCTATAAAGTCCCCACCTTGAGTTATTATTAAGTCACCATTCTGTGCTTCTATGTGATAGAATATAGGTGATGGTGTTGGAGTCGGAGTAGTAGTCTGAGTAGGTGTTGGTGTTACAGTCGGAGTTACAGTAGTTGTTGGTGTTACAGTATTAGTTGGTGTAACAGTTATTGATGGGGTAGCCGTAATAGAAGGTGTAGCTGTAACCGATGGGGTTACGGTAGAAGTTACACTCGGAGTTACCGTTGGTGTCGTAGTATTTGTAGGGGTCGGTGTTGGAGTTGCACATACACCATAAACTATACTATCACCTGCAGTGTTCGATATTGGTACAAGATATCCACAATTACCTTCAACGGGGAATAAACCACCCTGACCACCAGTACTCCATGTAGCACTGTTAGTTGCACTTACTCCACAACTTATATCTTTAGCTGTACCACCTGTATCATATAGTAATCCAAAGAATGCATATTCAAATCCACCACTAACTGCATTTGCAAATACTTTTCTGTTATTCTTATTAACCCATAAGGTTTGACTTGTATAACCAGTACATACTATTGTATTAGTTGCAATTTCTGAGAAGTTAGATATTAATTCATATTCACCGTTTACATCCCATGAGTTACCTGCACCATCTTGTACTAAGTTATCCCCTGCACCTCCACCTGCTGTTAATGTTAAGCAATCGGTAGGTTCAACGAAACAACTCGGTGTTGGTGTAATAGTCGGAGTAATGGTAGGTGTTACAGTATTTGTTGGAGTTATACTTGGAGTCGGTGTTGGACTTGGTGCTATAGGACTTGGAGTCACAGTTGTTGTCGGTGTGACAGTTGGGGTAGGAGTATTAGATGGTGGTGGTACAGGTGCCGCAGTTGGAATAGGTTTAGGGTCAGTACAATCAGTTTTAAAGATATATACATTACCCGTTCTATCTTCACTATTGTTAGGGTCAAATGTTTTTATCCACCCCTCAGTTGGTAATATCCATCCATTATCATTTGTTGTTGGTGCGTATGATACAGCATTGGTAACAGAATTAAAGAGTGAACCTTGTTTAGCTCCACATTCAAATGTAGTTCCATCAACAGAATACCAATTATAATAACCACTTAAATTATTAATAGGACTATTAGGGTAACCTGTATCAAAATAAGACATTATTGGATAAACAGGGTCGCTACCAGATAACTTAACTTCAGTACTAATATAATATCCATACCTTGTATCACATATCCATTTAAAGTAATCTACTTCACTAGTTGAATATTCATCTTCTACATACTTCCAATAACCCCATCCACCAAACTTATAGGTGGTATTATATTGGTCTACATTGGTTTTATTATAATCTCTTGCAACTAAACAATAATTAGGGTCGGCTATAGGTGCACTACATGCATCCATTATAGTTGGGTAGGTTACAGTTATATTACAACTTGCACCTACCACATCATCTTGAAATCGTTCTTTAAAGGGGGTAAAGGTAAACGGTTGTTGTATCTCTACTAATGGGTCAATCAATGTGTTGTTAACACGTCCGATAAGGTCTCTTAGGTTATCGATACAATCTGATTGATTTCTAATTACACTTTCTTCATCATCGTTAGACTGAGTCATACAGATGAGGTTAAATGTAAAGGTGCTGACTCTATCCCCACCGGTAACACTTATGGGGTTTATAAAGACATATGGATAGTATGGTGACTTCTCATTATCAGGGGTTGATATATCAGATATATCACCATAACCAAACTCATTAATAAAAAAGTGTCCTTGAGCTTTTTGTTTAAATATGTCTATTATTTCTTTGTAAGTCATTCTTCTTTAATTGTTCTTGCTCTTTCTCCATTTTATCTTTGTTCCATGCTAACCAATTAAACGCGGATATTAATGGTTTATCAGTAACCTTATCTATATATAAAAACTTCCCTTCTGCAAGAGTTAGTATGATGTCATACCATATTCTTTTTATATCTACAGTGGTTGTATCTTTTTCTACTTTGAGGTATTCTCCGTCTTCGTCTGTACCAAATAAGTTAGTGTAATTCTTATATAGATTGTTCCTGTAATCAATGAATGTATTTATACCACCCCATACTCCACTTATCTTAACCTCATCGGTAACATCAATACCCCATAGTGTTTCTATCAGTTTATCTATACCTTTGTTGATACCATCAGATAGGTATACTTCCAAATCTATAAACTTACCTAAGGTGAGTCCGTTTAGATTGATGTAGTCACCCCCCATATAATCTTTGTTTAGTTTACTATCTTGTGGATATAACATCACACTGATAAAAGCTATAAGTAATTCAACGGTCTTATCAGGTATTATATCAACCTCATCGTAGTCAATCTTAAATGCTACTGATATAATCTTCTTATGGTTGAAGGGGATTGATATATCGTATTTGGTTATCTCTTTCCAATGACTTATTGTGAAGTCCTCAGGTAATTGATATTCTGTATCTTTGATAACTAAACTATACATGTAATTAAATATATTATTTTATCCAACTGTAACTCCCCTTTTTCCTCATTGTCTTTCTTGCGTAGTTAGCTATCGCTAATGACATAACACAGTCATCATGTAACCCCTGAGGTGAACCATACTTTACGGCTCTTGTCTTTTGTGAATACTCATAAGTGAATGATTGTAATTCGTTATATAAAGGACCAAATAACTTCTGTGAAGGTATGGATATGTTCCCTTCGTTAAAGTCCAATATCAACCCCTCTATTATCTCCTGTTTGGATTTATTTGTTGTAACGAAGGGGTCAGTCTTATTGTATCTTTTCTTTACCTGTTCATAGATTACATCACCTATACTATTTGCTTCAATCAATACATGACAATTACTTTCTTTAGCTAAGTCGACAATATCATTGATGATGAAGTTCCACTCCTGTTGTCTTGCTCTATACATCTCTATTACCTGACCTTCCTTATCCATTAATGTACATACGGTAAAGTCTTCTTGTCTACCTAAGTCAACACCCATATATATTGTCCCTTGTGATATGGGGTAATGGTCAAAGGTTTTTATATTACTAAATACAGTTCCTCCCCCCTCAATGAAGTCAGCTAAATACTCTTGTTTGTAGATATTCTCAGGTAGTGTCTTTCTACTATCTTCTATCTCCTTAAGGTCTGCGTATGGATTGTCCATTGAGGTTCCCTTATAACTTTTATACTCTTCGTGAGCATCGGATAGTCCCATCTGATATAATCTATAGAACCAGTTCTTACCCTTAGGGGTTGATAAGAATAGACACTTCTTTCCCCTTACTAATAACGTAGGTTTTATTGCTTCGTTGAATGCCTCTTCTTTTATGAATGCAGCCTCATCAATAATACAGTAATCAACAGTGTAACCCCTTATGTTGTCATATCGTTCTGCACTTCTGAAGATTATTTCACTCCCGTTCTTTAGGGTTATTATGTTCTCACTGTAATTACATTGGTCTACAATACCGGTATCTACAATGGACTTGAATAGTTCCTTCTGTACTTTGGTGGTTTGACTATAAACGGGTGAGACCCATAAGATGGTCGTAAGGGGATTATTAATAGACCAGTCAAGGACTAAGTTCATTGCTAGTAAACTCTTTCCTGATTGTCTTCCTATTGCAACTACGTGATACTTATGAGGACTCCGTATCCCCTGTATAATTTCCTGTTGCTTCTTCGTCGGGGTTATCCCTATCAGTTGTTGGTTCTCCAAAATCAAATACTACTTTTCTTAATGGTTTATCCTCTCCTCCTGAGAGTTCTGTTCTTTGTAGTTTAGGAAGTATAAAGTCTGAGTATCTTTCTACAATTGATAATGCTTTCTCAGGGTTTTCTTTTGCAACTTGCTTTAACCACTTCTGAATGTCAGGTAACGATGACTCTATCAGAGCTTGGAATGCAAGTCTAATCTCTTCTGTGGTTTTGTTTACTGACCCCTTCTTACGTCCTTTGGGGTTTCCTGATTGTCCTTTCTTAAATGGCATTACTGGTAATTGTTGTTATCAATAAATATAATTTTCTAATAGGTTGTCAAACCAGGCGTCTATATTGTAGTATTTACTATTACTAACACTACCATCATTTAACATATCATCACTAACCAATAGATTAGCGGGGAACCTACCTTTAGTATCTCCATATATTTTAGTTTTATTATGTAGATTAAATATACTATTACCATTACCTCCATAACCATTACCATATTTCTCAATATGCTCTTTTAACCCGTCATCTACAAATGGTATTCTACAATCGTCAAACCAACTTATACCTTTAGAATAATTCACCTTGAAGTTTTATCTTTAATGTTTTTATCAGTTCCTCTTTTGTAACCTCCAATCTTTCTTTTGCTATTTCAACATACTCCTCCGTAAAATCTATACCTATAAACTCCCTGTTTAATAACTTACATGCCAGTCCTGTTGTTCCACTACCCATAAAAGGGTCTAAGACATAGTCCCCTTCCCTTGTAAATAAGGTGATGAGGTAAGACATTAACTTAATAGGTTTAACGGTGGGGTGAATGTTTTTAT
>Ga0206131_10002704_pt1 | contig 21096 bp, 20 predicted proteins | sample Helgoland_Spring_FD_148636 | JGI IMG/M metagenome (GOLD analysis project Ga0206131, IMG submission 148636) | Pelagic subsurface seawater microbial communities from Kabeltonne, Helgoland, North Sea - Helgoland_Spring_Bloom_20160517_1 | ecosystem: Environmental > Aquatic > Marine > Epipelagic ...
GAAAATAAATTGGCTGACATTCAAAGCGCCATTGAAGGACAAAATCAAACGGTTCCAGAATCCTCCGAAATAACAATCCCGAAACTTCAATTGGGTGTAGCAAAATCGTTTATGTTTGGCTACGATTATGAGCTTCAGACTGAACTCGACATGATATTTAAATTTGAAAAAAATAACGATTTAATTTCAACCCAATCCGTTAGTATATCACCAGCTCTAGGATTGCAACTCGGTTACACAGATTTGGTATTTGTCCGCGCTGGAATAGGTAATTTTCAAAACGAATCGAGCTTTGATCAACAGAAAAAATTGAGTTTTCAACCAAATATTGGTTTAGGTTTTAAATATCGCGGCATCGAAGTTGATTATGCCTTAACAGATATTGGAGACCAAAGTATCGCGCTTTATTCTAATATTTTCTCACTCAAACTCGACTTTAGTACTTTTAAATAAATTTGCTAGATGCCTAAACTAATTGCTTTATTAATTTTTTGTGCGCCCTTCTTTAGCAGTGCGCAAACATTATCGCATTATTCGGATATAAGTATTTTAACCATTGGACCAGGAAACAACTTAAACGACTCTTTTGGTCACAGTGCCATCAGAGTCAAAGATTATGTCATGAACTATGACCTGGTCTTTGATTTTGGACGCTATGATTTTAATACACCAAATTTCTATTTAAAGTTTGCACAAGGACAACTTGATTACGAACTGGGTGTTTCCTATTTTGAGGAATTTTTTGATAACTACGTTTTACAAGGGCGTTCAATAAAAAGTCAAACATTAAATTTAACAGTGCAACAAAGGCAACAATTTTTTGCCTTTCTATTAAATAATAGCCTTCCCGAAAACAATTCGTATCGCTACGATTTTTTTTATGACAACTGTGCCAATAAAATCCCAAAAGTACTTGAACAAGTATTAAACGACTCATTGACTTACGACAGATCCAAAGTAATAAAAAGCAAAACCTTTCGAGATTTAATTTATGAATGTGTTGACAAGAACAGTTGGGGCAGTTTTGGGATCGATTTAGCGTTAGGTTCGATTATTGATAGGGAAATTAGTCTCGAAGATCAATTATTTTTACCAAAATATGTTCATCAAAATTTAGAATCTACCAAATTAAGTGAAGGACAATCGCTTGTCAAAAAAAGCGAAACACTCTTAGAATCTGAACCCAAAACAACTGAGGCGTCATTGTTTAGCCCTTTCGTGGTATTGAGTTTTAGTGGTATCCTTATCCTTATATTGACGTTTTTAGATTACAAAAAAAAGCGCCAAAGCAAGTTACTTGATGCCCTACTATTTCTAATAACAGGTATTGTTGGACTAATCGTTTTACTATTATGGTTTGCGACTGACCATTCTGCAACGGCATTCAATTACAATTTACTTTGGGCTTTTGCACCAAACATATTCATGGTGCCAGTTGTCTATAAAAAAACACCTGTTAGGTGGTTATCGCGATATATAAAGTTTCTCATTTTGCTTATTATTCTCATGGGAATACACGTGCTGTCAGGAATTCAGGTTTTTTCCTTGGCACTATTGCCTTTTATTTTCGCTTTAGTCATTAGATATATTTATCTATTATTTCATTTCAAATCTGTAATCAAGTGACAATAGCAGATGATCATTTTTTTAAAACGAAGTCTTTTGTTAAATTTTTATTGAGATCAAAGACAAAATTCAGCGTTCACTCCCCATTTATTTACCAACTGATTACCTTGTGCTTAGAAAGACCAAGAGGTTTTAAAAAATTAGACTCAAGTCTTCAAATAGATCGACTAACCATATACCATAGCAATCAAAATAAAGAAGATGTTGGTGATTTCATAATTTTTGTTTGTGATGAAAAAATCGATTTTGAGACACTTTCGAAAGACATTGAAATTCATCCAAATAACTTATTGATTTTCTTTCCAGAACCGCACCAAAATAAAAAAAGGAATGCACTTTGGATCACCTTAAAAAACAATAGTAATTTGAACGTTTCAATTGACCTATTCAAACTGGGTCTATTGTATAAGCGTCCTAATCAAATCGAAACACATTTGAGTATTAGATTACTTTAAAATTTCATTGAATTCTGTTATATTGTACTCAATAAAATAATCAACGATTTGAAAATATACACTAAAACAGGTGATAAGGGTGAAACTGGGCTTTATGGTGGAAAACGAGTGCCTAAGCATCACTTGAGGGTTGACACCTATGGTACTTTAGATGAACTAAATGCACACATCGGATTGTTACGAGACTTGACTATTGACTATAGCGAGTCAAAAACTTTGCTTCAAATTCAAAACGAATTGTTTACGCTAGGGTCCATGCTAGCTTCGGAAATGGACGAGCATCAAGCCAAAGAAAAAAGCATGCCCTTTTTGAATGAAAAAAATGTCACCGATCTAGAAATTAGGATTGACTTATGCAACGAAGCTTTGAGTCCCATGACCCATTTCATATTACCTGGAGGACACAGCATTATATCGCAATGCCATATTTCCAGAACCGTATGCCGCAAAGCAGAGCGACTCGCTTCAGCCTTAAATGAGTCAGATCCAATTCCAGAGGTGGCCGTAAAATATTTGAACCGATTGTCTGACTACTTATTCACATTAGCAAGATATTTGCATCATTTGCACGGTGTAGAAGAAATTAAATGGGTTCCGAAATAACCATAAATAGAACAGTAATCATGCTATAAAATATTTTTTACCTAGTCATAATGCAACTTAAATGAAAAACTTAATCCATCCGGTTGATAAAAATGATCCAAAATATCAATTTAATCTCGTTTAAACATTTGATTTTTAGTAATATAAAATAAATTTTAAATTTTTATCAAATTACTTTATTATGTCGTGATAAAATTTATTTTTGCAAAGGATTAAACTGAATTTATCATGTATTGGACATTAGAATTAGCCTCTTATTTAAGTGATGCACCTTGGCCTGCATCAAAAGACGAATTAATTGATTATTCTATCCGCACTGGAGCCCCATTAGAAGTTGTTGAAAACTTGCAGTCTATTGAAGACGAAGACGATATTTACGAGACCATTCAAGAGATATGGCCCGATTATCCAAGTGAAGACGACTACCTCTGGAACGAGGACGAATATTAACACCATTTAAAAAGTCTCTAAGGAGACTTTTTTTTATCAACTAATCGACCCAAAAAACTTAAACATCCTTATCTTTGATGGGCATTCCAAACTATTACTTCATCAATGAGTTTATTGAATTCCGTACTAAAAGTATTTGTCGGCGATAAGTCGAAACAAGATGTAAAATCCATATCCCCAATCGTTCAACAGATTAAGGCTCTTGAAAGTGGGGTCAAATCACTGACTCATGATGAATTGCGTCAAAAGACGCAAGAGTTCAAAATCAAATTGACCGAAGCACGAAAAGCAACTCAAGAACAAATTGACGCGCTTAAGTCAAAAATTGAAATCACAGAGGATATAGATGAACGTGAAACTCTATATGAGCAAATTGATCAATTAAAAGTTGATCAATACCTTGCTAGTGAAGAGACGCTCAACGAAATACTTCCAGAAGCATTTGCAGTTGTCAAAGAAACTGCACAACGGTTCGTAGATAATAGTGAAATTACTGTAACCGCAAGTCCCTTCGACCGCGTGCTATCTGCTCGAAAATCTTATGTTACCCTCAAGGGTAATGTAGCAACATGGAAAAATTCTTGGGATGCTGCTGGAAAACCAATAATATGGGACATGGTACACTATGATGTTCAACTGATCGGCGGTATAGCCATGCATCAAGGGAAAATTGCTGAAATGCACACAGGTGAAGGAAAAACACTTGTAGCTACCCTACCTGTTTACTTAAACGCATTGGCAGGAAATGGCGTTCATTTGGTCACTGTCAATGATTATTTAGCAAAAAGGGATAGCGCTTGGATGGCGCCACTTTTTGAATTTCATGGATTGAGTGTGGACTGTATCGATTATCACAAACCTAATTCTCAAGAACGAAGAGACGCATATAATGCCGATATCACTTATGGAACAAATAACGAATTCGGATTTGATTATTTAAGAGATAATATGGCACATGCTCCAGAAGATCTGGTGCAACGTCCTCACCATTACGCTATTGTTGATGAAGTAGATTCTGTTTTAATTGATGATGCGAGAACACCTCTAATCATATCTGGTCCAGTACCTAAAGGTGATCAACATGAATTTGTTGAATTAAAACCTAAGGTACACAACATTGTTCAGGAACAGAGACAAAAACTTACGGCAGTCCTGGCCGACGCCAAAAAATTAATCGCTCAAGGTGACACAAAAGAAGGTGGATTCAAATTACTTCAAGTTTTTAGAGGGATACCTAAAAATAAAGCCTTAATAAAATTTTTAAGTGAAGATGGTGTACGTCAGTTATTGCAAAAAACTGAGAATTTTTACATGCAAGATAACAATCGGGAAATGCCAAAGGTTGATGCCGAATTGTTGTATGTCATTGACGAAAAAACCAACCAAGTTGAACTAACAGATAGCGGTTTAGATTTCCTTGCGGGCAAAGAAGACCCTAACTTCTTTGTGATGCCAGAAATGGGCATCGAATTGGATCGAATCGATCAAACCTCAAAAAGTCCAGAAGAAAAATCCAATTTAAAAGAAGCCTTGTTTAGAGACTTTTCCATTAAATCAGAGCGCATACACACACTTAGTCAACTCCTAAAAGCATATGCTTTATTTGAAAAAGACATTCAGTATGTTGTAATGGATAATAAAGTCATGATTGTTGATGAGCAAACTGGTCGAATTATGGACGGTCGACGTTATAGTGATGGTCTTCATCAAGCTATTGAGGCTAAAGAAAATGTGAAAATTGAAGCTGCCACACAGACTTTCGCAACGGTGACACTTCAAAATTATTTTAGAATGTACAAAAAACTGTCAGGAATGACAGGAACTGCTGTAACTGAAGCTGGTGAGTTTTGGGAAATTTATAAACTTGATGTTGTAGAGATTCCGACGAACCGACCAATTGCCAGAAAAGATCAGCACGATCTTGTTTACAAAACGAAACGAGAAAAATACAATGCTGTAATTGAAGAAGTAACAGCACTATCACGTGCAGGACGTCCTGTTCTCATAGGAACAACATCGGTAGAAATATCCGAACTCCTGGGGAAAATGCTGGATATTCGAAAAATACCGCACAACGTATTGAATGCCAAATTACACAAAAAAGAGGCAGATATCGTTGCGGAAGCTGGAAAGCCAGGACAAGTCACCATTGCAACAAATATGGCTGGTCGTGGAACAGACATCAAGCTTTCAGAGGAAGTAAAAGCCAATGGTGGACTTGCCATCATCGGTACTGAACGACATGACTCGAGGCGTGTTGACCGTCAATTGCGTGGTCGGTCTGGACGACAAGGAGATCCTGGAAGTTCACAGTTTTATGTATCGCTTGAAGATAACCTTATGAGGCTTTTTGGCAGTGAACGCATTGCTAAAATGATGGACCGTATGGGACTCAAAGAAGGTGAAGTGATCCAACACTCAATGATTTCAAAGTCTATTGAGCGCGCTCAGAAAAAAGTTGAAGAAAACAATTTTGGTATCAGAAAGCGACTACTAGAATATGACGATGTTATGAATGCCCAGAGAGCGGTCGTTTATAAACGTCGCTATCACGCTCTATTTGGTGAAAGACTCAGAGTTGATATTGCCAATATGATTTATGACACTTGTGAACTGATTACTGGAATCAATAAAAATTCAAACGACTATAAAAATTTTGAATTTGAGTTGATGCGCTATTTCACCATGCCATCACCCTTAACGGAAAATGAATTTGGAAACGCAACGGTTCAGCAAATTACTGGGAAAGTATACAAATCAGCATACGATCATTATTCGGATAAAATCACTCGCAGCGCTGAAGCTGCCTTTCCTGTAATCAAAAATGTTTACGAAAAGCAACGTCAACAATTTAGGAGAATTGCTGTACCTTTTACAGACGGTATAAAATCACTTCAAGTTGTTACCGATTTAGAAAAGGCCTATCAAACAAAGGGTAAGCAACTCATTGCTGATTTTGAAAAAAATATTTCTCTAGCAATTATTGATGATGCTTGGAAAACACATTTGCGTAAAATGGACGAACTGAAACAATCGGTTCAATTAGCAGTGCACGAACAAAAAGATCCGTTGTTAATATACAAATTCGAGTCTTTTGAACTATTCAAAGAGATGCTAGAAAAAGTAAACAAAGAGGTCATCTCGTTCTTGTTTAAAGGCGAGCTTCCTCAGGAAGGAAATCAAAATATTCAAGAAGCCCAGGCGAAAAAGCGCGAACAGATCGATACAAAGAAGGAGGAAATTCCAAACATGGATGAAAGAACTGCTCAAAATCGTGCTGCTGGAAACACTCAAGCTAGAAGAATCACAGAAACTATTGTCAGAGAACAACCCAAAATTGGACGCAACGAACGAATCACCATTAAACACGTAATACGGGGTGAAAACAAAACTCTAAAATTCAAACAGGCAGAACCACTTTTATCTACGGGAGAATGGGTCGTGGTTGAAGAATAAATGTCATGACATTAAGAAAAAATACTGGTCAACATTTGCATCCCATTTTCAATGTGGACGAATTAACCGCTGGTATTGTCAAAGGTGATATTGCAGCATTAGGTCGCGGTATTACACTTATCGAAAGTCAACACCCTGATCACACATCTCTAGCGCAAAACCTCATTCAGAATTGCCTGCCAAACTGCATCCCATCTTTTCGAATTGGAATTACGGGTGTTCCTGGTGTTGGAAAAAGTACCTTTATCGAAAATTTTGGACAAATATTACTCCAAAATGGCAAAAAAGTAGCTGTATTAGCCATTGATCCGAGCAGTAGCATCAGTAAAGGAAGTATTTTAGGTGATAAAACAAGAATGGAAACCTTGGTCAAAGAAACTCATGTTTTCATAAGACCTTCAGCATCTGGAGACAATTTAGGTGGCGTTGCCCGTAAAACAAGAGAATCAATTATTTTATGTGAAGCTGCTGGGTTTGACACTATTTTGATCGAAACTGTTGGTGTTGGTCAAAGTGAAACAGTGGTTCATAGTATGGTAGACTTTTTTCTACTCTTGCAGATTCCTGGAGCTGGCGATCAATTGCAAGGCATCAAACGTGGCATCATTGAAATGGCCGATTTGCTAGTCATTAATAAAGCTGATGGTGATAATATCCCAAAAGCGAATCGCACCAAAGCAGATTTAGATAATGCGTTACATTTTTACCCTGAAAAATCGTCCGGATGGATTGCTTCTACATCACTATGCAGTGCACTAGAAAAAAAAGGTATTGAGGATATTTGGGAAATTATGTTGAATTTTAAACGCGTAACCCAGCAAAATGGTTATTGGAAAATACATAGAGACGAGCAAAATAAATACTGGCTTTTACAAACCATTGAAGACCGATTGAAAAATGATTTTTACAGAAAACCTGGGGTAAAAGACCAAATGATCGCCATGGTAAAAGCCATGTCTGAAAATAAAATCACACCATTTGAAGCTGCCAATGCACTTCTTAATCAATAAATGCAGATTTATACCATGTCACCTGAGCCTCAACAGCCTCTTTTAAAGTGGTTTGAGGGTTGTAATTCAATAATTGTCGAGCTTTATCGATTACTGCTTTTGTGCGCTGTTGATCTCCCCTGCGCTTAGTTTTGATATCTAACTTAATTCTCATTCCAAGGGCTTCTTCAACGGCATCAATACCTTCTTGAGTGGAATATTCAGCCTCTGTTCCTAAATTAATGACCTGTCCCATGACCTGGTCTTCCTTGCCAATAACACTCACAATACCATCAACAATATCGCCGACATAAGTAAAGCTCCGCAAATGTGCAGTACTTCCATCAAAAAGTGGAAAGGGAGTTTGATGTATACCAGCAGCAATCAATTTGGTAAACAACTTTTCAGGACGCTCTCTCGGACCAATAACTGAATACAACCGCAACGAACATGTCGCTATTTTTTGCTCCCTTGATAATTGCAAGACCAACTGTTCAGCTGCCAATTTCGTAACACCATAAAAAGATGCGGGCTGGGGCGCTGCCGTTTCAGCGCTGACCGCTTCTAAACCATATATAGATGATGTTCCAATATTTATAAAGAGTTTTAAATCAATACAACTTTGGGCGAATTTCAAAATACTGTTAGTCGCAATTACGTTGTTTTTTAAATAATCTTCAAAAGTAATATGAGAGGCGATGCCTGGTTGGGCCGCAAAATGAAAAATATAATGAAAATCCTTCGATAATTTCGACATTGCAATATCATCACACAAATCAATGTCAAAAATTTCAATACCACGAGCATTTAAGTCAGAGGCATTACGTCGTTTTAATACTGGATCGTAATAATCAGAAAAGTTGTCTATACCAAAAACTTTGTGACCCATTTTCGCCAAACGTTCAGCAGTATGAGAACCTATAAAACCAGCCGCCCCTGTGATCAGAATGTTCATAGCACAAATTTAAACAATAGAAGCCAATACTAATGCTGTTATGAACTAAAAAAAGATGATGCCATAAAAGATGAAAAAAATTACGATATTGAAACCATAAAACACACCAACTATGTTCAATACAAATTCGATGTATTTCACCTTATTACTTGTCTGCCTTAACGCAACAGGAATAAGCCAAAACAACAATGACAGCATTCCAGAGCTGACCAAAGGCATGGCGTTGTCTGAAGGATTGTTAGACAGCTATTTGTCTGAAGATGGTGAATTGTTTCTTACAGTTGATAAAGCGATTTTGAACAAAGATCTTTTGATGGTAACCCGCATAGCGCAAATCCCAGCTAACTATTCGCCATATTCCAATGCTGGTTCAAAAACTGCAGAAAGCTTAGTCCATTTCACCAAGAGTGGTAACAAAATTCTATTGAAGCAAATTTCGTATAGCAATATTGCAGATGACAACGACCCGATTAAAATTAGCGTTGAAGAAAATAATTTTAGTCCCATTTTAGCCTCTTTCGAAATTAAAAATATTGAAGAATCGCAATATCTTATTGATGTTACATCACATTTTATGGACGACTCTCCTGGCTTTAACATTGTACCTAAGCGTCTCAAAGACGAATACAAAATGGGCAAGAGAGATAAAACTCGCAGTCAAATAGATAGTGCCAGAAGTTTCCCTGAAAATACAGAAATACTCCACACACTAACATTCCCAGCATCCAATGCGCCACGAGGAAACAGCACCGGAAGTTTAACATTTCAAATCAATCACTCTATCATTATGCTTCCAGAAGTCCCCATGACATTGCGTCACGCAGATAAAAGGGTTGGATGGTTTTCAATATCGCAAATTGATTATAGTTCCGACGCTCTTAAATCGGATGAAATAGAATTAATCAGACGTTGGCGCCTTGAACCAGTAGACGAAGATGCTTATACTAGAGGCGAATTGGTGGAGCCAAAAAAACCGATTGTTTATTATCTAGATCCTGCAACACCAATAAAATGGCGTCCTTATTTCATTCAAGGTATTGAGGATTGGAACACCGCATTTGAAAAAGCTGGATTTAAAAATGCCATACGTGCCAAAATTGCGCCAACTGCTGAAGAAGATCCCGATTTTAGTCCTGAAGATTCTCGCTTTTCAACTGTCCGTTATGTAGCCTCTACCACAAGAAATGCTGTTGGACCAAGTGTTTCTGACCCAAGAACAGGAGAAATTATTGAAAGTGATATCATATGGTATCACAACCATTTGCGATCTTATAGAAACCGCTATTTGTTAGAAACTGGTGCGGCTAACCCAAAAGCTCGAAGTTTAGATACTCCAGAGGAAGAAATTGGTGAGATGATGCGACGTGTTATCTCTCATGAAATAGGCCATGCGCTTGGCTTGCCGCACAATATGAAAGCTAGTTCTGCTTATCCTGTTGATTCTTTACGTTCTGGAAAATTTACGCAAAAAATGGGTATTGCGACTACCATTATGGATTATGCACGGTACAATTACGTAGCACAACCAGGTGATGAAAATATTAGATTTGTAAGGCAACTCGGACCTTATGACGATTATGCCATAGAATTCGGATATCGCTATTTTCCTGGAAAAACAGTTAGTCAAGAAAAAGAAATTTTACGTCAATTTGTCGATAACAAAAGTACTGATCGCACTTACATGTTCGGTGGTCGGGGGACCGATCCGGATTCTCAGACGGAAAATATAGGTGACGACCCAGTATTGGCCAGTAATTATGGATTAAAAAATCTCAAAATAGTTGCTAAAAATTTGTCCGATTGGGTTTTAACAGATGGTGATAATTACGACGATCTGGATGAATTATACAATGAAATGGTTAGTGTTTATTCCCGATATATATACCACGTTCACAGTGTGGTTGGTGGCATCAATGAGACCTTACATAACACTAACCAAAAAGGACTACACACCTATTCCGTTGTCTCAACTGATGAACAACAACGCGCATTGCGTTTTTTAAATTCTGAATTATGGGACACACCAAGCTGGATCTTAAACCCGGATTTAATATCAAATATTAAAGGTTCAGGAAACTTAAGTCGAATCTCTGGAATTCAATCTACTGCTCTTAGTCGTTTTTTGTCCGCCGCTTTGCTCAATCGTATGTTATCGTCTGAATACACCTTAGTCGGCTCTGGTTTGACTCCAGATCAATTATTAAAGACGCTTTACGCTGACATCTTCACAAACCGTAAAAGTCCTGACGTATTGGGTCGTAATTTGCAAAAAGCTTTTATTGAAGATATTAATAATTTGATCGAAGACAAAGCTCTCAGTCCTGAAATAAAAGGACTTGCCTTAGCACTTAAAAAAGAGATCAACAAATGGAGCAGCAAGCGCGCTAAGTCTGGAGAGGATTTAATGAAAGCGCATTATGCGTATTGCCAAATGCTGACAAAATAACTCAGATTTTTTGAACTACAACTCAAAGCGGTTTTTAAAGAAAGTGGTTAGTTGATAAAAGATATATCCAGACGCTGTTCCGAATAGCAGTCCACAAATGATATCTAAAGGAAAATGAACTCCCACATAAATTCGAGAGTAAGCAACGATGATACTCCAAATCACCAGTAGAAAAGTTACTAGCTTATAAAATGGCCGCAGTAATAAACCGATAAAAATTGCTGTTGCCATTGAATTGGCTGCGTGTCCTGAGAAAAACCCATACATACCACAACCATCAGTTACCAACCTCATTTTATCGACTAAATTTGGATCACGACAAGGACGTAAACGCTCATATCCATATTTAAAAAGGTTCGTCACTTGATCGGTAAATAAAATCATTAAGGCTGCTACTATTGCGACATTGAGTAGCATACGCCAACCCATTTCACGGTAAATCAAATAAAGCAAAAATATGTAGAGTGGAATAAAAGTAAAACGATCAGTGACAACCATCCAAAAGCCATCCCAAGAACTCGTCCCAAGTCCATTTAAGAATAGAAACAATTCATAATCCCAAGCTAGAATTTGATCAATCATAAATTATGCTTCGTACCTGCTCATTTCACGATCGTAGAAATCGGATGCCTGCTGAATTAATTCAGGAGTCATTTCTTCCAGATCATTCCTTTCATTTGTTTCAAACTCTTCTAACCATTCAACGCTATCATCTATCAGATTGATAACAAATCTCGGGTATTCGGTATGGACAATAAAAATATCATCTGGGAAGTCGGTATTATCGCAAAGTAAAAACTTTGGTAATGCTATTGTACTATTCAAATCATTCATGAGCAATCCATTTTTTTGTCAAATATTGAAAACGAAGATACATTAAAACTGAAGCAGTGGTTAAACCAAACAATAATCCTACCCATATTCCAGCAACACCAAACATACCTGGTTTGCTCAAATAATAGCATACTGGAAAGCCCACCACCCAATATGACACAAAGGTAATAATTGTTGGGATTTTAACATCTTGCATGCCCCGAAGCGCACCAAGCATTATGACTTGTATACTGTCGGATATCTGAAAAATAGCGGCCAGTAACAATAAAGAAGCTGCTAAAGTCACAACCTCTTTAGTATCTCCAATTTGTGTTAGATCGTTTAAATTGACATAAAAGTTGGGCAAAGAAAATCTGAACATCAAAAATATCAATGCAAAGCCAATTGCAAAAAGCAAGCCCATAAAAAAGATAGACTGCGCAACGCGCCTAAGTTCCCTGAAATTTCTTAATCCTTTTTGATTGCCAACCCGAATCATTGCCGTCACACCCAGTCCCATTGCAAACATAAAGGTCATAGATGCTAAGTTTAATGCAATCTGATTTGCGGCTTGTGCGTTTTTTCCTAAAGCTCCACTTAACCAAATCGCAGCTGTAAACAATGCCACTTCAAAAAACATTTGAAGGGCGCTGGGGAATCCTAAATTGAATAATTTTTTTGACATCAATTTGTCTATATTTCGAAATCCGATGCCATCTAAAAATCGTGCTGTTTTTTGGTTTCGTTTTAACAGCGCGATCAAAATGACAAGCATCATTCCACGAGAAATCAATGTTCCCAAAGCAGCTCCAACTATGCCCATTTCTGGGAATCCAAATTTCCCGAAAATCAATACATAATTGAGAACAACATTGATAATATTGGCAATAATCGTAGCATACATTGGAAAGACCGTTTTTGACATACCGTCACTAAACTGTTTGAATGCCTGAAATATTATGAGCGGGATCAAGGAGATTGCTACTAAATCCAAATAAGGCAAAGCAAGAGTCACCACCTCTATAGGCTGGTTCATCACCAACATTAAGGGCTTGCCTAATAATATCAATCCAAATAAAACGAAACTAAGAACGGTACATAATAAAACACCATGTTTTAAAGCAGATTGTCCTTTTGAAAAGGAAGCTTCGGTATCCGACTCGGCAACCAATGGGGTAATGGCTGTGGAAAAACCTATTCCAAGGGACATTGCAATAAAGAGGAAACTGTTGCCTAAAGATACCGCCGCGAGCTCGGCTGTTCCCAATTGCCCAACCATCACATTATCGACAAATCCAACCAAAGTGTGCCCTAACATCCCAGTTATGATTGGACTTGCCAATTTCCAGTTGTACCGAAATTCTTTGGTATATTTTTGAAGAGTGCCGAACAAGAAAATCAAATTATTGCGAAAAACGCATTTTATAATCTGTCTTAACTTGTCCCGAAGAAATATGCTGAATTCGCTTTTTTAACAATCTTTTTTTAAAGGAGGATAGTTTATCGGTAAACAAAACACCTTCAATATGATCATATTCATGCTGAATGACACGAGCTGCTAAACCAGTATAAGATTCAACATGTTCTTGAAAATTGATGTCTTGATATTTAATAGTGATATTACTTTGACGAGATACATCTTCTCTTATGTTAGGAATACTCAAACAACCTTCGTTAAACCTCCAAAATTCACCATTTTCATCTATCAACTGGGCGTTGATAAAAGTTTTCTTTAGATTGGCTAAGGTGGTTCTCTCTTGATCAGAAAGATCATCATCATCTGCAAAAGGCGATGCGTCAATCACAAAAAGTCTAATATCTAATCCAATTTGAGGCGCCGCCAAACCCACACCACTTGCCGCATACATGGTTTTAAACATGTCTTTTTCTAAGGTTATTAAATCGGCATAATTCGAATCAATAGCTTTGCATTTTTTGCGAAGCACTGGATCTCCTATAGCTACAATTGGGTAAATCATTTGTAAAAAATAAATCACAAAAATACAATACTTAAACGAATGGTGTTTATCAAATCTTAAACGGACTCAATAGAAGCCATATAACCTTGTAAAATTAGAGCAGCACTAATTTTATCTAACATCCCTTTTTCTCGGCGTTTGGATTTCTTTAAGCCTCCACTAATCATGGCTTTATTCGCCATCTTAGATGTGAATCTTTCATCATGACGTACAATTTTTAGATCTTGAAATTTATTTTGAAGATGGGCAATAAATTTTAATATCGCTGGCTCACTCTCTGACAAAGAGTTGTCCATCTGTTTTGGCAAACCAATGACGACCAAATCAACATCTTCTTCAATGAAATAATCGGTTAAAAAAGTGATCAGATCAGAAGTTTTAACTGACGTTAAGCCCGAGGCAATTAATCTCAAAGGATCAGTGATGGCAATTCCAGATCTCTTTAAACCATAATCAATTGCAAGGATTCTTGACATGCTGCTAAATTAAAAAACTAATTGGTACAAAAGGAATGTTTTATATTTGCGTCATGATGACACAAATAGTTACTAAAAGTATTATTGAAAATGCGTGGAACGATAGAGCTTTACTGTCTAAATCGGAAACGCTGAAAGCCATAGAATCGGTGTTAAATGATCTGGACAATGGACACCTAAGAGTAGCAGAACCATCTTCTGATGGCTGGAAGATAAACGAGTGGGTAAAAAAAGCTGTGGTACTCTACTTCCCTATTCGCCAAATGGAAACAATTGAAGTGGGACCCTTTGAATTTCATGATAAGATTCCATTAAAAAACAATTATGCCGAAAAAGGTGTTCGAGTTGTGCCAACAGCCGTTGCTCGATACGGCGCATTTATTGCAAAAAATACGATTTTAATGCCTAGTTATATTAACATTGGAGCTTATGTTGATGAAGGCACCATGGTTGACACATGGGCTACAGTTGGTAGTTGTGCTCAAATTGGCAAGGGTGTTCATCTCTCAGGCGGTGTAGGAATTGGTGGGGTTTTAGAGCCGCTTCAAGCTGCTCCCGTAATTATTGAAGATCATGCCTTTATTGGATCCAGATGTATTATTGTGGAAGGAGTTCGTATTGAACGTGAGGCCGTTTTAGGTGCTAATGTAGTACTTACTGGATCGACCAAAATTATAGACGTTTCAGGTTCAGAACCAGTTACTCTCCACGGGGTTGTCCCTGAACGGTCAGTGGTGATTCCAGGTAGTTATACAAAATCCTTCCCGGCCGGCGATTTTCAAGTGCCTTGTGCCCTAATTATTGGGAAAAGAAAGGAGAGTACAGATAGAAAGACTTCACTTAATCAAGCGTTGAGAGCACATAATGTAGTCGTGTAATACTGGTTAGCTCATGAAAAAAATTCTTGTTATTCAGAACAAATATATTGGTGACGTACTGATAGCATCAGTAATTGCTCAAAATATTAAAAGAGTATATCCTGATTGCCATGTCACCTATTTGGTTTACGATTATTGTGCTGGCGTTATTGAAAATCATCCACATATTGATGACATACTTACCACCAACGAAAGCTGGCTCAAGAAATCGTTCAATTTGGCATCATTAGTCCGAGAGATTAGGCACAAATCTTTTGATATTATTTTTGATCCATACTCAAAATTTCAAAGCCGCTTGATTTGCTTGTTTTCGAAAGCACCAATTCGTGTTGGATTTAAAAAAAGGAAGTTTGCAATTTCTTTACCATACTACACCAATAAAATCTCCCAAGTTGAAAAAAAAATCAGAGCATGTGGCAAATCGATTGAGGACAGACTTGCCTTAGTGTTGAATGTTGTAGACTTGAAGATTGAACATGTAGACGATAAACCTAAAATATATTTAACTGACGAGGAACAAAAATACGAGTCAAATCTATTTGAACGACCACATGTCATCATTGGAATATTAGGAAGCACCCCTGAAAAAAGTTTACCGAAAAAGTATGTCGTTGAGATTGTTAATTTTTTGACATTCAACTATAATTTCCAAATCATTTTCAATTATGCGCCAAACCAAAAAGCGTTGGCTCAGGAAATTTTTGAACAGTGTGACAATCAGGAGAAAATTTCAATTGACATTTATGAAAACTCTATACGTGGATTCGTAAAATTAATGGGAAAGGCAAGACTTTTGATAGCTAATGAGGGTGGCTCGGTTCATATCGCTAAAGCATTGAATAAACCGACTTTTACGATATTTTCGCCCTATGAATTGAAAGACCATTGGGCCAGTTTTGATGATGGAGAATTTCATGCTTCGGTCCACCTATTCGAGGAAAAACCAGAAATATTTCCTGAGATGACACGGCAGAATCGACGTAAAATTGAAGCAAATCCCGAGATTTACTATAATGCGTTTAAACCTGAACTGGTCTTTCCTAAGTTAAAAGTGTTTCTTGAAAATCATAAAAACATTCTCAATACGAGCAATTAATCTTCGACACTTTGAGCAATTCCATATGGCGTTTGAATAATTTTTTCTGACTTGGTCTTTTTTCTGATACTCAAGTTACGTTCCAAAGATTCCTTGGTTTTATAACCTCTGGCATGATCCAAATGCAAACAAATAGCGCGATATCGAATTTGCTTGGTTTTGATTCCCAGATTGACAAGCCGCTCACCCAACTCACGATCCGGTCCACCATAACGCATTCTTTCATCGTAACCATTAATCGCTAGCAGATCATCTTTCCATGCAGAGGAATTACAATTATTAAAAGTCGCCCCCGTTGGAGTAATGGCATCGAGCAATTTACCAAAGGCGTGTCCAACACTTAATTTGAGAGTTTGCTTCCAACCCAAAGGACCTATGCTTGACAACCAAGAAGGCTTAAAACAATTTGCAGCACCTATATCACTAGCTGTAATTGCCTCACTCATAGGCATGGATAGTTTGCAATACCCTCCTGACAAGAAATATCCCTTTTCTGCATATCGCACATGAACCTCAACAAAATCAGCCCGCGGAATGCAATCCCCATCAGTAAATAAAATATAAGGATTTTCTGCTGCTATTATGGCTTTGTTCAAAATACGTTGCCTACGATAACCTCTATCCTCATGCCAAATATGACGCAATGAAACTGGATAGTCCTTCGAAAACTGATCTATCAAAACTTTGGTTTGATCACCCGATCCATCATCGGCTACGATCACTTCAAAATTTTCATAGGTTTGAAAACTATAACCCTCCAACACTTTGGCTAACCAATCTTCAGAATTGTAAGTACTTATAATAACTGTAACCGGCAAAGTTTTCATACTGACTTTTTAAATTATTTGCAAATTTACACATTAATAAAAAACTTGAAATTATAAGCTTAAACTAAGATCTTCCAAGATTCTTCAAAATGTTGTACTTTTAAAAATCTAATCAAACTATACTTTAACGGTTATGACCAAACTATCAGTCATCATTCCAACTTTTAATGAAGCTGATTTTATAGGTCAAGCGGTCCGTTCTGTCTCATTCGCTGATGAAATTATCGTTGTCGACTCCTTGAGCACTGACAAAACCGTTGACATCGCTTCATCGATGGGCTGTCGAATTTTTAAGCGTAAATTTGATAATTTTTCAAATCAAAAAAATCATGCACTTCAATTCGCATCTGGTGAATGGGTTTTGTTTTTAGATGCCGATGAACGCATTACGGGCGCGTTGAAACACGAGATTATAGAGGCTATCAATAGTGATAAATACTCAGGATATAAGTTGTATTTCCCTCATTTTTTTATGAATCGGTTTTTATATCATCACAGCAATATGGTCACCAGATTGGTCAAAAGAAACGCGTGTCGTTTCACTGGATCAGTTCACGAGAAATTATTAGTAGAAGGAACGATTGGGAGGCTTAAAAATCAAGTGAATCACTATACTTATAAAGGTCTAAAGCACTACATCTCCAAAAAAGATCATTATTCAGACTTCCAGTCACAACAAGCATTGAAGAAAAACAAAAAAGCATCACTGTTCATATTTTTCTTTAAACCTTTTTATCGTTTTTTTAACAGTTTCATTCTACGAGGAGGATTTAAGGATGGTATCCCTGGTTTAGTCGTTGCCCGCATTAATGCTTATGGTGTTTTTTCTAGATATGCTAAGCTGGTGATCGCAAAAAATCATCAAAACCAACCACGTCCGTAGCGTAGTTTTTTCTTAAAAGTTTTATCTGAGTCCTCCCCTTTTACATCAATACGCTGAATTTCAAAATTGTTTTGAAATGGAATGCGATTCAAGCGATTTCCTATTCTTAAACCAAATGCAATATTTGATCTTTTCAACAAGTCAAAAAATTGTTCCTTACGTTTGCCTTTTCGAGGGAATTTTCCATAAGGATAGGCCAAAACTCGAGAAACATCTAGATCATTTGATTTAATAAATGACTCACATTTTTCTAAATCTTCTTCTATCTCATCAATAGTCATGACATCATAACGCCCATGTGCGTATGAGTGCAAACCCAATTCAATCACATCAGAATCAAGAGATTTCAGATCAGACATGCTCATAATGGCCTCTTGACCATCATCCCAAGCATTGAAACCGCCGATATATTTAAAAGGAACATAAAAACATGCTTTAAATTTATAAAATTTTAGCAAGGGATATGCAAAATTAATTTGATTGAGGTAAACATCATCGAACGTAAGAATTATAGGCTTCTTAGGGAGTTGATTGGACGACATGATATCCTTAAAGTGAATGGGCGTGTAACCATTTTTCTTGATAACTTCGAAATGTTTCTCAAGCCGATTTTCATCGATGCTCAAACCATGCGCCCGACTACCAGCAGGCGCTACTTGATGAAACATGAGTATAGGTAATCGCATAGGGAATTTGATGATTTGATATTTTAACATCAATATATAATAACTACATTTGCCGAGCTATCAGTGTCAACTTTGGCACTAAAGTAAACAATTCAAAAGACTTGATCAGCGCATTAGCCATTACTTTCAACGAAGCTAAAAACATAGAAGCTTATATTCAACGGCTTTCATTTGCCGATGAAATCATAATCGTAGATTCATTTAGCACAGATGGCACAAAGGAAATAGCAGAACAGTTGGGGGCGCGTGTTGTTCAGCGTCAATTTGATCATTTTTCGAACCAACGAAACCATGCTTTATCATTGGCCAAGCACGATTGGATTGTTTTCTTTGATTTAGACGAAGTGATACACGATGCTTTAATTAATGAAATAGAGGAAACTGTAAATTCTGAAACTTCATTTGATGGATTTTATGTTAAACGTCAATATTATTTTTTTGATAAAAAAATAAGATTTAGTGGTTTCCAAACGGATAAATCGGTGCGTCTTTTTAAAAAGTCAAAATGCCAATATAATGGCAATTTCGTTCATGAAGAAGTGATTTGTCTAGGTAAAATCGGTCAATTAAACCATGAAATTAAGCATTTCTCGTTTGTTGATTTTAACCGTTACAATCAAAAATTAACTCAATATAGCAAGCTTCAAGCCGAGGTTTTGTTTAAAAAGGGGAAGCGTCCAAATTTATTTCATTTTCTATTGAGACCGAGTTACCGCTTTTTTACTCAATACATTTTAAGACTTGGCATTCTTGACGGAAAAGCTGGATTTATATTAGCCTATGTGCATAGCTTCGCCGTTTTTAAACGGTATGCATTCCTCTGGTTAAAGTACCGTGGTATTGAGTAATCAACGATTTTGCACCTTGACTTGGAGATGCCTTAGAGATTTGGATTGAGGACAGCGTCGTAAAAGTAATTTTAACATTTTAAATTTACTAGGCTTAAAACAACCCTTTATGGCATTTGCCACAATATTACTCAATAGAATGACCCAATAAGTTATTGGCCCAAAGTGTTTTTTAAGGATGTAGTAGTATGAAATCTGCAACTCCTGTTTAGTTAAAAACCTCTCGCTAGTGCTTTTTCCTTCAAAGTGAATATAGGACACCTCCGGAATGAAATAAGTGTCGTATCCAGCCATTTTGAGTCGAAAACAAATATCGATTTCCTCAAAATATAAAAACAACTTAGTATCCATCCCATCGATTTTCCAGAAAGCATCGCCACGAAAACACATCAAGGAGCCTTGAATGGCGTTTACCAAAACAGGACTGTCATAATGAGCAAAACGCTTTGGGTATTTATTTGGCCACAAAAACTCCATGACATTTCGACCAAAAATATCCTTCGCAATACAAGGAAAATGATCCAAGCCTCTCAACTCTTTTCCATCTTCATCATATACTTTTGGACCACAAACGCCAGCATTTGGTATGTTTTCCATGAAATAAATCAAATACTCAAAGGTCTTGATATCGACAGTAACATCATTATTCAGGAAAATGAGATAGCGTCCTTTTGCTTGCCTTGCACCAAGCATATTGCCTCCTGCAAAACCCAAATTTAAATCACTTGGAATAAAAGCCACAGGCTTGGAAGTGACCCAATTATTAATCTGTTGATAATATGATTCCTCAGAAGCATTATCAACCAATATATACTCTATGATTAAATCTGTCGGCTGATCCCACAGCCGCTCCAAACAAGCAATGGTGTAATCAGAGCTATTGTAGTTAATCATCACTACACTGACATCGACCTTACTCATAGTTGATTCCACGGTTTAGTGAGTTGTTCAAACCAATCGCTTAATGCGGATAACTGCTTTAATTCTGGTGCTAAATGTTGATAAGCAGTATAGACTGGACATCCGAATTCATAAGCATAGTGACCTGTTGATGACATTATTGTAAAGACATTCGGCATATATTTATAACAATAGTACTCTAGATTTACTTCTTTTCCTTGATATGAAACAGAAATTTCTGGATGTAAAACCTCAATCCTTTGAAATACCTTATCCAATTGAGACTTAACTAATTTATTTTCCTCGTTTAATATGGTTGGGTGGTATTTGATAATTAAATTTTTGGAAAGCGAAAGTGCCTTAGGAATAATCAATTCCTTCAAAACTTTAATATATTGAGCAGTAGACACCAATGACTCCTTATGATCAATTAATCCATCAACAACAATAAGCGACTCTCCTTTTGGTGACTTCTCGTCTTGATACAAATGTTCTAATATCACCCGATTTGAAGATTGCTTAAAAGCGTTATATAATCCATAACTTCCGCAATATTTATGTGTCTCAGGAAATAGCGGCTGCCCAAATCTATTATCCGAAGTGTAATGGATTGAAATATATGAAGCAAGACCTTCTTCTATATAGTAGTAACCAAGACAAAATGGCGATTGAACCATTTTAAATGAGCGCAGTAGCGCATGGGGCAAATACAGATAGAAACCGCGCATCA
>Ga0206131_10002706_pt1 | contig 21081 bp, 19 predicted proteins | sample Helgoland_Spring_FD_148636 | JGI IMG/M metagenome (GOLD analysis project Ga0206131, IMG submission 148636) | Pelagic subsurface seawater microbial communities from Kabeltonne, Helgoland, North Sea - Helgoland_Spring_Bloom_20160517_1 | ecosystem: Environmental > Aquatic > Marine > Epipelagic ...
ATATCCCATATTATAACAGTCTATGTGTTTATCCAACAAAACAAGTAACTAAATTAAAATTAATATCAACTGGGTTTTCATTTCAATCTGAGATATTAATTAGATTATTAAAAAAAAATTTAAAGTATAAATTAGTCAATACAATCATAAAAGAAAATAGACAATTTTTTACATCTGCTGTGAGTTTAAAAAGTATAAAATCAGTTATTCTATCAATCGTAAAATTAAGAGTAAAAATTTAATGAAAAAAAAAATTTTAATATTAGGTGCTGGACCAAGTGGTTTATCCGTTGCTTATGGTGCAAAAAAAAATAATTCAGAAATTGATATTAAAGTTATTGAAAAAAAAATCAGGTAGGTGGTTTAGCAGGTAGTTTTAAATCTGGTGATGATTTTATAGATTATGGACCTCATAGGCTTTCAGTTCAGAACAGTATCATAAAATCTATAGCTGAAAGTTTATTAGAGTCGAATTTAATAATTAATAAGTCACAACATGGAGTAGAATTTAATGATAAACTTTATCAATTTCCTCCAAAAATTAAAGATTTGCTAAATATAAAATCAATTTTAATAATTTACAAATTAGTTATCAGCTATATTTCTGGAAAATTTCATTGGTTTATAAATAGATACAAAAATGAAAATTTTAATGATTATATTTTACACCAATTTGGAAATTTTTTTTTAAATGAAATTGCAAAACCTATGAGCAATAAAGTTTGGGGAGATAGCGATAAAATTGATCCAAACTTTGTTACACAGAGATTTTCAATGGTTAAACCGTTTGAAATATTTAAACAGTTTATATTTCCAAGTCCAAAATTAAATCCCTCAACTTTTTACTATCCAAAATTTGGTGGATTTCAAGCAATATGGGATGCCATGAGTGAAAAGCTAAAAAATAATAATGTAGATATTTGCCTTAATTCGTTTCCGACCAAAATTATTATTGAAAATGAAAAAATTATTAAAATTCAATATAAAGAAGATGATAATATTAAAACAATTGATACTTTGAATACTTCAGTAGTGTCAACAATACCAATACTTAATTTAGTTAAAATCATTGATCTAAAAAGTGAAAAGTTGGTTGAAATGGCAAAAAAAATTAGAGTTAGATCTATGTATTTAGTCGTTATGAAGTTTAATCAAAACCAAACCTTACCATACAGAACTCTAATTTTTCCTGAGAAAAAATTTATATTTAACAGAATTTTCGAACAGAATCTTTATAGCCAGGATAGTGTTAAAACTGACAGATCAGTAATAGTTGCTGATATTACCTATGATAGAAATGATAAGAATTATGAAGATGAAAATAAAATTCTTGAAAAAACTACGGAGCAAATAAGTAAATTAGATTATATTGATATGACCAATTTAATAAATATTGAATTAAAAAAAGTTGAATTTGCATATGTATCTCCAGAAATAGAGACTAGAAAAAACTTTGATTTAATTAGAAAAGAATTAGAAAAAATTGATAATTTGCATTTGCTAGGTAGATTTGGGGTTGGCGATTATGATAATAGTGATTATGCTATAATAAATGGATTAAATTTGTCAGACTTATTAACATCAAAGATTACTTCCATAGATTATAGTTTAAAAAAATCTAAGTCTACTGATTCAAAAATTGTTGGTTAGGTGAGATATTCAATAAAATACATGAATTCTCCAGAGTTTTTTCTTTTTTGAAATTTAATTGAATTAATTTTTTATCATAAAATTCACTACAATTTTTAAATACAATTATATATTTTGTTTCAATTAGATCTTTTGAATTTTCAAAATTTGAATATATAATATTATCTTGAATATTTGATAAGCTAGGTATGTTTAGAAATTTAAGAAGATAATAGTTTGTAGTTATTTTTTCATTTTTAGTTATTTTTTTTCCCTTAAAATAATCAACTATGACTCTATTCAAAGCTGGATTAATGTCATCAGGATCTGTATTTATATTTATTTTTTTATATGTAATACTATTTAAAAATTCAGAATAATTTTTAACATTGTTATTAAATATTAAAGTTATTAAAAAAATAATTGTTAAAAATGTCATAATTATTTTTTTTTTCGATAAAAATTTTTTTTTATAGATTAAAATTAACTCAATAATATTTTTATATCCAAATAAAATTATAAAAAAATATAGTGGGTAAAGATATCTTATTTCATTAGACATCACAAATATCCAGAACACTAAATAAGGAACAATAAAAGAATAAGTAAAAGTATTTTGAATTTTATTTTTTGTGAACAATAGAGCGATAGTTGGTATAATTAAGAAATCAGGATATTTTCCCAAAGCATAAGTTAATCTTGTGTTTAAACTTAGGAATTCCGTGGAGTGAGCTGCCCTATTATGAAAATCTTCATCAAAAGTTATTAATTTTATTACTTCTATAAATGCACCTTTAAAATTAGGATCATAAAAAAAATTATAGATATAGTATGACAAAAATACACTAATAAATATCAATAATGATTTAAAAATAATATTAAAATTAAAATAATAATTTTTTAATTGTTTTTGAAAGTAAAAATAAAAAATAACAGTTGTTAATGAAATTATCCAAGATTGCTCTTTAGTTAAAAAGTTAAATAATAAAATTATTACAAAAACATATAGTATGTTTTTACTCCTTAAATTATATTTATTTTCTATTTCATCATAAATAAAAATTAAAAAAATTAAAAATCCTAAAATTTGGGGAATCTCTAAATACCCCGATGTTGAAAAGGAATATGTATTAGATAAAATAAAATTTAATCCAATTAACCCAGAAAATAAAAAGATTATATTCTTAGAACTTATTGCAAACCCTAAAGTTCCTATGAAAATATAAAAGGGTACTAAAATAAAAATAATCTTTGCAAAAGGTTCAAAGTAAACGTTATTAAAAATAATATAAATAAGCGAAACATTTGAAAACCAAAGTTGCGGTTTTAAAAATTGTGATGCAGGTATCTCACCTTTAAACCATGAGGCTGCATGTTGGGAGTAATTACGCAAAACATCTCCCATATCAAATATCTGTACATAGCCATTAGTTTCCTCTTTAATAAAAGGAATATAATTTACAATTAAAATTCCACACAAAAATAAACACATATAAAATATAAATTTATTTGTTAAATTTTTACTAATTAATAAATTAAAATCATAAATTGTGTTTTTTAAATTTATTTTTATATATTGATAAATATTTTTCCAAAAAGTTATTATAATTAAAAATTCAATAAAAATTAATATCCAAATTATATAAGAGTTATAAATACCAAAGACAGTTAAAGAGAAAATAATACAGTAATTTAATACTAGAGAAGTTGCTAAACAATTTAAAATTAATGAAAAAAAATTAATTTTATATTTAAAAAAAAAATTAATTAAAAATCCTGGAATTAATAAAACTTGTAATATAGCGAATGGAAGGATTAGATAAAATAATTTTGAAAATATTATATCAGAGAAAATTGACATGAAGTGGTTCTTCATCATTAGCTGGTGCTATTTTCTTTTCACCTTTAATATGGTCATCTAAAGCTTTACTTACATAGTGTTGTATTGGTAATGTTCCCATCATTGTTTGAGCATCGAAACTTGGTGATGCTAAATAATCCATAATTTTCCAGTATTTCTCTGATTTAAATATATCTTTAAATTTTTCATCCACATAATTTCCTATATGTAATTTTGAATATCTTGCATTAAAAAACATTCCTGATGGAGCCACAAGTCCGCTACCACTTATTTGAAGTAAAAATTGAGGACCATAAAACCTTTTATAGGTTGGTTTTCCTTTGTCTTTAATTTTATCCCATTTAACAATTACTTTTGTAGTCTCGTTACCAAGGCTTTCAGCTTGATCTAAGAGTTCATACATGTCTTCATATTTCGAATAGTCCACACCCAATGTACCAAACTCATCATCAGAACAGTGTTTAATAACTCCATAGTCAACTCCAAGATCAACAGCTAGTTTAGCAAATGGTATTATTTCATCTTTAAATTCTGGCATTAATACCATCTGTATTCCTAGCGTAACTTTTAAATTTAATTTTTTTTTTAGCTCAACAGCGTATTTGATATTACGCATGGCTCTATCAAAGACTTCGGTATGTGTTGCATCTTTAAACATTATTCTTGAATAACCTTCGGGTGTTCCTGCGGCACAAGTAAACCTAACCCAAGTTAAGTGAGGTAAAACTTGATCAATTTTCTCGGGATCCCATTCCCATCCATTTGTAGCATTTCCAACATCAATTCCTATATTCGCAGCATGTTCAATAAAAGGGACATAGGCTTTTGACAAAGTACTTTCACCATCAGAAATAAGAGAAACTGCCTTCACTCCAACTTCTGCAAAATCATCTAATAAATCTAAAGCTTGTTTTACTTTTATTGTCGATCTTTCTTGTGGCTCTTGAACCATGGCGTAGCAAAATGAACACATCGCTCCACATGCCCGTGTTAATGCCATATCAACACTTATTGGAGCAACTCGTTCACCATTTTCCCATGCCTGAACTCTATCATAATGATAAGAAAGTTTATGCGAGTCTAAAATTAATTTTCCTTCTTTGGTATCAATTGAATTATTACTAAATTTATTGTTTTGATTTTTATAAGATTCCATATTTTTTTATTATTAGTCTACTGTTTTGAATTTTATTCCCCTTAGGTTTCTTAGTTTACTTTTATCTCCAATAGGTTCTAGCCATATAGTAATACCTTTATCAATAGAGTTTTTTAACAAATCTTCCAGATCTAATAATAGTACACCTCTTTCATTTGCAGGTATTGATTTTTCAATTTTAAGAATTGTTTGACCTTCTTCGCTTGAGCTTATTACTTCAAAACCCTCATATAAAGAGCTTGATCTTAATTCTTTATCAATCAAATTTGTCCTTTCTTTTTCAGACTTTTTCTTCCAATCTGAAGATGTTAAAGGACTTTCTGCAAGTGCATACTTTTTGTTTATATAATTTATCATAAAGAAATATCTATAAAAATTACTATAAGGTTTATTTACTAAATTTGAAGTATTAATAATTATCTTATCTTAATTCTTATAGAACTTATTTACTAAATTTGAAATGTTAATGATCTGTTTTTTTTGTAAAAATTGATTTATTGGCAAAGAAAGTATCCTTTTTGACTGATTCTCTGTATTGGGCAAACTTCCTTTTGGATATCCGAGATTCTTAGAACACTCTTGTAAATGAATTGGAGAAGGATAATGTATAGCAGTAGCAACACCATTTTTCTCTAGATATTTTTTTAGTTCATCTCTTTTATCAACTTGAATTACAAATGTATGATAGGTATTAAACTGATGTTTATTTTCTTTTGGAAAAAAAACTTTATCTAAGTTTAAATTATCTAAATATATTTTAGCATTATCTCTTCTAATCTTTATAGTTTTTTTTAGATCTATTAATCTAAAATTTAATATTGCAGCTTGAAGGCTATCCATTCTAGAGACATAACCAAAGTTTTTAATGTTATTTCTATCATCTTCCATTCCATGAGACCTAAGGTTTCTTATTTGATCATAAATTTTTTTATTGCTAGTTGTTAGAAACCCTCCATCACCAGATGCATTTAGATTTTTTAATGGATGGGTTGAAAAACAACCAACTGTTCCCCACGCCCCTGACATTTTATCTTTATATTTTGATAAAATTGATTGTGCACCGTCTTCAATAACTGGAATTTTGTATTTTTTAGATATTTTCATTATTTTGTCCATAGCACATAGTCTTCCTGTTAAATGAACAGGCATTATAGCCTTCGTTTTATTTGTAATTTTTTTTTCAATTTTGTTTTCATCTATATTCTGATCATCTTTTACATCAACAAAGACAGGCTTTGCTCCAAGATGAACTATTACTGCTGTGGAGGCTATAAATGAGTTGGCAGGTGTAATGACTTCGTCTCCCTTTCTAACCCCCAATAAATGCAATCCGAGAGTTAAAGCATCAGTTCCACTATTTAAAGAAACGCAATATTTTGTTTTGCAAATAGTAGAGATGTTTTTTTCAAACTTTTCAACCTCATTACCACCAATCCAATTTCCAGAAGACAAAGTTTTATCAATTACTGATAATAATTTTTTTCTCTCTGATTTATATTGTTTTATAATATTAACAAATGGGATTTTCATTTTAAGAATAAAAGTCTTTGACACACTTTATAACATAATTCATTTCCTTCTGTGATAAATGTTGATCACACGGAAAACTTATAATAGATTTGGCGTGTCTATCTGAAACTGGAAAGTCGCCCTTTTTATGTTTTAAAAACTTCATTGCAGTTTGTCTATACATAGGAACTGGATAATGAATTTTAGCTTCAATACCCATTTTTTGACAATATTTTAAAAGCTCATCTCTTCTTTCTGCAAAAACTATATATAAATGATAAACAATTTTATAATTTTTTATTCTTGGTGGAATCGAGATACCTTTAATTTTTGATAAATTTTTATCGTAAAAACTTGCATTTTTAATCCTCTGATCTGCAATTTTTTTGGCACTTGGTATTAGCCAATTTCCAACAACAGCCTGCAAGGTATCTAGTCTTGAGTTGTAGCCACATATTTCAACATTATCACGATCTATAAGGCCGTGATTTCTAAGTAGCTTTAATTGTTCATAATATTTTTTATTACTAGTTACAATTATACCACCGTCAGACCAAACATTTATATTTTTTAAAGGGTGAAGTGAGAATGCCCCAAAATCACTCCAAGTACCTGAGTTTTTTTTATTTATTGAAGCCAAAATAGATTGGCAAGCATCTTCAACTATGGGTAAATTATATTTTTTTGATATTTTATTTAATTTTATCATATCAGTCATGTAACCAGTAAAATGAACTGGAACAATTGCTTTTGTTTTTTTTGTAATTTTTTTTTCTACTAAATTAACATCCATGCAAAAACTATCATCACAATCAACAAATATCGGTACTGCACCTAATTCACAAATAGCACCAACAGTTGCAACAAAGGTATTTGCAGCAGTTATTACCTCATCACCAAATTTTATACCTAGGGCCTTTAAACTTAATTTAATAGCATCAGTTCCTGAATTTACACCAACTGCATATTTAGTCCCTATAAGCTTTGCAAATTTTTTTTCAAATTTTAAAAGCGGCTTGCCAAGAGTAAAATCTCCTGTTTTTACAAATTTTTTTAATTCTAACCAAAGTTCTGGGCAGTTATCAAATTGTTGTGATAAGTATGAATATCTAACTTTCATTAAAAGGGTCCTTTAAAGTTTAAATCCGGTACATCTACTGGAATATTTGATTTAATTAATTTTAATAACTTTATTTTATTTTTATTTTTATTTAAAATATCCAAAACAGCACAGAGAATTGTTTTTTTATTAGGATAATAGGTTTTTGCTAAAAATCTTGATGATGGTGTTGGTATAAAAGGCAAGCCCATTCTAACAGGTTTTGCTTTGAGGCTTCCCATACAATTTTCTGATATTTGACTGATGATCTCTGCCCCAAGACCAAATTTTTTAAATCCACTGTCTATCACAAGAATTCTTCCTGTTTTTTTCACAGAATCAATTATAGTTTTTGTTTGTAAGGGTTGAATTACATTAAGATCAAATAGATCAAATGAAATAGACTCATTATTTAAAATTTTTTGTATTTCTAATACTTCTAGTAGATTATATCCATTAGCTACTATTGTTAAATTTTTTCCTGTTCTGATTTTTCTTATTTTATTAATATTTTGTTTATAATACTTTTGTGGAACATTACCTTTAATGTTGTGTAGCCACCTGTGTTCTAAAATTACGACAGGGTTTGGATCTTCAATTGCTGAAAGCATCATACCTTTAAAATCTTTGGGAAAAGTTGGCATTAATACTTTTAAGCCAGGTATTTGCGCAAATAAGCTATCTAAAATTTGTGAGTGCATTGGGCCTTGCCCCCATCCACGTCCGATAATCATTCTGATAACAAGGGGAACTGTATGCTTGGAGTTAGATACAAAAAATGCTTTAGCACAATTATTTATGATTTGTTCTAAGGCTAATAAAGCAAAGTCTACTCTTTGATGTATTTGTATAGGTCTTAAACCCATCATGGCACTACCGATGCATAAGCCTGTCATCGCATTTTCTGAAATAGGAGTTTCAACCACTCTTCTTTTCCCAAAAATTTTTTTTAAGTTTCTAGTTGTACCAAATATTTCTTTAGGATCGTTTACACCCTCACCAATAACATAAACTTTCTTGTCTTTTTTCATAGACATTATTGTTGCTTCATTGATGGCCTCACTTGCTGTGAGGATTCTTTTTTTAGGCATATAATTTTATTTTTTCTAACTTAGTTCCTGAAAATTTATTTTTTTTACTAGTTTCAAAAATTTTATTAATATCTTTTTTATATTTTAGTTTTATTTTATCTATTTGATTTTTACTAAAAATACTTTTTGTTTTTATAATTTTTTCAATTTTATCTAAAGGATCATTTTCACTCCAGTATTTTGTAATTTTTGGATTCCTATAATTTAAATAGTCATCAGAGTGTGGACCACAATGCTCATACATTCTATAGGTATCTAATAGAATAAATTGAGGTTCTTGTAGAGCTCTTATTTGTTTTATAATTTTTTTTGTTTTGTTAAAAATATCTACTGCATTATTTCCATTTAAAAAATGAGTTCTTATACCAAAAGATTTTGATATGTTTTTTATTAGATTATCAGGCTGTCTTTCTTTAATATTTGTAAAACAAGAAAATAAATTATTTTCACATATAAAAAGTACAGGCAAAGATAATATCTTTGCATAATTTAAACTTTCATAAAAAACACCTTCTTCTATTGCGGCATCCCCAAGAAAAATGACTGCTATGTTTTTTTCTTTATTATATTTAAAAGAAAAACCAGCACCAACACCAACTGGTATAGCGCTAGAAACAATTGGCACACTTGATAAAATACCTTTCTTCTGGTCAAATAAATGCATTGAACCACCTCTACCACCGCTACACCCGTATGAATTTCCATAAAACTCATTTATCATTTTATCAACATCACCACCTTTAGCTAGATAATGCGCGTGGCATCGGTGATTACTAACTATTTGATCTTTATCATTAAGGTTTTGACATACACCAACGGCTATAGCCTCCTGTCCAATTGACAAATGTATTGGACATCTCATTTCTTGATCTTTATACTTTTTTGAAATTGTCTCTTCTATAATTCTAATTTTTAATATGTCTAAATAAATTTTTTCTATATCTTTATCACTAATCATTTATTAAAGAATTAAGTTTGTTCTTAATTATTTTGATATTATAAAAATTATCATCGTTAAAAGTATTTATTAATTTTTTTTGTGAAAATGCATCTACAAGATCATCAATGGCATTTTGAATAGTTTTTTTAGTTTTAAAACCTAGTTTTCTATAAATTTTTTCAGAAGATATTTTGTAAGACCTTTGATCAAAAACTTCTTCTTTAATTAACTCTGCCTCTGGACAAGACTTGTTAACCATTTCTGCAAGTTTATTTACAGAATGATTCTCATCACCAACATTAAATATTTCATTGTTAGCATTTATTGAATTTTCAATAACATGTAAGTAAGAATCTGCCATATCATCAATGTGAATATTTGGTCTTAGTTGTGAGCCACCATGAATTATAATTTTTTTATTGAAATAAGCATGGTTGGTTAAAATATTTACAATAACATCTAAACGTTGTCTTTCTGAATAGCCACATACAGTAGCTGGTCTGATTATGGTCCTATTAAATTTTGAACTCTCATTTAGTAAAATTTCTTCACATTTCAATTTAAACAATGAGTAGTCTGTTAAAGGTTCAGCTTTTAAATCTTCAGTAACTAAACTTTCTTTTTTTACACCATAAACACTCGAAGATGAGGCATATATAAATTGCTCAATATTAAAATGCTTAATTTTATTAATTAACTTGGGAAAACAATCATAATTAATATCTTTTCCAAGATTAGGATTTAGCTCATATGAGGGGTCATTTGAGATACATGCCAAATGAATTATTATATCAATATTTTCAAGACAAGTTTCTAAAAGATCTAAATTTCTAATATCACCTTTGATTATTTTCAAATTTTTATTTGTTTTCAGATCTTCAAAAACATCTTCTTTGTAAAGCAGAAGGTCGTAAACTATTATATTATGATTTTGTTTTAATAGTTTTCTTACTAGGTTGCATCCAACATAGCCACCACCACCTAAAATTAATATATTTTTCATTATTTTAATATTGTATTTATGTAAGTTAAAAAACTTTCAAGATCAATTCTTTTACTATGACCTCTAATGTTAGTTTTTAAGCTACCTATTGCATTCCCTATTAAAGTCAACTCATCAAGTTTAAAGCCACATGATGCAAATAAACTTGTAACTACAAAAAATGCATCACCAGCGCCCATTGTATCTAATACTCTATTTGAAAAGGCTGGTAATCTAAAATGATTTTTTTTATCAAATATTATTGAACCATCTTTTCCTAAGGTAATTGCAAATTTTTCAGTTTTAATTTTTTTAGATAAAATATTATTATATAATTTTTCAGCACCATCATGTTTATTTTGTGAGGCTAGTTTAGCTTCAGGGTAATCAATGCACACATAATCAGCTTTTTTATATTTTGTTATTAAATTAAAACCATGGTTTGCACTATTACTTTGGGCATTAATTGCTAAAAATTTTGATTTACTTTCAAGGAAGTGAATTATTTTCTTGGTAAAAAAATTATGCCCAAAATCATTTATAATGACCAAATCATATTTAGAAATATTTTTCTTAAGATAATTTAAAATCTTATTTTCTTCAGAATTTGTAATAAGTTTTTCTTGCATCTGATAAATTTGAAACAATTTTCTATTTAGATCTTTTTCAACGTACCTTATTTTTTGTATGGTATCTAAGGTGTTTAATTTTAAGTTTTTAATTTTCAATTTTGTTTTGAAGTTTTTTAAAACTTTATTTAATAAATCATTTTTAAAAGAAGTTAATATTTGAATATTATTAGAGAAAGATGAAAGGTGTATTCCTGCAGCAAGTACCCCACCAGCAAAAACTTCATTATTCTTGAATAGATTTGATATAAGGTTTTCTTTTGGTGTTTTACCTAACGGCTCCACGTATCTATATTCATCTAGAATAGATTCTCCAACTAAAAGAATTTTTTTATTTCTTATTTTTCCTAGGTGGCTAATAATTTTATCAAGGGTCCTTTTCTTTTTGAAAGTATGTAATTTTTTTTTTAATTCAATTGGAAGGTCAGAAAAGTAATTATTCAATAAGTTTGAGGAGCTAAATGTAATTGCTCCTGAGTATATTATTTTTCCACCAGATTTTTTTACTTCTTTTTTTTCTAAATTTATTTTTTTTGTAATATCTTTTGAGTTATCCTTATACTCTTCTCCTTTTAGGTAGAAGTCTGGTTTTATAGCTTTGATTGCTGGTAAAGCACTGGCATGATTAATTATAAATACATCATCAACTATTTTCAAAGATTTAAGCATTTCTGACCTGAAATTTTCTTTAAAGAAGGGTCTGCCTATTCCTTTTTTTACAAATTTATCTGCAGTTATAGTAACTATAAGTATCTGTCCAAACTTCTTCGCAAAATCTAAATGTTTTATATGTCCGATATGCAACAGATCAAATGTACCATGAGCTAAAACAATTTTTTTTGCAGATTTTTTATATTCAGAAATTTTTTTTTCTAATAAAGAGTAGTCATTGATAAATTTCATAAAAAGAATATTTTATATGATACATATACGATAATGTTTATTAATAAAGGTTTAAAAAAGTCTTAAATCTTATGTTTTTTTAAAATTTAATTATGAAAAAAATTATTTTGAAATTTGTGTTGCTGAATATTGATATTTTTAATTTTTTTTATTTATTTAATAAAGATATAAAATTTACTTTTTTAAGTAACAAGAAATTTGTAATAAAATTTTATGGTTTATTTAAAAACTTCAATCCAGGGTTACAAATTAAGTTTTTGCTATTCCTTTTCTTTCTACAGGTAACTTCAATATTAATTTATTTTCAATTATTCAAAAATCTTGATTATAAAAAAAAAAAATTATTTATATCTAAATTGAACAATCTAAATGTTAATAATTTATCAAGAGGGTTAATAGCCTTAAGAAGCCAATCAATAATTATAAACACGTCTATATTTAAGAAAAAGTTAGATCATGAAAGCTAATTTAGAATATGACTTTATTATAGTGGGGTCTGGAGCTGCCGGAGGAATAATATTTAATGAGCTTAAAAAAAATAATAAAAATGTTCTTTTAATTGAAGAAGGCAATCATTATTCAAAAAAAAATCATGGAGAAGAATTCTACTATTCTCTAAAAAACTTGTGGAAATCATCAGGATATCAATATGCGATTGGAAATATTTCTTTGCCTCTTTTACAGGGAGTGTCAATTGGTGGATCAACAGCCATTAATGGTTCTATTATGCAAAAATTAGAAAATACTTTTTGTGATAATTTAGAAGAATTAATTGAAATAAAAAATTCAAACTTTAAATTTGAAAATCTTTTAAAATATCAAGATGAACTTATTGAGGAATTTAAAATAAATAGAGACACTAGTGATGATGTTGAAAAAAGTCCGCTTAAAAAAGTAGTTGAAAAAAAGAACTGGGAATGTAATTCACAATTAAGAGCAGCACCTGATTATGATTTTTCAAAAAGAGTACTTGTTGGAAATTCTATTGAAAATTTGATATTAAAAAAATTTGATGGAGAAAATATTTTTAGTAACGTTAAAGTAGAGAAAATTGTTCATGAAAAAAATAAGATAGTAGGTATTAATTGTCTATGTAAGATCAATAATAAAAATTTTTTTATTAAAGTAAAAAAAAAATTGATTATTAGTTGTGGAGCCATCTCCAGTGCAAGGCTTTTAATGAAATCAAAAATAAAGAATGAAAATCTTGGAAAAAATTTTTCTTGTCATTTAAGTGGTGCTCTTGATGCTGTATTCAATAATAGTAAAGAAAAAATAGGCTCAAAATCAATGGCATTAGAAATTATTACGGATGATAGTACTTGTAAAAAGTTTGCAAATCAAAATGTTCCAGATGAAATCCTTTTATCAAGATTTCCATCAGAAAAATTAGAAGATTATTCTGATAAATTAGATGAAATTTCTTCATGGGTATATAATGTATCATCATTGAGTAGCGGTTATATGAAAAAGAATTTTTTTGATTATGATTTGCATTACAACATATCTGAAAATGAATTTAGTAAAGTAAAAAAATTTATATTTAAAATCTCGGAGTTTTTATTTGATATAGGGGCCCAGAATGTATTACCAAATATTATAAATATAAACAACGTTTCACAATCACTTAAAGATATCCAGAAAATATTGAGCATAATCAAGCCTAAGGATTTACTTTTAACTTCATCACATTTGTTTGGCACTTCTTGCTTGGGAAAAGACCAATATAGTGGAGTAATTGATAAAAATTTTAAAGTCTTTAACTATGATAATCTTTTCATCATAGATGGAGGTATATTTCCTTTTCCAACAAGTTATAATCCTCAACTTACAATAATGATATTTGCAAAATTAGCATCAGATATATTAATTCATGAATAAAAAAATAATTATTTTTGGAGGAAGTTCAGGTTTGGGTTTAGAACTTGCTAAGACATTTGGGCAATATCAAAAAGAAATAATTATTTCATCTTCAAATGAAATTAGATTAAAAAAGACCCATCAAATTTTAGATGATTTAAACATTAAAAATAATTATTTCAAATGTGATTTATCTAATACAAAAGAAATTGACGGTATTTGTGAATATATAAAACTAAATAGTTCTTCAGTAGAAGCAATAGTTTTTTGTAGTGCCAAAGGATACTTTGGTAAATTTGAAGATCTTAAATTATCTGAAATAGAAAAAAATTTTAAAATTAATTCATTTGGATTTATAAATATTTTGAATAAATCACTAAATTACAATCAATATATTAGGTATATTTATATATCTTCTTATGCTAGTAAAATTTCTTTGAAAAATATGTCAATATATTCTTCTTCAAAAATTATTTTAGAAAAAATTTTCGAGTCAATAAAATTAGAATATGACCCAGGAAAAACATTAATAGTTTATCCTGGTCCAATGAATACTAATTTTGATAATAATTCATTTACTGAGAAAAATACTAATATTAGAATAGCTAAAAAAAAATTTGATACTAATGTTATATCAAAAAAAATTTACAAAAGTTATATCAAAAAAAAAGAAATTTTAGAGATAAATAGTGGTTTAATTAAAATAGTATTAATATTTAAAAATTTATTTTCAAATCAATTTTATAAATTCTTAAGATTTTTTAATTAAAAAATTTTTTAAATTTAAGCCTAAAAAAATCCATAAGAAACTTCCATACCAAGTACCAAAAAAATTACCACTTGGAAGAGGTAAGAAAATGATTATTAACCCAATAAAAGATATTAAGTTTTTGTTACTCTTAAACATTGTATTTAGATTCTTTAAAAAAATGAGGATTAATAACGATAGAAAGCTAATAAAACCAATTAAGCCAATTTCTGATAAAATTTGCAAGTAAATACTATGTGGATGTGTTGAGCATCTAAATTTGTTATATGGATGATCTGGTAGATCGTATTTTTTTTTATCACATTGTTTAATAAAAGACTTAGCTCCAGCTCCAAACCAAAAATTATCAATCCAAATTTTTTTTGCAGTTATATAATGTGCACTATAAATATTTAGATTGGTTGATTGGATCCCAAATTTATCTAAAAAAAATGATGCAATATCATCACCACATTCAGTTTTATCTTCACAGGGTATTTTTTTCCAATCTTCATAAGATTGCGAGTCTTTTGATATATAATGTGCTGTTTTAGTAAAACCAACTTGAGCAAGTGTTTTTGCTACAATATTAATTTTTATATGCTCTGAAATACTTATAGCAATAATTAAAATTAAAAAACTCAATAACAGTAAGTAGAATTGATAAATTCTATTTTTTAACTGTAATGTTGCAGATGCTAAAAAAAAAATTGTAATTGCAAATATTCCCAATCTTTCAGCTGAGATGTATGTAGCAACTAAAATGACTACACCAGATAAATAAAATATTAAATATTCAAATTTTGTTTTTTTGAAACATTCAAAAAAAATTGCACATAAGAGGAAAGTTTTGCTCAAAAATGAGCCCAAAACTTCTTCATCATTAAATATACCAGTAATTCTTCTTTCAATACTTACTTCAGTTCCAAGAAGATTAACATCAAAATTTTTTTGATAAATTGCATCCACTGAAATCAAAAATAAAAGGATCAAAAAAGAATAATAAATGAATTTTTTATTATTTTTAGAATTTATAAGAATCATTATGCTTAGAGACAAAACTATAAATCTTATATAGGCAAGATTTTTGAATAAACTATTATCCACTTTAAATATTCCTAATAAGACTAAATACATATAAAATATTACAAGAAGCGATATAGATATATAGTTTAACTTAACTTTTATAAGTTTTTTGTAAACTAGGTAAGAGATAAAAACTGTATTAATTAATAATATAAAATTAATGAAGGCCTCTCCTAAAATATAGCCTGTAAATAAAAAAAAGATTAAAAAAGATAAAATATTATATTCTCTATTTTGTAAGATAGTTTCTTTAAACATTTTGTTTATTAGCAATATTTATTGTTACAAAATAAACTATAGATGTGAGGATTAAGGTTGTAAGACTATGTTGTGGATATTTAATAACAAAGATATTAGAGAATATGACTAATGCAGAATAGTATATTAAGCAATTTATATTTTTTTTAAATATTTTTTTTAAAATATGATGAAAATGATTTTGATCTGGATTAAAAGGATTTTTTTTATTTTTTATTCTAATAATAAAAACTCTTAACATATCAAGTCCAGGTATCCACAAAAGCATTAAAATATTTTCTGGATAAAAAAATTCTAAATACTTATAATTTAATAGTAAAGAATTTATTAGAATAAAGCTTAATAAGAAAGTTCCCGCATCACCTAAAAAAACTTTTTCAAATAAATTAAAAAATAAAAAAATGGACAAAATTATAATATAAAATAATGAAAATAGATTGAATTTTTGAGAAAAATTTGTGTCTATATTCAGTAAATTATTATTGTAGTGATTAAAGTAAATTAAAAAACAAAAGAAAATTATTTGTAATGTTGCCGATAATCCATTAATTCCATCACTCATATTTATTGAATTAATAAGAAGCAAGGAGCAAAGGATAGTGAAGAGAATACCAAAAAAACCTAAACTTATTTCAAATTTAAAAGTACTAAATCTTAACTGATCAATAATTAAGTAATTATTAATAAAAAAAAATATCAAAAAAAATATTCCAAATATTGCCAATTTATAATTTGGTTTTATTTCTGATTTATCATCAATAACACCAACAATTGTAATTATATGTAAGCCAAGAATAAATAAAAAAGAATTTTCTATTTCTAATTCATTTAAAACATAATTTTTAAAATAAAAAATTGTAATTACAAAAAGTAATATTATCCCGCCAACAAGTGGAATTGGTTTTTTATGAATTTTTCTTTTATTTGGAATATCATATAAATTAAATATATCTGCAATTTTTTTTGAATTTATAAAAAAAATTATAGATAAAACCGAGCACACTGAAATAGTTATGATATTAGTCATTATCTTAATTAATTATTTTGGCTATAATACAATACTTTACTTTAGATTAATTTAGTCTAAAAAAAAGCTAATTAATAACATATATGCAAAAATACTTTCAAAATAAAACAATTTTCTTAACTGGTGGAACAGGTTCTTTTGGTAAAGTTTTTGCTCTAAATATTTTAAAAAATTATAAACCAAAAAAATTAATAATATTTTCTAGAGATGAGCTGAAACAATATGAATTTAAACAAAAAATTGGGCAATACAAAAACGTTAGATTTTTTATTGGTGATATAAGAGAGTTAGATAGATTAATTTTAGCAACCAAAGATGTTGATATAATAGTGCATGCAGCTGCATTAAAACAAGTTGATACTGCTGAATATAATCCTTTTGAATTTGTTAAAACAAATATATTGGGTGCCCAAAATATTATTGAGGCAGCATTACAAAATAAAGTTAATAAAGTTATAGCTTTATCAACAGATAAGGCTGTGAATCCAATTAATTTATACGGTGCAACAAAACTAGCTGCTGATAAATTGATTGTTGCAGCTAATAATTTGGTTGGATCTCAAAATATAAATTTTTCAGTCGTTCGATATGGAAATGTAATGGACTCAAGGGGCTCAATTATTCCATTGTATAAGAAAATTTTAAATGAAAATAAAAATTCATTTCCACTTACTCATTTGGATATGACGAGGTTTTTTGTTTCTCTTGATGACAGTGTAAGGTTTGTGATTAAATCAATTTGTATGATGAAAGGTGGAGAAATATTTATTCCGAAGCTAGTTTCTTTCAGAATTAAAGATTTAATATTAGCAATTTCAAAAAATCCTAAGATAATTGATATTGGAATTAGGCCAGGAGAAAAAATGTATGAAACTTTAATCTCAACGGAGTCTTATAAAAGCATAATAGAATTTAAGAATCATTATGTAGTAATGCCTTCAATTATTTTTTTCAAAAAGAAAAATTATAAGATTAATTCATTAAAAGAAAAAGGAAAATTAGTTACAAATCAATTTGAATATAGTTCAAAGGAAAATAAACTACATCTTACAAAATTAATAGATATTAAAAATTTTTTAAAAAAAAATGATAATTCCTTATTCAAAACAATCAATAAATAATAAAGATATAGAAGTTGTTAAGAAAGTTTTAAAATCAGATTTTTTAACTCAAGGTAAAGAAGTGCAAAAATTTGAACTTGAGCTAAAAAAATCTTTTGACTCTAAATTCTGTACTGTAGTCAATAGTGCTACATCGGGGTTGTATCTGGCTTGTAGAGCATTAGATCTATCATTAATGGACATTGTTTGGACAAGTATAAATACCTTTGTGTCAACAGCAAATATGGCAATTCATTGTGGGGCAAAAATTGAATTTTTAGATATTAATTTTGATGGAAATATATCAACAGAGAATTTAGAAAAAAAATTAATTAAAAGTAAAAAAATAAATAAATTACCAAAAGCAATCATAGTAGTTCATTTTGCAGGATTATCTTGTGATATGATAAAAATTCATCAACTTTCAAAAAAATATAAATTTAAAATAATTGAGGATGCTAGTCATGCAGCAGGTAGTAAATATATGAATAGCAAAGTAGGTTCATGTAAATATTCTGATTTATGTGTTTTTAGTTTTCATGCCATTAAATCAATTACTACAGGTGAAGGTGGGGCAGTTCTAACAAATAATAAAAATTATGACGAAAGAGTAAAACTTTTAAGATCCCACGGAATAAATAAAAATAAAAAAAATTTTTATGATAAAAGCAAAACCAATTATGATTGGTATTATGAAGCTACAGATATAAGTTTTAATTTTAGATTAACTGATTTTCAATGTGCACTTGGAGTATCACAATTAAAGAGATTAGAAAAATTTATTAACAAAAGAAGACTTATAGCAAAAAAATATATTAATAAAATAAAGAATACAAAACTTATTTTGCCAAAAATTTATAAAGATAATTTAAGCTCTTGGCATTTGTTTGTAATTAGATCTAAAGTAAAAAGTGATAGAAAAAAACTTTATGATTATTTAAAAAAAAATAAAGTAACAACAGTTCTTCATTATATTCCTTTGAATAAGCATTATTTTTATAGAAATAAAAAAAAAGAAATATTTAAAAATGCTCAAATTTATTATGATACAGCTTTATCAATTCCAATTTTTCCTGATTTAAAAAATGCTCAGATAAAAAAAATAATTAATTTGTTAAACTTTTTTTAATGAAAATAATTATAGGAACTGCAAATTTTTTAAAGATCTATGGGCTAAAAAAAAAAATTATTAGGGAAAAAAAAATCGAAAATATTTTTGATTTTGCAAATAAAAATAAAATACTTAATTACGACTGTTCAGCTGAATACAATAATTTAAACAAAATATCTAAATATTTTAAAAAAAAAGATAAAATTTTTTTTAAGATCAAAATCAAAAAAAATAATTACAAAGAAATTTCGAATAAAATAAAAAGAATAAAAAAAAAAATTTATTGTTTAATGATACATAACATTGAAACAAATTCACTATTAAAGATAAAAAAAGATTTTAGTTTATTGAATAACTTAGCAAAAGAAAATTCAATTAATAAAATTGGAATATCTATTTATGATTTAAAAGATTTAAATATAATAAAAAAAAATAATTTATTATTTGATTATATACAAATTCCAGTAAATTTATTCAATCAAACCTTTAATGAAAAAAATACCAAAGTAATGAGACAAAATGGAACAAAATTTATTGCAAGATCAGTTTTTTTTCAGGGTTTAATCTTTGATGAAAATTGGAAGAAATTAAGATCAATAAAATTAAAAAATAAAATTTTTCAAATTGATAAAATTGTAAAAAAATTAAAATCAACTAGATTAGAAATGTGTATTGATTTTATTAAAAAATTAAGATGGATAGATATGTTTATTATTGGAGTTGATAGCGAAGATCACTTAAACAATATATTAAAAGCTTTTAAAAAACAAAATAAAAATAAGCTAACCTACAAATTTTTTATTAATGAAAAAAAAATTATTGACCCCAGACTCTGGAATTAGAATCTTAATTTTTGGGACAGATGGGATGCTTGGACATAAATTTTATGAAATTTTTAAAAAAAATTTTTCCGAAACCTATGGCACTATAAAAAGTAATAATTCATCAATTAAAGATAATAAAATTATTACTAAAGTTAACGTGATAAATTTTAAAAAAACTTTAGAACTTATTAAAGAGATAAAACCTGAATATATTATTAATTGCACAGGACTGATCAAGCAAAAACTAAATAGAGATAACAATAGAAAAATTTTCTTAATTAATGCAAAATTTCCAATATTCCTTGGTCGCTATGCAAAAAAAATGAAATACAAACATATTCATTTTAGTACAGATTGTGTTTTTGATGGAAAAAGAGGCAATTATTCAGAAAAAAACAAGACTAATGCTAAAGATGTCTACGGTAAGTCAAAAATATCAGCTGAAAAAAAATTAAAAAATAATTCACTTGTAATTAGAACTTCAATTATAGGACATGAAAAGTTTAAATCAACAAAAAGCCTTTTAAATTGGTTTTTAAGTCAGAAGAAGGAGTGTGTTGGGTTTAACAAAGCTTTTTTTTCAGGAGTTACAACGCTAGAATTAGCAAAAATATTATTAAGAATAATTCAAAAAAATAAATTTAAAAAAGGAATTTACAATTTAAGCAATTCAAGAATATCTAAATTTAAATTACTTAATCTAATTAAGGATATTTATAAAAAAAAAATAGTTATAAAAGTTAATAATGAATTTTATATAGATAGATCGCTATCAAACAAAAAATTTAAGGAAAAATTTAAAGAACATATATCTCCATGGAATATTCAGATTATGGAAATGTATAAAAATTATAAAAAGAAAAAAAAGATCCATAAATACCTATGAATTTTAAAAAAGAATTAAAAGTAAATAAATATTTACTAAAGATTGATTTAAATAATCTTTTCTTAAAAAAAAAAAATTTATTTTTTTTTGGTACACCTTATGGAATTGATTTTTCCAAAATTGATGAAGAAAACATTGAAAGCAAGGTAAAAGAAATAAGTGGTAATTTTTTTATTATTATAATTAAAAAAAATAAAATTACCTTCATTACCGATCCTATTTCTAATTTTAGAGCGTACTATAAATTTTATAAAAATAAATTAATAGTGTTTAATGATCTAAAGAAATTAAATGATTTCAAACTTTCTTTAGATAAAAATATTTTTAATTTTTTTATAGATAAAAACTATACTCCAGGAAATATTACTTTTTTTAAAAATAT
>Ga0206131_10002711_pt1 | contig 21061 bp, 20 predicted proteins | sample Helgoland_Spring_FD_148636 | JGI IMG/M metagenome (GOLD analysis project Ga0206131, IMG submission 148636) | Pelagic subsurface seawater microbial communities from Kabeltonne, Helgoland, North Sea - Helgoland_Spring_Bloom_20160517_1 | ecosystem: Environmental > Aquatic > Marine > Epipelagic ...
AGACCAACAAGCCAGCAAATTTCTTGTTTAGAGGTCAAGATTAAAAGGCTTTCCTTCCTAATTATAGGGATTTTTTGATCTATCAAAAAGTCACTGACTTTTTTCTTTTGAGTCATACCCAAGGGATAAAAATAATCTCCTTTTTTCCATTTTCTTAGGGTAAGTGGAAAGGTCAATTTCTCCATATCCAAATAAGCAATGTTCAAACTTTTATCAACCGGTTCAGTAGTCGATGAAATAAGATTGAAGGTAAACTGATGATCATAAAATGCAACCGCCTCCACTGCATTAGCGATGGTCCTTCGTGCTGCTGGATCAATGGTCTGATCTGTCGTCCCAATCCAAACTTTGTGCCTGTCTACGTTTAATTGGTATGCATCCCAATAAAACATGGCCGAATGATTCTGAACCACTGATCTAAATATTTGCTTGAATTGCGCATAGCCCAACCGATAACTTTCAAGCAATTCAAAAAGCAACAAACTATCCAATGGATGATCTCGAACCCAAGACACGTCCAAACAATCTATTTTACCTGATTTGAAATATTGTGCCTTCAGGTCCGAAACCTTTTGGTCAAGTAACATTTCAGTGGCGATGAGACGAGCTTGCGTGTCCCCAAAAGTTTGTAAGACTGAAGGATTGAGCTCTTTCAGAACAGGCAATACTTTATTCCGAATTTTATTGCGCACATACTTATTGCTCGCGTTAGACACATCTTCACGCCAAGAAATACGCTGTTTCTCTGCATAATTTATTATTTCTTGCTTGTCAAAAATCAATAAAGGACGTACCAAAAGTCCCTGTTGTATTTTCATGCCTCTTAAACCTCGGATACCCGTTCCTTTGGTCAAATTAAATAATACTGTCTCTAAGTTATCATCAGCATGATGCGCTGTTAATATAGCCGAACATTTATGCAAAGAAGCGAGCTCAGAAAACCAATCATAACGCAATGATCGGGCAGCCATTTGAATCGATGCTTGATTTTTTTTTGCATGGGCCTCTGTATCTACCTTCAAAATGTGAGTAATAATACCATGACTTCGGCCCCATTGCTCAACAAAATCAGCGTCCAAATCTGATTCCTGACCTCGAAGGCCAAAATTCATGTGGGCAATAAAAAAATCGAAAGATAGCTCTTTTAACAAATGCGCAAGCACGATAGAATCAACCCCAGCACTTACCCCTAAAAGCAGCCGGTCTTGGGTATTAAATAAATGATGAGATTCAATATGAGCTTTTAATTTTACTAACATAAAATTAACGCTATTTTACTGTCATTATATATATTACTTTTGCAGACCATTTAAGTTGAGATGAGAAACTACCTTATAATATTTATGTTACTCCTACTCTCTTTGGCATCTACGGCTCAGAAGAGAATTAGATATACTGCCAAAGGTAAGCAGGAAGTTGTACGAAAAGAGGGTCAATCGATAAGATATCTCATTGACAGTGTGGTCTTTGTTCAGAAAGAGACTACTGTTTATTGCGATAGTGCTATTTATATAAAAGCCGAAAATCAAATGAGGGCTTACGACCATGTGAAAATTATCAATGATTCAACCGTCGTCACTTCCGATCGTCTCCTATATCAAGGAGAAGATCGCATCGCCCAACTTCGAGAAGACGTGATTTATAAGCGGGGATATCAGGAACTCTACACTGACCATTTGGATTACAGCTTAGACACCGAAGTTGCCTATTACTACAATGGAGGACAATTGATTGATACCACCAATATCCTTTCAAGTACATTAGGCTATTTTTATGCCAAGGAAAATATCGCACGATTTTATCAGTCAGTAGTTTTGCAGTCTCCAGAGTTTACCTTAAAAACTGATACCCTAAGATACAATACGCTTACCAAAATAGCTTACAGCTTTGGTCCTACCGAAATCATCAATAAAGAGGGTGCGATAATATATGCTGACGGAGGTGAATTCCGAACAGAAATCAGTCAAACAGAAATATCATCTGGAAATATTGAAACCTCCGAATATATCCTGGATGGTGATAAATTATTTTTTGATGATTTTAACCAGTATTATTTAGGTGAGGGTAACGTAAAACTTACTTCAAAAGAAAATAATCTTATCCTACTCGGCGATGAAGGCTATCACGATAAGGTCAATGGCTACAGCAAAATTTATGGTAATGCCATCATGAAAAAGATTATGAAATTAGATACCTTTTACATAGCCGCAGATACGATGATGGCCATCGAAAGTGAATACGACTCGATTAGGAGAATATTGGCCTATCCAGACATCAGGATATTTAAAATGAATGTCCAAGGGATTGCCGATTCTTCCGCTTATTTATTGGCTGATTCTATTATAATGCTTTATCAAAATCCTGTTTTATGGACAGGGGAAAATCAAGTCCTGTCAGATACAATTGCCATCCACCTTAACGACAGCAGCATAGAAAAAATGGACTTAAAACGAAATGCATTTCTGATCACCCAAGATTCAGTCAGTAATTTCAATCAAATAAAAGGAAGACTGATGAACATCTATTTTCTCAATAAAAGCTTAAACTACATCGATATTAATGGTAATTGTGAAAGTCTATTTCATTCAATGGATGAAACAGATACAGTTTTATTAGGAATCAATAAAATGCTAACAAGCAATATGACCATTCGTTTTCTCAAGAATCAAATTAATAACTTCACATTATATAAATCTCCGGAGGGTCGATTTTTACCTCCACACATGATTACAGAAGCAGACAAAACACTGGATGACTTCAACTGGATGATTGATCGACGACCTTCTCTCCAAGATATTTTTGTAAAACGTATTTTTGAAGACGTTTTGGTGCCCTCAAATAATCTTGAAGAAAAAGTTAAACCTGGTGAACAAGAAAGAGAGGAAAATACAAATAAACTTCAGGAAGGAAAAAAAGGTAAGAAAATACAAGGTGCACGTAATTAATACGTTTGTAATAATAGTGCATTACTTTTGCAGTAATATTTTTTAGAAAATGATCAAAAGTTATATCAAAATATCCCTAATAGGCCTTTTGTGCCTTTTTATTGCGAGTTGTACTAAGTATCAAAAATTACGTAAAACTAGTGATTGGCAACCGAAATACGAGGCAGCCATGAAATATTATGAAAAAAAGGATTTTGCAAGGGCCATTGGCCTTTTCGAGGATATACTGCCTATTATTCGAGGTACCAAGGAAGCAGAGTCAGTAAATTTTTATTATGCCTACGCGCACTACTACCAAGATTTATTTATTTTAAGCGCCCATTATTTTGAAACCTTCTTAGAAGTTTATTCTAGGAGTGATTTAGCACTTGAGGCCAATTATATGTTTGGCTATTCACTCTATATGCAGTCGCCAGAATATGATTTGGACCAAACGCCGAGCTATGAAGCCATCAATGTGATGCAGAACTTCATCAATCAATACCCTACTTCAGAATTTGCGAAAAATGCGGGAGGTATTGTCAATGAACTAGAACTTAAACTGGAAAAAAAAGAATTTGAAAATGGCAAACTGTACTTCAAGCTTCGAAAGTATGAGGCAGCCATCGTCACTTTAGAAAATTTCATCACGGAATTTCCAGGTTCTTCTTTTCAAGAAGAAGCTTTCTTCTTGACCATCCAAACAGCACATGATTATGCGCAAGCCAGCATCCGTTCGGCTCAAAATAAACGTTTTGAATCTTGTATAGATAAGTATCAAACTTTCGTTGATAAATATCCTAACAGTAACTTTTTGAAAGAAGCCGAAAAATATTATGTAAATAGTACAGATTTTTTATCTAAATTTGCCCTTCGAAATAATTAAAGATTATGGCTACTGACGCATCACTCAAAACAAGAGAAAGTTCTATTCTAGCAGAACCTACAGACAATATATTTGAATCTTTGGTAATCATAGGCAAACGTGCCCGACAAATTTCAAGTATTCAGAAAGAAGAATTGAATGGGAAATTGGCTGAATTTGCCTCTACCGTCGATAATCTAGAAGAAATTTTTGAAAATAGAGAACAAATTGAGATTTCTAAATTTTACGAGCGGATGCCCAAGCCAACTACTACAGCGACTGAGGAATTCCTCAACGATGAGGTAATATTCAGAAGACGCGATGAAGATGACGCAGAGGGCATAAAACTGTAACCTGCCCAAGCCTATGCTGGCAGGAAAAAAAATACTTTTAGCCGTTAGTGGGTCTATTGCAGCTTATAAAGCAGCATTAATTGTTCGGCTTTTAATGAAAGAACAAGCTGAGGTACGAGTCATCATGACGGAGAGTGCCAAAAAATTTGTTACCCCCACCACCCTATCCACCCTATCAAAGCAACCCGTCTATACCTCTTTTTATAAGAATAATTCAGAAGAGTGGCACAATCATGTTGCTCTCGGTCTTTGGGCAGATGTGCTGATCATTGCACCTGCCTCGGCCCATACCCTCTCGAAAATGGCACAAGGTTTATGTGATAATTTTCTGTTGTCTGTCTTTCTTTCGGCAAGATGCCCTGTATATTTTGCTCCAGCAATGGATTTAGATATGTTGGCGCATCCAGCAACTCAAAAAAACATTGATCTCCTGGTCTCACGTGGAAACCATCTCATTGCCTCCGATGTCGGTGAACTTGCCAGTGGTCTGAACGGAAAAGGAAGAATGGCTGCGCCAGAAACCATCATTAATATTCTGGAAGCGCATTTCAAAATAGGGACTTTTCATAATAAAAGAGTATTGATTACCTCCGGCCCTACCTATGAGGCTCTTGACTCAGTTAGGTTTATTGGAAATCATTCTTCTGGTAAAATGGGATATGCCTTGGCTACCTTATTTGCTGAGCAAGGGGCCCAAGTTGTGTTTATTTCTGGTCCGGTAAAAGATTACCCTAAACACACTGATATCAAGGTCATTAAAGTCACTTCAGCTGATGAAATGCTGGACGTATGTATTCAGCAATATGTAGAGATCGACTTTGCTGTTTTTACTGCTGCAGTAGCCGATTACAAACCCAGCGAGGCGTTTGACAAAAAGCATAAAAAGGATGGTAATCCTATAAAAATAACCTTGATTGAAAATCCAGACATTGCTCATGAATTGGGTAAACTAAAAACTGAAAAACAAATCCATGTTGGATTTGCCTTAGAAACCCATAATGAAGAAGCCTCTGCTAAAGCGAAAATAAAGCGTAAAAATTTAGATCTTATTGTTCTAAATTCGTTGCAAGATATTGGTGTCGGTTTTGGTCAAGATACTAATAAAGTCACCATTTATGATCGCTTTGAAAAACAATTTCCTTTTGAATTAAAGGATAAAAAAGAAGTTGCTCAAGATATTTTGAAAATAATGGAAAGCTATGCTTAAGCTCGCTACATTAATTTTTTTTTTAATCCCGATGATACTGCTAAGTCAAGAGCTGAATTGTCGTGTAATCATCAATGCGCAAGCCATTCAAAGTAGTGACCCAAGTACGATTTCCGAAATGGAAGTTGCCTTTAGCGAGTTTCTAAATAATACAAAATGGACTTCTGATCAGTTTAAAGTTGAAGAAAGAATTAATTGTAATATTGTTCTCACACTAACGGACGCAAGTGATCCTGCATTGGGGCAATACCAAGCCTCCGTACAGGTACTTTCCTCTAGACCGGTATATAACACCAATCATGAAACAATCCTATTGAATTTTGGCGATAGAGACTGGGCATTTGAATTTGTTAATTCTCAGCCCATCATTTATAACGAAAATAGCTTTATTGACAACCTTTCTTCTCTCCTATCATATTATGCTTTAGTCATCATTGGCTTGGATTATGATTCATTTGGAAAGTTAAGTGGCGAGCCTTACTTCAATCTGGCATGGCGGGTAGTGACCAACGCCCAAAATACTGGTTTTATAGGATGGGATCAATTCAATAGTATCAGAAATCGCTATTGGTTAGTAGAGAATTTGTTAAATGCTCAAATGAAACCCATAAGAGAGGCCAGTTATCAATATCACTTACAAGGCATGGATCATTTTTTGGAAAATCCTGAAGAAGCCAGAAAAACGATCTCTGAAAGTATCCAAAAAGTACTTAAAGTCAACCAGGCAAGACCCCGTTCGATACTTACCATCAGCTTTCTAGATGCCAAAACTGACGAGCTCAGTAAAATATTTTCAAAAGGAGATCCATCCCTTCGCAAGCGGACTTACAATATGCTCGTAAATATTGATGCAACCAAGCGTTCAGATTTTGCAGAGATGATTAAATAATGCCCAGTCGACAAGTCAGAATAACTCTATCAGATCTAGAAAGCCATTTTCAAGAATGGCTCACATTTATGCGCAAAGATGGTGCGGTAATATTTGGAAAAATGATTAGTATTGAAGGAAATAAAATTTTATATCAAAATTCATCTATGAAAAGAGCCCTCATATTCCGCTCAGAATTGGATGAAGTTTGGAGAGATGTACAAACCTGATCGATATGATCAAATCGCTTTCAATTATCAATTTTGCTTTAATTAAGGAATTAGAACTGATCCCGGCTATGGGATTGAATGTCATTACGGGAGAAACGGGAGCTGGAAAATCAATTATGATGGGTGCCTTAGGCCTGCTGATGGGCCGTCGTGCAGATAGTAAAGCCCTATGGGATGTCTCTAAAAAATGCCAAATCGAAGGGCATTTTGACATCTCTGCCTATCAACTTCAATCTTTTTTTGAAACCCATGTGCTAGACTATGAAACGGAGACCATCATACGTCGAGAGGTTTCTCCCAACGGAAAAAGTAGGGCCTTTATTAATGACACTCCCGTAAATTTAGAGGTACTCAAAACCTTTGCTTTAAAACTCATGGATATCCATTCTCAAAATGAGTCCTTAAATCTAGGAAACCACCAATACCAACTTGACGTATTGGATCAGTTTTCACTTAATGCACGTCAGCTCCAAGTCTACAAAGAGGCCTATGAGGTCTATCAATACCGAAAAAAGACATATGAAGAATTGGTTTTATGGCATTCTACCTCTCGAAAGAATCAAGATTATGAACGTCATAATCTTCAAGAATTAGAAGATGCGGGGTTAGATAAATTTGATTTAGAAGGGCTAGAGCAAAATTTGAATACCATGCAACATGCAGAGGAAATTAAACTAAAGCTCTCTCAAGCGATCCGTCTATTAGATGAAGAAGACTTTTCTGTCATCAAACAACTGGAACTATTGGATATGTTAATGATATCTATCAGCAGTCTGTCTGGAACATTCCAAGAGGCTCAAGAAAGAATTACGAGCTCATTAATCGAATTAAAAGATGTCTTTGAAGTTCTCCTAGAGAAACGAGAACAGATTGAATTCGATCCCCAGAGAATAGCCGAATTGAACGAACAACGCTCACTCATTTATCGCTTGCAGCAAAAACATGAACTTCATACGATGAAAGGCCTCATAGATTTGAGGGAGCAATTATCTAAAAAACTTGATGAAATAGATCATCTTGATGAAAAGCTCACTGCCTCAAAAGAGCAAATGGATCTTGCTATGAATCAACTAATGATACATGGAACAGCACTTTCAAAACTTCGGAAGCAATCAGCCCTTAATTTTGAGCGAGAAATTACCGATATCATTCATGAAATTGGCATTGAAAATGGTCAAGTAAAAATTGAACTAGAAGTCATTGAACCTAATAAAAATGGGATCAACAAATGTTCCATTCTATTTTCAGCCAATAAAGGTGTCGCACCACAATCACTTAAAAATGTTGCCTCTGGTGGTGAATTGTCGCGGCTCATTTTTGCTATTAAATATTTAATTGCAGATAAAATTGCATTACCTACGCTTATTTTCGATGAAATCGATACCGGAGTTTCTGGAGAAATCGCTATTAAAATGGTGAAAATGATGAAAACCATGGCAAAAAATCATCAGGTTATCTCCATTAGTCATTTACCACAATTTGCTGCCGGAGGAGAGGCTCATTTCTTTGTCTACAAAGACCATAGTGCCGATAAGTCCGTCACTAAAATCAAACAATTGGCAGCCGAGGAACGTATCGAAGCCATCGCCCAAATGATTGCGGGGGCGCATCCCACGGAAAGTGCCTTTAAAAGTGCGCGGGAATTGTTGTCATTACCCCAATAAAGAAATAGTTTTCATTATTTTTGCAACTTAAATAATAAAGAAATGGCTTATAATTTATTGAAAGGTAAAAGGGGAATCATTTTTGGCGCTTTAGATGAAAGCTCAATTGCATGGAAAGTTGCCCTCAAAGCCCATGAGGAAGGCGCTCAGTTCACTTTAAGTAATGCTCCTATTGCAATGCGAATGGGCGAAATTAATAAGTTAGGAGAGATTTGTGGTGCAGAAATCATTCCAGCTGACGCAACTTCTCTAGATGATCTAGAAATTTTAATCAGTAAATCAACTGAGATCTTGGGAGGAAAATTAGATTTCGTTCTTCATTCGATCGGAATGAGTCCTAATGTTCGCAAGAAAAAATCATATGGTAATTTGAACTACGATTGGTTTCAAAAATCACTTGACGTATCGGCCCTTTCTTTCCATAAAGTCATGCAGGTAGGTGAAAAATTAGATGCCTTTAATGAATGGGGTTCCATTTTAGCCCTGTCCTACATTGCGGCCCAAAGAACTTTTCCAGATTACTCGGATATGGCCCAAGCAAAAGCCGTATTAGAATCCATTGCACGGAGTTATGGCTATCGACTCGGTCAAAGCAAAAAAATAAGAGTAAATACGATTTCGCAGTCTCCAACTTGGACGACTGCAGGTTCAGGTGTCCCAGGATTTGATATTTTTTATGATTATGCAGATAAAATGTCCCCTTTAGGAAATGCTTCTGCCGAAGCATGTGCAGATTATTGCGTCTCATTATTCTCGGATTTTACCAAAATGGTTACCATGCAAAATCTCATGCATGATGGGGGATTTTCATCATCAGGCATGACCGATAAAATCGTGGAAACACTGCAAAAATAAGATTGATTTCAGGAAACTCATTTGATCTGATCTTTTGAGTCCAATTCTTATCATTTTGTCTATATTGATTGGAAAAATGATCGGTTCATCAATCGGTAAACTATTAATAACTTAAATTGATCTCATGATTACCTTTCCTAACTCGAAAATTAATCTTGGGCTGAACATTCTCAACAAAAGAGCAGATGGATTTCATGATATTGAAACCTGTATGTATCCCATACTTTGGCATGACATCCTAGAGATTGTACCCGCAAAATCATTTTCTTTTGTTCAAACAGGACGCAATATTCCTGGTGAACCTACGCATAACCTTTGTGTAAAGGCCTATGAACTCATTAAAGAACATAACAACATACCCCCCATCAACATACATTTACATAAAGTCATCCCTATGGGCGCTGGCTTAGGCGGCGGGTCCGCAGATGCAGCATTTACGCTCAAGATGCTTAATCAACTTTTTTCATTGAAAATCCCGAGTCAACGTCTTAAACATTATGCTAGTTTGCTGGGGAGTGATTGCCCCTTTTTTATAGATAATTTACCTGCCATTGCCTCCGAAACAGGAACAAAATTGAAACTTTACGAACTAAACTTATCAAAATATTACATTCTTGTAATATTTCCTGATCTACATACGAGCACCTCACATGCTTATGCCAATATCCAACCAAAAATTCCCGAAAATTCATTGGACTTCTCATTAAAAGATTTAAAAAAATGGCACTCCCTCCTCCGTAATGACTTTGAGGATCCCTCGTTCAGAAACACACCCGTCTTAGCTAATATAAAATCACAACTTTACGATCAAGGCGCTTTTTATGCTGCTATGAGTGGTTCAGGATCTGCCCTTTATGGCCTATTTGAAGAACCTCCAGCGGTTACTGCTTTTCAAAAATACGAATGCATCCTTCGTTCATTGATACTTCCAACTGAGTCATCTTAAAATATCAGTCTCCAAGGCCTTCCTTTTTCTTTTGCGATTGAGTAGTGGATACAACAATACGGAAGACAAAATTAAACCCGTACCTAAATAAAAACCCCCACTCATTTTCTCGCTATCCCCAAAAACCAACAAGGCCAATATAATTCCATAAATAGGCTCCAAGTTAATGGTCAAATTAACAAAAAAAGCGGAGAGTCGCTTCATCAATTTAATCGAATAGGAAACTGCAAATACGGTACAAACACTTGCCAATATCAGTAGCCACATAGCCTGTTCTAAAGTTGGCCATTCAAAAACTTCATGGCTCACATAAAGAAAATAGAAAGGCAAACTCATACCCGTAAATAGGCATGCGAATATCATTTCATAAAAGGTGATGACAAAATGATCATCGCTTTTTATCAATGACACATTAATAATAGAAAAAAGTGCTGCTAAAATAGCGGCCACTATCGCAAAAGACAATCCTAAAAAATACTGGATTTCCATATTGAAGACAATCAAAATTCCCAATAAAGCCAATAGACTCAACAAAACTTCAAACAGCTGTATTCGCTTTTTAAAAAAAAGAGGCTCAATAATACTGGTCCAAAAAGAGGTTGTGGCCATACCCACCAAACAAACAGCAGCGGTTGATATTTTTGCTGACAAGAAAAAAAGTACCCAATGGGCTGCCAATAGAAACCCCACAATACTTGTTTTCAATAAAGAACGACGCGAACTCAATACAAAGGATCGCTTCAATGCCAAAAGAACAATGACCAATAAGAACGCAGCAATACCGGTACGGTAAAAGACAATTTCAGCTGGCGTAAGGTCAATTAACAAGCCTATAACCGCTGTAAACCCCCATATAAGTACAATGAAATGGAGAAAGACAATGTCTTTGCTGTTCTGCTTCATCTAGGCACCGTACGATATAAAACCACTCCTACCAGACCGAAAATTATGTTGGGCATCCATACTGCTAAAAAAGGACTGTTAAATGTGTTGGCCTCGGCTAAAGCCCTGGAAAGCATGAAAGCAATCACAAATAAAAAGGCTATTAAAAATCCCAATGCAATCTGAACACCCGTCCCTTGCCTTGATTTTTTTGAAGAGACGATGATGCCGATGAAGGTCAGAATGATCACTGAAAAGGGAGACATGAATCTAATGTACTTTTCAATTTTATAGATATCTACATCGGCTGACCCTCTTAAGGTCTGTTGATCAATATGGTCATTCAATTCACTCATGGTTAAAGTCTCCCACAATCTCTCTTGATTCTCAAAATCAACGGGTGATACGTTCAATACGGTGTCCATAGCATCTCCACTATAGATCATTTCCTCCGCCTCATTAAAGACGCGCCTATTCCATCTATTCAGCCTCCATTTATGACCTGCCGTATCCCATTTCATGGTGCGCGCATAAAGCTTTTCATTCAAAATACCATTTTCGATCTGTTCTAAGGTGATATTATAACCTACATTGCCTTGATTGTTATATCGATCCATATAAATATAAAGGTCTGGAGCCACCCGAATATGAATGTTTCGATCATTGAAATAAAACGCCTTTTTTACATATTGTAGTTCAAAAGCAATTCTGAATTTATTGGTCTCAGGAATGAGATAGGAATTTGCTAGAAAACTTACGAATCCAATCAGTACAGCACCCATAAAATAGGGTAGCATGAATCTTTTAAAACTGACCCCACTTGCCAATATCGCAATTATTTCTGTTTTTGCCGCTAACTTTGCGGTGACGAATACGGTAGCTATAAAGACGATAATAGGTGTCAAAAAGCTGGCCATATAAGGTATGTAGGTCAAGAAGTAATGTAAAATTTCTTCGCTGGCTACGTCATTTTTAATGAAATTGTCGTTCTTCTCCGTAAAATCAATAATGACAATGATGAAAATCAAGATGGACATCACAAAGATGAAAGCTCCTAAAAATTTTTTAAGAATGTAGACATCAAGTTTTTTCATAACATGATCACAACCTATTGGCTAATTTTTGCACCATTCTATTTTTCCATAAACTAAAGTCTCCTTGGATGATGTGCTTTCTGGCTGATTTAACTAACCACAAATAAAAACTAAGATTATGAATACTTGATATTTGAGCACCTAAAATCTCATTACTGATAATTAAATGCCGCAAATAAGCTTTGGAGTGTAGGGTATCTAGGTATCCCCCCAAATTGATATCAATAGGTGAAAAATCATTTTTCCACTTCTCATTTCGAATATTGATGATCCCCTCGGAAGTAAACAGCATCCCATTTCTCGCATTTCTTGTCGGCATAACACAATCAAACATGTCTACTCCCAACGCAATGCATTCCAAAATATTGACTGGAGTGCCCACACCCATCAAATAACGTGGTTTATCTTTGGGTAAAATGCTGCACACAAGCGCTGTACTTTCATACATCATTTCATGTGGCTCGCCTACCGATAATCCCCCAATAGCATTGCCATCTTGATTTTGTTCGGCAATAAATTCTGCGGACTGCTTGCGCAGGTCATGATACGTGCTTCCTTGCACAATAGGAAAGAATGTTTGATCAAAACCATGCAGTGGATCCGTTTGATCAAAACGATGGACACATCTTTTCAGCCATCTATGGGTCATATGCATAGAGTTTTCTGCATATTCTTTTGAACAGGGGTATGGCGTACATTCATCAAAGGCCATGACAATGTCAGCACCAATCTTCCGCTGGATATCGATGACATGTTCCGGTGAAAAGTCATGATATGATCCGTCTATGTGAGATTGAAATCGAACCCCCTCTTCTTTTATTTTTCGATTAGCTCCCAAAGAGTATACTTGATAGCCCCCGCTGTCGGTTAAAATAGGATGCTCCCAGCCCATGAATTTATGTAAGCCTCCCGCTCCTTGAATGATGTCCATACCCGGCCTCAAATACAAATGGTACGTGTTTCCTAAAATAATCTGTGCTTCGATATCAGTCTCAAGCTCGCGGTGATGGACCGCTTTAACCGTTCCCGCTGTACCAACAGGCATGAAAATGGGTGTTTCGATGGGACCATGTGCCGTCGTTAAAACGCCCGCCCTCGCATCACTTTTCGTGTCTGTATTTAAAAGATTAAATTTCATAAAGAATGCAAAAATACGCTTTTGATCGAAAGAAAATCCTATAAAATTTGTTATTCCCTCAATAAAAAATTCCTAAGATGAATGTCTTCCGCTTACCTGAATCTATAATATAGAATGACTTTCAAACTAAGAAAGAGAAATATCTTAATGGGACCCAGCGTTGTAGGCTACTATAAGTACAACATGTCACAGTAGTTATTAATTATCTGTTTTAAAAAGGTCTCTTTTTTAAATGGGCTTCATCTCAAAGGTCAGTTAGATCTCTTTAACCTATTTATTGCATTGACGATCCTTCTAACATGAGCATTTTTATTAACTCATCAATTTCTTTAACTTCCCTTTCAAGGGTATAACTTTTACTCGCAACTTCCCGCGCATCACGGCTCATCTTGTCAATGGCTAAGTCATTATTAAGAAGCCAAGGCAAAAACATCAATGGCATTATAAAAGACAACCAAAACTTCAAGAGCAAATCTTTTTCAAGTAGTCAAATATAAACTGCTAAAATGTTGAATCCAATGAATATTTACTACTCTCAAATCGCAAATCAACAAGGTAAATAAAAGGACACAAATTGAAAAACTTTTCTGCGATCGTTCATATCACAGAAAAATAAGATCTCTGAGACTTTATTTATTCAAAATATCATAAATCACAGCAAAGGAATGGTAAGGCTATTGGTGATACTTGAGCATTAAATCTCAACTTGTTTGTGATTATTTTATGGCCTATATTCGCTCAATTCAGCCTTTTTTATTCGTGGGTCATCGATTAAATATGATAAAAAAATTCATATTTAAATCGCTCCGTTTTCCTTTAAAGTCATGCTAAAACAGAAAAATTGATTTGAATGCCGCCCTGATAAAACATTACTTCCCTGAGTTGAGTAAGTCCCAAGAAGAACAATTCATACAGCTACAAGATTTATATGAGTTTTGGAACAAACAAATAAATGTCATTTCTAGAAAAGATATTCAAGAACTCTATATCAGACATGTTTTGCACAGTTTGGCCATCGCTAAGTTCATTCAATTCAAACCAAAAACAAGCATTCTTGATATCGGTACAGGGGGTGGATTTCCGGGCATCCCGCTGGCGCTACTGTTCCCTAAGTCTACCTTTCATCTGGTCGATTCAATGGCCAAAAAAATCAAAGTAGTGAAAGCAATTAGTGCTGAATTAGAATTAGTAAATGTCACCAGTGAAGCTGCTCGCGCAGAAAAAATAACCGGTGAATTTGATTTTATCGTCAGCCGAGCCGTTGCTCCGGCACGAAAAATATGGCAATGGACACATCAAAAAATAAAAATTAGCACCTCTGCTGAAAATGCCAATGGTATCATTGCCCTAAAAGGAGGTGATCTAGAGATTGAAATGAAAGCCCTCAATAAATCTCATCAGGAAATAAACATAAGAAATTATTTTGACGAACCTTTTTTTGAGACCAAAAAAATAATTTATATTCCCTTATGAATGCCAAGGAATTCAGGAAGCATGGACATCAAGTAATTGATTGGGTCGCCGATTACTTAGAGAACATCGAGCAATATCCTGTAAAATCACAAGTCAATCCAGGTGATATTGCTGCTACCCTACCCAGACTTCCTCCGGAACAAGGAGAACCTTTTGAACAACTCCTTTCAGATGTAGAAGAGAAAATATTACCTGGCATCACCCATTGGCAACATCCTAATTTCCATGCTTACTTCAATGCTAATGGAAGTTATGCTTCCATACTGGCAGAATTGATTACGGCTGCTATTGGAGCCCAATGTATGATCTGGGAGACTTCTCCAGCTGCAGCGGAACTAGAGGAACGCGTCATGGAATGGCTGATAAACATGACCGGTCTGCCCCAAAATTGGGATGGGGTCATTCAAGACACTGCGAGCACAGGTACTCTGGTCTCTATACTTACGGCCAGAGAAAAAATCACCCGCTTCAACATCAATAATCATGGGTTTTCTAATGAGAAACTAAGGATTTATTGTTCCGCTCAGACCCATAGCTCGATAGATAAATCAGTAAAAATTGCGGGTATTGGGTTAGATAACTTAGTGAAAATTCCTGTAGATGATCAAATGGCGCTTTTGCCCCATTTATTGGAAGAAGCTATTAAATCCGATTTAGCATTGGGTAAAATTCCCTGTTGCATCATTACCACACTGGGTACAACAGGTACTACAGCAATGGATCCACTAGAAGCCATTGCCGATATTGCCATTAAATATAATGTCTGGCATCATGTTGATGCGGCTTATGCAGGAGCCGCCTTTGTTCTTCCCGAATACAGACATTTTCTAAAAGGAATAGAAAAAGCAGATACTTATCTTTTTAATCCTCACAAATGGATGTTTACCAATTTTGATTGTACCGCTTATTTTGTCAAAGACAAAGAAGCCTTAATTCAAACCTTTGAAATACTTCCTGAATATCTAAAAACAAACACAAGAGGGAAAGTAAATGATTACAGAGATTGGGGCATACCGCTTGGACGCAGGTTCAGAGCATTGAAGTTATGGTTTGTGATCCGAGAATACGGTGTTTCAGGCATCAAAATCAAAATCAAGGAACATATTGCGCTTGCCGCGTGGCTCGAACAACAAATAATGAATCACCCTGACTTTGAAATGGTCGTGGGCAGAGTCATGAGTTTGGTCGTATTTAGATGTGTTAAATACGCTGATTTGGAAAAGAATAATGCCCTAAACGCTCACATTTTAACCGCCGTCAATGCGTCTGGCCAAGCCTATATTACCCATACGAAGGTAAATAGTCAATACGTGCTTCGTGTAGTTACCGGTCAGACCCATATTCAGAAGCATCATGTTGAAAAGCTGTGGAAGCTGATTCAGCAAGCTGCTCAATAATATAGCGCTATTTGCCCCTAAAATATCTCCAGGAATAAGTCTAGATCTTAGTAAAAAAAATAGTAATGCAACATTCATGGAACCATGAATGAGACCAAAGAATATAATTCAAGGAAAACCTCCAACTAATGATGGTAGTCTTGGCGAAATCAAATGTTTTGTAAGACCTATTTTAAAAGCTTCATCATTCCTTAAACGGCAACTGATTTCCTAAGCAAATAATAAAATAAATCTTGTCCCCCTTTATGACTGAGGGACCAAGGTGGTATAACGAACAAATCAGATGTCTCTCTTCACATAAAGCTTATGTTTCCTTACTTCATTAGAACGACAGATGATCACAGTTTTATCATCTCAAATGATCCGATGCCCTAATTCATTGACAAAGCAGTAACAAATAAAAAAATACAAAAAAACAAAATGATATTATTAATTAAATGTGTAACAAGTGTTACATTCATTCTTTATTGAATTATTAAAATTGTAATGATTTATGGTTGGTAAGGGGTTCTTTTTAAGTTTTTAACTTAGGGAACCCTTTTTTTTGTGATAATTATAATTAAACGGTCTAACCTGCCGGTAATGGTCTTTATTGATCTCATAGTCAAACAGGATACATCATCTCAATTTTCAATCTTTTACTAATTAATTATCCGGTAACAAATGTTACATAGTATTTATTTTACTGAAATACATTTGTAAGGATTTATGGTTGGTAAAAGGGTTCTTTTAAGTTTATACTTGGAGAGCCCTTTTTTTATAGCTGACTAAGGCACTGGAGAATCACTCGATCATTAAATCAAAAATACTGATGAAACTTTCTCAAATAAGCATCTGCATCCTTATTCAAACTGAATCCCCAGACACTTGAACTAAAAAAAATATCGCTTTAGGAGATAAGAGTTATGGAAAGAGGTCCTTTCTTGCATAATGGCCGGTCACATCAAAATCCATTTTTGATTGAATGAGCAGGTCACTGGACAAGTTGGCATAAATAATCCCCCCCACATCCCATAAAGGATCGACCAATGGATTGCCTAAAGGATCAATCACAGTACTACCCCCTCTTGATAAGATATTGGGTAGTTGTTCTACTGCCTCCCCAGGTAAATCTAATGGGTAATCCTCACGAGCAACAAACTGGTTGCAGCTGAGTACAAAACATCTCCCTTCCATAGCGATATGACGAATGGTATGTTGCCAACTGTCGCGATGATCCGCTGTCGGTGCCACATAAATTTCTATCGCTTGATCATAAAGACACATTCTCGCCTGCGGCATGTAATTCTCCCAACAAATCAGGCCTCCTATTTTACCAAGAGAAGTATCATAAACAAGTAAATCAGATCCATCACCCTCACCCCAAACAATACGTTCTGCAGCTGTTGGCTTAATTTTCCGATGCTTACCAATACATTTACCCTCAGGATCAAAATACAATAAGGTACAGTACAAAGTCCCCGACCGCACCCGCTCTGTCACACCAATACAACAGTAAATACCATTTTTCTTTACAATATTGGCCAAATCAAGAAACGCTTGAGCGTTCAAATCTAGTGAACTATCGTGGTAGCGCTGCCACATGGCACGACCCATTTCAGACCTGCTCCCCACAACCGTACCAAAGGTAATACCCCTTGGATACGCCGAAATGAAGGCCTCTGGAAAAAGAACAAATTCAGCACCTTCGGATTTTGCTTGGCCAAGTAAGCCATCCACTTTCTCCAAAGTCCTGGATAAATCAAAGAGTACAGGTGCCTCTTGTACGAGGGCCACACGAAGGTCTTTCATAATTGCTGAGGTTAAGCAAACAATATAGTATGAAATTAAATGATCCAGAGAATTTAAAAAAATATCATTTTATAATTTCATCAACTTATTGGATGGCAAAGCTTAATTTTGCGTCTAGTTCATTGACTTATGGGGCCGAATGGAATCGACAGGAAGTGTGAATACTGTATTTGCGTGTCGGGTGATGAGTGTACATCCGTAATCAAAGCACTTAAATTTTAATTGGCGAAGATTCTTACGCCATGGCTGCTTAATTTAACTTTTTAGTTAAATACAGGTTTAAACGGTTGAGCGTCTAGCGATGTTCCCGGGCCACATCCTACCTTGCTTTCGCCTTTTGAGCGAGGAATTAGGGTGTCGTATAAAAGGCTAGCGCTGTGAGGTTACTAAGCAGTTGCGAAATTCAGTGACTGGCAGAAAAGGTAGGTTGTTATTTACCAGCCCTTCTGTAAGATCTAATAAATAACTACACATGTAGACGATGCAATGTTTCCTTAGCTGGACGCGGGTTCGAATCCCGCCGGCTCCACATAAAAGCCCTAGTACTATTAGTATTGGGGCTTTTTAGTTTATGAGTACCAACATGGGTACAAACATTTTGGTTTCGGATTGATATTTCAAAGAATTCTTGGCTTTTAATATATGTCATATAGCTTAAACTCTTTTTATCAAAAATGATTAGCTATATGATTACATTTACATCCATATTAATAAGTTTATTTTGATTAATATCAACATTAATTGATTCAAGAAAGCTATTCTTAATCTGCTTTCACTGAGGGTCTAATTAATATTTCTGTCTAATCCTATCTTATTTGGTCAGCTAATTAAGATACTTTGTCAGCTTAATGACGCTTCATCACCTTAGCTAAATAAGCCTTTCCAAGAGCCTCATTTCTGAGGTTACAGAACTATTTTTTAAAATCACAAGTTATAGAAGTAGATAAACTAAAATTATCATAAAAAAAGCATAACATTTATGAAAAAAGCGATTGAATTTTGGGGAGTATACTATCCCGTCATTTTGGCATTTCTGTCATTCCTGTATTCTGTTACCCTGTGGTTCATGGGAAATAAGTTAGAGGGAATATTTGTTGGGATTTGGGTGCCCTCTATACTTTCAGCTTCCATTGCCTTGAGGCAAAGAAGATCGGATCATTCTAACCAAAAAAATATAAATGATGGAAACTGAAAATGTTATAATGTTCTCAATCGGTCTTACCATTTTTGTATTGTACATGGTTGGATATCTCTTCATGGTTAAAAAAGCAAATGATTTGCAGAAAAGTAAGGTGAAAAATGATCCCGAACTTACTGCTCATTACAGAAGAGCGGATAATATTGATATGGATGGAATTGGTAATTATGGACGGTTTCCAAGCGAAAAGCCAGGGAAAAAAAACAAATGATCAAAAAAAGCTGTACAATCCTTTTCACATAGTTAGTTATTGTTCCCATCTTGGAACCTTTCCCTTTATGAACCTTTTTTATATTACGATTAGGGGTTCAAAAATAATCCTTTGAGTTTGGGACAACCTCTCTCTAGGAGCGTCTCTAGCCAATAATTCTTTTTCCCTTTAGTTGATTCCTTAATCCTCTTGCCTCTCCTATTATAATGTCTCTGGGTAGGTCTCTATATGATTCTTAAAAGATTGCGAGTTCGTCGGTTATAGCCTCTTAAATGTCGCTTATCTTCCTTAATTTTAATGATAAATACTAAAAGTATCTTTTGATTATTAGTATTAATCACTGTTGCATTACCCTCGATGGTTATTATTGTAAGCTGCATCAAAAAATCTGTCAATTAAGTCAAAATCTAAATTGATGCGTAGTACGCCCGTGATTGCTCCTGCCTTGGTCAATGCCCTATTCAATGCTACCGGTAAAAGAATTCGTACACTCCCTATCCAAAATTTTGATCTAACTCTCTGACTGTTTTCATCGAAAATCGGGACCGTTTTATGATTAATCGAATGAGATTGATTAAATTAACTTACCATTTAAAACTTAGTTTTAACTTATGATACGCGCACTCATTATTCTAGCTTTATTTTTTCTGATCAGTTGTACTTCTGAAAAAGAGGCTCAAATGCCTCCTGAAGAGGTTCCTACGCTTAAAAATTATAAGGACTTAACTACCCTTTTTGAGGCCTGGAGAACTTTTGAAAACCCTCCCCTTTTTAAGGGAGCACCGGATTATCGTGATGAAACCTTTAAGAAGAGAAATGCTCAATTTATATCCTTACAAAATAAATTAATCAGCATAGATACCCTTGGTTGGCCCATTGAACATCAAGTAGATTGGCATTTGATTTGGGCTGAGATGAATGGATATGATTTTAATCAACGCGTGCTGAAGCCTTGGCAGCGTGATCCAGCATTCTATGTTACTCTTTGGTTGGAAAAAAGTGATGTGCCTGGACATGAAGGCCCTACCCATCACAAAATACTTGACCTATGGACTTATCATTTCCCGTTAGATAAAGAAGATAGAGCAAGAATCATAAACGAACTGAAGGTCATCCCCGCGATCAATCGGCAGGCACAGGAAAATCTCACTGGCAATGCGAAGGACTTATGGATTACAGGTATTAAGGACATTCGAACTCAAACTGTGGACCTCAGTAATATATTAAATCTAAAGGGTGTACAAAATGATTCTGAATTGGTGGCAATGGTTAATGAGGCCATCCTATCTACAGACCAATTGGTCGAATGGTTAGAAAAAAAAGCGGCCTCAAAAACAGGCCCTTCCGGTATCGGTAAAGCATCCTATACCTGGTACCAACAAAATGTGCATTTGGTCCCACTTACTTGGGATGATGAGGTCATGATCTTAAAAAGAGAATTGGCTAGGGCGTGGACGGCATTGAAATTGGAAGAACATAGGAATAGAGACTTACCTCCTTTAATTGCAGCCGATTCCCCTGAAGCCTATGAAAAAAAAGCCAAAGCATCAGCAAAAAACCTTATGACCTTTCTAGAGGAAAATGAAATTCTTACCGTCCAAGATTATTTCAGTCCAGCCCTCGATGAGCATTTGGGTGCATATATCCCTGAGGCCACTCGGAACTTCTTTATGATTGGAGCTCATTATGACCCTAGACCTCTTTATTCTCATTTTTATCATTGGTTTGAACTGGCCATCATGGACCGGCATCCACCAGAAAGTACCCTGCGCCAAGGACCCTTGCTTTATAATATTTTTGATTCTCGAAATGAAGGTACCGCTACAGCTGTTGAGGAAATGTTCATGCAAGCGGGATTGTATGATCAAAGTCCAAGAGTAAGAGAAATCGTATATATTATGATTGCTCAACGAGCCGCTCGAGGATTGGGTTCACTGTATGCACATGCCAACGAAATGACTATGG
>Ga0206131_10002717_pt1 | contig 21051 bp, 23 predicted proteins | sample Helgoland_Spring_FD_148636 | JGI IMG/M metagenome (GOLD analysis project Ga0206131, IMG submission 148636) | Pelagic subsurface seawater microbial communities from Kabeltonne, Helgoland, North Sea - Helgoland_Spring_Bloom_20160517_1 | ecosystem: Environmental > Aquatic > Marine > Epipelagic ...
CTATTGAAGACCAAAACCAGCCTACCCCACCAATTAAACCAGGCGCGGCTTTGGCAGGAAATTGCCAGCAAAACCAGCCTACCCCAAAAAGTAGCTTGGCAGGAAAAAAGTCTACCCCCCAAACTGATCAGATAAACCCCGATCATTACAAAGGGGCCGTCGAATGTATCGACGCAATCCAAGCCGGAATGAATCGGGAGCAATTCGCGGGTTATTTGCGGGGCAATGTCCAGAAATATACTTTCAGAGCCTATAGCAAACATCCCGACCCATTGACCGACCTTTTAAAGGCGCAATGGTACCTATCCCGATTAATCGACTATGAGAGGGGCGAATAAACCCCTTTAAAACGCATTTTAAGGGCGATATTAGCGCGATTAGCGCCCCTACCCATCCAACCCCACATGTTCACCGGATAAACCCCGCCAAATAGGCAAAAAAAAGCCCCTAAAAAGGGGCCAAAGGATTGCAAGGGAATTATTGGTATTGTGCGCCTGTATCCTTATCAGTGATTAGATACTTATACCCGCGCTTTTTAAGTTCCATTCCGCAATAAAGCATTTCGTCTAAGTATTGCGGGCATTTTGGATTGTCCGGCATCGCGTGAACTGCCGCGTTACAGTCTCGTAATATATGGATCAGCGCGTCATCATTTAAAGCCGAAAATCGCGCCATGGTTTCAGAGTGCCATTGACCTGTCCCGTCGCTATAGTCTGTCATTTTATGCTACCTCTACAGTTTGGATTAATTGAGTTTTGAAATTCGATTTACGAGTGCCATGCACTGCGAGCGCGATATTCTTTTTTGATCCGTCGCATAGCATGCAATCTATGCATTGCATCCCTTTGGAATCGCTCAAACATTCTATTTCGTTTTCTGCTAGTGAATCGCCTTCCATAGCGACGCGGAAAGTATTAGCGCCCAGGGCCTGGTATTTAAGCGCCTGTTTTGGACTATCTGCCGAAACCTGGCACAAAGTTAAATAGCGTTTGTCGAAATTTTTGTGTTGGATTTGGTGCGTATATCCGGTATGGCCTATACCCATTTTTGCAGCATGTTCCATTATTTCAAATGGTGCTGCTGCCGGGTCGCCATATGCACCAAGCCGGATTTTACGTCCAGCGAATAGATCGCCATGTAATACCGGATCGAATGCCGGATAAATACCCCTTTGATATCCTTTATAAACAGCAAGAGGCGCATGCGCTAGATTCACATAACAAACGCCCTTTGAATAGTGCCTATGAGGACACGACCCGCAAATGCTTTTATCCTTTCCATTTTTGGCCGCATCTGTAGGCGCGATATCGGAGCGAATAATCCACGTTTGAACCATTTGCCCGGTTTTACGGTTTGACGTTTCAAGGGTAGCTATAACGACTATAGGCTCACCGTCTAGCATGGACGGCCCATCATAGAGAATAACGCCCCGCAATTGGGAGCGCTTAATAGGTGGTTTTTTGGCAGATAGTTTGCGCATTTTCATGATAAACCCCCGTTTTGTATTCCATTTTCTTCCAATATGTATTCCACAATGCCAACAAAGTTATTGAACATTTCTTGCGCTTCCGGAGTGTAACTTTCGTTGCCATCGTCATCTGTGATCCAGTATTGACCAATTGCGGATTGTTCGACCATTGCATGCGCCAAATCACAATATAAACCGATATATTGCGGCGGGTTTAATTTAATGTTTTTGTAGTCGCTCATAGATCAGACCCCCATAATATCGGCAATAAACCAAGGTAAGACAGAAACAGAAAATACCGTAATGTAAAAACAATAATCGGTGATCTTGTCGATCTTTTTGGCTCTTATTCTTTTTTCGTATCTTTTTTCTGCTAGATATCTACCAGCTGCTGTTTGTTCTATTGCGCGCCAATAGTCCTCTACACTGTCAAACTTTCCAGCTCTAAGCTTTAAATCAATTTCGTTATATATAGACATAATTGTTTCCCTTTTTGGTTATCCGGTCTAATTGCCGTAATCCATTATAATCATAGATCATTGACAAACGTCAACAAATAAAAGCGATCTTCTCTTATTTGTGTATATAGGTATAAAGCCAATAGGGTAATAAATGGTATAATTGGTCAAATTTTAATCAGTAACTAAATCAAACATATATAGGATAATTAATCATGGCAAAAAGAGGCAGACCATTAGGTAGTGGTAACAAGCCATTAAAGCGACTATTACAAGAAAGACTCGCAGAACGATATCCGGATTATGATCCAGTGTTAGAAATGGTCGACAGTAGTATTAAGATCAAACAACAGGCAGATCAATCTAATGACATTGCCGACCATAAGAGCGCAATAGAATCCCTAGACCGGGTGAGCAAGTACCTAGAACCTACACTGAAGGCGGTAGAGGTAAAAAGCGATTCAGCGTTAACAGTAAGTGTCCAGCGTAAAAGGTTCGACGGCGTGCAACCATCAACCAATGATGTTGACGAATAGCAATCTACTGTATGGATGTACAGTACTGGATGGATAGCCAGCCTGGGCGGATATACAGTACCCCCCCTCCCGAAGTGGCGCGCGTCTGGTATATATATGCCCCCCGCAAAAAAAAATTGACTATGAAAGTAACTAAGATAAGACCCGACATAGAAGACCCATTAGAGCCACCAGAAGGCTCTCTAAGCGACTTTATCGTTATACAGATAGATGAGGGTGAGGTATCATATAGAAGCTCTCTAGAAGACGAAAAAGCGTTATTTTATATTGACCTTTGCAAACATATTATATTAAGAGATTGGCTTGGAGATGGACATGATTAAAGTTGATACAGATGAAGCAATATCAGATGCTGACTATGAGTTGCTTGCAGCATTCACTGATGCTTTAATTGACCGCGATGTATACGCTATGCATGAAGTCATGGACATAGTGAAAGAACGTATGATTGGTGAGTGCGTTTGTTTAGAAGAAGAGTGTATCTGCGGGAGTTGGTAAATGAGCCATGTTCACAAGCTAGATAAAAAGACCAGGGATAGACACTTCCCTGAGAAGAATGGTGGTAAGGGTAGTCACGCTAGAAAGTCTACAGATAAAAGTAGAAAGGCGTTTAAAACTAATTACGATGCTATCGACTGGGGAAAGAAGTGAACAACATTGAATACAATCTAATGCCCCAGGGGCAAGTCCTGCAGGATTTTGCTGATTGCCGGGCTAGAAACTCCTTCATCATGGGGCCACTAGGCTCAGGTAAGACGGTTCAATGTATCCTCAAGCTGTTTGACCTCATGTGTGAGCAGGAACCCGTGAAAGACCCCAACCATAAACACTATGGTGTCCGACTATCTAGGGTCATTGCTGCCCGAAACACCTACTCTGAACTGTTCTCTACCACGATTAAAGACTGGCTGGAGATACACGGGGAGTTAGGTGACTTCAAACAAGGCAATAAAGAACCCCCTACACACTTTCTACGGTTTAACTTAGAGGATGGTACGTCTGTCCAGTGTGATGTGGTGTTTATCGCATTTGATCGCCCTGAACACGTTAAGAAAGCAAGGGGTATACAGACAACCTGGGTGTGGTTAAACGAGACAAAGGAGCATTCTAAGGCTGTTCTGGACATGTTAGACCTCCGTCATGGCCGATACCCATCGAATAAAGAGGGTGCGCGTCCAACACATCATGGGATCATTGGTGATAGCAACGCCCCTGATGAAGATCACTGGTATTTTAAACTAGCAGAGATTGAACGCCCGGAGGATTGGTCATTTTTTAGGCAACCCGGTGGCGTGTTTAAAGATGGTGAGGACTGGAAGATCAATGAAGATGCTGAGAATCTTATTAACCTGCCAGATGGGTACTATAAACGCGGTCTAAACGGCAAGACTAACGACTGGATCAAGGTTAACTTAGCAAATGAGTACGGCTTCGTGTCTAACGGCAAGCCTGTCCATCCCATGTATACTGATTCAGTACACTGTCAGCACTTAGACTTTAAACCGTCCAAGGACTTTCCTATCGTCCTGGGCTTTGACTTTGGTAGAACTCCAGCGTGTGCGTTCCTACAGAGAACGTCTATTGGAAGGTGGGTGTGTTTTGATGAGATGGTACTTACCGATTCAGGTGCAGTGGATTTTGCTCCGACACTCAAGCGTTATATTGAGGAAGTGTATCCTGAACATGAATTTAAAGGCTGGGGTGATCCTAGTGGACAGAACAAAAATCAGTCCAACTCAGACACACCGTTCCAAATTATGCGGGCGGCTGGCATCCCTTGCCAACCCACACAATCAAACGATCCACTAAAGCGTAGGGCTGCACTAGAAGTCCCTATGAAAGAGATGTGCATGGATGGTAAACCTAGATTCACCGTTCTCCCTAAAGCCTCGATGATACGCAAGGGGTTACAGGGTGGCTTCTGTTACCGTCGAGTCCAGACATCTGGAGAAAGATACACTGATGAACCGGATAAGAATGAATACTCTCACCCGGTAGAAGCATTGGAGTACGCATTACAAGGAGAAGGAGAAGGTAGGTCAGCACTAAGAGCCTCTGGAAACTTCACAAAGCCCGTTACAGCGAAGGTAAATTTTAGTGTCTTCTAAGGTATATGTGGTATTTGAAGATGATGCAGTTAATTGGTGGAGTCCCTGGCTAAAGAAAGAATGCCGACACTGCTATGTTATCAAACCATCAGGCGGTAAATACATTGTCTTCGGGAAAAATCGTGAAGGTTTTGATTTATTCACAACAACTGACGAAAAGAGTATAATCGACAGTAACTATATGATTCGCAGTTATGAGCCAAAAGCAGGGAAGAGGTCTTTGTTTATGCTCAATACCTGTGTTGGACATACCAAGCAGATATTGGGGATTAACAACCCATTTATCTTAACCCCCTATCAACTATTAAAGTATTTGGAGAAACACAATGGGATTCATGAAAAGACCTAAAGCCCCTAAGCCAACAGCACAAGAACTAGCTGTAGATCAAAGACAGTCACGGATGATTGATGAAGAGATTGCCGAGGGTGAGAAAAGACTCAAGGCTGTAGCTAGAGGCAAGCTAGGTGCTTCATCTCTGTTAGCTGGCACTGGTAAAACTAAAGCCCCAGCAGCTAAGGCAAAAACACCTGTTAAAAAGAAGTCATACACACCCAGTTCAAGCATGAAAGCCAGGGATAGATAAATGAAATTACCTTCAGAGTTAGGATCACTCGCTGATCTAAAACGCAGGGAGGCAAAAGCATTTGAACGTCAATCTATGTGGTATGACCAGTTAGATGATGCGTATGAATACTTTTTGCCTAACAGAAATCTGTTCGAAGATAGCCGTCCAGGACAAAAGAAGATGGAGCGCATCTTTGACTCTACTGCTTTGGAGGCTATTCAACAAGGTGCTAGTAAGCTGCAAGAAAACATTGCACCTATCTGGTCGCACTGGGCTACGCTAGAACCATCTATCAAGGTTAAACGCCTGTTAGAGACAGGTGACTTTAATGTATCGGAAGTCGATATACGCAAGAACCTAGAAGACCAAGCTGAAGTTATCTTTGATTACATCAATCGTTCCAATTTTGGTACGCAGTTCTATGAGCATGCGCTTGATCTACTCATTGGTACTGGTACTTTAAGGATTGATGAGGACGATAGTGACGAGATGCCTATCATCTTCACTGCTATCCCCCAGAAAGGTATCGCATTTGAAGAAGGCCCATACGGTAGTGTTGAAACGCATTGGCGTAGATTTAAAGTAAAAGCCAGAGACTTGGAAAGAAAGTGGATAGGGTTTGAGGCTTCTGAGACTATCAAGAATAAGATCAAGAACAACCCGGAGAGTGAGGTAGATGTCTGCGAAGGTGTCGTATATATGCCTAAGTCTAGGACTTACTACGGTTGTTTGTGGGTCAAGAAAGAAGACCGCATTAGCTGGATGGAAGACTTTGGTAAAACTAGCCCGTGGGTGACTGGTCGCTACTCTAAAGTATCTGGTGAGATACGAGGTCGTGGCCCAGCCCTACAAGCACTGCCTGATGTCCGATCTCTGAACAAAGCTAAAGAGTTTGTATTGCAGAAAGCTGCTATCGACTTAGCTGGTATGTATACAGCTACCGATGATGGCGTGACTAACCCATACAATATCTCTATTAGCCCTGGTGTAGTTATCCCCGTAGGCTCTAACAACAGTTCTAACCCATCTTTGCAGCGTTTGGATACAGGTAGTAACCTAGCCCTAGCGCAGTTTGAGATTAATGAACTACAGAAGTCTATTAAGAAGGCGCTGTTTAATGATCTACGCGACCCTACCGGGGCTGTACGATCCGCTACTGAGGTTGCTATAGAGTCCAGAGAACTAGCTAAACGTATTGGTTCTGCGTTTGGTCGTTTGCAAACTGAGGTATTAGTACCTATTATTAAGCGTGTTGCTGCTATCTTAACGCGTAGAGGGTTAATACAACCTCTTCAGTTAGATGGTCAAGACATTGAAATTAAATTCACATCGCCACTAGCAAGGGCGCAAGATGCTGAAGATATTCTAAATGTCCAACAGGCTGTTCAGTTTGTATTGCAGAATGCCGGGCCTGACCAGGCCAAGATTGGATTTAAGTTAGAAGACTTTGGTACTTGGGTTGCTGAGAAGTCAGGTATGCCAGCAGAGTTAGTTAGATCACCACTTGAGAAAGAACAGATTATTCAAGCGGGAGCGCAAGCTGCTCAGGCGGGTATGAACACTAGTGAGCCACCAATGCAGGGTCAAACTCAAGTATGAGTTGGGATGAAATCGAAAAAGCCTCAGTAGATTCTGGGGCTTCTTCAAAACATAACGCTGAGAAAAGAGCGCAAGCTGCTGAACTGGCTAAGGCATACAACAGATGCTTTGGTAGTGAGGAAGGCAAGCGCGTGTTATCCGATCTTACTGCGCGTTTTATCTACAATAACGATACCTCCTTTGCGTCTGACAACATCAATTATGAGGCTGCATATCATAATGGTGAGGCTGGCGTTATCAAATTTGTAATCAACCAAATACAACAAGCAGAAATACTATGACTAAAGAAGCTAAGAAACGGGCCGTAAAGGCTACCGCAAAAGTTCTTGTGGCTGAAAGTGGGAAGAAATTTCTTGATGAAAAAGGTTTTGACATGAAGTGGCTGGATAAACTTGCAGAACAATACAAGTTTGACCAGTTTGATTATGTCGCAAAGTTCTGTGCGTTTCGATGCTACAAAGAAGGAAAGCACGTTGAGTGGATTGACGTTAACGCTTTAGCGTTGTTGAATGGAAAGCGTAAGTTAACTGAGATTCTTAATAAACATTACCCGGTTGACAAGAGCCGGGCGATCATTGAATTCCCTTGGAGATAAACATGAGTGAAGAACAGGCCGCAGTAGAAGAAACAACCAGCGATACCCTGCTTGACGCATCAGCCCCTACCCTGTCAGAGGGTGAATACTTCCTGTCTGACGGTATTAAAGGAAGTGGCGATGTACCTGAGTGGTATATTGCTGACAAGTACAAGTCCGTGTCCGAACAGGCGAAAGCCTATACCGAATTAGAAAAAAAATTTGGTGGATTCAAAGGCGCACCCAAAGACGGTTATGCAAACCCAGAAGGCGTAGAGGCAGATGATGCCCTGTTACAGGAGTTGATCGGCTTTGCTAACGAAACAAACATGTCTCAGGATGCGTTTGGCCAGGCATGGGAACTACTAACAGCCCAGGAACAAGCTGTTGCTGAAGTGGATCAGGAAAATGAACTGGCTAAACTTGGCGACAATGCTCAACAAAGAATTAAAACTGTTGAAGGGTTTATGAAGAACAACTTAGACCCGGAGACGTATGAGCAAGCGCGTGATCTGGTTACATCTGCCGAAAGCATACAGCTAGTTGAGATGCTGGTAAGGGCTACTGCCCCTACTAAGCTGCCGATTGATGGTGGTGAAAGCCCAACCGGGTTAACCTGGGCAGATATTGAGAATGAAATGTATAAGAAAGACGAGCATGGACAGATGCTGAGAAGCGTAGACAAGGCTCATGAAGCTAAAATTCAGAAAATGATGATGGATTTTGGTGGCAATGCCCCACGGAACCGCGTCTACGGTTGATGTCAATAGGGTTGAAGGTGTATAATTAGGACACTGGATACCCTCTCCCCTTGAGGCCCGGTAAATTTAGGTTGAACGCTGACCAATTTACTGGGTACTCAGCTTAAACCTTAAAAAATATTTATTTAATTTACTCTATTTTTTGAGGAATCTATCATGAGTAAGACATTATCCGCAGTAGCGGTCACAGAGTTTGACAGTATGGTTAAACATGCCTATCAGGGCATGGGCCTTCTGAAGAACGCTGCAACACTTCGTAACAATGTAGTAGGTGATACCTACAAATTCCGTCGCATGGGCAAAGGTCTTGCTAATCAGAAATCTACTTCTGATCTAGTAACTCCAATGGACGTAGCGCACGAGTTCAAAACTGCAACTCTTCAGAACTGGAATGCTCCAGAGTACACCGACATGTTCGATGCTCAGGACGTTAACTTTGATGAGAAGCAGGAACTGGCTAACACTATCGCTGGCGCTCTTGGCCGTCGTTGTGACCAACTGGTAATTGACGCAATGGATGGTTCTACCCCATTGACTACCACTGTTGGCAAAGACGTAGGTGGTGCTGACACTAACTTGAACATCGCTAAGGTTGTTAAGGCTCAGGTTGAGCTGCGCGACCAGGGCGTTCCTAACACTGAGTTGTTTGCTGCTGTAAACGCTTTGGGTCTGGGCGGTCTGCTTAACGATGAGAAAGCAACTTCTGCTGATTATCAGACTATCAAAGCACTGGTTAACGGTGAAATCGACACTCTTGCAGGTTTCAAGTTTATTATTCTTGAGTCTCGCACTGAAGGTGGTCTGACTGTAGCTGCTAACGTAGTTGATTCTTGGTTCTTCCAGCGTCCTTCTGTTGGCCTAGCCATCGGTATCGACATGAAGACCGAAGTTGATTGGGTTGCCGAGCGTACTTCTTGGTTGTGTAACGGTATGCTGAAGGCTGGCTCCGTTGTACGCGATGAAGGCGGTTTGGTTAAAGTTCAATATCGTCAAGACGTATAAGGAGTACTATCATGGCTTTTGCACGATCAGGTTTATGCCGCTTAGGCGGTTCGGGTAATGGTGGAGCGTCTTGGCAGTATTCTACTGCTGATGCTACCTCTGCCGTAGTAGCTGATACTAACTACTTTGCTAACGCTAAAGATGAACTAGCGGCTGGCGATGCAGTAATTGTTATCGGCACAACTGGTGGAACTCCAACTGGACGTATTTCATACGTTGAGTCAAACGACGGCACTACTGTTGTTATGGCTGCTGGTGTGGTTATCACTGCGTAAAACTGACTGGGGGCTTCGGCCCCCTTTCTTTCAAAAGGTAAATCATGGCCGCTAAGATTAATTTAATTTCTAATGCTCTTATTCTCATAGGTGATTTGCCAATTACATCGTTGGTAGGTGATACGCGAGCGCAAGTAGTTGCAAGCAACCTATACGACAACATAGTACAAAATGAGTTAACCAAGTATCGTTGGGGCTTTGCTCGTAAGAAAGCACAGCTTGCCAAGATCAATGGAACTCCTGTAGGGACTGAGTACGACACAATGTACCAGCTACCCTCCGACATGCTGACGTTAATCAAACTTAACCCCGGCATCCCATATCAAATTCTTGGTGATCGCGTCTACTGTAACTACAGTGGTGATCTATTCTGCGATTACATCTATAACGTGTCTGAGGCTGATTGGCCTGTCTACTTTGCTAAGATGATTGAGTACGCCCTGGCTATGGACTTTGCTCCATCTATCCGGGACAGCGCAACATCTATGGAGATAATCTCTGGAGCGTATGTAAACGCTAGTAGGATGGCAAGGTACACAGATGCTCAACAGCACCCAGTAACGCCTATCCAGGATCGCCCATTCGTTAATGTGAGGTTCTAATGGCTAAGAGTCATGTCCTGCAAAACAGCTTTGTAAGCGGTGAACTGTCGCCTATCGTAAAGGGTCGCACTGATCTCGACCAATATTATCAGGGCATGGAGACTGCTGAGAACGTAGTGACTGTTCCTCAAGGTGGTGTTAAACGACGACCCGGATTAAAGTTCGTAGATGACCCTGTTCAAACAGGCAATTTGTTGCCACCTGGTGTCGGAGGGGTGCATTCTGCTAACTTCCCAAACGGAATGGGTAGTCCTACTGCAATTAATGACGGAAATGATGCTACAAGCAGTGCAACAACTCAAACTATTGGTACTACTCAAAGCTATATTATTGCTGAGTATTCGTTTACCGGAAGACAAATCGGGTTTATTGATGTTAGAAATGTTGCCTTGCAGGGTGGATCTGCAACTGATTCGGTTCCTCTTGTAATTGAAGTTAATACGGGTGGTGTGTGGAATCAAATTTACAACAAAAACATAACCCAAAACCAGCAAAATTTTAGAGTTTATGCAGATAAATATTCTGCTGGTGTAAGAATACTGCTAAACAACGTAAGCCCAACAAGAAATCTTCCAAATTCAACTGTATTTCTAAGCGACTTCAACGTAAGGGAAAAACATACTGGAAGTTCTAGCACTGTTTTTATTGAACCTTTTGAAATTGGTATCAGTAACCAGTATCTAATGGTGTTTACGTCAGGAAATTGCCGCATATTTAATGTTAATAACAACACTGGTTCTATTCTTTTAGAGCAGGATTTGCAGACAGACCTAACATTTTTACAGCCGGCCAGTGTTGCTGTAAATGAAAATGTTGCATTGCTATTCGGAGAGCATGCCCCGAAACGAATTGTGTTTAATGATCTTACCCCGCAAGACAATTTAATACAATTTGCTTACGACACACCGACATTTACTAACATTCCACAGTTTGACTTCAATGACGCAGGTAGCCCTACACCTACCAATGAAATACAGGTAATGACACTTACACACGGCTCAGGGCATAATTGGGAAGTAGGTGATCGGTTCCAGCTAGATATTGAGGGGGTATTGAGTAAAAACATTTCATTTGCTGGTGACGATAATGCAGACCAGCGAAGTTCTACCGTGTTTAATATACAGAAAAATCTACAAGAAATGCCTATCTTTGGTGAAACCGGAATAGCTGTTGCGCGAACAGGAGTAAGGCAATACACCATAACAATAAGCGGTGAGTCCACTAGGGCGTTTGAATTGTTTAGTGGATTTCCTACACTCGGAGATGGTAATAATGTTGTTGAGTTTACAAAAAGCCAAAATGGCTCTCCCAGATCAGAAGATATATGGAGCGCAGCTAGAGGCTATCCTAAAAGCGGAATCTTTACATCAGGGCGATTATGGCTAGGCGGCACAAGAGATAAGCCGCAAAGCATTTTAGCATCTAAGTCAGGTGCATTTTTGGACTTCTTAGTAAAAGAGGGTGATGACGATGAAGGTATATTCGTAACCATCAATGGTGACAATAACAGTATTACGGCAATAAGCCCAGACCGTGGAGTACAGGTGTTTACTTCAGGTTCGGAATATAAACTGACAGGCAATACCCCTGGCGATGTTTCTTTAGAGCAACAGACTCAGTATGGGTCGGGTTCTAATGTTGTGTCCTTAGATGGTGCAACATTGTTTGTAGATAGGAATGGTCGGACTCTAAGGCAGTATGTTTATAACTTTAATGAGGACGCATATAGAAGTATAGACATGTCTGTACTAGCATCTCATTTAATTGATAAATTCCCTGGGCAATCAGGATTAGCTGCGGCAGCCTCTAGAACGTCTGAAGATGCTAATTTTATATTTATAATTAATGATGATGGCACTGCTGTTATTTGTAACACGCTTAGAGAGCAGGATATTATTGGCTTTACCCGGATTAATCTAATAAGACCAAATGGTAGTTCGGGTATTTTCCGAAGGGTTTGTACTGTAGGTAATAGGATTTTTACCGCTGTACAAAATGGGAACGACTTTACTGTGTGTGTTTTCGATGAAGATCATTTAATGGATGAAAGCATCCAGCGCAGTGCCCCGCATTCAACAACCGAGGCTGGGTTCTATCACTTGGCCGGACAAACAGTTCAAGTGGTTATTGGTAACAGTGTGCTTCCAGATAGGGAAGTAAATTTAGTAGGAGATATTACGCTCACTACTTCAGAGGCAGCTTTACCCGGTGTGCTAGAAGTAGGTAAAAACTTTAGCGTTAAAGTTAAAACAATGCCTATTAACAGCCGGGCGGCAAACAGTTCGCAGAACGCCTTGAGACAGAAACGTGTGGATAGAATGAACTTGCGCGTATATGAGTCAGCAGGGGTGTCGATAGACGGCAACCTAGTACCTGTCAGATCATTTGGTGATAGTGGTAACAGCCCATTAAATAGTTCCCTAGTGCCTACCTCTGGTATTATAGAGGACAACAATGGTGGTAATGGGTGGGACAGAGAAGTAGCCCCACTGATCACTGTAGACAGCCCTACGCCATTCCATCTGCAAGCTATTAGCTATGAGGTGAGTTCATCGTGAATCAGGTAGCAGTCCAGGATGCGATCTACGAATTGCAGTCTTTGATGATGAAAGAGGACACAATAGACTTAGAGGTAAGGCATCATTTTAGTGATGGCCTATACGCTAGGGAATTGTTTATACCAGCAGGTGTATGCTTGGTTGGTGCGCTACATAAGACTACTCACCTGTACACTGTGGTTAAAGGAAAGTGCAGGGTATCTAGCCAGTACGGCAACTTGGAAATTATTGCGCCATTTATGGGCGAAACTATTCCAGGTACAAAGCGTGTCATATACGCTGAAACAGATTGCGTGTGGATTACTTATCATCCAACTGAACTAACTGATCTTGAAGAAATAGAAAAGGCTCTGCTTGAGCCAGAGGATATTTAAATGGCGTGGGTAATAACTGCTTTTAAAGCGGCAAGTACATTGCAAAAAGTTGCTGCTGTAGCTTCTGTTGCATCGGCTGGCATGTCAGCCTACGGTCAAATAGAGGCCGGTAAGGCCCAAGAGGATGCCGCAGAGCGCGAAGCAGAACTACAGAAAATGGAAGCGCAGACTGAAGAGTTAAAGCGTAGGCAAGAACTCAACCGACGATTAGCTGCACAGAATGTTGCACTGGCTGCTGAAGGGATTGGGACTGAAGGGAGCTTTGCTAGTATAGCCCTTAAAAGCGCAGAACAAATAGGTACAAGTGAGCAGGTCATTGGATTGTCTGAAGGTTTAAGGCAAAGACAGTTAAGGCAACAGGGAAAGGCAGCGGCTAGTATGGGTAAGATAGGTGCGGCAACATCACTGCTTGGTGGTGGTGTTGAAGTAGCAAAAATTTTAGGGTAATAAAATGGCTAGAGAACCAATAGGATTTTATGGAACATTCCGCACACCTGGTGTAGATACATCGGCAGGTAAGCGCCTTGAGGCTCTTGCTGGATTAGCTGGTGGCGTACAAGAAATTGCTGTAGGCATAGGTAAAAGGGCAGCCGAAGATGCGGCTACCGATAAAGGATTAGCTAAAGCGCAAAAAGCTATTGAGACTGGTGGGCCATTAGAAAAGAAAAGCAGCTTTTTTTATGGAGCAGATATTGAGAACCAAGTTGCCTTTAGTGCATATAAAGCATCTGTGGTAGATGACTACACTCAATCACTAAACAAGTTGAGCGCGGAAAACTCTACGGATTCTGTCAATTTCATTAAGCAAGCAGAAGCATATAAATCAGGAATGTCTCTTGATGTGCCTGGTGAACTGCAAGCATCAATCGATGAATCGTTTAATCTGGCAAAACAATCTAGATATAAAACTATTTATAATGCAGAGATCAAAATACAAAATGACCAAGACGTACAGGCTATTAAATCTGGCGTAGACACCATGCAAACAGAAATGCTTATTGCTATGCAAAATAGCGACATTGATCAGGTAGGCATTATTGCAAATCAAATTAACAAAAGCGTACAACCATACCTTGATGCTGGTTTAATAACGCCTAAAGAGTGGGCTGATGGCACAAACGCATTTACACTTGAATTGGCTAGTGCTGCTGTTAATGGTCAGATAAATGATCTGCTTACTCAACCAGGGAAAACACCTGCTGAAAACATACAGTTGGCAGAAACCGCTATTGCAAATATTAAGAAGGAAAAAAGAACTCAGGCGTTTAACCCCGCTGATCCGAAAAAACCAATAACTTTGTCCCCGGATGAAAAAGATAAAGTTGTCAAAGAACTAGAATCTACTGTTAAAAACTTTGCTGAAAACCAATTAAAGATTGCAGAGCAAAATACTACTGCTGACAAATTGCGTCGCGCAGAGAGCTTTTCTGTATTTCAAGACGATGTTTTTGCCGCAGACGAAAGTGATTATGAGTCTATTGAGAAAAAATTAAGTGCCGCAAGAATCAAGGGCAACTTAACCTCAGAACAAGTTTCTAGCTTAAAGAGCTATATGACTTCAAGCAAGGCAGTCAATGCGATTACAAAAGCGCCTGTTATGAATGAAATTGTTTCAATGATGTATGACGCTACAGTGCTAGATGAAAGCGCAGATGAAAACGCACAGTTAGAAGCTGTAAACGAAATAAAGTCAGTCATTATGGATAGAAGGATTTTAGGAGACATAAGTGCAGCAGATGAAAAAAAATTGCTTAATCAATTAACAACACTGACATCTTCTAAGACTGCCGGGCAAGCGTTAACGCTGCTTTCCGATTTTAGTGCAAGTAATGAATCAATGTTTGCTTCTTTGCCTCCTGCGTATCATGCTGAAGCGGCAAGAGAATTGTTTTATCTAGCTATGGATGCTCCAGAAGAAAGCAAAGATGTAGCCTGGTCAAGCAACGCACCGACAGTAATAGCAGAAATAAATGCTAAAAGGCTTAAAGTGCGTAACGAAGCGCTTATAAAAATGCAAAACCGATAAGGCAGGGCTTTTTACATAATGGAAAACATCAAAACCCTACAGGCTCTGCAAAAACTTGAAGCCAATAAAAACACAAATTTTAAATTTGACTTAAATAGTGCAGATTTTAAAGGGCTGTGGAAAGATGTAACGACAAATAGCCCAAGAAAAAACCGAGGCAAACAGTCTCAAATTGATAGCTACATTAAAGGGTGGTATGAAGAAAGAAATATGCCAATGCCTACTGTTGATCGTGAGCCTGTAGTTGATAAAGTAAAATCGTATTTCAATGCTGGCATGATCGAACCAAAAGACTTTGACCAAGTGTTAAGCGCGACGCGAGGCAACAAGGATGTAAGTGCATACCTACAGGATGTCAGCCAAGGCGAATGGCAAGAGTCTAAACCACAAAGTGTGGAGCAGCGTGTATTCCCTGAGGATGTAGCTGTTGGCGATGAGTTCGACCTACCTTCTGTTTTTGATGAGCCTGTTGATGCGGCATCTGCTGATAAAGTATCCGTTGAAATTTTTGAAGATAAGACTACCCCTAAAAAAGTACAGACAAGAAGGGGAATGCGTGTACCAAAAACCCCCTTGGTTGATTCTCCAGAAGAAGCCACATACAGCATATTAGAAAAAAACGAAGCTGTTATTAATGGTGCTATAACCATACAAAACAAAAACAGAGAAGCCCAAAAGCTTATCAATGACTCCGAAGCATCTAAACAAGCTGCAATGGATTTGGCTCTACAAAGAGGTTTTCCAGAGTCTGTGGTTAATTATTGGGCAAACAACCCTATTACCTTTAGTGAGGCTGGCGAATACACTAAGTGGTCAGAAGTTCTTCCTGGCGGTGGCATGGTGCAGGGTGCGGAAGCAATGAGTTTAATTCGCATCTCAGAAGATTTAGCTAATGGTAAGCCAGTCACCCAAGCGGGTATTGACGCATTCAACGATTACGTTGATAAAGTGTTGGAGATGGAAATTCGGGGCAGGTCATTTGGAGGCAAGTTTAGATATTACGGGTCTACAATGCCAGCCTTTATGATTGAGTTTGCACTTAGTGGCGGTGCGGCAAAAACGGCACAAACTGCTGCAAAAGAGGCGACCTTAAAAGCTGTGGAAAATAAAGTTCTAGCGCAAGTTGCTGGGGCCACTTCTCGCGTAGCAGCGCAAACTGCTCTACTAATGCCGACCCAGGGTGCTAAAAACTACGGAGATATTGAGTTAAACAGTGAGTGGGTAATAACGGACAAAGGGCAAGTGCATATACAGGGCGCTACTGAAAGCCCGGCTACAGTTGCTTTGATGGCGTTTGGTTACACTGCTGCTGAAGTTGCATCAGAACTTTCTGGTTTAGCGGTGGCTTCTAAATTAGCTAAATCAACAAGGTTTCAAAATGGTAAGGCTAAGGTAAAAAGCAGCCTGACCACTAGCATCACGAAACTGCCAGAACCTTTAAAGCAGGGTTTGTATAAGGCGTATCAAAAGATTAAGCCTAACGCAAAAGTAACAGATGTTCTGTCTGCTGCTGGCTGGAACGGTATGCTTTTAGAACTAGGCGAAGAGCGTGTAGCTGACATTTTGCGAGAGACAACAAACTTAGCTTTAAAAGATGACTATACCTATGAAGAGGTATTGTCTGGGCTAGTGCCAGACGCAGAGCAGTTATTGTTGGAAGCAGGATTGATTGCTACGGTTGGTGGTGTAAAAGCTACTGCCGATATTACTTTTAACATGCTAGTTGCAAAAGGCGTTGAAAAAGAAAAAGCAAAACAAATGCTCGATGAGTTAAGTGCTGCCGAGCAAGAAGCCCTGGTACAAGAAAACCTTACTGTTGACCTATCTACCGTTGAGCCAATAGACACTGGCGAAGCACTAACAGATGTTGAATTAGGTGTTATTCCTGATGCTGAAATTACTCGCGCTGAAGAGCAGTTCGACGTAGAGGTTGATCCTGTTGAAGCCGTTATTATTGATAATTACAAATTAGATTCAGATGGAATTTTAGATGTTGATGATTTAACAGGAAATCTTCCCCCTATTCCAGAAGGCCACATTAGGTTATTTAAAGGAGGCAGCCCTACCGCAACTTTTGATGATGTATTTATCAGAGAAAATTTGGCTCAATACAAGCCTCCAGAAGGAACAAGCGCAAGGTATTGGACTGATGACCCGTCTGTAGCAGACTTTTATAGAGAAGCCTATAATATTAATAAAGATGCCACGCTCTCATATGTAGATATTCCTATATCTCAAGCACAAGCCGCTAAAGCAGATGATGGATATTTAATAGAAACTACCAATGCAGAGATTATTTCAGCAGATGACTCAATTACCGATCTAGTCGATGCGGTAGATGAGGCTGTGCAAGATGTTGCATCTCCACCAGAGCCTCCTGTCACGGACTCTCAGCAAGCGCAACAAGACGCTGCAAAAACTCCCCCGGTTGTTGCTGAAAAGGAAAGCATTTTCCGAGACCTGTATTACACTTGGTTTGATGACTTGGGGGCATTTATTGATTTGGCTCAAGAAGGCATTAAGAGAGGTGCAGAAACAACACTGGCGACGGCTACCCGGTTGTATGCTGGCGTTACAGGAATGGCTACCCAGGCATTGACTACAGAAACATTTGTGATGAACAGGAATGGGCAGTTGAGCGTAACTGGGGTTGGTCTTAAACCTATCCTAGATGGATTTGATGCTCAGGTAATTCAATATGAAACTAACAAAGCACAGAGAGAAAAAGACTTAACTGAATACTTGATTGCTAGACGATACTATTATGATCTTACTCAGCGAGAAGATGTAGAGGTGTCAGAAGAGCAAGCATTGGGCGCGGTTGAAACTCTTACTAGACTGACTGAAAAGTATGGCGATGCTATTGCTATCTTTGATACCACCTCGCAAGACATATATGCATTTCAAGATAGAATGCTAAAGCTATTGGTGTCTGCTGGCAACATGTCGCAAGAGCAATATGACGCTATTAAAGAGCAGAATAAAAACTACATCCCGTTTGCTAGAGTATTAGATGATACATACGGAGAAGGCGCTGGTGAGCGCGGTCTAGTTATTACTGAAAAGTTTGGCGGGGCAAGAATTGCAAAAGCAATAAAGCGTATTAGAGGCGGCTCTGATTTAGAAATTAAAAATCCTATTGAGTCCATAATGCAGAATACATTTAGGATTATGGATTTAGCCTGGCAAAACAAAGTAGCTACTGAGATAGCAAAACTTTCTGAGGTAATGCCAGAGTATGTTGAAAAGCTGTCTCAAGTTACAACTAAGGTTGCCGAAGTAGAGATTGACGCTGAAACAACTAAAAGCGTGTTTCGCCCTATAAAAGATGTCTTTAAAGATTCTGAAGGCAAGCGCGTTAGTGTTAAAGATGTTATGGAAATATTGGTGGACGGCAAGGTGCAGTATTACAAAGTGCATCCATCCATTAAGAAAGCTGTAGAGGGAATGAAGCCAGAAACAATTACTGGTCTTGGCTGGCTGTTAAGTACCCCTGCATCTATCATGCGAACAGGGGCAACTATTGTTCCAGAGTTTATTGCGCGTAACTTTATCCGTGATGTCCACGGTGCTTTTGTTTTATCAGAGGCTAGACCTGGCGTTGTAGACATTGTTAAAGGCATGACAGCGCGTATAGGGAAGTCAGAGTTATACGATGAATGGATGAAGTCAGGCGGTGCATTTAACTCGTACATGGATATGTCGGACAATGGTGCAGAAAAGGCAATGAAAGCCTTAATCAAAGGTGAGGGCAAGATAGATAGATATCTTAAAACCCCTCTTGGTATTGTCAATGTCCTGCAAGATGTCGGCACTGTTGTTGAGCAAGGAGTAAGAATAGGTACATACAACGCTGCAAAACGTAAAGGCATGACCGATGCTGACGCTGCTTTGCAAGCTAGGGATGCAAGTATCGACTTTGCTAGAGGCGGTTCAGCTACTAAAATTCTAAACAGGTATATCCCATTCTTAAATGCTGGGTTCCAAGGGTTAGACAAAATGCGCAGGGCCGCTACGACTAATCCAAAAGCGTTTATCGCCTGGGGGACTGCAACAATTACGGTGCCCAGCCTTGTTATTACTGGCTGGTATTTGCATTTTGCTCCAGAAGAGGACAAGAAAGAATATTTGGAAATACCTCAATGGCAAAAAGATTTATTTTGGGTAGTTAAGGTTGACGGTGCTTGGGTTAGGTATCCCAAACCATTTACTATCGGCTACGCATTTGGTAGTTTGCCTGAGAGATTTTTAATATGGGCAGACTCTGAAGGCCGTACTGACGGAAAAGAACTTGTAGTTGAACTCACAAAGGGTATGGCGAGTGCTTTAAGCCCTGTTTATGATCCTAGTGGTGTAATGCCAAGTGTGTTCAAAACGTATGTTGAGACTGTTGCAAATTATGATTTCTTTAGAGGACAAAGAATATATCCAGATTGGATGGATAGCTTGCCTCCCGAACAAAGGAAATCTTCTTATACCAGTGATACCGCTGTAGCTATAGGTGAAGCCATAGGGTACAGCCCGGCTAAAATAGAAAAGATTATAACGGGAAGCCTAGCAACATCAGGAAAGTATGTTCTAGATGCAGGGGACTTTTTGATTGACTCAGTTAAAAAATACAACGATGAGCCAATTATAGAGCGCCCAAGCTCAATAACAGATATACCCCTGGTCAGGGCTTTTACTATGAGGCATCCAACAGGCTCTGCATCTCAAAGCCTACCTGATTTCTATGAACTTTCAACTCTAGCAAAACAGATAAAAAATGGCTACAAGAATGCATCCGACAGAAGAGAGTATAGGAAAGATAATTATGTGATGTTTCGTTCTATGCAAGGAATCGAAAATGCAATGAAGCGCATCAAAAAAGAAAATAATCGCATCAAAAGAATACGAAATCACAGGACAATGTCAGCGCAGCAAAAGGAAGAGGCACTGTTAAAGGCTAACAACAGAAACTTAGCTACAGCGCAAGGCGCTTTGGAAAGGTTCAACAAAAACTTAATTAATTATGAGTCTAAACAATAGTATAATTGGCAAAACATAAGAGGCCACAATGACAGTTACATCAAATACAACTCGCAACGATTATGTTGCTGGAACTAATCAAAACGTCTACAACTATACATTCCAGTTGAATGAGGCGAGCGATGTCACTGTTTACTTAGGCGGTGTCGTTCAGACGTTAAACACACATTACACCGTACAGAATGTAGGGGTAGGCACAGGCGGCACTATCACCTTCACCCTGGTAGATGGCAACAATAACCCTATTTATCCTACCTCTGGGACAGCCATATCTATTGTCATGGCTATGGACTTAGACCGGGATACAGACTACCAAGCCAATGGTGCATTCTTAGCGGCTGAAGTTAACAATGATTACGATAGACTGTGGCTTGCAAGTAACCAGCAGCAGACGGCCATAAATCGCTCTCTAAGGCTTCAGGACGATGACGTAGCTGGTGCATCACCCTCAATGGAACTTCCCCTTAAAGACGATAGGAAGGGCAAATTACTAGGGTTCCACGCTACCACTGGCGAACCTATCACTGCTGTCACAATTAATGCTGCTGATTACGTCGAAAAAGCTGGCGATACAATGACCGGAACCCTCAACATGGGGGCGAATAAGGTTACATCTTCTGCAACACCTAGTGCTACATCTGACCTGACTAACAAGCAATACGTTGATGCTGCTGTAGCTGGTGTCCCTCAGGGTGATATTACTGGTGTTACTGCTGGTACAGGTATGACTGGTGGTGGTACTACTGGTGACGTTACTCTAAACGTAATAGGTGGCACAGGCATCACAGCTAATGCTGATGACATATCTGTTGATAATACTGTCGTGTTAACCACTGGAGTCCAGACTCTAAGCAATAAATCATTTTCTTCAATTAAGCTAATAGAGAATGGTGACACAAAAGTCCAATGGCCGTTTGGTCTTAACGATGATTTCTTTTTTGCCGACAACCAGAAGGTTCTGTTTGGCATAGATATGCAGCTATACCATGATGGCAGCAATAGCTACATCAAGGATGTGGGAACGGGCAACCTGTATATCGACACCAACTCAAGCACACACCTGAGCCAAGGCGGTAACGATAAGGTAGTAATCACTAGCAACCAGGTAACAGTTGA
>Ga0206131_10002718_pt1 | contig 21043 bp, 17 predicted proteins | sample Helgoland_Spring_FD_148636 | JGI IMG/M metagenome (GOLD analysis project Ga0206131, IMG submission 148636) | Pelagic subsurface seawater microbial communities from Kabeltonne, Helgoland, North Sea - Helgoland_Spring_Bloom_20160517_1 | ecosystem: Environmental > Aquatic > Marine > Epipelagic ...
TCACCGGTAGGGAGCGAGAATATTGCGGGAAGCAAATGCGTCCTGCGCTGCATTATGCGGCAAGGTTCGCGGCGAAAGAGGCGGTTTCGAAAGCGTTCGGGACAGGAATCGGCGGGCAGGCAGGTTGGCTGGAAATGGAAGTGGAGCGAGCGGAATCCGGCGCTCCGAAAATGGTTTTCAGCGGCAATGCTGCGGAATTTCTTGTGAGGGAAGGAATTGCAGAGGTTCAGGTAAGTTTGAGTCACGCGAAGGAGTACGCTGCGGCGAATGCAGTGGCACTGCGGCATCCTTCCTAGATATGGAGCGCGGCTTTGTATGGAGCGCGGCTTTGCAATCCGCTTTCTGACGCCCCGCTCCATAGGAATGGATTGAAAATTCCCTTTATTCAAAGCTCATTTACGATCCGGAGCCAACCCTGGCGGCATGCAAAGCCGCGCTGCATAGTGCATCAGACAGCGACTTGCAAAGCTGCGCTCCATAAGAGAGTCTTTCCGGTATGGAAATGATGATTCGGGGCAGGAGAAACAGGCGGACGGCTGCGGTTCGAGGGCTTGTGCGTGAGACACGGTTGCACGTTGAGGATCTCATCCTGCCGCTGTTTTTCCATATCGATGGGGATGATGTTGCAATCGAATCGATGCCAGGCTGCACCCGTTGGTCGCTGCAAGGGCTCGTCGCAGAGGTTAAATCCGCCTATTCGCTCGGCATCCGCGCGGTGGTTCTTTTTCCGAAGATCGAGGAGGATCTAAAATCGCCGAACGGAGCGGAATGCGCGAACGATTCCGGACTGGTTCCGACGGCTATCCGGGAGATCCGGAAAGCCTGTCCGGGGATGTGCATCATCACAGATGTGGCACTGGATCCCTATAATTCCGACGGTCATGATGGGATCGTGGTCAAGGAGGGTGGGAAATTGGAAATCCTCAACGACGAGACGGTTGAGGTGCTGTGCGCTCAGGCGCTCTGCCATGCCCGAGCCGGAGCTGATACCGTCGCCCCTTCCGATATGATGGATGGCCGGGTCGGTGCAATCCGGGTGGCGCTGGACGAGGAAGGTTTCACCGGAGTCGGGATTATGAGCTACACGGCGAAATACGCCTCCGCGTTCTACGGGCCGTTTCGGGGTGCCTTGGATTCCGCTCCCAAGGAAGGTGACAAGAAGACCTACCAGATGGATCCCGGGAATGCTAGGGAGGCGATCCGCGAACTGCTCATGGACGAGGAGGAGGGCGCGGATATCGTCATGGTGAAGCCCGCCGGCCCCTATCTGGATGTTATTGCACGGCTTCGCGATGAGACCACCCTGCCCATTGCCGCCTATCAGGTGAGTGGGGAATATCTCATGATCAAGAGCGCTTGCTCGGGCGGTTGGCTCGATGAAAAGGCGGTGGTGATGGAGAGCCTGCTTGGCATCAAGCGTGCCGGGGCAGATATGATCCTTACCTATTTTGCCAAGGATGTGGCGAGCTGGTTGAAAAATTCCCTCGAATGATGGAATTCAGTGATCTGAGTGAGTATTTCCGGGGAAACTTTTCTCTTCGTGGGGAACTCGGTGCAGGAGTAAGTGTCTGGAAAGACGGCGAGGAAATCCTCGGGATTTCGGATGGCTGGCGTGACCGGGAGCGTAGCGATCAATGGAGTAAGCGAACGTTGGCTCCAGTTTACTCAGCCACCAAGGGTCCGGCCTCCGCGACCCTCCTGCATGTGCTCGACCAGCACGGACTCACTGCGGAAACTCCGGTCGGCGAGGTGTGGTCGGCCTTTCCGCTGCCAGCGGTCAGCTTCGCGGAAATGCTCTCCCATCAGTGCGGTCTGGCGGCGCTTGATGAGACAGCGGATGTCTTTGATCACATGGCGGTGATTGCGGCGGTGGAGAAGCAGAAACCTGAATGGGAACCGGGCGTAGGCCACGGCTATCATCCCCGCACCTTCGGATTCCTGCTCGATGAGTGTGTTAGGCGACTCGACGGGCGGAGCCTCGGGAAAGTATGGAATGAGGATGTTGCCATTCCCGCTGGGATCGATTTTTGGATCGGCCTGCCGGAAAGCGAGTGGGGGAGGGTGGCGAAGCTCGTCCCGGGAAGGGCGAAAGCTTCCAGTTTCGAACAGGGTTTCTACGAATCCTTCAGTACCCCCGGCAGCCTTACGCGCCGCGCATTCTCCTCGCCGCGCGGGCTGCATGCGATTGCGGAAATGAATGCGTCCAAGGCTTGGGCGGCAGGGTTTCCGGCGATGGGCGGGGTCGGCACGGCGGAAGGCTTGGCGAAATTTTATCAGATCGCGATTGGTGCGATGGCCGGGCCGTTTTCCGAAACAGTCATGAAGGCGCTTGCGGGGCTCCAGGTCAGTGGGCCGGACAAGGTTCTGCTACGCGAAACGGCCTTTACCTGTGGTTTTCAGAAGGATCCTGTTGATGAAGCCGGACGGAAGAAGCGGCAGCTTTACGGGAAATCCACTCAGGCGTTCGGCCATCCGGGCGCGGGCGGCAGCCATGGCTTTGGCGATCCGGAGAGCGGCCTGTCGTTCGCCTACGTGATGAACCAGATGGAACTCAGCGTCATGCCCGGCGAGAGATGCATGGGTCTGGTTGAGAGGCTGCCTTGATTGGGGCGTCAATCTGCATGGTGATGCGGAGGATACAGCTATATTCGGCTAGCCAGCGGAAATAGGCGCAGCTTAGGATGATGGCTCGCAACCAAATCAATTATGAAAGCACCAATCACCGTATCCATCACAGGCGCGGCCGGCCAAATCGGCTACGCCATTCTTTTCCGCATCGCATCCGGCTTCGTCTTCGGCGAAGACCAGCCAGTCAATCTCCGCCTGATCGAGATCGAGCCGGGTCTTCCCGCGCTCAGAGGTGTCGTGATGGAACTCGATGACTGCGCGTTCCCGCTTCTGCAGGAAGTGGTCGCCACCACCGATCTCGACGAAGGATTCAAGGGTGCGAACTGGGCGCTACTCATCGGTTCCGTGCCGCGCAAGGCCGGGATGGAGCGTGCGGATCTGCTCGGCATCAACGGCAAGATTTTCACCGGACAAGGCCAGGCTATCGCCCGCTCCGCTGCGGATGATGTGCGCGTGCTTGTTGTCGGAAACCCATGCAACACCAACGCCCTCATCGCGATGAACAATGCAGAAGGTGTTGCAAACGACTGTTTCTTTGCGATGACACGACTCGATGAAAACCGTGCGAAGAGCCAGCTTGCCGAGAAGGCCGGGGTGCATTGCTCGGACGTTACGAACCTTTGCATCTGGGGCAACCACTCCGCCACCCAGTATCCGGATTTCACCAACGCGAAAATCAAGGGACAGCCACTCACCGAGGTGATCACTGACCGCGAATGGCTTGAAGGCGAGTTCATCAAGACCGTCCAACAACGCGGCGCGGCGATCATCGCTGCTCGCGGTGCTTCTTCCGCAGCCTCCGCAGCCAATGCCGCGATGGACACCGTGAAAAGCCTCATCAATCCGACCCCAGAAGGTGATTGGCATTCCGTCGCGATTTGCTCGGACGGCTCCTACGGTATCGAGAAAGGCATCATGGCCTCCATGCCCATCCGCACCAAAACGGACGGATCATGGGAAGTCGTCCAGGGAGTCCCTGTTAGCGAATTTTCCCAAGGCAAGATCGATGCCACGGTCAACGAGTTGCTTGAGGAGAAAGTCGCCGTCCAGGCTCTTATTCCGGGCTAAGCTCTCAAGTAGCTACTTCCTCTGACGGCCGGATAAAAATGGAAGTCCCTATGGTTCTGCTGTCGCAGTCATAGGTGCTTTTCCGTTTGCTACCGGCGGTGCTTATCTTTTCTCAAAGGTTCGTGGTTTCTCGAGATCAGGGATGAGATAAAGATAGCGAGGAAGAGCACTCCGCTGAGAGCTGTCAGCATCGTGATGATTTTCGCAGGCTGGGTGATGGGGATGATGTCACCGTAGCCGAGGGATGTGAGTGTCACGAAGCAGAAGTAGAGCAAATCGGTGGGGTTGGGTGGCTTGCCAGTGATCTGATTCAGAAAGGCGTTTGGCTGGAGGTCGATGATGGCGAAGGAAATCAACATCGCGAAAAGTCCAAGCAGGATGTAGCCGGAGATCCCCGCGAAAATCCGATCCGTTGGGAGCACCCCGTCTTTGAAGAAGCTGTGCCGGAAAATCTCACGAGCGAGGAAAAAGAAGCCGGCGATGTGACAACTGAACTGGATCAATCGAACGATTATCTGTTTGGGAAGGAGCTCCGCTACGATGGCGATTACGGCGAGTGCGAGATAGGTCAGTAGTAAGTGCTTGTTGCCGGCGAGAACGCAGGCGCAGATCGCGAAGAAGGCGGGGTAGATAAATCCGATCCAGAAGGTTCCGATAGTGTCCCAGCTGAGGGATGATAGGATCAAGGCCAGTTCCGCCGCGAGGAGGAGCTTCGCCTTGTTTTCAATCTTGAGAAGTCTTCGCATCGGGTTTCTCGGAAAGTTCATCCTCTGCGAGAGGTTTTTCGGCAAGCTGTTTCTCGTTTTTGTCTCGGCCGAACTTTTCTCTTTGTCGCCGATTCACTAAGAAAGCTTGATGCCTCAGCTACAATCTTTAGCAAGAAATGGAATCTAGGATTGGAGCGAACTTTGCTGTCGCTCACTGGGTGTCGGCGAAGCAATACGGGGAGCAGCTTAAGGAGAGCTTCCGGAATGCGACGGAGGAATAGGGGGGCACTCGCCGGCGGGAGTGCGGATGATGCGGTAGAATCGGGACGGGGCGGAAATGGCACCGGGGTCGAGGGATTGCATCATGTAGGTGGCGTCGCCGGAGGAGAGGGTTTCACCGAGGAGCTCAGTGGTCATTTCGGCGAGGCTGGAACCGTAGCCGACTTGGTAGCGGAAGCCGGGCTCGGCCATGAAGTTGATTTCCAATCCGGTGCCGCTGCGGAGGATGAGGCTGTCGAAGGCGAGGTCGGAGTGGGGGATGAAGAAGACGTTCGGTTGGGGAGAGAGGCCGGTGTTGTTGGCGATAATGTCGCTGAGGGTGGTGCGGGTAATTTCCTCGCGGAGAGTGGGTGAGAGATCGGTATCCCAGAGATAAAAGAAGGCGTCGCCGACGGCGAGGCGGCTGAATTCCGATGCAAGGGCGGTGGCGATGGTTTCGCCGACGGCGGCACCTGGCAGGTGATCCTCTGCGAGAGAGGCGGGCCAGAGGTCTAGGTCATCGATGCTAGAGTAGGCGGAGTCGAAGGCGACCCGGAGAGAGATATCTGAAGTGATGTCGGACCAGGTTGTGGCAGGGTCGAGACCGTAGGCTTGGCGGACGGTGTTGTAATCGGCGAGACCGTGGTCGCGGCCGCGCTGGATGTTGAGGGCGGCGAGATCCATGCCGCCGCTGCCTGCGGGACCGAAGAGGGTGTTGCGCAACTGCGGGATGATGCGGGGGTCGGCATTTTGCTGGAGCTGGCAGGCGAGGCCCTTGAGGATAAGCTCGACGTCGTCGGCGGTCTGTATGACGGCCGGGTTGAAGAAGGCCGTCATGAGATCGAGGCTGGCGTCGGCGTCCGGATGGTTGTCGGCGTGGATGCGCATCAGCTGTGGGCTGACCATGGTGTGGCCGAAGCGGAAGAGTGCGGTGGCGAACTCGTTGGAGATCGTTGGATCTACGGAGGGGATGTAGGCCAAAGATGAAGGGTTAGGAGCGTAGGGGCCGAGCAGGGCGGGTAGCCATTCGTTGTATGTGATCGACTGGAAGATGGCTCCGACGATTTTCCGGGCGCGCTGATAGATTTGCTCGTCGGTCCATGTCGGGTTGGTGGCGGCGATTTCTGTGGCGAGGCGGTTGTGTTCGCGAACGAATAGGGTGTGGAGGGCGGTGAGGCCGGGCTGCTCGTTGGCGCGGACGTCGCCGGCCATGCGGAGTTCGTTCTCCGGGACGAGGCCGATGCTCGCCATGGGCAGGCCAGCGGCGTTGTAGGGTAGCATATTTCCGGAGGCCGTTTTCATGCGACCGCCGGAGAGTTCGCGCAGAGCGGCGGCGGTGGTGGCGTCCGAGCCGTAGACATTGGAGGCGTCGAGGAAAGAGGTGATGGCGTTGAGCTGCTGACGGACGTTGGAATCATCGGTGACGAAGCCGGTGCGGGTCATGGGGATGAATGGCGACCCTGCGTTGTAAAGAACGTCTGCCTCGTCGAGGACAGCAATATCGGCATTTTCTCCGGAGTCCGCAGGGGAGAGCGTGATGTCATGATCAACGAACTGACCCCACTGCCAGATGTAGTCGGAGCGACCTCCCGTGTTCGGCTCGGAGTCGGTCTGGTCGGAGATCGCATTCGAGGCGGAGCGGGCATTGGGGCGGGAGGCACCGGAGAGGCTGGATGTGCCGTCGGAATAGGCCGAGGCGGAAAGCCGCAGGAAGGGGTGGTTTGCTGCGCCGAGATTCTCGGTGGAATTTCCCGTGCCGTCGTAGCTACGATCCGCAGCCTCAACCACCGTGAGCGGCAGGAGAGTGAGAATCGTCCGGATCAGGACCGGGAGGAAACGATTGGCCATATTCACAATGGCCAATGAAGGCACAATATCGCGCCGGTGAGAAGTGAATTGAGGCGGTTCCAAAGGGTTTCGCTGAGACTCGCCGTCCACTCGCCGGTATCATGTGAGCTCAGGGTTTTAGTAAATCATCGTAATCGGGATCGATAACGGGTGTGATTTTTATCGGTGTATTCGCCTGACGCAGCCCAAGCCATTCAATCATGGTAGGGCTGATCCGGCTCGGTCGGCGCTGATCAAAAAACGAAAGCACCGTATTTCAGGAAAGGGAGTGAATCGACGGCAAGACACTGCACTTCCCCCGGGATCTCACTTCCGTGTGGGTGAGGCTAGCTGCTAGATTTTTAAAGTGGGCTGACCGAGCCGAATCAGCCCTACCGTGTGAGAAACACCGATAAAAATCACACCCTCGATTACGAAAGCCTCGTCTGTCCACTTCGGCTGGGCGAATGTCCCGGATGTGAACTTGTTCAACAAGGAAGGTCTCCCTGCATCACCCTTCGTACGGATGTGGATCGATCCCTCTCAGCAGAGGCGGATCATGTCCTTGATGAACTGACCCCAGAGGAAAAGCAGGCCGCGTTTCGAGTATTGGAAATGACCATCCTCGGTGAGTCGGATGATACCGCTGCGCAGGTTGTGGTCGACCTGGTCGCGCATTTCCGTCTCGATTGTTTTCTCGATGTTTTCCGGGTCGGGCATGAGTAGCTCCGAAGGGGTTAGCCTCATTTTCCCAAGGAATCCACGGTGATCACTGAGGATTTGGTGGAAGCATGATTTTTCACAGGGCACGTGGTTCCACCTGAAGCCGGGTGAGCAGCGTAGGGTGGGGGCGAAGGGAAAATTTGTGGTTCGCCATGTTTTGCCCGTGGCATCCTTCGAGGTGATGGAGATGAATGCGAAGGCGACCTCGTCCTGTTCGCAAAGGCAGACCGATGCGACGGCGCGTTCCTCGGGATGCCAGAAGAGCCGGAAGTGCTGCTGCATCCCGGACCACTGCCAGCCGCAATCGGACACGTGCTCGAAGCCGGCTTCCTCCATGCCGGTCGCCGCCTCGATGGAGTTGGGGAAAAACGACGGGTTTGGAAGTTCGCGGTGGCTGAGGCGGTTGTTGATCGGCATCCGCAGGCGGCGGACATGGGTGAGTAGCTCGATCCATGGCAGGAAGAACCAGATGCAGGCGCCTGCGATGCCTGCGAAAATATTTCCGCTGATGTAGTAGAAGAAAAAGAATGTCGCGGCGAGAAAGACGATCGCACCAAGCTTTCTGGCGAGGTTCTTTCGCGCCGATCGCAGAGCCACCGCCATTACGAAGAGACCGATAACGATGAGGATTTCACGCATACTGGATGGGAATTCTAAATTTCAAACTCAAAATATCAATGAAGAGATTGGGTTCGGAGTCACTTCGACGGAGCCGGGAAAATTCGGGTTTAAAGTTTGAGATTTAGAGTTTTATCCTGCGAGGGCGTCCATGATGAATTTGGACGGCCGGAAGTTTTCGATTAGGATTTCCTGTTTTCCACCCCGGTTCATGCGAACCTGACTGACGTTGAAATTCGGTGTCTTGTGGGGGGCGAAGAGGATATCGTCGTGGGTGGCGTTCTCGTGCTTCTTGAACATGTCGGGGAGTATGTCGCCGCCGAGATGGTCGTCACGGCCGGTGGCGAGATGGCAGGTGCCGAGAACCTTCTCGTCCTGGATGTCCGCATAGGAAACGGGAAGTACCTGGGTTCCGAAACCGAGTTCGCCTAGGGTTCCCGTCATCGGGTCGTCGGCGAGGCGGGCGTTGTGTGCGTCGATTGTCGCCTGGTTCCCTTCGATCAGGGTGGAGTGGTAGATACTGCGATCCTTCACATCGAGCACGCCGAGCGTGCCGTCGTCGTATTTCATCGGGAACTGGCCGTTGGCATCGGTGGGCACGAAGTAAACCTCCCCGGCGGGAAGGTTGGCGATGTCGGGCTTTTTGCCGAGGCAGAGGCCGTGTGATTTCTGTGCATCCTGTCCATCCAGCCCCAGGGTGGCGGTGAGAACCCGTCCGTCCTCAAGGGTGAAATCGATCTCCATCGAATCCGCTTTTGTGAGGACGAGGCGTATTTTTTCCGCATCACGCGAGACCTCGCCATAGTCCACGGCGAGCCCGGAGTTGAGGATCACATCGTTGAGTCCGTGCAGGGTGGCTCCACGGAAACCGAATTCCTTTGCCTTGGCGGTGAGAGGCGCAGTGGCCGACCAGGTGGAGATGCAGAGGATTAGGTCGTAGTTCGGATAGATATCCCCATTGAGGGAGAGCTGTCTGCCCCCGGTGTCCCAGATCTCGTCGGAGAGGTCGAGATTGGATCCGTGGGTGCAGCGGTAGGCAAACAATTCGCCCCCTGTCATGCCGAGTTTTTCCATCGCGTGATTTTTCAGCGCCTCATAGAAGTATTCATGGGCGTTTTTCTGGACCGGAAAACCCTCTTCGTTCAGGAATTTAAAATCCTTGATGTGTTCTGCGGGTTCCTCGAAATCGATGAGGACGCAGACCCGGCAGCCGTTGGTCGGCTCGAAGACAGTATGGAGTAGGCGGACTACATCAAATTCCGGAAACTTGCGTTTCTCGGGGTTTAGCAAAATTTCGGGCGAGAGATATTCCGGTAGGGTGGGGAGGGCTGTGCTTGCCATGGTGGGCAAAGGTAAAAGCACATCCTGTCTCCGCAAGGGTCGATTTTCCGAAAATCATTCCTCGTGATCGAAATCGGGCTGATCCGGCTTCTCGTCGGTACGCATCTGGTCGAGCAGCGGTTGCCGGTCTTCCAGTGAATCCCATACCGCTTTGGAGATGTAGATCGGCGCCTCGGCACGGGCGGAGATGGCCAGGCAATCGGAAGGACGGGCGTCGAGTTCGATGATCTTCCGTTCCATGATCTCATTTTGCGCCTCGATGATGAGCCGTGCATGGAAGACATCCCCCTGGACATCATTGATGATCATTCGTGACACGTTCGCTCCGAACGCCTCCAAGGTAAGCATGTAGAGGTCGTGCGTCAGGGGGCGGGGCATGGTCTGGCCGCTCATGACCGTGTTGATTGAGAGTCCGACTGCCGGATCGATGTAAAACAGGATTGCCTTATTTCCGTCGCCAAGGAAAACCGCGCAGCCCGCCTGCGTGGGCATGAGTGCGATGATTTCTACCCGGACAAGTTCCGCCATGCCCGGATCATGGGCTTGTAGGAGTGGGTGTGCAACCGAAAGCGATTGTCGAGAATCAGCGGTCGAGGAACTTGCGCGACTGGATGACGTATTTCAGCGCCCATCCCTTGATCTTTGACTGTTCCTCCAACGAGAGGGTTCTGACCACCTTTGCGGGAGATCCGAGCGCAAGCGAGCCCGGCGGGATAACTGTGCCGCCGGTGACGAGTGCCCCTGCGCCGACGATTGAGCGTTCGCCGATTTCCGCCCCGTCCAGGACGATCGCTCCCATGCCGATGAGTGCCTCGTCTTTCACCGTACAGGCGTGGAGGATGGCCGAGTGCCCGACAGTAACGAGTTCGCCGACGTGGCATCCGAAATCGTCGGATAAGTGGATGACTGCATTGTCTTGGACGTTGGATCGAGGTCCGATCTCGATCCTGTTGATGTCGCCGCGGAGGGTGGTATTGTACCAGACACTGGCCTCGTCATGGATTTTCACCCGGCCGATTACATCTGCGCTTGCGGCGATGAACGCCGTCGGACTGATCTCGGGGAAATGCTCTTCATATGGTTCAATGGCCATGGAGGGCAAACTAAACGGGGGTTTCCCCGTTGGCCAGTTTGATTCAGTGTAGGTTCCCTGTTACAAAAAAGCTCTATTGGTGGAGGTTATTGTTTCGCGAGCGATTTCAGGGCTCCTGCACTCGGGATGGCAAAGATTATTAAACCACAATCGAAGCGCAGCGGAACCGGAACGAAGTGGAGATAGCCGGAGGCAAATGGACGGGCTGAAAAATTAAATCTCTCCGTCAAATTTCACAGATGACGACTCACGAAAGTGACTGGAAACTGGTCATTACTAGAGAAAACCTCATTCGGATCCAAAAGTTCTGATTCTACTCTCTCTTATCTGTGCTTATCCGTGAGATTTGAGGAAAGGATAGTTTTGAGTGAGTTCCTCTATGTCCGCTTCACTCCCGTTGTGGTCAAAATCTCTTCAAAATTAGCAGGTTCCCCCCTTGTGTAGGAGCCCTGCGAGCGATTTATCGGGTTGCACTGGGCGAACTTTACGTGATTGACGGTTCAATTCCCATATCAGATCCCGAAAAATCGGTATGGAAACGCTCCCGAAAGCCCGTTTCCTTCCGGACTTCGGTACTTGACAAGGCCTTATAACTTTGTTGGTCTTCGCGCGGGATGGCTCCGTAGTCATCCCATTGTTCGATATAATAAGCGGCTTGATCTGTTGGCACCCGCGATGCTCCGGGTATTCCGCGTCGCCAAAAGCTATTTTCTCCCATCAAACATCATGGATATCACTTCTCCTCTCTGGTATGTCGCCTACGTAATCGTCCTTCTCGGCTTGGCCGGGTATGGTTCCCACAGGCTCACCATCATCTTCCTCTATCTCAAGCATGCCCGTAAGAAGCCGGTGCCTTTGGAAAACTTCAGTGAGCTGCCCTTGGTAACCATACAGCTGCCGGTTTTCAATGAGCTGCACGTGGTTGACCGCCTGCTCGATTCGGTGTCGAAGATCGATTATCCCCAAGACAAGCTACAGATCCAGCTGCTCGACGATTCCACCGACGATACAGTGAATATCTGCCGGGAAGGGATTGCCCGCCTCGTTTCCAAGGGTTTTGATGCGGAACATATCCACCGCACCGACCGCACCGGCTACAAGGCAGGTGCGCTTGAGAACGGCACCCGTTTCGCCAAGGGTGAATACCTTTTCATACTCGATGCAGATTTCGTCCCGAATTCGGACGTTTTGCAAAAAACGATCCAATATTTCACCGACGACGGGATCGGCATGATCCAGACCCGCTGGGGTCACCTGAACCGCACTTACAACGTTCTGACACGCATCCAAGCGATGTTCCTCGACGGCCACCTCGAGCTTGAGCAGACCGCACGGAATCGTTCCGGGCGCTTTTTCACTTTCAACGGCACGGCCGGTATTTGGAGGAAATCCTGTATCGCTGACGCCGGCGGCTGGGAGCACGACACGCTCACCGAGGACATGGATCTTAGCTACCGTGCCCAGCTCAAGGGCTGGAAGTTCATTTTTCTCAATGATGTTGAGACACCTGCGGAGCTCCCGGTCGACATGGATGGCTTCAAAAGCCAACAGCATCGCTGGACAAAGGGTTCGATCCAGGTCTGTAAAAAAGTGCTTCCGGCGATATGGAAGAGCGATGTGCCTCTTTTCGTCAAAATGGAGGCGACCGCTCACCTGACCTCGAACTTCGCTTACCTTCTACTCATCTGCCTTTGCTTCCTCATCTACCCGAACCAGCATGCACCAGATTTCGGGAAGCTGACCGCCTACATCATCAATATCCCGATTTTCTTCTTCGCCTCCGTTTCGGTGATCCTTTTCTACCTGACCTCTCAGAAGGCACTCAGGCCTGACACCTGGTGGAAGGAGATTCCTTATCTGCCGCTTCTCCTCGCCCTCGGGATCGGGATGTCCATCACCAACGCGAAAGCGGTGATCGAAGCGCTCTGCAATCACCAGACAGCGTTCATCCGCACCCCGAAATACGGGATTGAGCAGAAAAATTCCGATTGGAAGAAAAGCAGCTACAAGGCGATGAAGTCTCTCACTCCCTTCGTTGAGTTCCTGTTCGGATGCTTCTTCCTATTTGTTGTTGTTGAGGCCGCGATGCAGGGCAGGTGGGCTTCCGCGATTCTTTTGCTTCCATTCCCGGTCGGATTCTTCTATACATCTACTGCGTCATTGGCACGGATGCTGCCTTCCTTCTCAAGTGCCAGAACAGTGATAACGCCAGCCGCCAACCATTCCGATTCGAACTAAGAAATGAAAAAAGGTATCACCCGCCTGTTTTTTTCCCTCGCAGGCGCCTTCGTCCTGTTGGCTCTGAATAGCTGCGGGCCCACGGTCGATAAGCGCAACAAGATGGTCGTCAGCGTGCGTGACCAGAAAATGCTGCTGCTGCGCGACGGCAAACCGGTCAAATCATACAAGATATCGACCTCCAAATTCGGCGTTGGTGATACCCCGAATTCAAACAGGACACCGCTTGGTCGTATGAAGGTCGCCAAGAAGATTGGCTCGGGGCAGCCTGCGGGAGCGGTTTTCAAGAGTCGCCGACCGACCGGAGAAGTGATCAAGCCGAATGCGCCGGGTAGGGATCCGATTGTCAGCCGTATCCTCTGGCTGACCGGGACGCAATCCGCAAACAGGAACGCTTTTCGGCGCTATATTTACATCCACGGCACTCCCGAGCACAGGCGCCTGGGAAGCCCAGCTTCCTATGGTTGCATCCGCATGGGATACAAGGATGTTGTGGATCTCTACAAGCGGGTTGGAACAGGTGCCGACGTCTACGTGATCCGCGGTTCTCTCAAGAAGACCTCAGCAACCCAGAAGAAATACACAGCTGCGAGGTAATAACCTCTTGATTTCCGAAACATCAGCTTGACATTCCCGCTGACTTCCCACTAATTTCCCGCCCGCTTCGGCGTAAGCAAGTTTCCGCAACCAAATTCCTTTAATTACATGGCCAATCATAAATCCTCAATCAAGCGCATCCGTCAGACTGTAGTTCGCACAGAGCGCAACCGCGCTGAAAAGTCCCGCATGAAGACGATCCGCAAAAAGGCGCTTGCCGCCATTGCTGCCGGCAACAAGGAGGACGCCTCCAAGGCCGCTTCTGAATTTTCGTCGGTTGTCGACAAGGCCGCCAAGCGCAACCTTATTCACCCGAACAAGGCAGCCAACCTCAAGAGCAAGACGGCAAAGGCAATCGCTGCGATCGCCTGATTGCTTCGCCGCTACCGGGAATTCTCCCAACCACAAAGCGGGCCGGTCTTCCGGTGCCGCTTTTTTCATGCACGCTAATGCAGGAACCACCACCAAATCGCGCTGAAGCCGCCGCAAAGATTGTTTCCAATCCGGATAACTATAAGGTTTGCGAGGGTTGTGATTCGATCGTGGGGAGAGCTACAGCCATTTGCCCGAACTGCCACAGCTTCCGCTTCGATGCGGAAACCGATTCGGTGGTTCATCAAGCCGTGATCCTGGGTAGCCGTGAGCAGCGCTCGGTCACGGCGGAAGACCTGTCGTGACCCCACACTAACAAGATTTTCATTGCGCCGCTACCCTACGGGGTGAAACTCGTAGCCAATGAAACTCAAATTTTGTGGCGCAGCGGGAACCACCACGGGTTCACAGCATCTTCTTGAAGTAAACGGCAAGCGCATCCTGCTCGATTGCGGGTTGTACCAGGGTCGTCGCAAGGACGCGTACGAAATCAACTGCTGTTTCCCACACTACGATCCTAAATCGGTTGATGTTGTCGTCCTCTCGCACGCGCACATCGATCACAGCGGAAACCTTCCAAACCTTTCCAAAAAGGGTTTCACCGGAACGATCTTTGCGACCCACGCCACCCGTGATCTCTGCCAGATCATGTTGCGGGATTCAGCACGTATTCAGGAGCACGACATTGACTGGATGAACAAGCACCGCAAGCGCAAGGGGCTTGAGGAGGTGGAACCGCTTTATACCGAGCAGGATGCGGAAAAATGCCTCCGTCAGTTCGTAACCTTGGGCTATGACAGGCCGTTGCAAATTTGCGATGGGGTTGAACTCACTTTTGTAGATGCGGGTCATATTCTTGGCTCCGCCCAGATTGTGCTCGATGTGAAAGACCAGTCAGATGGGAAGCAGAAACGCTTGCTCTTTTCCGGCGATGTCGGGCGTGGTGACAGCGAAGTGCTGCGTGACCCCGTTGCGGTGAAGGACGTGGACTTTCTCCTCATGGAGAGCACCTACGGAGGGCGCGAGCACGAGGCACCTCCCGGGTTCGATACTCATTTCGCGGGTGTCATCAAAGAGGCGGTGAAACGCGGCGGGAAAATTCTCATTCCCGCCTTCGCGGTGGAAAGGACACAGAAGATTCTCTACGTGCTAAATGAAATGTTCGTTTCCAAAGAGTTGCCACCCATCCCGGTTTACGTGGACAGTCCGCTCGCCGTCAGCGCCACGGAAATCTACAGGCTCCATCCGGATTCCTTCAACGAGGAGGTTTATGCTGCCCTTTTCGAAAAGCAGAATCCTTTCGGCTTTGAAGACCTCACCCTGATCCGCTCGGTGAAGGGCTCGAAAGCACTGAACGACCTGGAGGGGGTCTCTATTATCATTTCCGCCTCCGGAATGTGTGAAGCCGGGCGCATCATGCACCACCTCCGAAATAACATCGAAGATCCGAAAACCACCGTCCTGTTCGTTGGTTATTGCGCGGCACGAACTCTCGGCCGTCGCATCCGCGATGGGGAAAAAGTGGTAAGAATCCTGGGCGATGAGTTCAACGTGAACGCGAAAATTGAAATCGTGGATTCCTTTTCAGGACATGCGGATCACTCCGAGCTAGTTGATTACTACAACCGTATCGAAGGCGAGAAGACCGGAACGTGGCTGATACACGGTGAATCGGACAGTTCCCAGGCTCTGGAAGGTGCCCTGAGGGAGGCCGGTGGCAATGTCTCAGTGGGAGAGCTCGGCAAGACCGTTGAGTTTTAGACCCCATCAAAGGCTTGATATCGGAGGGTGATCCGAAGCAGACTCCCGCCCCTCTTCGGGGAAACCTGTCATGCCTTCCAATCAAGAAATTCGCGTTTTCGCCCCGGCGACCGTTGCTAACGTCGCCTGTGGCTATGATGTTCTCGGGTTTGCGATCGACTCTCCGGGAGACGAGGTTGTCGTCCGTCATTCCCAGAAGCCCGGACTCCAAATCACCAGTATCACCGGAGACGGTGGAAAACTCCCCAAGGAACCGTCGAAGAACACCGCAGGTGTGGCCGCACTGGATCTGCTCAAGCATCTCGGGATGCTGGATCGCGGGATCGAGATGGAGATCCACAAGAAAATGCCCTTCGGGTCCGGGCTCGGCTCGTCCTCGGCGTCTGCGGTTGCGGGGGTGTATGCTGTGAACAAGTTGATCGGAGAACCGCTCTCGAAGCGGCAGCTACTTCCTTTCGCGATGACCGGCGAGGCTTCGGCCGACGGTGCTTGGCATGCCGACAACGTCGGTCCGTGCCTTCTCGGAGGCATCGTGTTCATCCGCTCGAATGAGGAGCTGGATATCGCCGAGATCCCGGCTCCGAAAAACCTATGGGCTGCGGTTGTCCATCCGGATATTGAGATACTCACCAAGGTAGCCCGCGAGATTCTGCCCAAGGAAATCCCACTTGAGAACGCGACCCAGCAGATTGGCAACCTAGGCGGACTCATTCTCGGTCTGATGCAGGAAGACTACGGCCTCATTTCCCGCTCCATTCATGATGTCATCGCCGAGCCACGTCGCCAGAAGCTCATCCCTGATTTTTACAAGGCGAAGCGTGCCGCACTTTCCGCTGGAGCGCTCGGGTTTTCTATTTCCGGTGCAGGCCCTTCCGTTTTTGCGCTTTGCGAAGGGGAAGAGATCGCCACGAAGGTGGGAATCGCTGTCGAAAAGGTTTTCAGCGCCATTCCGATCAATTGCCAAGTTCATGTGTCCAGGATCAACCCTCGCGGGGTTCATGTCGTTGACTGATTAGATAAAGAGTTTTTCGTGAAATACCATTCCACCAACAACCTCGGCCATCGGGTCGATCTCAAGGAGGCGATTCTCCGCTCTCTGCCGCCGGACAACGGGCTCTACATGCCGGATGTGCTGCCGGTGCTTGGTGAAGGCTTCTGGGGGAAATGGAGAGGTCTCAGTTTTCAGGAAATCGGGTTCGCTGTCGCGGAGGCGTTTTTCGGGGAGGACGTAGCCGCCGATGATCTGAGGAAGATCGTCGATGGCACGCTTGAGTTCGATGCACCGGTGGTGACGCTGGAGCCGAAAGATCACATTCTGGAATTATTTCATGGTCCGACCCTTGCTTTTAAGGATTTCGGGGCACGGTTCATGGCGCGACTGATGGCTCATCTGACGAAGGATGAGGATCGCATGCTGACGGTTCTAGTGGCGACCTCCGGTGATACCGGTGGGGCGGTGGCCTCGGCGTTTCATAATGTGCCGGGGACGCGGGTGGTGATCCTTTATCCGAAGGGCAAGGTTTCCGGGCTCCAGGAGAAACAATTGACGGCTTTGGGTGGAAATATCACGGCGCTCGAGATCGAGGGGAGCTTCGATGATTGTCAGGCGCTGGTGAAGAAGGCGTTTCTTGATCGGGAACTTTCGGAGCGAATGAACCTGACGTCGGCGAACTCGATCAACCTTTCAAGGCTGGTGCCACAGAGTTTCTACTACATCCATAGTGCTCGGAAAATCGAAGCGGGCGTGAAGCCTGTTTTCGTTATTCCTTCCGGGAATTTTGGGAACCTTACCGCTGGCCTGCTTGCGCGTCAGCTAGGCCTTCCCGTTGAAAAGTTCGTGGCTGCAACCAACAGGAACGATGTTGTTCCGCGCTACTTGGCCAAGGGGCAATACGAGCCGTTGCCGAGCATTTCTACGATCTCGAATGCAATGGACGTGGGCGCTCCGTCCAATTTTGTACGCATGACTGCGCTGTTCGGAAATTCCTGGGAACAGATCAAGGAATGCATAAGCGGCGTTAGTTTCACCGATCAGGAAACGCGCGATGCGATCCGTGAGGTGAAAGCCAAGTTTGGCTACGAGATCGACCCGCATGGGGCGGTTGGTTGGCTGGCTGCGAGGAAATATCGTGAGGAGAATCCAGGTTCGGAGACGATCACGCTGGAGACGGCGCATCCGGCGAAGTTTCCAGATGTGATGGATGCCGAGCTTGGCGAAGGGACTGTGGAGGTGCCAGAGAGGCTAGCGATCCTTGCTGATAAGAAGAAGGTCGCGAGCCTGTTGCCGAAAGATTGGGAAACGTTCCGGGCTTGGCTCGGGGGAAATATTTCCTGACCAGGTTCAGGTCCAGATCCAGAGACGGCTCCGGCGACCGAAGATCGCCGCTACTTGAGCAGCTGCAGGATCGGGTATGGGTAGATACCGAAGACCAGGGTCAGGACGGTGAGGGTGCCGATGGAGATTTTCGAGATGATGGGCAGCGCGATCGGGGACTCGTCGCTGGGCTCGATCCACCAGATTGCGCGTATGGTCTTGAAGTAGTAGTAGAATCCCGCTGCGGCGGCGATAACTGCTACTGTGAGACCCGCCCAGAGATGAGCTTCGGCGGCGAGGGAGAAGACGAAGAATTTCCCGATGAATCCGGCGGTGAGTGGGACTCCGGCGAGGGCAGCCAGGAGAACGGTCGTGGCAAGGGCGAGGAGAGGATTGGTTTTGCCGAGCCCGTTGAAGTCAGTGATCGCCTCGCCATCGCGGTGGATGCGGACCTGTGCGAGTATGAAGAATACCCCGAGTGTCATCAGTAGGTAGGTGGCGAGGTAGAAGGAGACGGCCTCGATTGAGCTGATGTTGTTGCCGGAAACGGGTTGCCATGCGGCGAGGGCGAGGATGAGGAACCCGGCGTGAGCGATCGAGGAATAGGCGAGGAGGCGCTTGAAGTTTGTCTGTGGGATGGCGGCGAGGTTCCCGTAGAGGAGGGTCGCCCCGGCGATGATCAGGAGTATGGTCAGCACCTGGCTGCGGACGGGGGAAGATTCACCGAGAAATGGGGTGAGGAAACGAATCAGCAGGATGAATCCGGCGGCTTTGGAGCCGACCGATAGGAAGGCAGTGGTCGGGGTGGGAGCGCCCTGGTAGACATCGGGGATCCACATTTGCATGGGGACGGCGCCGACTTTGAAGCCGAGGGCGACGAGAACCAGTGCGATGCCGAAGAGGAGAGGGACGGTGTTTTCCATGCCGGCGATTTTTTCCGGAAGGAGGGCGAGGCTCATGGTGCCGGTTGAACCGTAGACCCAGGCGATGCCGTAGACGAGGAAGCCGGTGCTGAGCGCGCCGAGTATGAGGTATTTCACTCCTGCTTCAAGCGAGCCGACGTTGCGGCGCATGAAGGCGACGAGGATGTAGAATGTGATGGTGACGAGTTCGAGGGCGACGAAGGCTCCAGCGAGGTCTTTTGCAGAGGCCATCCACATCATGCCGGCGCAGGCAAAGATGGGGAGAGAGTAGAATTCCCCGGTGCCTTCCTCGGTGGTGGGGTCTTCGGTGAAACGGGCTAGGATCTTCCGGTAATCCACGGCCATGAGGAGGACGAGGGCGGTGGTGAGGAGTGCCAAAATCTTGTAGAAGCGGGCGAGGGAATCAAATTGGTAGAAATTCCAGAGCGGCCATTCTGCCCAAGCGGCATCGGGTTTCGAATCGGGGCCGATGGAGAAGAAGGTAAGGATGAGTATGGCGGTGAGGCCTGCGGCACCGACGAGTCCAGCGAGGGACTTGTTCTTCGCGGGGACAAAGGCCTCGGCGAGGAGGATGATGAAACCGAGGGTGACGGTGAGAGCTTCGAGGTAGTAGGCGGGCATGGTCGGAAAATTTTAAATTCTAAATCTTAAATCCTAAACGGAAGAGTGAAGATGATGACTCGGGGGTTTGGAATTTCGTGCTTTGGATTTAGAGCTTCACCACATTCAGGAGGTTAAGAATGAGGTTGGGGTAGATGCCGACGGCTAGGAGGGCGATGATGAGGAGGACGGCTGGGATGTGGTCGACGAGGGTGAGGTCGGCGGCATTTTCGGTGGATTTGACGGCGGGTCCCTGGAAGATGTTCCGATAGGCGCGGAGCATGTAGACGGCGGAGATGACGACGCCCCAGATGGCGAGGATACAGGCAATCTGGACGGAGCCGAGGCCGTCGGCGGGAGTGTAGTCTTGGAAAGCGGAGAGGAAGACGAGGACTTCGCCGGAGAAGTTTGCGAGGCCGGGGAGGCCGATGGATGCCATCGCGGCGATGCCGAATAGGAAGGCCATGCCGGGGGCGGATTTCGCGAGGCCACCCATGTCGGAGAGGTCGAGCGAGCCGGTGCTGCGCTCGATGCGATCGGCGAGGCCGAAGAGCAGGGCAATGGAAATGCCGTGGGCGAACATCAGGACGATGGCGGCGGGGGCGGCAAGGGTGTTTTCCGGAACGGCGATGAGGGCGGCGATGGCAAGGAAGATGTATCCCATGTGCATCACTGAGGAATTGCCGAGGAGGGTGTCTAGGCGCTTCTGGGCGATGGTGACGAGTCCGACCCAGAGAATGTTTCCGATCAGGAGGACAAGCAGCGGAGTGAGCCAAAACTGGAGGCCATCCGGGACAAGCGGCACGGCGATGCGGAGCATGCCGTAGAGACCAAATTTCTTAAGCACACCTGCGTGGAGCATGGCGGTGGGAGCAGGGGCGCTGGCGTAGGCGGGAGCAGCCCAGGAGTGGAATGGGAAGAGCGAAACCAAGGTGCCGAAGCCGACGATCAGCAGTGCGGCGATGCCTTTCTGTGCAGCGGGGTCGATCACACCGGCGGCATCTTTCATTTCCCTGAGGTCGAAGGTGCCTGCGAGAGAGGCGAGCCAGACGAGGCCGGCGAGGAGGACGAGCGAGCCGAGGCCGAGATAGATGGTAATTTTCCATGCGATGCCCCGGCGGTCGCCACGGCCGAGCATGCCGATCATGAGGAAGGTCGGGATGAGCGCCATTTCATGGAAGGCGTAGAAGAAGAATAGGTCGGTGGAGGCGAAGGCGCCGATGGCTCCGGCTGCGATGAGGAGGGAGGAGCCGTAGTAGAGTTTCTCGCTGCCTGCGGGGGCTTTGCCGGAAAGGACGGCGGCGAGGGTGACGATCACGGAAAGAATCACCATCACGAGGCTCATGCCGTCGATGTAGCCGAAGGCGAGGTGGATGGCGGGCTTCTCGAGAACCTGGAGGGAGAACTCCCATGCTTTCGACTGCCAACAGAAAATCGAGCCGAGGCCTAGAATTAGGTTGATTGTGGCGGCTCCGACGGCGGTCAAGCGCGCCGGCGCACCGAGAAGGATCGCAAGGAATGCCAAGATTGGCAGGGCAACAAGGAGGATGAGCATGTGAAAATGGGGCGGTGTAGCGGAAATTCCATTTCCGCACGGCGAATACAGCGAACTTGGAGCCGCCCGAAAAGGGCAAAATGGCGAGGGAAGGGGAAATCTAGGGCTGTTCCACAATGCCGCGTGCATGGATCTCCTGAATTGCCCATTCTGCGTGCTCCGAAATTAGTGGGTCGAGGTCTGCTGCTGCTTGTTTTAGGGCTGAAATATCTTCATGAGTGCCCGTGTTTCCAAGGGCGACGCAGACATTGCGGAGGAAGCGAGGGCGTTTGATGCGCTTGATGGGAGATTTTGCGAAGACGCGGCGGAAATCCTCTACATCCATGGATAGGAAATCGCGGAGGGTGTGGGAAAAAATTTCGGGGCGAGCCTGGAAGGAGATTTCGCGGGACTCCTTGGCGAAGCGGTTCCAAGGGCAGG
>Ga0206131_10002739_pt1 | contig 20960 bp, 18 predicted proteins | sample Helgoland_Spring_FD_148636 | JGI IMG/M metagenome (GOLD analysis project Ga0206131, IMG submission 148636) | Pelagic subsurface seawater microbial communities from Kabeltonne, Helgoland, North Sea - Helgoland_Spring_Bloom_20160517_1 | ecosystem: Environmental > Aquatic > Marine > Epipelagic ...
AATCTGCTCTAGATAGGCCAGCCCCTAATCCTATGTGAGTATCGAATACGTAAAGAACAAGAGTCAAATTACAAATTAACGATGATATGAGGCTCGTCGTGGTGATGCAGCCAAGAACCTCACCAATAAATCCTGCACAATGCCTCGCCTGCTAAGGCGGCAAAGCAGCATTAATTGCTTCAAAACAACATAGTTAGCGCATGCCAAATTGATGAAAAATCGATAATGAGTAACCGCTGTTACAAACCTGACCCTTAGGAGCCGGATCCTAGTCTTCGCGCCGCTTAAACTCGCGCATGACGTTGGGGTCTGGATCAATGCCAAGGCCTGGGCCGTCTGGTAAATGATAGAGACCGTCGCTGTCAGGGTTGATCAGGTCGCCATACAGGCTGGCTTCCATGTGGCCATAAAGCCGCTCAATCGGTGCTTTCTGGCCCGTATGGGCGGCAACCACATGCAATGTCGCGACAAAGCCTGGGCCAAAGTAAGGGGAATGGGGTGCGAACCCGACATTGGCGGCTTCACAGAGCGTGCTGATTTTCCGGGCTTCCGTCACGCCGCCAACTTTGGCGACGCTTGGTTGCGCCCAATCAACAGCACCAGCGCGCAACATCTGCTGGAATTCCCATGCGGTGGAGGCGTTTTCGCCAGCCGCGATATCCATGAGGCCAGAGGCCCGCACTTCCGCCAGACCGTCAAAATTCTCTGGCGGCCATACCGGTTCTTCAAGCCAGTGGATATCATAGGGTTCAAAGGCGGCGGCCATGCTGCACGCCTCGCTTGGTGTCCAGGGACAATTCACATCGACCATGATGCGCGGTGCGGCACCCGCACCATCCCTTGCAGCGCCCACGGCTTCCGGCGTGCGTTCATGGAGTTTGACGTATTTATAGCCCTCTGCGACAGCAGCGGCGGTGCGTTCTTCTACGACTTCAGGTTCCGCATACCGCATCAGGCTGGCATAGGCCGGGATGGTTTGAGACGCCGTGCCGCCCAGCAATTGCCAGAGCGGCAACCCAGCAGCTTTGCCCGCAATATCCCAAAGCGCTGTGTCCAGCCCGGAGATTGCGAACATTGATTGGCCATAGCGCCCGAAGTTATGGTTGGTGCGCTGGATTTCCTGCATCAGCGGCTGGATCGCCCGTGCATCCTGGCCAATGGCAAAAGGCGCAATCATGGTCTCCAGCGCAGACCGGGCAGACGGGATTGCGTTATGGCCAAAGATTTCCCCATAACCGATGATGCCGCAGTCCGTTTCGACCTCAATGATCAGCGTGTTCATATCTGACCAAGCGCGCCCGCCGAACCCCGTGGAGGCAGGGCCGCCATGGTCAAAAGGAACGGCGATCCAGTGCGTATCGATCCGGGCGATTTTCATGAGCCTAATCCGTTCTTACTTCCGAGCCCCAGCTATCAAGCATGGTGCGGATGACTTGTTCAGGAATGTCTTTGGCGATGAAGACGAGGCGGGAGCGGTGGTCGTCTGACGGCCAAGCTTCCAGGATCGCAGGTGGATGGAAGACATGCTGCACACCATGGACGGCAACGGGTTGATCTAGCCCGTCAACATTCAGAATGCCTTTGATCCGCAGCATATCTTGGCCACGCGCGTCGATCAGGCTTTGCAGGAAGCCGACCCAGCTTTCCCAAGACATAGATGTTTCGCGATAAAGGCAGAATGCGTGAATGCCATCATGATGATCATGATTATGGTGCGCATGGTCATGCCCATGGTGATCGTGCCCATGGTCATGTCCGTGATCATGGCCATCATCTTTTGCGGCGGCTTCGTCCGCATAGGCTTCTTCGTTCAGCCAGCGTTGCACATCGGCGGACTTCGTTTCTGGATCATAGAGACCGGCACCGAACAGGCGGGCCGGCTCGATTTCGCCGTTCAGCACGCGGAAGCGATCAGCACCTGGATTGATTTGGTTCAGGCGTTCATCCAGCGCAGAAATCGCGGCGGGATCAGCAATGTCTGTCTTTGTAATAAGCAGCCGATCGGCGATGGCGGCCTGGCGCACCGATTCTTCGTGATTATCCAGTGTCTGATCACCTGTCGCGGCGTCAACGGTTGCGATCACGGAATCTAAGTGGAAACAGCGCCCAATCAGCGGGTCGGCGATCAGGGTATGGACGATTGGGGCTGGGTCTGCGAGGCCCGTTGTCTCAATCACGACGCGGTCGAATTCAGGCACATCCCCTCTGGCGCGACGGCCAAACAAGTCGTGCAAAGTCTCTACCAAGTCCGTGCGGAGTGTGCAGCAAAGGCAGCCGGATTCCATCAAGATAGGCTCTTCGCCCGTCGTCTCGACCAGATCATGGTCCAACCCAACCTCACCAAACTCATTGATGATGACAGCGGCTTTATCCATGCCTGGATGGTGCAGTAGTTTGGACAGAAGCGTGGTCTTACCGCTTCCCAGGAATCCGGTGATGACGGTAATTGGCGTTGTTGCTTCGGGCTCAGACATGCGGGCGCGCTTTCCGGCTATTGCTCAAGGTCATTGAAACGCTTTGAAGGCGATCAGCGTGAAGGTGTCTTTGATATGGGGCAGCGTTTGCACTTGCTCAGTGACGAAGCGCCCAACGTCGGCACCGTCCTGCAGGTAGCATTTGACCATAAGGTCATAATCGCCAGACGTGGAATACACTTCGGACGCCTCGTCGACGGACTGCACAACGGAATCCGCGACCTCGTAGGCCTTGCCCAGTTCACATTTTATCTTGACGAAGATCGTCCGCATCGCCAGCGCGCTCCCAATGGTGCGGGCGCGCATATCGCGGCCCGATTCCAATATATCCTATGGGAGAATGCGCTGGATCGCCAGCACGCGGCAGGCCTTAACCGGCGGCAGATTTTCGGGCTGGGCGCAGTAGGAAGGCAGGCGTGTCGTCGTCAGTGAAGGCGCTTGGGCCGGGCAGATTGGAATCGTCACGGCGGCCACGACGGCGCGGTTCTGGCTTCGGTGCCGGTTGTGGATTATGCGCGCCGATATCATAGGGCTGTGCATCCGCTTTTTCCTGCGGCTCTGCTTTCTTGCGGGGTGCAGCCTTTTTACGGGTCTTAGCTTTCTCACTTGGCGGCTTTGCGTCAGGCTTTGCAGCCTCACTCGGCTGGGCTTCCGGGGCTTCAGCCTTAGGGCGCCGGGCGCGACGTGGTGCGCGGGCGGGCTTTTCTTCACCTGCAACAGGTGCAGCCTCAACCGCAGGCGCTTCATCTGCAGCGGGCGCGGCCTCTGCTGCAACATCAGGCGCGGCATCGGCCGCTGGTTTGCTGCGACGTGTGCGCGTTCGGCGTGGGCGTTCGTCCGTTTCGTCAGCGACGGCCGGTTCTGCCGGGGCCTGTTGGCGTGGAGCATCCATTTCAAGCAGCGGAATTTCGCGGCCAATCAGCTTTTCGATACCAGCCAGGTATTTATCGTCATCACTGGTGACGAGGGTATAGGATTTGCCCGAACGCCCGGCGCGGCCCGTGCGGCCAATGCGGTGGACGTAATCATCGGCATGCATTGGCACGTCGTAATTGAAGACGTGGCTGACGGTCACGATATCAAGCCCACGGGCTGCCACATCGCTGGCAACCAGAATGGTGACTTCGCCTTTTTTGAAGCGATCCAGCGTTTCCATCCGCTTGAACTGCACCATGTCGCCATGAAGGGCAGCAGCGTTGAAGCCGTGGCCGACAAGCGATTTCAGCAGCATGTCCACATCGCGCTTGCGATTGCAGAAGATGATGGCGTTGTTGATATCTTCGCCGCGCATAATTTTGCGCAGGACGTTGGTCTTTTCGCGCCGGTTGGTCATCACCTTCTTCTGGGCGACCGTTTCCGCCGGGGACGCGGGGGGAGCAACCGAAATCTCTTTCGGGTTCATCAGGAATTTCTCCGCGAGAACACGGATTTCCTTTGGCATCGTCGCGGAGAACAGCATGGTCTGGCGAACAGGGGTCAAGCGACCTGCGATCTTTTCAACATCCGGAATGAAGCCCATGTCGAGCATGCGGTCAGCTTCGTCGATGACCAGAATTTTCACGTCATTCAGGATGATCTTGCCGCGCTCAATCATATCGATCAGGCGACCAGGTGTTGCGATCAGAACATCGACGCCGCGTTCCAGCGTCTTCATCTGCTCGCTCATGAACTCACCGCCGATCAGTAGTGCATGGGTGAGTTTCTGGTGCTGGCCATATTTCTCAAAATTGTCGGCGACCTGGGCGGCCAACTCACGGGTTGGCTCCAGAATCAGCGCGCGGGGCATACGGGCACGGGCCCGGCCACTCGACAGCGCTTCAAGCATTGGCAATGTGAAGGATGCGGTTTTACCGGTGCCGGTCTGGGCGCAGCCAAGAATATCACGGCCCATTAGGGCGACAGGAATGGCTTGTTCCTGGATGGGGGTCGGCGTCTCATAGCCGGATTCAGTCAGGGCGCGAAGGAGTTCATCGCAAAGCCCTAGATCGCTAAATTTCATGCGGTCGGGTCAATCACTTGGATGTTTATGTAGCTGCTGCTTGCCGTAGACTGCAGCTTGCACACAATGTGCGGAGGTGCAGAAGACAGCACCCATCTGACAAGCACCGCTTACATAGTAATAAAGTAAGAAAATGTCAACTCTAACGCACCGTGACTGCCCAGTATCGCTGGCTTTCTTCTGCCATTAACACCGGGGACGTGCATCACAGTCATTGAATTCAGGATTCTGATAGGGGAAGAGTTCTATTGCGGCAGAGGCCATCGCGGTTTTGAAGGCGTCACCGCCACGTGGCGCAGCCCCGGCCAGATGGGACAGTGCAGCGCCATCTTTACAGAATGCAGCAGTGTAATCCTGCGAAACCGCGGTTTCAGCGCCGTCCGTATCACAGAGCGTTTCAATGCCGTGTGCTTGACCGAAACGGACGACGACTTGGTAACCGTCTGCGGGCGGCCCACCGTGCTGTGCTTGGAATGGGATGACCGGCCCGAAGTTTGCACCCGTCATGGCTTCGGCAATTTGGCGGGCAGCACCTTTCGGCGTGACGCCTTGGTGCGGCGCGCCGACAGCCACGACATCAATGGCACCGTCTGCACCGGCTGTCGCGAAATCAGCGCCGGTATAGCCATCATAATTGACGTAACTCACACGCTCATTGAGGCCCTGACAGCCTGCAAGAGCAAGGATCGCGCCAGCTAGAACAAAGCGGTGGGAAACGCGCATAGGGGCCTCCTTCGCAGATTGGGCTTGGGCTATAGGTGGTTTGATTTGCCGGAAAATCAAGCAGAGCCGTAAGGCGTGGCGCTGGCGCCTTGATGATCTGAGGAATGGCTGGTCCAATCACTTGCAATATTACCAGTATGGATGGGCAGCAAATGGCGAAGCAAAGATATTGCATCGTTGGGATTGGGCACACGCCCTTCGGCAAGAATCCGGGCGTTTCACAGATCGCGCACAATGTGTTCGCAATCCGGTCGGCATTGGAAGACGCAGGGCTGGAAGCGAGCGACCTTGGTGGTGTGCTGACGAAAGCGCCGACATCCACATTCCCCATGCTATTCGCGCCGAAGGTGGCGGAGGCGCTAAATATTCAGCCCGATGTTGTTGGAACGCTAGACCAAGCAGGCGGCAGCAATATCGGCCTTATCCAATATGCGATCAGTGCAATTGAAGCGGGGCAGGCAGAGGTCATCGCGATCTCCTATGGTGATAACCCACGCACCGGCAGCCGCGCCAGCTATGCCCGTCCGCGCGGCAGCGAAGGCAGTGTGGCCGGACTATTCGGCGCGCCCTCCAGCTACGCTATGATCGCGCGCCGACATATGCACGAATACGGCACCACCCAGGAAGGCCTGGGCGCTGTCGCTGTAACCCATCGCAAACATGCCAGCATGAACCCGAACGCTCAGTTCCGGGACCCTATCGATATGGACGACTACATGAACTCGCGCTGGGTCGCGAAGCCGTTCCATTTGCTGGATTGCTGCCCCGTGTCAGATGGCGGTGCCGCTTACATCATCACGACTGAAGAACGCGCGCGGGATATGAAACAGACGCCTGTGTTTATCGAAGGCATTGGCCAATCCCATCCATCCTGGGAATTCTGGCGTCGCCCGAAGATGACGCTGTCTGGTGCCAAACGCTCCGGCGAGATGGTGTTTAAGGCGGCGGAGATGAAGCCAGCGGATATGGATTTCTTCCAGATATATGACTGCTTCACCATCGTCCCCATCATCAGCCTGGAAAACTATGGCTTCGTCAAACCGGGGGAGGGCGGGGATTTCTACCTTGCGGGGGAAACTCAGATTGGCGGCAGCCTGCCAACCAATACTTCCGGCGGGCTTTTGTCTGAAACGGGTATGCCCGGCACCCAGCTTGTGATCGAAGCCGTGCGCCAATTGCGCGGTCAATGCGGCGAGCGGCAGGTCAAAGACTGTGAGACTGGCATGGTCAGCCAACAAGGCGGCATCATGACGACCCATGCCGCGATGATCCTTTCGAACGTGGGAGCATAGAGCTATGAGCTTCGAAGGTTTCAAAGACTTATTGCCCGAAATCACGGATTTGAATGCGCCCTATTGGGAAGGGTTAAATGTGGGCGAAGTTCGCCTGCAAACTTGCGGGTCCTGCGGCGCACGCCAGCACCCATCCGAGAGCTTCTGCTACGCCTGCGGGTCGACAGATATTGCCTGGAAACCAAGCACAGGTGAGGGCGAAATCTATTCGTTCATCGAGGTGCACCAGCTCTACAACGCCGCGTTCAAGGACCATCTGCCTTATGTGGTTGCTATCGTACAGTTGGATGATGGCCCACGCATTCTAGGTGCAATGCTGGGCTTAGATGGGGAGCCAGAAATTGGCGCGCACGTGCGGCCAGCGATCAAGCAGGTCGATGATGAACGCGCTGTCCTCACCTTTGAACTGGCTTAGCGGAGGCTCACATGCCCATTGATTTCGACGTCCAGGACCATATCGCCAAGATCAGGATCAATCGCCCTGAAGCACTGAACGCCATGTCGCCAGATATGTACAAGGCGCTTTCCGAAAGCTGGGTGGAGGTGCGCGATAACCCCGATATTTGGGTGGCGGTCGTCACTGGCGCGCCGCAACCGAACCGCCCGCCAGAACGCCAGATATTCACGGCGGGTGCTGATTTGAAGGCCATGGGATCTAACCAGCTAGAGCCATGGCAGTTCTGGCAGACGCAGCGGGATCAGATCCTGAACCGCGGCCTCGAAGTGTGGAAACCTGTGGTAGCGGCGGTAAACGGTCTCTGCCTTGCGGGCGGCATGACGCTGCTGCTGGCGACAGATATCCGCATCGCCTCCGAACACACGATGTTTGATCTGTCAGAAGTGAAGCGCGGAATCCTGCCGGGCAATGGTGGCACCCAACGCACCATCCGCCAATTGCCCTATCCAATCGCGATGGAAGTGCTGCTGCTCGGCAGACGCCTCTCCGCCGAGCGCGCGCTGCATTTCGGTCTCATCAATGAGGTCGTGCCCCACGACACGGTGATGGATGTCGCCATGGAACGGGCGGCGGAGCTGACGACAATGGCACCCTTGGCCCAGCGCGCCATCAAAGAACTATCCGTCCGTGCACAGTATATTTCACTGCAGGATGGGTTGCGGCTTGAAGAAAGCATGCAGATGCGGCTGCGGCAGACTGAGGATGGGCAAGAAGGACCGAAGGCATTTGCGGAGAAGCGCCCGGCGCAATGGAAAGGGCGGTAGGGAGGCCGCAGGCGCCCCCCCCACCCCGTCCCCCCCCCCCCCCCGGGGGGGGAGGGGGATGCGGGGGGGCGGGTACCGCGTGTATTTGAGATTTGGTTAGAGGGAGAAAATGGAGCAACGCCACCACCGGAACTCCTCGCCCCCAAAGGGGGGAGAGGTTGGGTGAGGGGGGCGCCTGCCCCATAATAGATCTCAGACCATCATCACTTCAGCCGCATTTTTGAGCTGTGGCATATCTTTGCACCGCTGAAGCACCGCCGTAGCCCGCGCCTCTGGCAGCGTTATCAGCGCCTGCGCTAAAAACTTCGCGTCAAGCTGGGCTGGCGACATTGGGCGTTCTAAGCTGCCGATGCCGTGATCGACATGGTGTTCAAAGCTTGCGCCGTCCGACTGCTCAACGCGCACGATGGCGCCTGCACGGCCAACGTTTTCGTCTGGCCCGGCCTCAATCCGTCCGCGCACTGCCTGAATAGCAGGATCAGCCACGGAAGCTTCATTGCCTTCAGCTATGCCAGCAGCACCTCGAACCAATGTGGCAGAAACCCAATGTTGCAGACTGACCTGTGCAAGCTGGCTATCCGGCGGCGTTGGCCTGTCGCAGAGATAGAGGCAGAGTGGATCAACTAACAGGCTCACCTGGGTGATCTTTACGGCGTTGAAGCCGGGTTGCCGTGTGATCTCCAGGCATCCGTCTAAGGCCGGATGGATGACAATGCCGCATGGATAGGGCTTTGCCATATTGGCCAGCATTTCCCATCGCTCGCCAAGGCCATCTGTGGCGTGGGGCAGGTGGGCTTTGGCGGCGAAGCTATCTGCGAAGCCGCGAGCGCCCTCCAAGGTTTCCTCTTTCGCAGTGACGCCCTGTTCGGCCAGAAGTGCCGCCAAATATCCCGCCCGTGCTGCCTGGGCTGGGACAAGGCTGGTGCACATGCTGCCATGGGTTTGCCTGAACCCGGCGGACTCCGTGGCGGCAAGGCCAAGCGCCATCACTGTCTGATCTTCGGAAAGACCGCGCAGGCGTGCGATGGCAGCAGCCGCACCTATGGGGCAGGCGATGCCCGTCATATACCAGCCAAGTTCAGGCTCGGCCGGCGGGGTCATGAGCATGCTGGCAGCCCGGCAAGCGACTTCGATACCGATGGCTAAGGCGGCTAGGAAGTCTGCACCGGTCGTCGCGGTCCGTTCAGCTTCGGCCAGTAAAGGCCCAGCGATTGGCCCTGCAGGATGGATGACTGTCGCCAGATGGGTGTCATCGAAGGCATGGGCGGCGGAGGCTTGGCAGTTCACCATGGCGGCATCGAGGAGGCTCAGGGTCTCGGTGCGCCCAATAACATGCGCTTGCGGGCCACCGCTCAGAGGCATCACGGTTTGGAACGTGCGCTCGACGGCATCATGGTGGGCACCACCGAGCATGCAGCCTGCGATATTTAGGAAAGCGCGTCGGGATTCCTCCTGCACGTCTTGCGGCAGATCACGTGTTTTCGTTCGGCAAACGAATTCACCCAGCTGCCGAGTTGTGCCAGTCAAGGATGCGGGCCCCAGGGGGCAGGGTTCATGAGCTTCACTTCCTGGGACATGACCAATGGCCGGAACTTCGCGGCGAAATCTTCCATGAACGCGCGGCTGGAGAATACAGCCGCCCAGTGTGCCCGGCGGTCTGCATCATCATCAAATTTCCAGATATGCGTAAGCTGGTTGATCATGCCAGTGTCGCCCTGGAAGTAACCAACAAGCTTCTTGTCGTGACCACCAGCTTCCAGCGCTGGGAAGCCATGTTTTTGATAGAGCTCGGTCGCTTCTGCCATCTTGCCGACATAGAGCGTGTAGGTGCGCATTTCGTAGATCGCCATGGGGTCAGTCTCCTTAGGTCAAAGGGCAGTGGCGGCTCATCAGAACTGCCAAGCCGTGCCGTCAATGTGAATGGTAATGCCGTTTGCTACCAGGTCGATATGTCGGTTGCTGACGATCGTGCCGCCGTAAATATCTGCGCCCCGCCAGCCGATCAAATGATTGTCGCCAAGTGCGATATGGGCTGTGTCGCGCCGGAACTTATTCTCCACATGGCCGATATCCCGGGCTGCGGGATTGGTACCGAGGCCAAGCTCACCGAGATTTAAGGCCTGATCATCCGCCGCATCCAGGATCGCTTGCAGTCTGCGGGCGGCGGCCCCGCCGGTAAGATCAGTAAGCCGCCCGGCTTCAAAGGTCATGCGGATTGGGTCTTCCAGAAGACCAAGCTGCGGTCCGCCGCCGCCCAGGTAGACAACCTGACCAAAGGCATCGGCGACGAAAGTACCGCACGCTGTGCCTTCTTCTGGTGAAGACATTGCTTCGCCACTGGGAAAGGAGCCGAAGCCGGTATCATCTTCTGCATGGCCTGTTAAAGGCAGGCAGGGGCGGCAGACGCCAACAGTTAAATCCGTTCCATTGGGTGATGTGACACGGACCTGCTTGGCGTTGGATACAGCCTTTGCCAGCGCATGTGTTGAGGCACGCAGCGCCTTCGGTTCCGCCAATGCTGCACCACGGGTGAAATCCTCCAGCGGCGCGTTGTTGATAAGCACTTGGCGTTTGCCAGCGGCATAAAGCGCCTCGCTCAAATCATCATACGCGCGGGGGAAACGGATGGTGGTTGCGACGATGGTCAAGTCTGCGCGCTCGATGGCGGCAATGACGGGGGTTGGATGGTGGTAGTCCGTCATATCCGCTGGGGATGCGATAACGGCTGCGGTCACTGTGCCAGCGCCTGCTGCATCACATGCGGCGGCGAGGGCATCCGTCAATGCCGGGTTCTGATCAGAGCTTGAGACAATCAGTACGTCCTCGCCCGCGCGAACATTGTCGCTTGCAAGGTTCCATGCAGCTCGTCTGAGCTCATGAAATGGGAATGAAACAGAGATGATCTAGCCTCCGCTACCATCGGGTCTAAGTACCGATGGTAGCGGGGCAAGACCTTATGCGTCTAGGAATACAAGCGCGCCGTGATCCAGGTCATCGGCATGGACACCTAGAAGTTTGACTGAGCCCTGATCACCAGCGGAGATCGTGACGTTATTGCCGCTGCTGATATGCAGGTTTTCTAACGTCAGCCCATGAAATTCGAGTGTGTCGCCCTCACTAAAGCCCGACACAACATCGTTGCCGAAGTCCTTGCCAAAGACATAAATGTCGTTGCCATAGTCGCCGCGCAGGGTATCGTCGCCCGCTCCGCCTTCAAGATGATCGTCACCAGCGCCGCCGCGCAAGTAGTCATCTCCTTTGCCGCCAGCGAGGTCATCATGACCATTCTGGCCATAGAGTTTATCGTTGTCTGCGCCACCATTAAGGCTGTCTTCGCCGGAGCCGCCGAAGAGTTCGTCTTCGCCGTTGCCGCCATTTAGACGATCTGCGCCGTAACCGCCGACCAGCTTGTCGCCACCTGCGCCGCCAGAAAGCGTGTCATCGTCAGCGCCACCGAAGATTAGGTCAAACCCTGAGCCGCCGGAAATGACATCATCACCGTTTTGACCAAAGAGTTCATCGTGACCAGCGCCGCCTTTGATGACGTCGTTGCCCGACCCACCTGCGATCCAGTCATGGCCGGCACCGCCAATGGCTTCATCATCGCCAACCGCACCACGGATGCTATCGTCGCCAGCCCCGCCATAGATCACGTCGTCGCCTGCACCGCCATTCAGCGTATCATCGCCTTTGCCGCCCTCTAGATGATCGTCATGATCGCGACCAAACAGGCCGTCATCACCGTCACCGCCAGTGAGGAGGTCGCGATCTTGGCTGCCAATGATCCAATCGTCGCCATCACCACCGCCTTGGCGGTCATAGCTTAGGAAAATATCATCCTGCAGGGCTTCGATGTTGGTATTGGCCTTAACGATCTCGCTGAGAGAATTGAGGCCGATGCCTTGTGCGACGTCTGGCAGTGGGTTGTTCTCGCCCCAGAATTTGTCGCCTGCGCGAACCCGTTCAAACTGATCTGCGATGATGAGATGGAACAATTCACCGACCAGACCGCCGCCGAAACTATCTTCAGCCAAGCCGCCAACCCAGGCGTCAATCAGATCAACATCGCCGTAGGCTTCTTCCAGGCGGGCTGCAATATCTGGGTTCGATGAGATTTCGGCAAAGCTTGCTTTACGGTCCAGCCCAAGCGCTTCCCGCATGTCATTGTAGCTCTGCAGTCCGTGGTCCCGACCACGCTGAATGTTAAGGGAGGCCAAATCAAACCCGCCCTGGCCCGGTGCACCAAACAGGAACGAGCGAACGTCCTCTACCAGCATCGGGTCATAGGCTTGTGATTTTCCGTCTGCTAACCCGCGAAGGATTGGGTCAACACCGGTTTCTGCGAACGCTGCTGGATTAAAGAATGCTTCCCGCAACTCCAATGCATCTGCTGCGTCGCCGCCATTTTCGGCCAGCCGTTGAATGGTGGGGGATAGCAATGTGTGTCCAAAACGGAACGCGGCAGTGGAGAATTCGACGCTGATGGTTGGATTCACGTCTGCATCAAAGCCTGCATAATCGCCAAGCGCGCCCTCGCCCAGAATTTTGGGCAGGAACTCATCATAGGTGATCTTCTGAATTTCGGTTTCGACGACCCGGCGCGCCAAGGTGTAGAGCGCATCGTCGCTCAAGTCAGGGTCACGATCCGCAAGTTCATCAACGATGCGATTATGCTCACGTGCAAAGACGGTATGGAGGCTTGTTAGGCCCACATTCTCGCCAGACCGAACGTCACCACCCATATATTGGCCGGCGCTGTCTTTGGGTAGAAAACCATCATCATCGAGCAGCATTTTGCCGCCGTCGCCACGGATGGCGGCATGCTGATCTTCGCTGGAACCATAGACCATGGAGGCGTCCAAAAGGACGTTATCTCATTGCCATATGCGCGCTCGCCGCCGATGTCTGTGTGGTTTGAACGATGAAAGCCAATCGTCGCTTCACCAGTTCCAAACGGATCAAACTCTGGATCGCCTTGCGGCACTGCGATCGGGGCTGCTTCTTCGCCCTCTCCGGTCAGGTCCAGGTCATGGTCCACGAACTGGCCCCAAGACCAAAGCATGTCGCTGAAGCCTGCATCAGTTGCTGTGTCTTCAGCTTGGCGGCTGACAACATTTGAGATCGCGCGCGGATTGGGTCGGTCGCCGCCTGCTAATCCGCCATAGGCGTCTGCATCGGCATCCGTCAGCCGCACTTCGAGCGCGTCAGTTTTGCCCCAATTTTCGTTAGTGGGATGGTCACCGGCACCGTCAATCGCGCGCCACGCTTCATAGCTTTCACTCATACCCTATCGTCCCCAAACGGAAGTAGCTTTGGGGCCAGGAAACCTTTTCGAAGCGTTAAACGCGACGGGGCAGAGGGCTTAGCGCTTTGGGGCTGTGCTCAGCTTCCAACTTTCAGCGGCGACACGAGGCCCTTGAGGCATGTGAGAACGCTGAGTGCGGTATTCTTACCTGTGCGCGGATTTTCTTCAGATGGCACATTTGCAATTTCGAGCGTAAAGCGGCAGCTATCAGCCTCCACTTCTATGCGGTGCATGTTGCGGTCAACCTCTGGGTCCGCCCAGATTTGCAGCTTGGTTTCGTCGGCTCCGATCCCGGCGAGCGCTAGTGCTGCAGCGACATTCACATTCGCCGGAAAGCCAATAGCCCCCTCCCTGGCGGAGCCTTCGAACACGAGTTTCGCAACGTTAAGCCCTTCAACAGAGATGTTGTTGTTGACCAGATGCGGCGCGCCTTCCAGCCCGTTTGGCGGTTTGCGGGTAATCATCGTGACGGAATGAATGACGCCTTCGGCTGCTGCGCGCACTGCGTCTAGGCCAAGCAGAGCGCCGGTTGGAGCAACGATGCGGGCACCCGTTTCTTGGGCGCGATCCACCAAGTGCATCCGCGGCAGAATTTGGCCAACACTTGTCGGTACGAAAATGCGCCCGGCTTCAATTGCAGGCAGCGCTATCTCGTCGAACACAGCGGCGGGCAGGCCTTCAACAACGATATCGCACTCCGCGAGGTCTGCCAGGCCGACAATCGGAACCTCTGTTGTAAACCCAGCCATGTTCCGCTTGGCTTTGTCGTGATCGCGGGCGGAGATGGCGGCAAGGCGAAGGCCATGTGCGCCCTTGTCCAGTGCTTCTGCGACCTTGCGGCCAACCGCACCGAACCCGCCGATGCCGACGGTAAGAACCTTGCTCATGATGTGCTGTCTCCATTGGGTTCAACGACAACCGTGCCGAACTTCTCACCAGCTTCCACGGCTTCATGGGCGGCTACGATGTCTTCCAATGGGAAGCGCCCGCCAATGGGGCGGAGAGCGGCTGGCTTATCCTGGGTCCAGCGTAACATGCCAAAGCGGCTGCGGTTTAGGGTGTCTTGGGTCAAAGAATTCAAGATGAATGGACGGATTAGGATATTGCGGCGCATGAATTTGTGAACAGGGAGCGCCGGCATCCGGTCACCGTCTGAAGCATAGGTCGAGACGGAGCCATTGAGCGCTACGGCATCTGGCAACCATTTCATGTCACCGCCAAAATCGACAGATACGACGCGATCTGCGCCAGCACCGTCCGTCAGCGCCATCACCCGTTCTGCAACGTCCTCTTCGCGATAATTAATCGTTGCCTCAGCGCCGCCGCTGATCGCTCGAGCTGCTTTTTCTGGTCCGCTTACGGTCGCCAGCACCCGTGCACCACCCCATGCAGCAAGGGCGACGGCATAGAAGCCGACGGCACCCGCACCACCGGTCACCAGAACCGTTTTGCCAGCAACCGGCCCGTCGCCAAATACAGCGTGATAGGCCGTCATGCCGGGAATGCCGAGGGTCGCCCCTTCGGCGAAACTCACATGGTCGGGGAGGGGGGTTACGAGATTGGCGGAGAGCGCGATATATTCAGCCCCCGTCCCAAATGCCCGCCCAACGCGTTGGCCATTGAAGAGCCAAACCCGCTTGCCCATCCAGCTCGGCGGAACGTCTGGGCCGATCTGGTCAATTACACCAGCACCATCGCTATTTGGGGTCACACGCGGATAGGCGAAACCATAGTTGGACGTGCCAGACCTGAGCTTTACGTCTGCAGGGTTGATGCCAGACGCCATGACACGGACGCGGACTTCACCTGGCCCGGCTTCTGGCGTGGGCATATCGCCCAGCTTCAGGACCTTATTGGCTGGACCGTTTTCATCATACCAAGCAGCGCGCATTGACCGTGAATCCCCATACATCGTTCCGCCTATACTGCCGGGCGAAATCGCAGGGGTAAATCAATGATAATTGAGGGAGCCTTTAGCCGCCTTGAGCGAGGCGCTTTGCGATTGCTGCGTCATTGGCCGCCAGCTTCTCATCTCCGCGCGCTTTATAAATAACAGCGCGGCCAAGGTAGGAGGACGGCTCCTGTGGGGCCAGTTGGATCGCCTTGCTAAGATCAGCCAAGGCTTCGTCCATACGGCTCGCCTTTGCGTAAGCGACACCGCGATTGTGGTAGGCAGCGGCGGAATTTGGCGCGTACTGAATAGCAGCTGTGAAATCGCGAATTGCGTAGTCTAGCTGCTGCGTCAGCGCCAGTGACTTCCCACGCTTCAACAGAGCAGAGACCATGGAAGGTGCTGAAAGCCGGCCCGCTTGAATACAATGATTGAAGTAGCGGATTGCTTCAGCATGCTGCCTTTGCCGCGATAGCTGCTTGCCATGATCACAATAACGGAGGTCCTCGCCCGCTGCTGGCAGGCTGGCTGTCACGGTAAGGAGCAGAGTGGCGGCGAAGACGGTCTTTAGACGCATGACAGCGGGTCCATCGGCGAGTGAATGGGGATTTTAAACAGTCTACCGCTCGTCAGTTAAAGCCGGGCTAACCGGTGCCGCTTCGTCCATCGGCTTGCGCCGCCGCCGCACCAAGCAAAAGCGCCAACGTCAACGCTATTCCCGGTTCTTGCAGTTGAAAGTCAACCAAACTATGCGCTGCAACGGCGATGGCGCGCGCCGTGCCCCGGTATATTTCCTGCCGATAACGAGCGGGTGAGACCTGCTCGCTAGCGAAATTGCGTTACCGCGCCCATAAGCTTGTCATGGCGGTCAGCGCGCCACATCTCTATCTAAATACGCACAGGGAATGACGGTGGGAGACGAGATATGCTGAAGATGCGATTGGCTGGCGCTCTACTGGCGGCGATTGGGATGGTCCAAGTGGCTTCGGCTGAGACTGTTGTTGAGCGCGTTGATAGCCAATCGGCGTCATTCCGGGTGGTGCAGCTACTGTCGAACCTGGATCACCCGTGGTCCATGGCGTGGTTGCCCGATGGTGAAGCCCTGATCGGTCTGCGGCCCGGCGGATTGCTACGTTGGCGGCCGGGTGAGACGCGCGCACGGTCTGTCGCTGGCCTGCCAAATGTGGCTGATTACGGTCAAGGCGGTCTGTTTGACGTTAAGCCAACGCCGGATTTCGCGAAGACCGGGCAGATTGTCATGTCCTACGCCTATGCCGGGAATGGCGGAGCAGCCACGCGGATCGCCTCTGCGACTTTGGCTGGCGGGCGCGTTACGGGTGTGAATGTTCTGTTCGAGGCCGCTCCCCGATCCGGCAGCCCAGTGCATTTCGGCGGTAGGCTACGGTTTGGGCCTGATGGCGCACTGTACGCGACCTTTGGCGACCGTGGTGCCCGTGAGCGCGCGCAGAACAAGGCCGATCCGGCGGGTTCAGTCTACAGAATTCCGTCGGGCGGCAAGCCTGAACTGTTCAGTTCCGGTCATCGCAATCCGCAAGGGCTAGATGTGCATCCTGTGACCGGCGTTCTTTGGGCGCATGAGCATGGGCCGAAGGGTGGGGATGAGGTCAATCTGCTGAAATCGGGCCGAAATTACGGTTGGCCGCGTGTCACGTTTGGGCGCGAATATTCAGGCGGCGAGATTGCGGCGAGTGGAACCGGGCCAGGATTTGAGTCTCCGCTGCATGTTTGGGTCCCTTCCATCGCGCCGTCTGGAATGGCGTTTTACAATGGCGCGGCGTTTCCTGGTTGGAAGAACAGTCTGTTTGTTGGTGCGCTGCGCGCGCAACTCCTGGCACGGCTGACATTGGATGGTGATAAGGTTGTTGGTGAGGAGCGGTTGCTGAAAGGCGCGATTGGCCGCATCCGAGAGGTCTCGGTTGGGCCGGACGGTCTGGTGTATCTGTTGACGGATGCGGGCGATGGCGCGCTTTATCGCCTTGAACCACTCACACAATAAGGACCATCCCATGTCCATTGCGGGCGCAGTCGTCGTATACGTTCTTTGCTGGTGGTTTTGCTTTTTCATGGCGCTGCCGTTTGGTGCCAGGCCATTGGAGAACCCAGAGGTTGGCCATGCTGAAAGCGCGCCAGCCAAACCTCGTCTCAAGCTGAAAGCGCTGATCGCCACAATTGGCGGGCTCGTGATGACGATTGTGATCTGGCAGATCATAGAGTCTGATCTCATCTCATTCTATCAACCGCAGAAAAGCTAAAGCGGTCTGTTTCCGAAAGGGCGGATTAAGCGGAAAATCGTCCGCTGCTAGAAACTATATAAAGATATGCTTATATGGATATTGTGCTATAACCAGCGCGCTTAAGGGAGTGCGGAAATGCAAAATCCAGAAGATCGGATCGCTCGGTTACGCGCAGCGGCGGCTGAACAGGTGCTGGTGATTGATGGTGCTATGGGCACCATGATCCAGAACCTGAAATATGACGAAGACCAGTTTCGGGGTGACAGATTTCAAACTTGGAATCAATCACTTCAAGGCGATAATGATCTTTTGAATTTAACGCAGCCGCTTGCAATCCGCGATATCCATGACCAGTACCTGGATGCCGGTGCGGACATCGTGAAGACCAATACCTTCAACGCTACCTCCATCGCCCAGGCTGACTACGGCATGGAAGCCCATGTGGCCGCAATCAATCTGGATGGTGCTAGATTAGCGCGGGCTGCTGCTGATGCCTCCTCAACGGATGAGAAGCCGCGGTTTGTTGCGGGGGCCATGGGGCCAACGAACCGAACTGCCTCAATCTCGCCAGATGTGAATGATCCGGGCCATCGGAACGTTGATTTCGATACGCTGGTTGATGCCTATTCCGAACAGGCGCGGGCGCTGCTGGAAGGTGGCGTTGACCTGTTCCTGGTCGAAACCGTGTTCGATACCCTAAATGCCAAAGCCGCCATCTACGCCCTGAAAGCGCTTGAGGATGACATTGGTCGCCACACGCCAATCATGGTGTCTGGCACAATTACCGACATGTCTGGCCGCACTTTGTCGGGGCAGACGCCGGAAGCGTTCTGGCACTCGATCATGCATGCTGAGCCGTTCAGTGTCGGCTTCAATTGCGCGCTTGGGGCGGAGCAGCTTCGACCGCATATTGCTGCGATTGGACGGGTTGCGGATGTTGCCGTCTCTGCCTATCCAAATGCAGGACTTCCCAATGACTTAGGCGGATATGATGAGCAGCCAGATGAAACGGCGGCGCATCTGCAAGAATGGGCTGATTCAGGGCTCGTGAACATTGTTGGCGGATGTTGCGGCACAACTCCAGACCATATTCGCGCCATCGCGGATGCGGTCGCCGGTAAGAAGCCCCGCCAGATGCCGGGCTTGCCAAAGCGCCTTCGTCTTTCCGGCCTTGAGCCCTTCGTAGCAGCGGCGTAACCACAATGCAGCCTACTTTCATCAATGTCGGTGAGCGGACCAATATTACAGGGTCTGCTCGTTTCAAAAAACTCATTATGTCAGATGATTACGACGCTGCACTTGATGTGGCGCGTCAACAGGTGCTGAACGGCGCGCAGATCATTGACATCAATATGGACGAAGGCCTGCTTGATTCTGAAGCAGCCATGAAAACCTTCCTCAACCTGATCGCTTCAGAACCCGATATTGCGACCGTCCCGATCATGATCGACAGCTCCAAATGGTCTGTGATCGAGGCCGGGCTGAAATGTGTTCAAGGCAAGTCCATCGTCAACTCAATCAGCATGAAAGAAGGCGAAGCGCCGTTCCTGGAGCAAGCCCGCGCATGTCGCCGCTATGGTGCCGCCGTTGTTGTGATGGCGTTTGATGAGACGGGACAGGCGGACACCATTGAGCGCAAGGTGGATATCTGTGCCCGCGCCTACAAGCTGCTGGTGGAAGAGGTTGGCTTCCCGCCAGAAGACATCATTTTTGATCCCAATATTTTCGCCGTTGCGACGGGTATTGCGGAGCATGATGACTACGCCGTCGCCTTCATTGAAGCGACACGGCAGATCAAGCAGAAAATGCCGTTGGTGCATGTTTCAGGCGGCCTTTCGAACGTTTCATTCTCATTTCGGGGCAATGAGATTGTCCGTCGGGCCATGCATTCTGTCTTCCTGTATCACGCGATCCAGGCTGGCATGGACATGGGCATCGTCAATGCCGGGCAGCTGGACGTTTATGACGATATAGAGCCTGAACTCCGCGAGCGGGTGGAGGATGTCATCCTTAACCGCCGCGCAGATGGCACAGAGCGGCTGCTGGAGATCGCTGAGCGGTTCCGGGGCGGTAAGGGCAAGGCTGGCTTCCAGGAGGACCTTGCCTGGCGCGATGAGCCGGTCGAGAAGCGCTTGGAGCTTGCCCTCGTCCGGGGTGTCAACACCTATGTCGAGGCCGATACGGAGGAAGCGCGCGCAAGGGCGACCCGTCCGCTGGATGTGATTGAAGGCCCGCTGATGGCCGGGATGAATGTCGTTGGTGACCTGTTCGGCGCTGGCAAGATGTTTCTGCCCCAGGTGGTGAAATCCGCCCGTGTGATGAAGCAGGCCGTCGCATATCTCACACCTTATATTGAGGCTGGGAAGCAGGAGGGCGACGCCAAAGACGCTGGTGCCATCGTCCTGGCGACTGTCAAAGGTGATGTTCATGATATCGGCAAGAACATCGTCGGCGTCGTGTTGCAATGTAATAACTACAGGGTGATAGACCTTGGTGTTATGACGCCAGTTGAGAAAATTCTGGAAACGGCGAAGCGCGAACAAGCCGACATCATCGGCCTTTCTGGCCTGATCACGCCGTCCCTGGATGAGATGGTCAATGTCGCCGCTGAAATGCAGCGCCAGGATTTCCATGTGCCGCTGCTGATTGGCGGTGCCACGACATCCAAGGCGCACACAGCGCTGCGGATTGAGCCTGCTTACGAGAAGCCCGTTGTGCACGTGCTCGATGCGTCCCGCGCTGTGGGCGTCTGTTCCGCACTGCTGTCTGATGAGCAGTCGACTGACTTTGCCGCGGACGTTCGCACTGAATATGAAGGCATCCGCGCCGCCAGGGCAGGCGGCAAGACTGTCCGCAAAGTGCCGCTGGCGGAAGCCCGTGGCCGGCCCCGGGCTGTCTCCTGGGATAACTACACGCCGCAAACGCCAAGCTTCCTTGGGACCCGGGCGTTCGATGATTATCCGCTAGAAGAATTGGTCGGGCGTATCGACTGGACGCCATTCTTCCGCACCTGGGAACTTGCCGGAACCTATCCGCGCATCCTGGAGGACAGTGTTGTTGGGGAGGCTGCTCGTTCGCTATTCAAAGACGCGCAGGCGATGTTGGATCGGATCGTCAACGAAAAGCTGTTAACACCGCGCGCTGTCATCGGTTTCTGGCCTGCTCAGCGGGTTGGGGATGACATTGCGCTCTATCAGGACGAGGAACGCGGCGATGTGCTGGAGCACATTCGTTGCCTCCGCCAGCAAGTGCTGAAGCGGGATGACAGGCCATATGATTGCCTGGCCGATTTCGTTGCGGAATCCGGTTCTGGCATTGCGGACTATATGGGCGGGTTTGCCGTTACATCAGGCGCAGAGGCTGAATCGCTGGCCAAAGCCTATGAGGCAGATCATGACGACTACAACAGCATCCTACTGAAAGCTTTGGCCGACCGGCTTGCCGAAGCGTTCGCGGAGCGCATGCATGAGCGGGTGCGCCAGGAATTATGGGGCTATGCGCCAGATGAAAGCTTCTCGAATGAGGAATTAGTCCGCGAGCGCTACAAGGGCATCCGTCCGGCACCGGGATACCCGGCTTGCCCCGATCATACGGAGAAAGCGACACTGTTCCGCCTGCTGAATGCGCCGGAAGCCGCTGGCATAACGCTTACCGAGAGCTTTGCCATGCAGCCAGGTGCGGCTGTATCAGGCTGGTATTTTGCCCATCCTGACGCCAGCTATTTCGGCGTCTCCAGGATCGAGCGGGATCAGGTTGAGGACTATGCCCAGCGCAAAGGCATGGACATCGTGGACGTCGAG